>Ga0209240_1000286_pt1 | contig 21039 bp, 14 predicted proteins | sample GraSoi_2013_80cm_FD_185828 | JGI IMG/M metagenome (GOLD analysis project Ga0209240, IMG submission 185828) | Grasslands soil microbial communities from the Angelo Coastal Reserve, California, USA - Sample 9_17_2013_80cm (SPAdes) (version 2) | ecosystem: Environmental > Terrestrial > Soil >...
ACCGGGTTGTCGGTGTCGGCCGTGCAGCAGCGGGTCAGGCGGCTTGAGGAACGCGGCGTCATCCGCGGCTACAGCGCGGTCATCGACCCTGCAGCGGCCGGGCTCCCGCTGACCGCGTTCGTCTCGATCAAGCCGTTCGACCCCGCCGCCCCGGACGACGCACCAGAGCGGCTCGCGCACCTGAGCGCTATCGAGGCCTGCCACAGCGTGGCTGGCGACGAGAACTACATACTCAAGGTGCGGGTCGCCTCGCCAGCCGCGCTCGAGGACCTGCTACAGGAAATCCGCGCGGCCGCCGGGGTGTCCACCAGGACCACGATCGTGCTGAGCACTCCCTACGAGGGCCGGCCGCCCGACATGTAAGACGGTCTGCCGGCCGCCGCGAGGCGGCCGGCAGACCAGTGCTCCCCCCGGAGCAATACTGAATTGGCCTACCCGACAGGAATCGCGCGGACCGAGCCAGGGACGGCGATCCCCGCATCCTTCGGTACGACCACGACGGTGCCGTGATGCGCGGCGGCCGCCATCGTGAGCCCGTGCACCCGCGTCGCGACCACGGTCGCGCCGCGGAGCAGCGCGCCGTCGATCAGCGTCGCGTAGGCGAGCCCGTCGCCGACCGGCGGCATGGCGAGCACCACGTCGCGACTGGTGATTGCGGCCCCCTGGTCGGCCCGGTCAATGAGCTCGACCAGCTCCCTATGGCTTACCGGTGCGGGCCGCAATCTGCCGTCCTGGCCGCGGGAGAACGGCAGCAGCGCGACATCGTCCGGCCGGCCCCTGGACGGCCGGATCATGTCGAGCCCGAGCAGATCGCTGAAGCGGGTCGCACCCGGTGCGTCCACGAACGAGAACACCTGGCGGACCCACGACCGGTCGACGGCCGCGAGCGCGGTGTCGGCGAGCGGCGGAGCCGTGATGACCATGCGGGCGCCGCTCTCGGCGAGCTGGCCAGCCGTCTCGACCGGGCAGAGCCCGGCGTCGACGGGCGAGGGCACGCCACCCGCGGCGCGCACCGCGTGCATGGCGAGCGCGAAGCCGACCACGTCAGGCGCGAGCACCCCGACCACGTCCCTGGGCCGGAGCCCGCGCCAGGTCAGGCCGGCCGCCGCGGCCTGCACGGTCATCGCCAGGCTGGCGTAGCTGTAGCACCCGCCGTTCGGCTGGCCCTCAGGACCCGGCCCGCCGACAAGCGCGGTCAGCCCGGCGCGATCGGTCGCGATGGATACGAGCCGCTTCGTCACCGACACCTCGGTAAGGAGGTCATCTAGCTTCGACATGTGACGTGCCCTTCAGTGCTGTCAGGTATGGACACTAGGAGAACAAGTCCGCTGACCGCATCGGCAGAAATGTGCACCGTGCTATGTATTCAGCGTTGCGCGTTATGTAGACGGTTCGCAGGGCATATGCAGAAGACTGGCTTTCGCGGCGCCGCGTATGCACGCGGCAGAATCTAGGGGCCGGCCGGCGGGTCGTTCTTGGCCACCCACGCAGCCAGCTGACCGCGCGAGGTCAGCCTGAGCTTGCCGAAGATGTTGGCGATATGCCTCGCCACGGTGGCCTGGGCGATATAGAGCTCGGCGGCGATCGCGCTCACGCTCGCTGAGCGGACCTCCGTCACCGGTAGCGCCGGTCGCGGCGGCCGCGGACTCCCTGCCCGGCGCAAGCATGCTCGCAGCGGCCTGGTGCGGGCTCATCGCCCGGCCTTCGGCCAGGACGGACGCGACGGCGTCTGGCCCCAGGCTGCCGCGGGCTGCGTCAAGCAGAGCGTCCATCCTGCGGTTCCCGGCCGCGGATGGCTGCGCGCCGATCGCCTCGTTCGCAGCCTGTGCCGCCCCGGCGAGCCTGACGGCCTGCCTCATGTCACCAAACTCGCTAGCGAGCGACGCCAGGGCCAGCAGCCCGCGCGCGATCGCGAGCCGGTGCCCGGCGGCCAGGCTCAGCCGCATGCTCTCGATCAGGCTCGCCGCGGCGGTTGCCAGGTCTGCCTGCGATAGCGCGATCCCGCCGAGGCCGGCCAGGCAGCGGGACATTTCCGGCCGAGCGTCGATCTGGCGGTACAGGGTAAGAGCATCGCGGTAGTAGCCGGCGGCGCCGGTCAGGTCCCGCCGGGCAACGGCGATCCGGCCCAGCCCGTACAGCACGCTGGCGACGCCCCAGCCGTTGTTGTCGCTGAGGACGTCAAGCGCCCGCTGGAAGACCTTCTCCGCTTCGGTCAGGTCGCCCTGGTTCGCGATGACGGCTCCCCTGGCTCCGAGGGCGACCCCGTGCTCCCAGTCATCGCCCATTTGCGTGGCCGCGGCCACCGCGGCGTCGGCGTGCGCGAGCGCTTCTGCCATGCGGCCGGACACAAGATCGGTCAGCGCGAGCAGCCGGTACGCGCTGGCCGGATTCCCGTCGTCGATGCGGTCGCTCAGCTCGAGGCAGGCCCGCGCGTATCCGGCGGCGCCCGCGTAGTCGAGCTGCTCGAACGCGAGCTCGGCGCGGACGGCCAACGCTCTCGCCCGGACGCCAGCAGGCACGGACGCCTCGATGGCCAGCAGCCGGTCGAACCAGCCAGCGCCCTCGGCGACCTCGCCGCTAGCCAGCCAGTACCCGCTGAGGGCATGGCACAGGCGCAGCCCTTCTGCGGCGTCGCCGCGCTGGACGCAGAAGGCGAGCGCCAGGTTGAAGTTAGCCCGGTCAGTGCGAACCTGATGGTACAGCGCCACCCGCTCCGGCCAGGAAGGCTCACCGCGGACATACGCGACCGCGGCGATCTGCTCGGCGATGCCGAGCATGCAGTCGCGGTGCGCCGCGCGCAGCGCGCCGATCTCGCCAGCAGCGGCCGCGCGCTCGGCAGCGAGTTGCCTGACTGTGTCGAGCAGCCGGTACCTGGCGTCGCCGTTCAGCTCGCCGTCCATGCTGACCAGGGACTTGTCAATCAGTGCCCGGAGCAGGTTGAGCACCTCGGCCGGGCTGATCTGGCCCTGCGCGCACACTCGCTCGGCCATCTCCAGTGTCCAGCCGTGGAATACCGACAACCTGCTGAGCAGCAGCTGCTCGGCGGGATTGAGCAGCTCGTAGCTCCATTCCACGGTGGCCCGCAGCGTTTGCTGGCGCGGTGGCGCGGTCCGGTCGCCGTGGGCGAGCAGTTCGAACCTGTCGGCCAGCCGGGCCGCGATCTGCTCGACCGACAGGGCCCGTGCCCGGGCCGCCGCAAGCTCGATCGCCAGCGGCACGCCATCAAGCGTGCGGCAGATGTCAGCGACCGCGGCAAGGCTTCCTTCGCCGCGGCCGAAGTCCGGCCGCATGGCCGTAGCCCGCTCGAGGAAGAGCTGAACAGCCTCGCACCGCGCCACCTCGCCGGCGTCGGCGACTTCGCCGGGCGCGGCCTGCGGCAACCCCAGCGGGGGAACCCGCCAGATGAATTCGCCGCGGACGCCGAGCGGCTCGCGGCTCGTCGCGATCACCCGCAGTCCCGGGCATCCGGCGAGCAGCCGCTGCACGAATTCCGCGCACGCTTGCACCAGGTGCTCGCACGTGTCCAGGATGAGCAGCATGGTGCGCGGGCGCAGCGCCTCGGCGAGCGTGTCGGCCAGCAGCCGGTCGGCCTCCTGGCGAATGCCGAGCGCCGCGGTCACCAGCGCCACGACCCGGCCGGCCTCGCCCGCGGCTGCCTCGCTAGGGATCCCGGTCACCAGCCGGCCTGCTCCGGCTGCGGCGCGGGCCTCGTCGAGATCGACATCGGCCAGGTCAGCGATCCACACCCCGCCCGGATACTGCGCGCCGAGCACCGCGCCGAGCCGGAGCGCGAGCCTGGTCTTGCCGATCCCGCCAGGACCGCACAACGTCAGCGCCCGGACCCGGCCGAGAATCGCGGCTAGTTCCGTCAGGTCACGCTCCCGGCCGACGAAGCTGTTCGGTTCAGCCGGGAGGTTGCCGAGTGCCGTTGCGAGTTCCAAGGTCATGGGTTGCCAGTGCAGACAGGGCTAGCCGAATTTCGTGAATCGTCTATTGTCACATTATCGGACGGGCCTGTCAGCGGTGACGGTAATCCAGACCGGCTCGCTGTAGCGCAGCCGCCCGAAGTACATGACCTTCACTAGGGCCCACCACCGCTGACCGGGCCGGGCATCACGGGGAACAGCGACGCTGAAGCTCAGCTTGGCGGCGTGGCCGGGCTCGGCCACGAAGCCGGTGGTCCACGCTTGGTGCGCGGCCCAGCTGCCGTGCGGTGAGATCAGCTGGGCCTCGCCACGCAGCTCGGACGCCGTGGTGTTCGACAATCGGACCGCGACGCGGCCGCGGCCGCCTGGCGGCAGCTCCAGATGACCGGTGAGCCTGGTCAGCTCGGCCTCGGCGGCGTCAGCGAGGCTGATGGTCTCCAGAGCGGGCAGCAGCTCATCAAGCGGTGCGTCAGCGCCGGGCGGCGCGTCCTCTCCGACGGCGACGACAGCCACGTCCTCAAGCAGCTGACCCGCGTCGTCGATGATCCTGGCGGCTACGAAATGCCGTGTGCTGGCCGAGCCGTCCGGTACCTGCAGCAGTACATCCCAGGCGGCGAAGCCTCCGGTCGTGAGGTGGTAGGGCAGCTTGCCAGCGTCGCTGTCGTCGCTGCTGGGGCGCTCCTCAGCGGTCACGCCCCGCGCGGGGTCGGTGCTGACCGCGGATATCAGCGTCAGCGCCTCAGGCACCTCAAGCTGGACCGTCCCGGAAGCCGGCTCAGGACCGCAGGCGACGGTGACCCTGAGCCGCGCCGATTCGCCGGGCCGCATGGCCAGCCGGCCTGGGGACAGATGCACGGCGACGGGCAGGTTCCCGGCCGGCGCCGGACCCTTGCCGTGCAGCCAGTACCTGGTGAAGATCGGCTGAGCGGGTTCAGGGGGCGCGCCATTGACCGCAGGGCGCGGACCCTCGCCGCTGGCGGTCATGATCTGGCCTGGCGTGATGGCGAGCGTGACGGTCCCGCGCTCGGGCACCGCGGCGGTGACGACCCCGTCGCCGCCGCCCGCTGGCCTGCTCTGGCCGTCCTCGAGCAGGCCCGTCACGGCCGCCCCCGTAGCTCCGGTGAACAGGTGCACAGCCGCTGTCGTATGGTTACGCCCGGCCAGGTCGCGCAGCCGCACGGTGACGCCGTCGCGCGGGTCTGGCTGGGCCATCGGCGCGAGCGGATTGCCGCGCGGTTTGAACGCCATCACGTCCACGCCGGCGGGCGTCACGCTGGCCAGGCTCGCTACCGGCGGCATTGACCCGCCGTGCAGTTCGGTCACCCGCGACAGCAGCCGGTGACTGTACTCCTGGCCGGCCACGGGGAAGCCGGCGGTCCGCCAGTCGCCCGATCCTGAGGCGAGCGCGTACTCGAACGTATGGCTCCAGTGCTGCCAGGCGAAGCTGCTGCCGTCAGGGACGGTCCGCTTCTCGCCGTCCATCCAGGTGCCGCTCGGCCACGCGCTGCACGCGCGCATGAGCGAGATGCACGCTTCGCCGCCGGGCGTGACCAAGCTGCCTGGCACGCCGCGGTTCAACAGCGCGATGGCCTGGCCGGCCAGGCTTGGCTCGTCGCTCCAGCTGTAGTCCGACCACGGGGCCTCAATTTGCGCGTCGGCCAGATCGTCGATCAGCGCGTCGATCGTGGCCCTGAGGTCGGTTCCGGCCACGACCAGGACCGGGAGGTCGGTGGGCCCGCGCAGGTCGGCGCCGGGGGTGAAGGACTCGCGCCTGCTCCGTGCGCCGGGAACCCAGATCCTGGCCGACCCGGTGGCCGCCATCTGGCTGTCGAGCGCGTCCGTCGCCGCGGGCCCGGCCGCGGCGAGCACCTGCGCGGTGAAATCGTTTTCCTCAGGCCCGCCGAGCGCGATCCTGACGTCAGGCAGGTTCGAGTCCAGCTCGATGGCGCCGTACCTGGGGCCTTCAGGGACTGAGCAGGTCGCCGTGACCCCCTGTCCGGCGAGCGCGATCAGCAAGTCCCTCACCGCCTGCCGGCAATCGCAGCCCGCGCCGCCGTCCCGCGGCGCGAACCCGTCGGTGGCCGGGTCCGCCGGGGCGATGACCTCGGCAACCCCGATCGCGTGCAGCCGCCGTTCCCCGGCCTGGCCGGTCAGCGACACGCGGGCGGTCGATCCCACGCCGAACCACTCGTGCGCCGGATTGTCCATGGTGAAGGTGTGCTCGGCGACGTCGATCTCGGCGTCACCGAACGGCCGGCCGATCACCGACAGGCCGGTCTGGTACACGGGCAGCCCGCCGGGCACATCGGTGGCGAACCTGACCCGCAGCAGCCGGTCGTGGCCGATCGAGCCATCGACGTGGGTCCGGAACTCGACCACGTCGGCGCCGTCCCAGAGCAGCGTCTCCTGGGTGACCCGCAGCTCGTCGAAGTTGTATTCGGTCAGGAGCCTGGTGCCTACCGGGCAGCGTTCGGCCCGCACGCTCGCGTGCCGGTCGGCGGGCCCGCGCCAGCGCCCTTTCTGGCAGAGCATCCACGGCCCCTCGCCCCAGCGCGGGTGGGTGCCGTACTCCTCCTGGATCACGAGCTCGTTGCCGGCCCCGGCGAGCAGCTCAGTGCCGCTGCGCCGGTCGACGATCGATTCGAGCGATCCGCCGTCCGCCTGCCCGGCGCGGATCGTGAAGGCGTCGTTCTCGATCATCAGGCCGGACGCCGGCTGCCAGGCCGACGCCTCAGGCCCTGCTGGGTCACCGGCCTGCGGACCGGAAGGGTCGGGCTGCCGCGGCGGGACCGGCCGCACCACGAAGGTCTGGTAACCGAGCGGGGGCACGTCGGCCGCACGGAACGTGAGCGTCGCCGCCGCCAGCGAGCCGTCCCCGTGGCGCGCGATACCGTCGGCGAGGTAGCCGGTCGTGGCGCCGGCCGGATCGGTGATCGTCAGGCCAGCCGCCTCCCGCTCGGCCAACTCGAGCGAGGCCGTTACCATGCCGGATCGCGGCCAGGCAAGCGTGTTGAAGACGACGACCGCGCGCGGCCGGCCCTGCGCGCCGGCGCCGCCCGGATCCGGCTCTGCGCCGGCCGCCGCCGCGGTGTCGGCCAGGCCGGCCAGGTAGGCGACAGCATCCGAGCGGGCCGCGGCGCCGCGCTCGTATGCCTCCCGCCAGCCGGCCAGCAGGTCCAGGTAGACCTGATCGCCTTCGGTGCCCGTGATGGCGTCGTGGTGGGCGCCGTACGCGAGCAGCCGCCAGGCCTTGTCCAGGCTCGCGATCGGGTATGACGCGCCGGCGAGCCACGCTGCGGTGGCCAGCCGCTCGCCGTCAAGCAGCGCGATCTCACCCTCGCGCTGGGCCTGCTTGGTGTCGATGTAGCTGACGTCCTTGCCGGGATACACCGGATTCATGTCTCTGGTCTGGGGCATGAACCAGCCGCCGGTCGCGGTCTTCTCGGCGCGGATGGCGGCGAAGAACTCCCGCGGCAGGGCCGTCAGGAAGCGCGGCCAGATATACCTGGAGTTCCAGTCGCGGTGGATCGCCGTAGCCCACCTGGACGGCACCACGTGATCACCACCGACCGGCAGCAGCACATTTCGAGTGGCCGCTACCGGGGCGAGCGACCGGAACTGGCCGTAGGCGTCTTTCTCGGCCGTCGCCAGATCAGCCGCGTGCTGCGTGATCCAGCCGGCCGAGTAATGGTTCGGCATGTAGCTGGTGAGCAGGCCGTTACCGTCCGGCGACAGCCATTCGAAGTCGGCGGGGAACTGCATCCGGCGGTTGCCGCCGTGGATCTTCTCCGGCCCCCACTGATGGAAAGGCCCCCGCGCCCAGGACGACTCGGTCAGCCCGGCCGCGGCCATCAGCCCGGGGTAGGAGGGGTCGAAGCCGAAAGCGTCGAGCATCCAGGACGTGGTTGGCGCGGCTCCGAGCACCTCGCGCTGATACACCAGCCCGTAAACCGCATTGCGGATCGTCGACTCGGCGCAGGTCAGATTGGTATTCGGCTCGTTGTAGCTGCCGCCGACAATCTCTATCCTGCCGCTGGAGATGAACTCGAGCAGGTCAGCCCTGTCCTCAGGGTGAGCGTCGAAATAGGGCTTGAGGTAGTCGATCTCGGCCATCACGAATTTGTAGTCCGGATCGTTCCTCGCCTCCCGCAAATGCAGTCTGACCAGCTCGAACGCCGTGCGTACCTCGGGCAGCGAACCATCCTGGGCGGGTAGCAGCGGCCAGGTCTGCGTGTACTGGCCCTGGGTGTTCCACCAGACCGGGTCGTAGTGGAAGTGGCTGACCATCCACATCGTCCAGCCGGGCTCGGCCACGGTGACCTGGCCTGGCACCTCCCAGTGCCCCGTCCCGCTTCTGGCCACCGCGGAGATCCGGCGCGCGGCGCCCGGAGCGGCCGGCGCCGCGATCTCCACCGGCACCTCGACGGTCCGCTGCTCGCCGTGGTACAGCTTGGTCACCATGACGGGCTCGGGCGTGACCACCCCGGCCCCGTGCACGCCGACCGTGACCTGACCAGCGGGATCGCTGATCATGCCAGGGCCGTCGTTGACCAGGGTGACCCTGACTATCTGAAGCGGCCTGGCGGCAGAGCCAGCGAACAGGTCCGTCGAGACAACCTCAGTGATCCGCATGCCTTATGGTATGACCCGATCTAATGATCTACGCCTGGCCAGGTCATGCAGTGATTTGCCGGCCAGCCGCTGCACGGTCCACTCGCTCATCGGCTCGGCGCCGATCGAGCGGTAGAAGGCGATGGCCGGCGTGTTCCAATCGAGCACCCACCACTCGAGCCTGCCGTAGCCGCGGCGCACGCAGATCGCCGCGAGCTCGGCCAGCATCGCCGTGCCGATTCCGCTCCCGCGCATCGCCGGCGTCACGTACAGATCCTCGAGGTAGATGCCGTGGCGGCCGAGCCAGGTCGAGAAGTTCACGAACCACAGCGCGAAGCCGACGACGTCGTCATCGGCAACAGCGACATGGGCGAACACTGCGGGCTGAGCAGCGGACAGGGCCGCGCGCAGGCCTTCCTCGGTGGCGGTCACCTGATCGAGCGAGCGTTCATACGCGGCGAGTTCCCTGATCAGCTCGAGGATTCGCGGCACGTCGGCGGCCGTGGCAGGCCTGATGGCCACGGCGCCGCCCGCGCTGGTCACTGGGCCGTCCGCTGGCCTGTCTGTGCAACGGGGAAGCGGTACCTCAGCCTGAACTTGTCCGCGGGAACAACCACCTCGGACGCCTCCACGGCTCTGGCGCCGCAGTAGTGGACGCGCTCGACGACCAGCACCGCGGCCCCGGCCTGCACCGCCAGGATGGTCGCCTCGGTCAGCATCGCCGGTCGCACCGAGACCTCCTCGGCGACGTCGTCGACCTCAACGCCAATCGAGCGCATCCGCTCGACAACGCCGCGCCCGGCAAGCGGCCCCTGCTCGGGCAGGGCGACCGGGGTTCCCGCGGTCAGCTCGGCCGGCTCGCAGCTGTTCGCGAGCTGCACTGGCTCGCCGTCGGCCCGCATGAGATAGCTGGTCGTTACCACGGCAGCGGCGGGTGGCAGGCCGAGCCTGGCAGCGACCGCAGGCGTCGCCGGGCCCTGGGTGGTCTGATGCTCCCAGGTGAGCCTTCTCGTCATGGTCGGCTCATGGCTGTCCTCGTCGCCGCTGAGCGCGACGGTCTCGTCCACGCCGAACGGGGATCCGGGGAACTGCGGCCTATCGTGCTCGAGGTAGGCAGCGGCTGGCGCCCTGCGCACGTAGCATCCAGAACCTGGCCTGGCCTCGATCAGTCCCTCCGCCACCAGCACATGGAGGGCATGCTTGGCCGCTGTCTCGCCGACACCGTAATTGGTGATGATGGCGTTCCTCGACGGCACCCGCGCACCCGGGCCGAGCACGCCTGAGTGAATCCTTGACCGCAGGTCCTCAAGCACGCGCAAGTAGACCGGCTTCATCGTGGTCCCCATGATCAAGCCATTCTCGCCGAAACGGCCCGCACCCGTGACCCGAACAGGTCAGCCGCTGCCTTCCTCGAGCAGCAGGTGATATCCGTTGGGAGTCCTGGCATGCAGGACGCGGTACTGCCAGTCGGCGCTCGGCCGCATCAGCTCCTCACGGCATGGCACCCCTGCTGATTCGAAGAGCTTCTTCGCCTCGTCCAGGTCGCTCACGCCGAATTGCCAGGTCAGCACCCGGTCAGGCCCGGCGGGCGAGAAGCCCTCGTGCCATTCGATGCCGAACTCGACGGGCCCATGGCCGAGCGCGAGGAAATACGGGTACTCGGGACCCTCGTATGTGACGCGGAACCCGAGCCGGAGGTAGAAATCCCGCTCAGCGCGCAGATCGCTGACGAAGAGAATCGGGATGATCCTCCTAAACAACGGTGCCATAGCGCGACATAGTATCGAGCAACAGCTAGCGGGGAGGCATAGTGTGCCTCGTGTCGAGTATCAACCAGTCAGGATCGCTTCCTGCCAGGTCAGCCTGCGTATCGGTGAGCCAGGCCAGAACCGCGCTGCCGCGGTAGCTGCCATCACCGAGGCGGCCGCGCTTGGCGCGCGCATCGTGGTGCTGCCCGAACTGACGCCGTCCGGATACGTGTTCGGTAATCTCGCCGAGGCGCGATCCCTGTCCGAGCCAGCCGACGGGCCCACCGCCGCTGACTGGAGGAACCTCGCGGCCAGGCACGGGATGGTGATCATCGGCGGGTTCAGTGAGCTCGGCGACCATGGCCTGCTCTACAACAGCGCGATGCTCGTCGATCCGTCCGGCGTGCGCGCCGTCTACCGCAAAGCGCACCTGTGGGACGCCGAGGCCGACTTCTTCACTCCCGGCGATCAGCCGCCGCCGGTGGTCGGCACCAGCTACGGCCCGATCGCGATGATGATCTGCTACGACGTGGAATTCCCCGAGTGGGTCAGGCTGCCCGCGCTCGCGGGCGCCCAGTTGCTCGCGGTCCCGACCAACTGGCCGGCCGAAGCCGTCCCGGCTGGCGAGCGGCCGATCGTCACGGCCAACGTCCAGGTGGCTGCCTTCGCTAACCGGATGTTCGTCGTGGCTGCCTGCCGGTGCGGCAAGGAGCGGGGCGTTGCCTGGACGGGCGGCAGCGTCATCGCGGGGCCTGACGGCTATCCGGTGGCCGGCCCGGCCAGCACGTCCGCCGATGCCGACGGCGCGCAGCCCGAGCTGCTGCTGGCCGACTGCGACCTGTCATTGGCCAGGAACAAGGCGACGGGGCCCCGTAACGACGCACACGCCGACCGCCGGCCGGCTCTGTACTTCGGGGCAGGGTACCTCGGGGCTGGCCAGGAATCCACGCGCTGAGGCGGTGAACGGGTCAGCGCTTGCGCGCCAAACTCAGGCCGTCGCCGATCGGCAGCAGAACGACTTCCACCCTGTCGTCCGCTGCGGCGTGGTCGTTGAACTGGCGGATGGCCTGGACCCTGTCGTCGGTAATCCGCGGGTCGGCCACCTGACCGCTCCAGAGCGTGTTGTCGACCAGGATCACGCCATTGGGCCTGATCATGGGCACGATGAGATCCCAGTATTCGACGTAGGAGGGCTTGTCTGCGTCAATGAACGCGAAGTCGAATGTGGTGTCGTCGGGTAGGCCGCGCAGCGTCGTGGCGGCCGGGCCGAGCCGCAGGTCGATCCGGTCGGCGAGACCGGCCCGTTTCCAGTACTCGCGGGCCACCGAGGTCCACTCCTCGCTGACGTCGCAGCACAGCAGCCGGCCGTCGTCGGCCAAGCCGCGGGCGACGCAGATGGCCGAATATCCGGTGAAGGTCCCGACCTCGACGGCGCTGGCGGCACCGACCAGCCTGGCCAGCAGCGTCATGAACGTCCCCTGCTCGGGCCCGATCTGCATGCCGGCCCGGGCGCCGAACATGCTCGCGGTCTGCTCGGCCAGTTCGGTCAATATCTCGTCAGGCGGCGTGCTGTGCGCCTCGACATACTCCTGTAGTGCCTCGCTGAGATGCTCGCTTCTCCTGGTCACCCACCGACCATAACCTAGCGCCAAGCAGTGCGGCCGCGGGTCTACGCTCTGTTGCATGACTCCGCCGCACCGCATGCCGCTGAGCTACATCCCGAGCCCGCCGGTCAATGGATTCCACATCGGCCCGCTGTTCGTGCACTTCTACGGGCTGATGTACGTGATCGGCATCACGCTGGCCGTGATCATCACGCAGCGCCGGGTGCGCGCGTCTGGCGGTGACCCTTCCGTCGTCGGCGACGTCGCCGTCTGGGCGGTTCCCGCTGGCATCATCGGCGCCCGGATCTACTTCGACATCACGACGCCCAGCCAGATCAGTCCGCACACGTGGTGGGGCGCGTTCGCCGTGTGGAACGGCGGGCTCGGGATCTGGGGCGGCATCGCGGCCGGCGCCCTGGCCGGCATCTGGCGGCTGCGGCGGCGCGGCGTCGCGTTCGGGCCGTTCGCCGATGCCGTAGCGCCCGCGCTGCTCGTCGCCCAGGCTGTCGGCAGGATTGGCAACTACTTCAACCAGGAACTGTACGGCAGCCACACCACAATGCCCTGGGGGCTGCGCATCAGCGGCCACCCGGGCGCCTATCACCCCACGTTCCTCTACGAGCTGATCTTTGACCTGGCACTGGCCGCCCTGCTGGTCTGGCTCGGTCACCATACGGCCATCAAGCCACCTGGCCTGTTCGCGCTCTACGTGACCGGCTACTCCGCCTTCCGCATCTACGAGGAGTCGCTGCGCATCGACTACTCGCAGCACTTCCTCGGCCTCCGGCTGAACACGTTTGTCGCCTCCGCCCTGACCCTCATCGGCATTATCTGGTTCATCTACACCCAGCGCCGGACGCCCGCCGCCGCAGGTGCAGGAGCAAGCCCTGGCGCCGTGGCAGGCGATGCAGCCAACGCCAGTCACGCTGGCGGGCCAGCAGACGCTGGCGGTCCGCCTGCCGCCGAAAGCGCCACTGGTGGTGCCGATGCTGCTGCAGGTGCCGATGCTGCTGCAGGTGCCGATGCTGCTGCAGGTGCCGATGCTGCTGCTGCTGCTGCAGGTGCCGACGACGTCGCCGACTCGGAAGGCGAAGGTGGTGCTGCTGAGGGTAGCGGTGACGGGACGGACAAAATCCCTGGTACATCTGGGCGACGGGGATAGGGTCTCCGTCCGACCGCGTTGAGCGGCGGACGGCAGGCGCGATGCCCGCGGGCCTCGCACCGTGAGGGTTTATTTCCTCGACATTGGCGTCGCCGGCATCCAGCATGATCGTCGGTGAGCAACATCCTCAGCCGGATACGCCCAGACGTAGCGCCGATCAGGCACTCACGTCAGTTTCGGCTGCTCTACTTGGGCCAAGCTGGCAGCTCGGCCGGGGTGATGATCTGCTACGTCGCGCTGCCATACCAGGCCTACCAGATCAGCCATTCGTCGCTGATCGTCGGCCTGCTGAGCTGCGCCGAGCTGCTGCCCGTCCTGCTCGCCGGCCTGCTCGGCGGCGCGCTTGCCGACGCGCTGGAGCGGCGCAGGCTGATCCTGATCACTCAGGCGGTCGCGCTGTGCTGCACCGGCCTGCTGGTCGCGAATGCGATGGCATGGCACCAGCTGTGGTTGCTCTTCGTGCTGGCCGGCCTGCTGGCCGGGGCGTTCGGCGTCCAGCGGCCTTCCGTGGACACGCTCGTCCCGTTGCTGGTCAGCCATGTCGACTTGCCGGGAGCGGCCGCACTGGCCGGGCTGCTCGGCACCGTCTCGCAGACAGCTGGACCGCTGGTCGCTGGTGGCCTGCTCACCGGCGGCATCGCGCTGGCGTACGCGGCAGGTGGGGCGGCCTGCGCCGCCGCGGCCGTGCCGTTCATGCTGATGCGGACGTTCCCGCCGGCCCCGGACGCGGACCGGCCGAGCGTACGAGGGCTCGCCGAAGGGTTGCGTTACGCAAAAAGTAGGCCCGATCTGCTCGGCACCTACCTGATCGACATCGGCGCCATGTTCTTCGGGGCGCCGTATGCGGTCTTCCCGCAGATAGCGGCTAGCCTCGGCGGACCTGCCGTGCTCGGGCTGCTATACGCCGCGCCGGGCATCGGGGCGATGGCGGTCAGCGCGACGAGCACCTGGACCAGGCACGTCCACCGGCACGGCCGGGCGATCGCGCTGGCGGTCTGCGGCTGGGGCATCGCGATCGCCGCGTTCGCCTATGCGCCCAGCCTGCCGCTCGCCGTGCTCGCGCTCGCGGTCGCCGGCGGCTCGGACATGGTCAGCGGCATCTTCAGGATGACCATGTGGAACCAGACCATCCCGTCCCGGGTGCGCGGCAGGCTGGCGGGCCTGGAAATGATCAGCTACTCCACCGGTGAGCCGCTCGGCAACCTGGAGGCCGGCGCGGTCGCCAGCCTGACCGGCTCGGTCCGGGTGGCTGTCGTCTCCGGCGGCATCCTGAGCCTGCTCGGGGCCGTCATTGTCTCGCTCGCGCTACCCGCACTGTGGCGCTACGACGCCCGCGAGAGCCGCGCCAAGCCGGGAGCTATGCCGGAGCCGCTATCGGCTCAGCCCTGACGGCCGCACGGTCGGCAACGGCGAGCTCGGCGGCTTTTGCCCGCCACCAGTCCCGGCCGGACTCGGGCAGCAGGTAGATCGGGTCGTAGTACTCGTACTCCCGGTCCAGCGCGTGCTCGTCGTCGGCCTCGACGGCGGTGCGGTAGTTCTTGGTCCAGTACGAGATGCCGCGCTCGGTGTCGTACCGCGAGGCCTGGTGCACCCAGCGCTTGCCGACATACGGTACGTCGCAGAGCATCCGCGGGGTGGCGAACCCCGGCAGGTAGCCCATGATCTGGTGCTGTAGCTGCTGTGCCTCGCCTAGGCCGAGCCGCCAGTGCTCGGCGTTCGGGATCATGTCGCACATGTAGAAGTAGTACGGCATGATCTTCGCGTCATCGAGGAGCGCGAAGCACAGGTCGAGCAACTGGTCCGCTGAATTGTTCACGCCGCGCAGCAGCACCCCCTGGTTGCGCACATCCCTGATGCCGGTCTCCAGCATCGCCTTGGACGCCTTCGCCACCAGCGGGGTCACCGACTGCGCGGCGTTCACGTGGGTGTGGATCGCGATGGACACATCGCGCTGGCGGGCTGTCGCGGCCAGCCGCGCCATGCCAGCCCTGACCTCGTCGGTCAGCCAGAACTGCGGCAGCCCCATCAGCGCTTTGGTGGCCAGCCTGATGTCGCGGATGCTGTCAATGTCAAGCAGATCGGAGACGAAGGCCTCGAGCCTGGGCCACGGCAGGTTGGCGACATCGCCGCCGGAAACCACGACATCCCTGACGCCGGGGCTGGCCTTGAGATACGCGACCATCGCGCCAAGCCTGTCGTCCCGCGCGAGCGTGAACTTGTGCTTCTCGACGACCGGCGTCGGGTTGCCGACGAGGTCCATCCTGGTGCAGTGCCCGCAGTACTGCGGGCAGGTGGGCAGCACCTCGGCGAGCACCTTGGTGGGGTAGCGGTGCGTGAGTCCCTCGACCGCCCACATTTCGGCCTCGTGCAGCGAGTCCCGCGACGCGTGCAGGTGAGACGGCCAGTCCGTGCGGCGGTCGCTGAAGACCGGGATCATGTAGCGGCGCACCGGGTCGGCGTAGAGCGCCTCGGTGAAGCCGGGATCGCTTGGCGCCAGGCGCGGCACTATCGTGTTGATCATCTGCGGCGGCACCAACATCGACATGGTCGCCCGCTCGGCCTGATCGCGCTCCAGGTCGGCGTAGAACACCTCGTCCACGCCGTCGCCGAGGACCGTGCGGAGCTGGCGGATGTTCTTCACGCAATGCGACCGCTGCCACTGCGCCGACGCCCACTCCTGCTCGGTCACCGCCGCCCAGCCTGGCAACCTGCGCCAGTCTGGCTCGGCCAGCTCGGCGTGCCGGTACACGTAGGGCTGCTCGATCACTGCGCCACCGCCTCCTTTGCCGTCTGCGTCGACGGCGTCAGTCCCGCCGGCCGAGTGGTGCGAGCCGAGGCTTCGCGGCCAGCCGCAGTTATTGCAAGCAACCGGACGATAACCTGTCGGCCAGGCTTGCTACGCAAGAAGATACTGTCTGTATAGTTCTATACGAAAAATTCTATGGATTCAGAGCCTACCCGGCTGGCCTGGTTCTGCACCATGCCGGACTTCAACGGGACAGGCAAGCGGTGATCGCCGACGAGGCGGGGATCACCGTGCCTCGCTGTACCGCTACGTGGGCACCAAGGAGGACTGCTCGAGCGAATGATGTACGAGAGCATGAGCAAATTGCTCGAGCGGGCCAGGTCCGAATGAGCACGCAGCGCGCTGAGCGTCAGCCCGCCGCCAGTGACCAGCCCGCCGCCAGTGACCAGGTTGTGACGTATGAGTGCATCGACGCCATCGCCATCGTCACACTCAACCGCCCGCACCGGCTCAACGCCGTCGTGCCCGAGTTGGTCGAGCGGCTGTATGCGGCGCTCGGTCAGGCCAGGCAAGACGACGTCGCTGCCTGCGTCCTTACCGGCGCTGGCAGGTCATTCTGCGCCGGGCACGACCTGCGGCAGGAGTACGAGCCGATCAGCGAAGCTGAGGACCGGCGGCGGCTGCACCGGATCCAGGACGTGACCCGGCTGGTCCGGCAGGCACCTTTCCCGGTCATAGCTGCCGTGCACGGCTACGCCCTGGGCGCGGGGTGCGAGTTCGCATTGTGCTGCGACCTGATCGTCGCGAGCATGGACGCGACGTTCGGCTTTCCCGAGGTCGGCGTCGGCCTGGGCGTCACCGGCGGAATCTCGCGCCTGCTTCCGCTGACGGTCGGCATGGCCAAGGCCAAGGAGCTGGTGCTCCTCGGCGAGCGTTTCAGCGCCGAGCAGGCGCTCGAGTTCCGCCTCATCAATTGGGTGGTCGGGCCTGGAGAGCACCTCGGCTTCGCCATGGACCTGGCGGCCAGGCTGCGCGCCAGGCCGCGCAGCGCGCTGGCCAGGGCGAAGCACGCTCTCGACCTTGGCCCGGAGGTGGGGATCGAGGCCGCCTTCGAAATGGAAATCTCCAGCGCGCTTGCGCTGCACACGGGCGCGGACGCCCAGGATGCCGCAAGGGCGTTCAGGGACCGGGGCAGCCCGGTGGTAGAGAACACGGGCGCGCCAGAGAATCTGAAAAAGGATCAGTAGGGAGAAGACGCGATGCCGGAACACTTCCGCGTAACGTACGCCACTTTGTCGGCAGACAACGAGGACCTGCAGGCCGCCTACGATAAGGGCATCCGGGTGGCGCGGTCATGGTTCGGCCAGACACTACCCGCATTTGTCAGCGGACAGCCACGCACCAGCGGCGCCACATTCGACGTCGTGAGCCCGGCCGACCAGGCCGTGTTGTGCCGCGTGCACGAGGCTACGCCCGCCGACCTCGAGGACGCGGTGGCCGCCGCGTCCGCTGCTGCCCCAGGGTGGGCCGCGACCTCCTGGCGGGAGCGGATCGCCGTGCTGCGAGCCGCCGCCGACCTCATCAGCGACCGTTCTAACGAGCTGTCGGCGCTGATGAGCATGGAGGTCGGGAAGAACCGGCTCGAGGCGCTCGGCGATGTCGAGGAGACCGCTGACCTCATCCGGTACTACTGCAAGCAGATCGAGGACAACGACGGGTTCAGCCGGATGATGGACCGGCTGTCTCCGCGCGAGTCCACCATGAGCGTGCTGCGGCCGTATGGCGTCTGGGCAGTGATCAGCCCGTTCAACTTCCCGATGGCCCTCGCCGGCGGTCCCGTTGGCGGCGCACTGGCAGCCGGCAACGCCGTCCTGCTTAAGCCGAGCATGCAGGGGTCGTTCTCGGCGGTGAAGTTGTACGAGTGCCTGCGCGACGCTGGGCTGCCGGCGGACGTCCTTCACCTGCTGCCCGGCGGCGACGAGGTCGGCAAGGCCCTGGTGGCCCATCCCGGCATCGCCGGTCTGACGTTTACCGGATCCTACGAAGCCGGGATGTCGATCTACCGCAGCTTCGCTAGCGCCTACCCGAAGCCAATCATTTGCGAGATGGGCGGCAAGAATCCCGCGATCGTCTCGGCCAAGGCCGACCTCGACACGGCAGCGACGGGAGTGGCGCGCTCGGCGTTCGGGTTCTCCGGGCAGAAGTGCTCGGCCTGCTCGCGGGTCTACGTCCAGCGCGACGTCTATCCGGAGTTCGTCGCGAAGCTGGCCGACAAGGCGCGCTCGCTGGTCGTCGGGGACCCGACGCAGCGCAACGTCTTCGTCGGTCCGGTCATCGACGCCGCGGCCGTGGACCGATTCGAGGCAGCCGTGGCGCACGCCCGCGAACGCGGCCGGGTCGTCGCCGGCGGTGAGGTGTTGCGCGGACGCGAGGGGTACGGCAGCGGAAACTACGTGGCACCAACCGTGGTGGCCGACCTGCCCGCCGACGACAGGCTGCTGCGGGACGAACTCTTCGTCCCGTTCGTCGCCGTCCTCCCAGTGGATTCGCTGGCAGAGGGAATGACCCTGGCCAACTCTACCGACCTGGGCCTCAGCGCCGGGTTCTTCTCCGCTGACCAGGCGGAGATCGACCGGTTCCTGAGCGACATCCAGGCAGGGGTGGTGTACGTCAACCGCAGTGCCGGTGCCACGACCGGCGCGTGGCCCGGCGTTCAGCCATTCGGCGGGTGGAAGGGCTCGGGAAGCTCCGGCAAGGCCGGAGGGGGGCTGTACTACGTACAGCAGTACATGCGCGAGCAGTCGAGGACGGTGGTGGAGTAATGACGGCTTCCGCATACCTGGCCGACGCAGCCTGGCTTGATGCCAGCAGGCCGGTACCCGATGTCCGCACATCGCTGCCCGGGCCGCGGGCCAGCGCCATCTACGAGCGCGACCAGCGGGTCACAAGCCCGTCATTGCCGCGCGCCTACCCGCTGATGCCGCAGCGCGGATCGGGCGCGGTGATCGAGGACGCGGACGGCAACCTGTTCCTCGATTTCAACGCCGGCATCGCAGTGAACTCGACGGGCCACTGTCATCCCAAGGTCGTAGCCGCCATCCAGAGCCAGGCTACTGACCTGCTGCACTACTCGGCCAGCGACTTCTACCTGCCGATCTATTCTCAGATGTGCGAGGCGCTGGCGGCAACGGCCCCGATGTCCGGCCCGGTCAGGGTGTTCTTGACCAACTCAGGCGCCGAGGCGGTTGAAGGAGCGCTCAAGCTCGTCAGGTACGCGACGGGGCGGCCGAACGTTATCAGCTTCCTCGGCGCGTTCCATGGCCGCACGTACGGCGCGGTGACGCTCACCGCGTCGAAGGCCAAGTATCATCAGGGATTCGGCCCGCTGCTGCCAGGCGTCTTCCACGCGCCCTACGCCTGCAACCAGGTTGACCCCGTGACGGGCGCGCGTTCGCACGACCCGGATGAGACGTTCGACTACATCGAGAACGTGCTGTTCAGATACGCGGTGCCGGCCTCCGAGGTTGGCGCGATCTTCGTCGAGCCGATCCAGGGCGAGGGCGGCTACCTCATGCCGCCTGCCGAGTGGCTGGTCCGGTTGCGCGATCTGTGCAGCCGGCACGGCATCCTCCTGGTGGCCGATGAGGTCCAGTCCGGGATGGGACGCACCGGCCGGATGTGGGCCGTGGAGCACGCGAACGTGGAGCCCGACATCATCATCAGCGCCAAGGGGCTAGCTTCCGGCTTGCCGCTTGGGGCCTTCATGGCCCGGGCAGACCTGATGGAAACCTGGTCCGCCGGAGCGCACGGGTCGACCTATGGCGGCAGCCCGATTCCGTGTGCGGCCGGCATCGCGACGCTGGAGGTCATCACGTCAGAGAACCTGCTGGCCAACGCGGCCGATCAGGGCGACTTCCTGATCAGCGGGCTGCGCGAGCTGCACCAGAAATATCCGGGCCTCATTACCGGCGTGCGCGGCACCGGGCTCATGATCGGCGTCGAGTTCCGCACCGCCGAGGAGGCCGAAGAGGTCCAGCGCCAGGCTTTCGAACGCGGGCTGCTCGTGCTCGAATGCGGCGAGCGCTCGATCCGCATATCCCCGCCGCTTGTCGTCAGCAGGGCCCAGGCCAGCACCGGGCTGCAGCTTCTGGGCGAGGCGATGCACGCCGTAGCCAGCTGACCCCAGGCCGGCTCGGCCTCCAGCGGCACCCACCACTCAGCGCAGATTGTGAAACAGCGCAGATTGTGAAAACACAGCCATGAGACTCCCGCGACTAGGCGACGGCCCGGTGCAGGCGCGCGCAGGCCTGGAATACATGTTCCGGCCAAGCGTCATCGCCGTAGTGGGGGCGTCCAGGGACCCGGCCAAGTGGGGTCGGCGCATCCTGGAATACACCGGCCGCGCTGGCTTCAGCGGCACGTTGTACGGCGTCAATCCGGGGGTGGCCGACCTGAACGTGCCGCGGGTCACGACCGTGGCGGCGCTTTCCGACATCGGCCAGCCCATCGACCTCGCGGTGCTGGCCAGGCCCGCCTCGACGACGGCTGAACTAATGGACGAGTGCGCGGCCCTAGGCGTCAAATCCGTCCTGGTCCCCGCGGCAGGGTTCGGTGAACTCGGCGGCGAGCACCTAGCCGCCGAGCAGCGCATCGTCGCCCGCGCCCGCGAAGCAGGCATCCGGCTTCTTGGCCCTAACACCTTCGGGATGTTCATCGCAGCCAGCCGGGTCAACCTCACGCCGCGCGAGCACATCCCGCCCGGGTCGGTTGCCATGCTGAGCCAGTCCGGCAATGTCGTCGTCGGCATGTACGAGCAGGCCCGGCAGGCAGGCATCGGCTTTTCCGCCTGCGTCGGTGTCGGCAACCAGGTGGATGTGGGCCTCGGCGAGCTGCTGGCGTATTTCGCCGACGATCCGGCCTCGGCCGCGATAGCGGTGTATGTCGAGGGCCTCCGTGGCTCGGGTGCCGAGTTCCGTGCCGGGCTAGCTGCCTGCCGCGCGGTCGGCAAGCCCGTGGTGGTGCTCAAGTCCGGACGGTCCTGGCATGCCGCGTCGGCCGTCGCCACTCACACCGGCGCGCTGGCATCGGACGGGCGCATCTGGCAGGCGGTTCTGGCCGACGCGGGGGCGATCCAGGTCGAGTCCACCCAGGACCTCGTCGACACGCTAGCGGTCGCATGCAGCGTCGGGAGGCACCGCGGCCGGGCCATGGTGCTCACAGACGGAGGCGGTGACTCGGTCAT
>Ga0209240_1000292_pt1 | contig 20902 bp, 14 predicted proteins | sample GraSoi_2013_80cm_FD_185828 | JGI IMG/M metagenome (GOLD analysis project Ga0209240, IMG submission 185828) | Grasslands soil microbial communities from the Angelo Coastal Reserve, California, USA - Sample 9_17_2013_80cm (SPAdes) (version 2) | ecosystem: Environmental > Terrestrial > Soil >...
GACTAAGACACTCCCGTGCGGGCACATCGCCTTCTGGCGGGCGGGATCAGCGACGGTACGCGTCGTTCCTGGTTCCGCGACCGGCCGGGCGTCCCATGTCGCGATCGCCGCTGGTCCCAGCGGTCACCTGTCGGTCGCCTGGTATGACAGCGGGTTGAACAAGATCCGCACGGTCCGTACCAATGCGACTGCGACCGGTTTCGGCAACGTGCGGACCATCAACGCGCCGCCAGGCACGATTCAGTTCGACGGGCTCCAGTTGGAGGGCAGCCGTGGCCCGTTGGACGTCATCGCGCTGGTGCTCCAGAACAAGAACGGAGCGACGCCGGCCTACTGGGCCACTGAGCTGAAGCCCTAGTAACGGATCTTGCGCCGTAGCGGAATCCGACTCCGGAGCAGATCAGAACGGCCGTGATGAGGCGCTCAGAACAGCCGGAGCTCGCCGTCGTCCGCGCCGCGCATGGCTTCGTAGTCGAGATAAAGGCAGCGGATCCCTCGGTCCTGGGCCAGCACGCGGGCCTGAGGCTTGATCTCTTGGGCGGCGAAGATGCCGTGCACGGGCGCGAGCAGCGGATCCCGGTTCAGCAGGTCCAGGTACCTGGTGAGCTGCTCGACGCCGTCGATCTCGCCGCGCCGCTTCACCTCGACGGCGACGCTGGTCCCGAGCGCATCCCGGCACATCAGGTCGACCGGGCCGATCGCCGTCGGATACTCCCGGCGGATCAGCCGCCAGCCGTCGCCAAGCAGGTGCAGCTGTACCGCGAGCAGCTCCTGCAGGTGCGACTCGACGCCGTCCTTGACCAGCCCAGGATCGTCGCCGAGGGCGAACGAGGTGTCGCTGACGATCTCTTCGATGCGCACGGTCAGCGTCTCGCCAGCCTTTCCTGTCACGACCCAGTCGGTAGCCGATTCCGCGAGGCGGCAGGGCGGTGACATCCAGTTCAGCGGCTTATAGGAGCCGCCGTCGCTGTGCACCAGCACCGAGCCGTCGGCTTTGACGATAAGCAGCCGCAGCGCCGGCGGGAGATGAGCTGAAAGGCGTCCCGCATAATCCACGCTGCACCTGGCGATCACCAGACGCATGGCGGTAACTGTAGTGTCTCTCGGCATGGACATTCGCTCGGCTGGCGTCGTCGGCCTGGGCACGATGGGAGCCGGGATCGCGGAGGTCCTCGTCCGGGTCGGCCTGACGGTGACGGTGGTGGAGGCTGATCCCGGTGCCCTATCCAGGGGCATCGCCATCCTGGACGGCTCGCTCCGCAAAGCGGTGTCGCGCGGCAGGCTGACCGAGGACGAGCACAAGGAGATCGCCGGGCGGGTGCATCCGGCGCCCACGATCGCCAGCATGGCCGATGCCGACCTCGTAATCGAGGTCGTGCCTGAGCAACTGCCGGTCAAGCGCCAGGTGATCGCCGAGCTTGACCAGGTGCTGCGGCCGGAGGCGATCATCGCCACGAACACCTCGTCGCTGTCGGTCACCTCGATCGCGGCGGACTCGACCCATCCGGGCCGGGTAGTCGGCATGCACTTCTTCAACCCGGCTCCGGTCATGCGGTTGGTTGAAGTCGTGACCACGGTCCTGACCGATCCTGGCGCAGCGCGTGCCGTGACCGCGCTGGCCAGGCGAATCGGCAAGACGCCTGTTCAGGTGACTGACCGCGCGGGTTTCGTCGCCAACGCGCTGCTGCTGCCGTATCTCAACCACGCAGCCTGGCTGCTCGAAACCGGATACGCCAGCCGTGAGGACATCGACCTGGCGGTCACGACCGGCATCGGCCTGCCGATGGGGCCCCTCGCCCTGCTTGACCTCACTGGGCTCGACACCTCGCTCGCGATTCTCGAGGTGCTCGAGCGAGAGTTCGGCGGAACCCGCTACACCCCGGCGCCGCTGCTGCGCCGTCTCGCTGACGCTGGCCGCACCGGCCGGAAGAGCGGCCGCGGCTTTTACGACTACGGGCAGCAGGAGACTCGCGGCGCGGCCGGCTCGCCCGATCAGTCGCGACCAGATCTGGCCGCGGTGTCACCGCCCGGCACGGTGACCGTAATCGGTCCTGGGGCCGTCGCCGGGACCGCCGGCCGGTCGGCGGAGCCGCACTCCGACCGCGCCGCCGAGCTAGGCAGCTTCTTCGAAGCGGCCGGCATCAGCGTCACGAGTAATCCGGCGCATCCGACTGACCTGGTGATTGTTGCGATCGGTCCTGAGGGCGGAGTGCTCGGCCCGGCCAGCGCGGCAGGCCGGGCCGCGGATGCGGTCGGCCTGCACCTGCCGTACCAGAACCTGGCCGAGATCGTGCCAAGCCAGCTGACCTCGGCGGGAGCGCTCGCCGCGGCAGTGGCGCTAGCGACCCGCCTGGGGCTGACCGCCGTCCGCTCGGCCGACCGGCCCGGCCTGCTGGCCGGCGCCCTGCTGTTCGCGCACGTGCGCGATGCCGTGGCGATGGTGGCCGATGGCTATGCGACACCGGCGGACGTGGACACGGCGATGACGCTGGGTTGCGGTTACCCGCGAGGTCCGATGCGCCTGCTCGCCGAGGCCGGAGCGGGTAAGGCGGTGGACGTCCTCTCCGCCATGCACGCCGGCTACGGTGACCCGGCGTTCGCGCCGCCGCCGTTGCTGCGGGAGTACGCGCTCGGCGGACTCCCGGCCCAGGTCAGCGGGGCGAGCTGAGCGTGCGGCCGAAATGGCGGCGGCTGCCGCGCCTTTGCCGATGAGCCCGAGGAAGGCGCGCCGCCTTCCCGGAGAGGTGCCGCGCCGCCCGCGCCGCGCGGGCCGAACGCCACCGGCGGACCGGGACGCCGGCGAGTCACCCGCGAGGCTCGGGCCGCCGCAGATCCAGGAGTGGCCGGATGGCGAGTGGGTCGTGCGGCAGGTGCCCGGCGCTGCGGCGGCCAAGGAATACCGTTGCCCAGGCTGCGACCAGGAGATCAGGCCAGCTACCGCGCATGTCGTGGTATGGCCGGCCCACACTGAGGGCCTGGCTGAGCGCAGACACTGGCACAATGCTTGCTGGCGGCGCCGCCCGCGCAGGCCTGGGCCGGCCCGCTAGCGGTAGCGGATGCGAGGGGTGCCTGTGGGTGACACCGCGGCGGTCGAGATCAGGGCCAGCACGGTCCTGCCCGCCCGCAGGCGGGACATCGTGCTGCGCACCGCGGACGGCCTCGACCTGGTCGGAGAGCTGGCGCTGCCGCCGCGGAGCGATCCGGTTGCCACGCTCATCTGCCCGCATCCGCTGCCGACGGCCGGCGGGATGATGGACAGCCACGTGCTACGGAAGGCCTCGTTCCGGCTGCCCGCCATGGCCGACCTGGCCGTGCTGCGCTTCAACACCAGGGGAACCTCGTCGGAGCGCGGCACGAGCGCCGGTCACTTCGGCGACGGCGGACCGGAGCGGGAGGACGTCGCGGCGGCCATCGACTTCTGTGTCTCGGCCGGACTGCCGAGGCTGTGGCTGCTTGGCTGGTCGTTCGGCACCGAGCTGGCGCTGATGTGGGGCAACGTGCCCCCGGTCGAAGGCGCGATCCTGCTTTCGCCCGCGCTGCGCCGGGCAACCGACGCCGACCTGGACGCCTGGGCGGCAACCGGGCGCCCGCTCGTCGTTCTGGTGCCCGAGTTCGACGACTACCTGCGACCCGATGAGGCCAGGGCCCGGTTCGCCCGCATACCGCAGGCTCAGCTGATCGCGGTAGAGAAGGCGAAGCATCTCTGGGTGGGGGAGACTTACGTGCGCGTCCTGCTGAATGAGATAGTGCGGCTGCTGAATCCTGCTGCCTGGCCGCTTCCCGACCAGTGGCCTGCGGCCGCGCCGCATTCTGGTGACACCGCCCCCCCGCCGCAGTCCGGCGGGTGAAAGGAACGATCGTGAGCCTGTTCGACCTCTCGGGCAAGACGGCCTTCGTGACGGGGGCCTCGCGGGGCATCGGCCGTGCCATCGCGGTGGCGCTGGCGCAGGCCGGCGCCGACATTGCGCTCGTGGCGCGCAGCGCATCCGGACTCGCCGACACCGCCGACGATGTCACGGCGGTCGGCCGCAAAGCCATCGTCATTCCCGCCGACGTGACCGATCAGGCGGGCGTCGCCGACGCGGTAGCGGCAGCGATCGACCAGCTAGGTCACGTGGACATCGTCGTGAACAACGCGGGTGGGTCGAACTTCATGGTCAGCTTCCGTGACTTGCGGCTGTCAGGCTGGGACAAGCTGATGAGGCTGAACCTGAGCTCCGCCGTCTATGTCTGCCACGCGTTCGCCGGTCACCTGCTCGATCGCGGTTCCGGGTCGGTGATCAACGTGGCATCTGTGGCAGGGGTGTCCGCGTCCCCGCTGATTAGTCCCTACGGTGCCGCGAAGGCCGGGCTGATCTCGCTGACCAAGTCGCTCGCCGTGGAATGGGCGGCGGGCGGCGTCCGGGTGAACGCGCTATGCCCGGGCTGGACAGCGACCGACCTGAACCGCAACCTCTGGGAAGACCCGGTCGCCGGGCCTGCGACGATCGCGACTGTCCCGATGCACCGCTGGGCCAGGGCCGAGGAGATGGCCGGGCCTGCGGTTTTCCTTGCCAGCGAGGCCTCGTCCTACCTGACCGGCCAGGCGATCGTCGTCGACGGCGGCCAGACAGTCAACTCCTAACCGCCGCCGGGAATGACGAGGCCCCCTCGCCCAGGAAGAGGGGGCCACATCATGAGTACAGCCGACCGGGATTTACTCGGTCCACCACTCCTGCTCGTCGCCGTCGCCTTGCTTGGCGTTGGACTGCTTCGCCTCGGTCTTGGCCATGTCGGCCTGAGCCCGCCTGCCTGAGGCCTGGCCTGAGCCGCCGTTGGCGGCCGGCGAGGCCGTGACGGCCGCCCGGGGACCGGCCAGGGCCGGGGCCGAAGCCGCGGAGAGGCTAGCGGCTGACGGCCCCAGCAGCTGGCTGATCTGCGCCAGGTGCGCCTGGACGGTCTCGTACTGCTTGTTCGCCTCGTCGACCCGCCGCTGTGCCGTGCTTGCGTGCCTGTCGGCCTCGGCCTTCGCCTGGGCGAGCAACTGGTCCGCCTGGGCCTTGGCCTGGGCAACGATGTCATCGGCGTTCTTCTTGGCGCTGCTGACCAATTGCTTGGCGTGATCGTCGGCGTCGCGCCTGGACTGCTCGGCCTGCGCGCTCGCCTTTGTCGCCCGCTGCTCGGCCGTCGCGGCGCGCTGCTCGGCCTCGGAGACCAGCCGCTGCGTGGCAGCCTGGGCGGCGGCCAGGCGCTCGGCCTCCTGCCGCTCGGCCTCCTCGCGTCGCGATGCGAGCTGGATGTCGAACTCGGCCTCCGCCTGGGCGCGCTGCGCCTCGCTCTCCTCGAGGATGCGCTGAGCCTGGCTGCGCATTTCATCGGCCTGGCGCTTCGAGGTGGTCAGGATCTCGTCCCGCTCGCGCTTGGACGACGCCTTCAGCTGCGCGACCTCGCGCTCCGTGGTCGTGCGCAGCTTGGCGATCTCCCGCTCGACGGCGGCACGCTTCTCCGCGACCTCGTGGTCGACCATCGCTCGCAGCTTGGCAACTTCACGCTCAGTCGTGGAGGTGAGCTCGTCAGCCTCCCTGCGCGCGGTCGTCTTGATGCTGTCGGCTTCCCGCTCCGCCGAACCACGCAGGTCGTCGGTCTCCCGCTTGGCGTTGGCCCGCAGCTCGGCGGTCTCGTTCTCGGCGCCGGCCCGCAGCTCGGCGGCATCGACCTTCGCGGAGGCCAGCAACTGGCTCGCCTCGGTCCTGGCCTCCTGCAGGATCTCGTCCCGTTGCTCCTCCGCCAGCCGCAGCAGCTGCTCAATCCGTGAGCCGAGACCCGAGTAGGTCGGGCGCTCCTGCTCCTGCATCTGCCGGTGCAGGTAGGCGATCTCCTGCTGCGTCGCCTGATACGACTGGCGCATATCACGCAGCCTGGCGTCCATCTCCCTGAGATGGCCTTCGACCTCCTCCTGGTCGTAGCCGCGCATTTTCTGCGAGAAGGTTGGATGCGGCTGGTCTTCGTCGAAGAAGGTGCCGAGCTGAGCATTGATGTCGGGCTGCATGTCGCCTAATCCTGGGTAGACGGGGGTTGTCGCATCCTGGCGCCTGCCCTCCGAAATTCGGCGGTACAGACTCCGATGCCCATGCCGGTGAGGTTGGTCTCGCTTGCTTGCCAGGCTCGCCCGCAGCCGCGGACTGCCAGGGCCACAGCCCGCAGGCCAGGTCACTTTCCCGGTGCCTGGCAGCGTACTCCGCCGCCGGCACCTTCGAGGCCAGTTCGCTGCTGCTCGTGGCCTAGCACACTAATTATTCTTCTTGCCCCGCCTTTTCGTGCCCTGTCCGGGCACACAGGGGACACAGCGGGGAGATTTGCGGCGGCCCCTGCTTGGTTGTCCGCGATGGCGGCTCGCTATCTAACGGCTGATTCGACCAGCTCGGTCAGTACCCCGCCGACGTCTCCCGGGTGCAGGAACGCGATCGCCGCGCCCATCGACCCATGGCGCGGTCTTGAGTCGAGCAGCCTGACGCCGGCGATGGAAATGGCAGTCATCGCGGCCTCGATATCGGCGACGCCGTACCCGACGTGATGAACGCCTTCGCCGCGCCGCTCGAGGAACCGGCCGACGGGGGTATCCGGACCGAGCGGCTCGAGCAGTTGCACGTAGGACTGGCCAGCAGGCGCGTCGGCGACCACGAGCATCGCCTCCTGCACGCCCTGCTCCGAGTTCGTCTCCCGGCTGACTACGGTCAGCCCGAAGGTTGCCTCATAGAAGGCCATTGTGACCTCGAGGTTCCGGCAGGCGATTCCGACGTGGTCGATGCGCGTCAGCAAGTCGTTCCTCCCCGGCGCCGCGGCGCGGCTATCAGCCTGACCTCTGTATCGTTGCAGGCATGGGCGAGGCGGTGATTGTCGGCGGCGCCAGAACAGCGATCGGGCGGCTGCTCGGATCACTGAGCGGCTTCAGTGGCGCCGAGCTTGGCGGCATCGCTATCAAGGCGGCGCTCGGCCGGGCGGGCGTCTCAGGCGACCAGGTCGACTACGTGATCATGGGCCAGGTGCTCCAGGCGGGCGCGGGCCAGATCACGTCGAGGCAGGCAGCCGTGGCGGCCGGGATACCGATGACGGTTCCCGCGCTGACCATCAACAAGGTGTGCCTGTCCGGACTCGATGCGATCGCCCTCGCCGCCCAGCTGATCAGGGCCGGTGAGTTCAATGTCGTGGTGGCCGGCGGCATGGAGTCGATGACTAACGCGCCGCACCTGCTTCCGGCTGCCCGCAAGGGCATCAAGTACGGCTCGGCTGTGCTCGTTGACTCGATGGCCCTTGACGGCCTGACCGACGCGTTCGACCACGTGTCGATGGGCGAGTCTACCGAGCGGCACAACACCAGGCTCGGCATTGCCCGGGCCGAGCAGGACGAGTTCGCGGCCCAGTCGCATCAGCGTGCGGCGCTGGCGATAAAGAACGGCGTGCTCGCCGAGGAGATTGTTCCGGTGCCGGTTCCGCAGCGCCGGGGCGAGCCGGTGATATTCGACACCGACGAGGGCGTCAGGGCCGACACGAGCGCCGATGCGCTCGCCAAACTGCCCCCGGCGTTCGCCAAGGACGGCACCATCACGGCCGGCTCGGCTTCGCCGATCTCCGATGGTGCCTGCGCCGTAGTCGTGATGTCGCCGGCGGCCGCGGCCGCCGCGGGGGCCACGGTCCTGGCCGAGGTTGGGGCGCTCGGCGTAGTGGCTGGCCCGGACAACTCCCTTCAATCACAGCCATCGCGGGCCATCCAGCATGCGTTGACCAAGGCCGGGCGGTCCGTTGAAGATCTGGATCTGATTGAGATCAACGAGGCATTCGCCGCTGTGGCAATCCAGTCGATGCGCGACCTCGGGATCGGATCTGACATCGTCAACGTGAATGGCGGCGCCATCGCGCTGGGCCACCCGATCGGGATGAGCGGGGCCAGGCTGGCGCTGCACCTGGTCTACGAGCTCAGGCGGCGCGGCGGCGGACTCGGCGCGGCGGCGCTGTGCGGCGGGGGCGGCCAGGGCGATGCCCTGCTACTCCGCGTGCCGCGGCCGGGCGACACGGCCTAGGGGAGTGCCAGCGGACTCGCGAGCCGCGGCGCTGGTCGCAGCGGCGCGGGACGGGGACGCCAGGTCGCTGGCGCGGCTGATCTCCCAGGTGGAGAACGGCTCGCCCGAGCTCCGGCCGGTGATGCGGGCCATTACTCCGTTTGCGGGTCATGCCCGCGTCGTCGGGCTGACCGGATCGCCAGGCGTGGGCAAGTCGACCGTGACCGCCGCGCTCGTGGGCGCCTACCGCGCGCTCGAATTCCGCGTCGCCGTGCTGGCCGTGGACCCGACCTCACCGTTCACCGGCGGTGCCCTGCTCGGCGACAGGGTGCGGATGCAGGATCACGCCATCGATCGCGGCGTCTTCATCAGGTCGATGGCCAGCCGCGGGCATCTGGGCGGGCTGGCTGTGGCCGCGCCGCAGGCGCTGAGGATACTCGACGCGGCCGGATTCGACGTGATCTGCGTGGAGACCGTCGGCGTCGGCCAGGCCGAGGTGGAGATCGCGTCGCTGGCCGACACGACGCTGGTGATCGCGGCGCCGGGACTGGGCGACTCGATCCAGGCGGCCAAGGCGGGAATCCTGGAGATCGCTGACATCTTCGTCGTCAATAAGAGCGACCGGCCTGGTGCCCAGGACGTGGTTCGCGACCTGCGCAACATGCTCGCCATGGCACGGCAGCCCGAGGGCGCGTGGAAGCCGCCGATCGTGTCCGCGTCGGCCACGACCGGTGCGGGCATCGACGAGCTGGCTGGCCGGCTTGACCAGCACTGGGAATGGCTGGGCGAATCAGGCGAGCGGGAACGGCGGCGCCTGGCCAGGGCGCGCGAGGAGGTCACCGCCATCGCCGTCGCCGAGATGAGGCGCCAGATCGGCGGCCTGCCTGGCCAGTCACGCCTGGATGAGCTGGCCGGCCAGGTGTCGGCCGGGAAACTCGACCCCTACTCAGCGGCCGACGAGCTGATCGGCCAGTCCGCGTTCGACAGCTATGGGCCATCAACGTCGTAAGAAGACGGTTGATGGCCCATAGCTGTTCTATTCTGGGGGCCGGTCAGGGCGGGGGGCGCGGAGGGTCAGGGCGCGGAGGGTCAGGGCCGGCGGGGCAGGGCGCGGCGGGCCACGGCGCGGTCGAAGACGCTGCTGACGGCCTGGCCCGCTCCGGCGCCGATGAGTGCACCAGCGACCGCGTCGCCGGGATAATGCACGCCAGTGTGGACGCGCGAGTACGCGACGCTCCCGGCCAGGAAGAGCCACGGGCTGTCGCGGCTGATCGCGGTCGCGAAGGCGAACGCTGAGGCCGAATGCCCGGACGGGAATGACGACGACGTGGGCATCCTGACCTGCCTCGCGCCAGGAATTCCCGCTCCCGAGCGGTCGGGCCTGCGGCGGCCTGAGAGCGTCTTAACGCCCAGGTTCACCAGCGCGGATGTGACGGCGATGGCGAGGACTCCGCGGCTGGCCGAACGCCGGCCGGCCGGGCCAGTCAGCGCGAGCGCCCCGGCGATGCCGAGCCAGAGCCGCGACCGGTCGGCCGACCTCGACAGCTGGCGCATCGCCCGGTCAAGCGCAGGTGCGGGAACGCTGGCCACGGCGGCATAGACCGCCCGGTCGATCGCCCCCAGCTGATGCAGCATGTCGGCCAGGTGCTGCCGGGCCGCGCCGCCGCGCGTCCGCAGCGCCTCGGCGAGCAGGTCGGCGACGGCGTCGGCCGGCGTTCCGGCAGAATCTGCCCGTGAGTCCGTTGCGCCGGCCGCTATGGGATCGCGGCCGGATGCGGTTGCCGCCACCGGCGCATGCTAACACCGTGAACAGGGCAGTTCTTCAGTCGGAGTGACATATCAGGGCTTGGCGGCAGAGCAGCTCGGCAGCCGGGCTGGGCGGTGCGCTGGGCAGCAGAGGGCGGGGGTCCGCAGTTGGTGAGCACGAGCGCGCGGGAGAGCCGCGCACCGGATGATGCGCCGCGAGCGTCGCTCTCAGAGCGGGTCAGCGCGGTCGTCGCGCTAGCTTCGCTGGAAGCGGCACTGCTGCCGCTCGCGCTGAACATGGCTCTGCGGATCGGCGCGTTCACCCTTGCCCTGGCCGGCCTGCTCGCGTGCGTCACAGCCTGCTGGTACATGGTGGCGCGACGCGGGCTGATCAGGATCCTGGCCATGCTCGCCGCGGTGATCGCGCTCGGGGCGATTGTGGCCGGGTTGGTGCTAGCAGTGATCAGCGTCTGGATCGTGGTCGCCGTCGCCGGGCTCGGCCTGATCTCCGTGATCTCGGCCCGGTACGCGCTGCGTCGCACCCCCAAGGCGATCCGCTCCACCGATCGGGCCGTTCGCGAGCGGGCCGGGCGGCCGGCGGCTAAGCAGCTGCCGGCGGCTAAGCAGCTGCCGAAGCGTCGGGGGGTGAGCTCTCGGGTCGATCCCGGGATCCACCCTGGTACTCGCGGGTCGATCCCGGGATCGAGTGCGACAGCGCCGGTCCTGATCATGAACCTCAAGTCCGGCGGCGGCAAGGCGGAGCGCTTCAACCTGGCTGGCGAGTCCGCAGGGCGCGGCATCCGGCCGGTAGTCCTGCGGCCGGGCGATGACCTGATCGCGCTTGCCGAGGAGGCCGTCGCCTCGGGTGCTCGTGCCATCGGAATGGCCGGCGGAGATGGCTCACAGGCTGCGGTCGCCTCGGTCGCCGCACGGCACGAGGTCGCGTACGTCTGCATCCCGGCCGGGACAAGGAACCACTTCGCCCTCGATCTTGGACTCGACCGGACCGACGTGGTTGGGGCGCTGGACGCCTATTCGGACCGGGTCGAGCGCCGGATCGACCTGGCCGTCGTCAACGGGCGAACCTTCGTGAATAACTGCTCGCTCGGGCTCTACGCGCGAGTCGTCCAGTCGGCTGAGTATCGGGACGCCAAGGTTCGAACCGCCGCCGACATGCTGCCCGACCTGATCGGGCCGGAAGCCGAACCGCTGGACCTGCGCTTTTCCGTGCCTGCCGGTGAGCACTTCAGCAGCGCCCACCTGATCCTGGTGTCGAACAACCCTTACCAGCTGGCGCACCCAGGAGGCAGGGGGACCAGAGAGCGGCTCGATCTGGGCCTGCTCGGCATTGTGGCCGCGCAGGTTAACGACGCCACCCAGGCCAGGCGCTTCATGATGCTCGAACTCGCCGGCCAGGCGCAGCGCTTCCCAGGCTGGCAGGACTGGACGGCCGAGGATTTCGCGGTCGACTCCGGAGCGCCCGTGGAGGTCGGGGTCGACGGCGAGGCAGTGATGCTCGAGCCGCCGGTGCGGTTCCAGATTCAGCCTGCCGCGCTACGAGTCTGGCTGCCCGCGAGCGCGCTGCGCGTCTCTCCGGCGGCGCGGGCTGTCCGGTTGCTGGCTCGTTCGACCGCCGCTGACCTGGCTTCGGTGGCGGCCGGTGCTGCGCCGGCGGTGGCCGGGTCAGGCCGCCGCCGGTCCGCGTAGGTCCAGCGCAGCGTGGGCACAGTCTGGTGCGCAGCCAGGTGCGCTGCCGGGTGCGGAGCCGGGTGCGCTGCCGGGGCCGCACGGAATACCTTGACATCAAGATAATTGGCTAGATACGCTGAAAGTAGCTTGACGTCGAGATACTTTCCGAGCTGGGCGGCAAAGCCGGGCCAGGCGGGGGGAGCGGCGCGGGAGTCCTACGGCAGGATGATCGCTAGGCGAGAGTTCGTATTTCGCGGCCGGACCGGCAGCAGGGCAGCGGAAGGATAGGTCATATGACAGCGAACAGCTTTGACGCTCGCGGGACGCTGGCGGCGGGCGCGAACGACTACCAGATCTACCGGCTCGATGCCGTGCCTGGGTCCGAGGACCTGCCGTTCAGCCTGAAGATCCTGCTCGAGAATCTGCTGCGCACCGAGGACGGAGTCAATGTCACCCAGGATCACATCAGCGCGCTGGCTGGCTGGGACCCGGTCGCCGAGCCACACACCGAAATCCAGTTCAGCCCGGCACGGGTGATCATGCAGGATCTGACTGGCGTCCCCGCTGTCGTCGACCTCGCCAGCATGCGCGAGGCGATGCGGGACCTCGGCGGCGATCCCGAGAAGATCAACCCGCTGGTGCCGGCCGAGCTCGTGATCGATCACTCCGTCATCGCCGACATCTTCGGGCGGCCTGACGCCTTTGACCGGAACGTGGAGCTTGAGTTCCAGCGCAACGCCGAGCGGTTCGCCTTCTTGCGCTGGGGCCAGCAGGCGCTGCGCCAGTTCCGCGTGGTGCCGCCAGGCACCGGCATCGTGCACCAGGTCAATATCGAGCACCTGGCCAGGGTCGTCATGACCGTCGACGCCGAGGACGGCAACGGCATGATGGCCTATCCAGACACCTGCGTCGGCACTGACTCGCACACCACGATGCAGAACGGCCTCGGCGTGCTCGGCTGGGGCGTGGGCGGTATCGAGGCTGAGGCCGCCATGCTCGGCCAGCCGATCTCGATGCTCATCCCCAAGGTCGTCGGGTTCAAGCTGACGGGCGAGCTGCCCTCTGGCGCGACCGCCACCGACTTGGTCCTCACGATCACCGAGCTGCTCCGCCGCCACGGCGTGGTCGGCAAGTTCGTGGAGTTCCACGGCGAGGGGGTGGCCGCCGTCCCGGTGGCGAACCGCGCCACGATCGGCAACATGAGCCCGGAGTTCGGCTCCACCTGCGCGATCTTCCCGATCGACGAGGAGACGCTGACCTACCTGCGGCTGACCGGCCGTCCCGCCGAGCAGGTAAGCCTGGTCGAGGCGTACGCCAAGGAGCAGGGCCTCTGGTACGACCCGGCATCCGTCGGCGGCGCCAGGTACAGCCAGCAGTTCGAGCTTGACCTGTCCACCATCGTGCCGTCGCTGGCCGGGCCGAAACGGCCGCAGGACCGGGTCGCGCTGGCCGACGCCAAGCAGTCGTTCCGTGACGCACTCGGCTCCTATGCGCACATGCCCAGCCTGGACAACGGCATCGACGGCACCTTCCCGGCCTCCGATCCGGTCGCGATCGGCTCACCAGGCCGGCCATCGGCGCCGACGCCGGTCACCCTGGACGACGGTACCGAGACCAGCGTCGACCACGGATCCGTGGTGATTGCCGCGATCACGTCCTGCACCAACACCTCGAACCCGTTTGTGATGGTGGGCGCGGCCTTGCTCGCGCGCAAGGCGGTGGAGGCGGGCCTGGCCCGCAAGCCGTGGGTCAAGACCACGCTCGCCCCTGGCTCGAAGGTTGTCATGGACTACTACGAGCGCGCTGGCCTCACCCCTTACCTGGACAAGCTTGGCTTCAACCTGGTCGGCTACGGCTGCACTACCTGCATCGGCAACTCAGGCCCGCTGCCCGAGGCGATCAGTGCCGCGGTGGCGGACAAGGACCTCGCCGTGGTGTCCGTGCTGTCGGGGAACAGGAACTTCGAGGGCCGGATCAACCCGGACACCAAGATGAGTTACCTGGCCTCGCCGCCACTCGTGGTCGCGTACGCCCTCGCCGGGACCATGGACATCGATCTGACCACCGAGCCCATCGGGACCGGGTCAGCCAGGAAGCCGGTCTATCTGGCCGACATCTGGCCGTCTCCAGCCGAGATCGAAGAGGTCGTGCGTGGCTCGGTTGCGCCGGAAATGTTCAGTCGTGACTATGCGGACGTGTTTTCCGGCGATGATCGGTGGCAGGATCTCGATGTGCCGGGGGGCGAGGTGTTCGCCTGGGACGAGGCATCGACCTATGTGCGGCGCCCGCCGTACTTCGACGGCATGCCGGCCCAGCCGGCGCCGGTGACCGACATCCACGGCGCGCGGGTGCTCGCGATGCTAGGCGACTCGGTGACTACCGACCACATCTCGCCGGCCGGCGCGATCAAGGCCGACAGCCCGGCTGGGCAGTACTTGACAAGCCACGGGATCGAGCGGCGTGACTTCAACTCATACGGCTCGCGGCGCGGCAACCACGAGGTGATGATCCGTGGCACGTTCGCGAACATCAGGCTGCGCAATCAGCTAGCGCCGGGCACCGAGGGCGGCATGACCGTCAAGCTGCCCGAGGGGACGCAGACCTCGATCTATGACGCATCTCGCGCCTATGTGGGCGAAGGCACGCCGCTTGTCGTGCTCGGCGGCAAGGAGTACGGGTCAGGCTCATCGCGTGACTGGGCCGCCAAGGGCACGGCGTTGCTCGGCGTCCGCGCGGTCCTGGTCGAGTCGTTCGAGCGGATCCACCGGTCGAACCTGATCGGCATGGGCGTGCTGCCGCTGCAGTTCAAGTCTGGCGATAACACGAGCTCGCTCGGGCTCACCGGCCAGGAGGTATTCGACATCACCGGGATCGAGGCCATGAACTCAGGCGAGACTCCGCGTGAGGTCACTGTCACCGCCGACGGCAAGGAGTTCACGGCGATCGTGCGGATCGACACGCCCGGCGAGGCCGAGTACTACCGGCACGGCGGCATCATGCAGTACGTGCTGCGCTCGCTGCTGGCCGACGGCTGACCAGGCGGGTGGGTCCGACCGGGCCGGACGTCGCGACCAGGCCGGGGCCGGGCGCCGCGGCCGGCGCGGCCGGCGGTGCGCTGCTGATTGGCGGCATCCTCGCGGTCTCGTTCAACATGCGGGCGGCGATCACCAGCCTGCCGCCGGTCTATCCCGAGTTGTCGGCGGCGGCCGGGTGGTCAACGGCCACCCAGGCTGCGCTAGCGGCCGTGCCTGTGCTGAGCTTCGCCGTGTTCTCCGGCACCGCCCCAATGCTCGCCAGGAGGCTGGGCGAGGAACGGGTGCTCGGCCTGGCTCTCGTGCTGCTCGTGGCGGGACTCGTGCTGCGCTCCGCAGCGCCAGGAGTCCTGCTGTTTCCCGGCACGGTGCTGGCGAGTTGCGCGATCGCGCTGGTGAACGTCCTGCTGCCGAGCCTGATCAAGCGCCGCAGGCCGGACCTGGCCGGACTGCTGACCGGCCTGTACCTGATGACGCTGACCGCCGGGGCCGTGCTCGGCGCGGCGATCGCCGTGCCTGTCTTCGCCGCTGCAGGCGGCTCGGCCTGGGGCGGGTCCGGGCTGGCCGTCCGGGTGACCCTCGGCATGTGGGCGCTGCCCGCGCTGGCCGCTGCGCTCGTCTGGCTGCCGCAGCTGAGATTCAGGACGGTGCCGGTGCCGGGCGAGGGCCGCGGCGTGCTCACGATGGGCAGGTTCGCTCTGGCCTGGCAGGTAATGGCCTTCATGAGCCTGCAGAGCCTGTCGTACTACGCCACGCTGTCCTGGTTCCCGACCATGTTCAGGGACCACGGGATCGGCGCGGCCGCGGCAGGGAACCTGCAGGCGCTGATGAACGTCGGCAACATGGTAACCGGGCTGATCGTCCCGGTGCTCGCGCATCGGCTCCGTGATCAGCGAGTTCTGGCGGCCTCTGCAGTCATCTTGATCATGGCGGGACTGGCCGGATGTGCATTCGGGCCGAACGCGACGGTTGTCCTCTTCGTCTGCCTGCTTGGGCTGGGCCAGGGCGGCGCCTTCGGCCTGAGCGTCTACCTGTTCACCGCGCGGGCCGCGGACGGGCACACGGCCGCCGCGCTCTCCGGCTTCGCCCAGGGAGCCGGCTACCTGATCGCGAGCGCCGGGCCGCTGCTGATCGGGTTCCTGCATTCGACCACGCGTAGCTGGACGATTCCGGTCCTGGTCCTGCTGGGCGTGGGCGGCGGCCAGCTGATGGCGGGCCTGCTGGCCGGCCGGGCGAGAACCATCGCCGCGAACGGGTCGGCTCCGGCAGGGGCAATTGCACTGTGGCGCTAGGCGACCTCGCCGCGCTGCCTGCCAGGCGGGCGCCAGGCTAGCCGGTCCGAGCGGGGTCGCCCAGTCTCAGCGGGTGCGGTAGGCGGCGGCTGCGGTTCCCTGCGGCGCCGCCGCCTGGCCCGCGCCCCAGGTTCGCGGGCCAGGAACCAGCGCGCAGGCCAGGACCTCGTCGGCGGGGTTGGCGCTGACCATGGCCGTCGTCCAGGTCCCGCCGGCCGACCGCTCGCGTACGACTGACGGGGCGGTGCCCGTATTCGCGATCACCCACAGGCCGCCTCTGCCGTCACGGCACATCCCGGTTGCCGCCGTCCGGCCTGGCATCCGGAGCGCGGTCCAGCTGTGCCCGTCGAAGTGTCCGAGCTTCGGGACGCCCCCGGCCCGGCCGGCTACCCAGACGTTGGACCGCGACAGGGCGAGCACGTGGGTAAAGGCAAAGCCCGCGAGTGCTGCTGGACGGACCCGCCGCCAGGCCTTTCCGCCGAAGTGCAGCAGGGCGTTGCCGGTGCTGCCCGCGTTGCCGATGCCCCAGATGTCTGATTTAGCGGCTGAGCTGGCCTGGAAGATCGCCCCGCCGGGCCCCGTCACCCTGGTCCAGGTGGTGCCGTTGAAGTGCCACGTGCCCGCCCCGGGATACCGCTGCCCGCGGGTACCAAACACCCAGACGTCGGTCGGGCTGATCGCGGTAATGCCGGTGAAGCGGGTCCCCGTCTTCCAGTTGCCGCGGGGTGCGGCGAGCCAGCGGGAGCCGTTCCAGTGCAGCACGTAGCCGCCGAGGAAGGTAACTGCCCAGATGTCGGTGGGCGCCGGGGCACTGGCCGCCGTGATCCAGCTGTGCTCGTGCGCCGGGAGGAGGAAGGCTCGGGGGATCCCGTTCTTGATCCGCTCGGCCTTCGGCTTCCCGTGGCCGCCGATGTCGGTGCCGCCGAGGAACCAGGCCTGACCAGGCCAGGCCAGCACGACGTCGTACTGGCTGTGGTTGGTAGCCGGCGGAAGGTAGTGGATGGCGAGCCGCAGCGTCCAGGCCGGCGGGCTCGCAGCCGGGACCGCGAGCGCGACTGCCAGCATCCAGCTGGACAGGCGGGAGGTGCTGCCGAGGTAACGACGGCTGATCACATTCTCCTCCAGTGGCTCGGCCGGCGGCCGCCGGCCAGTGCGGAAAGGCCGTGTGGAAAGGCCGGTGCGGAAAGACCTGTGTGGAAACGCTGGTGGGGGAAGACTAGCCAGCGGACGAGGGCCAGGGGCCCTGGTGCCCGGTAGCGCACATGCTGACGCATCCGTCATAGCCCAGGCAGACGCCGCAGCATGCGCGAAATAGACTCGTTGGGTTCGCTCCTGGCAAGATCGGCCCGGAGCGGCGCAGCCGCGACGTGAGGAGCGCACCAGATGACATTGCTCGAGTCGATCTGGAGTCCGCGAGATGTCAAGGCGCTGACCCCTGACGAACTGCCCGTGCTTGCCAGCGAGATCAGGGAGTTCTTGATCGAGGCCGTGTCGCGCAATGGCGGCCACCTGGGCCCGAACCTCGGCGTCGTCGAGCTGACCATCGCCCTGCACCGGGTGTTCGACTCCCCGGCCGATCCGATCGTCTGGGACACCGGCCACCAGTCCTACGTGCACAAGCTGCTGACCGGCCGGATGGCGGGCTTTGCCAGGCTCCGGCAGCAAGGTGGCGTCTCCGGCTACCCGAGCCGGACCGAGTCCGAGCACGACTGGGTCGAGAACTCACACGCCTCGACGAGCCTGTCCTACGCGGACGGACTGGCCAAGGCCCTGCACCTGCGCGGCGAGAAGCGCCGCAGGGTGGTCGCCGTGATCGGCGACGGGGCGCTGACCGGCGGCATGGCCTGGGAAGCGCTGAACAACATCGCTGGCGCCAAGGACCGCCCGGTCGTCATCGTGGTCAACGACAACGGCAGGTCCTACCAGCGGACCATCGGCGGGCTTGCCGACCACCTCGCCTCTGTCCGGGTGTCCCAGCGCTACGAGCAGGTCCTTGACCTGGTCAAGACCACCCTTTCGCACACCCCGCTGGTCGGGCCGCCGCTGTTCGAGACGCTGCACGGGATCAAGAAGGGCCTCAAGGACGTGCTGCAGCCGCAGGTTCTGTTCGAGGACCTCGGGCTGAAGTACCTGGGCCCGATCGACGGCCATGACGAACAGGCGCTCGAGCACGCGCTCGGCCGCGCGAGGGAATTCGGCGGTCCCGTGCTCGTGCACGTGATAACGCAGAAGGGCCGCGGTTACGCCCTGGCCGAGGAGAACGACGAGGACTGCCTGCACCAGGTGCAGCCGGGTGCGCCAGTCCAGGTCAACGGCGAGATGGCGGCGAACCGATCAGCCCGGGCTCCGGCTCACGCGAAGGCCGCGCAGCCAGCCAAGGCATCCAGGCGCGGCTGGACCCACGTCTTCGCCGACGAGATGATCGACATCGGCGCGCGCAGGCCGGACGTCGTCGCCATCACCGCCGCCATGTTGCATCCGACCGGCCTGGCGAAGTTCGCGCAGGCGTATCCGGACCGGGTCTTTGACGTCGGCATCGCCGAGCAGCACGCCGTCGCCAGCGCCGCAGGCCTGGCGATGGGCGGCATGCACCCCGTCGTGGCGATCTACGCGACGTTCTTGAACAGGGCTTTCGACCAGGTGCTGATGGACGTGGCGATGCACGGGCTGCCGGTCACGTTCGTGCTCGACAGGGCCGGAGTGACCGGGCCCGACGGCGCCAGCCATCACGGTATGTGGGACGGCTCACTGCTGCAGATCGTGCCGGGCATCAGGGTCGCGGTGCCGCGCGACGGCACCAGGCTGACCGAGCTGCTGCGTGAGGCGGTGGCCATCAGCGACGGTCCGACCGCGCTCAGGTTCCCGCGCGGCAGCGTTGCCGATGACCTTCCTGCCGTGGGGAAGCTGGGCGGGATGGACCTGCTCGCCGAACCTGCCGAAGAGACTGGCCAGGACGTGCTGCTGGTGGCCGCCGGCCCGATGTCCGCGCTCGCCGTCGAGGTTGCACACCGGCTGACCGGCCAGGGCATCGGCGTGACGGTCGTGGATCCCCGCTGGGTCAAGCCGCTGGACGAGGCTCTGGCGGACGCCGCGGCCAGGCACCGGCTGGTGGTCACGGTCGAAGATAACGGCACCGCTGGCGGCTTCGGCGACGCGGTGGCGAGGTACCTACGCGATGCCGACATAGCGACCCCGATCAGGACGTTCGGCCTGCCGCAGCGCTTCCTCGCGCACGGTGAGCGCGGGGAGGTTCTCGCCGCGGCCGGTCTGACGTCACAGCAGCTGGCTCGCGCCATCACCGAGGCTGTCGCCAGGCTCACCGCGGACCTGGTTCCCGATCCGCGGGACTGACCGCGGCTTCGGCCGACCGCTGCGCCACCTGTTGCAGGCGGCCAGCGACATCGCGGACGTAGCTGATCAGCTCAGGCGGCGCCAGAACGGTGAAGTCGGCGCCGATCGCCGCGCGGCGGAGATCGCCCTGCTCAGAGACCTGTACCGAGCGAAAGGACACGACAGCGATGCCCTTTGACTTTCAGATCGCCGTGGACTCCGCCGAGCCGCACGTGCTCGCCGACTGGTGGGCGGAGACGCTCGGCTGGGTGGTGGAGCCGTCCGACGAAGCTTTCATCCGCCAAGATGATCGCGGCGGGCTACGCCACAGACGAGGACACGATCACCCGCAACGGCACGCTGGTCTGGCGCACCGGCGCGGCGATCAGGCATCCGGACGAGCTCATCGGCGGCACCAGGCCGCGGATCCTGTTCCAGCTGGTCCCTCAGCCGAAGACGGTCAAAAACCGGATGCATCTGGACCTGAGGGTCGGCCAGGAGAACGTCGAGGCCGAGGTGGCGACGTTGACTAAACGCGGGGCGACATACGCGCACAAAGCGTCCCAAGGACCGCACTGGTGGGTGACCATGACCGACCCTGAGGGCAACGAGTTCTGCGTAGCCTGACAGCTATCCTGGCGAGTGGGCTGCCGGGTGCGCGGCCGCCGGCCAGCCAGGAAGGTGCAGAATCGCGTCCATGAAGACCCTCAACGTCGCCGTCGTCGGCTCGGGGCCGGCCGGCCTGTACACCGCCGAGGCCCTGATCAAGCAGGGTGCCGCCCTCGACCCGCCGCAGGCCGTGCGGGTTGACGTCCTTGACCGGCTGCCCACGCCCTACGGCCTGGTCCGCTACGGCGTGGCGCCGGACCACAAGTCGATCAAGTCCATCGCCGATTACCTGCGCGGGGTGCTCGAGCACGACGGCGTCAGGTTCGTCGGCGCTGTGCACCTCGGCGACGACGTGACGAGAGCCGACCTGCTGTCCTGTTATGACGCGGTTGTCTATGCGACTGGCGCGATGCGGGACCGGCGGCTCGGGATACCCGGCGAGGACCTGAGGGGCAGCTACGCTGCGACCGACTTCGTGAACTGGTACTGCGGTCACCCAGACGTCGACCCTGACCGGTTCGTGCTTGACGCCGAGGCGGTCGCGGTGATCGGGGTCGGCAACGTCGCGGTGGACGTCGCGCGGATCCTGATCCGCGACCCTGACGAGCTGCGCGATACGGATGTCTCACAGCCGGTGCTCGAGGCCCTGATCGCGAGCAAGGTACGCGAAGTGCACGTGATCGGGCGGCGCGGGCCTGCGCAGGCCAAGTTCACGACGAAGGAGCTCCGCGAGCTCGGCGAGCTGGCCGGGGTTGACGTGGTCGTCGGCGAGGGCGAGGCCGATCTTGACGTGTTCGACGCGAGCGGCGAGAGCGCCAGGCTCGCGGCGGAGGACCGGCACGTCCGCAGCAATTATGCGGTGATCAGCGACTGGGCAGGGCGGGTGCCGGCCGGAGGAGTACGCCGGCTGACCGTGCGATTCTGGCTGAGCCCGGCCGAAATTCACGGGGCGCAACAGGTCGAAGGGCTAACTCTGGAGCGGACCAGGCTGGACACCGCGGGGCGGCTGGTCGGGACCGGCCAGTATGAGCGGCTGCCGGTCCAGATGGTGCTGCGCAGCGTCGGGTATCAGAGCGTGCCGCTGCCCGGAGTGCCGTTCGACGAGCGCTCGCACACGGTTCCGAACTCCGACGGGCGCGTGCTCGGCCCGGACGGCCAGCCGCAGCCA
>Ga0209240_1000294_pt1 | contig 20830 bp, 13 predicted proteins | sample GraSoi_2013_80cm_FD_185828 | JGI IMG/M metagenome (GOLD analysis project Ga0209240, IMG submission 185828) | Grasslands soil microbial communities from the Angelo Coastal Reserve, California, USA - Sample 9_17_2013_80cm (SPAdes) (version 2) | ecosystem: Environmental > Terrestrial > Soil >...
TTTCGTCGAAGTCGAACGAGACGAGGATGCTGAATTTAGAATCATCGCTCCAAAGCTTCTGCGATATACCTGCAGTCAATTCAACGTGGTTTTCTTCGAAATCCCCGCGTTGGCTAATCCCGTAATGGTATTTGATGTCAGCGCCGTTGTAATCTTCCTTATAGATGACGTTGATGACAGCAGCGATAGCATCCGAACCGTAAATCGAGCTCGCCCCATCCTTAAGAAATTCGATGCGATCCACAGCCGCGAGCGGAATCGTATTCAAATCGATAAATGGAGAGAACCCATTTTGCGGGAACGGAGCTAATGTCTGCCGGAACCCATCAATTAAGATTAGAGTTGAATTGAATCCGACGCCGTAAAGATTTGTAGCCGAGCCCGCAGGTGAGAAGCTTGCGCCAGCATTTACTATGGGGGTGAAAGATCCCACACTCTGTGGCAGCCTTTGGATCACGTCGGAGACCGTCTGATCCCCTTGGTTTTCAATAAAAGTGCGGTCGATGGTAGCAACCGGCTGCGTACCCTCGCCTACGCGTGGCACGACATAACCGGTAACCGTGACGGTTTGAAGTTGGCCTTGATTCTCAATGCCGGTACCGGAGGTGGGTGACTGTGGCGTCGGGGTTGCAGAGGGCTCGGTCTGCGCACAAAGGTTGTTGGCGAAAGCCAACGTTAACAAAACTCCAACCGCGGCAGTGCAGGCCAAGGCGGAGCGAAGGTTGTGTCTTATTATCATTTATTTAATCCTTGGATTCTCCGAGAAGGCCATTTCTCTTCGGTAGCCACTCGGAAAAGGCTGGGCAATAGACAGACCCTTCTTGGCACCATGACGACTTCTCTGTCGCAACGGCGATTTAAAGTAGGACCCGACTTCCCAGCCAATCGACTGCAGACGTTTTGCTAAAAAATCGTGACCCGGTCAAGAAAATGTCAGGATTTTTGAACAAATTAGGTTAGCCGATGTCAGGCCTGCGGCTGTGCCAGGCACAGGACCATTCGATGTGTCTCCGGATCTTACTCGGCCGGCAACGCGGTTGGTGAAGGAAAGTCCGCAGTCATATCCTGTCTAACGATGCGAACATCGATAATATTTAGAGTTACCTGCGGGATTTTCTTTCCGGTTAACAGCGAATAATCAGGAATAATTTCGAGGCCAGGACTCCAAGCGGAAGTGGCGACAGACGATGAAGTATTCTTTCCCAGGACGACGTTTGATTCTAATTAAATAGTCCTTTGATCATTCAATTAGAAGACACGCTTTTCCGATGTTGTTAGGGTGGCGAATAAGACATCTAGCAAATCCCCATCGGAGTCCTAACAGTGATACCGGCGACATTGCCTCAAAAAAAACGCCGGGCGCATGCCCGGCGTTTACTAGTTTATCAGCAGGCGCTGAGAAACTTACCACTTCTTTTCGATCTGACCGTAGAAGAACCTTTGGATTGGGTTGGCAGCATAGGTATCGTAGCCTTGATAGGCGCCGTTGCCGACGAATGCCAGCGGGGGACGGACGTCAAAGACGTTCTTGATACCAGCGGTGAAGGTCACGTTATCCAGCAAGGACCGCCACCCGCGGTGGGTGGTCTCCGGTGCTGGGGCAATTGCTTTTTCGCCAACAATCTGTTTGCCTTCTTTGTTATATCCCGGCTTGGGCGTCTCCGCAGTGATCTCTGTGGGCGGTCCGAATTCATAAGAGATCTGCCAGTCAAGTGTGGTCCAGTCGCCGACCAGATGGATGTAGTGGGGTTGAAGCAAGCCTGCCGAAGCTGCAGGAATGGTCCCGTGTCCGTCATTCGTATTATCCAACTCCGAACTGTAGTAGTTCAGTGTAAAACCAGTTCGAAACAGATCGTTACCGAACAAATGTTTGGAGTAGTAAAGGCTGGCCACAATTTTGAAGTCGGGTCCGCTCCCGGGCGGACTGCCTGAAGGACTGCCGGCAACATCGGTGAGGTTCGTAACCAGGAAATGGGCAAAGCCGTTAGCCTCTACCTCCAGCTGTTTCAACGCGTAGTTGTACATATAAGCGGCGTTGGCATCGAAGTCGAGTTTACCCCAACTGTATTCTTTAGAGACATAGCTAGCACCAAACTCAATTCCATCGACAAGCAGGGTGCCGAGGTTCGTGAAATTAGCAAAGATCCCTTGGAGTGTGCCATTCGGACTCCGAACGACCGAGCCGGGGAGATTGGCGGCGAGTACCGTGCCCGCGCCGGGCACTGAGATCAAGTTACGGAGTTCGGTTTGGTACCAGTCGATATAGGCAGTGAATCCCTTCGCCCAGTGCCGAAGTTATGACAACATTGGGAGCCACGACGCCCCTGACCGGATCAAATACGGTGGTCAAGAACATGGCTTGGGGAGAAAAGAGCTGCCCAAGTGAAGGAACAATGAAGCCCTCGGAATAGGTCGCGCGGATGGTAATGTCATCGCAAGGCTTATAGAGGACCGCGATTTTTGGCTTCGCTGCACTGCCAAAATGACTGTAATTGTCGTAGCGCTCATCAAAGATAACTTGCAGGCTCCTTAAGCCCGGCCAGGACCACCTGTCTCCGAAGATCGGGATAGATAATTCGCCGTACATGCTTTGTACCCAGCGAGCGCCACTGAGAAGACGGCCGGCAAAGTCCTCATCTCCAATATTAAAAAACTTGGTATTAATGTCGTCGGATTGGACTAACGATTCGCTGCGGTACTCCAATCCGCCCGCTACGGTGAGGTCGCCGCTCGGCAGAGCCCAGAGCGTGCCGCCAGCGAGTAATCTGTATTGGATCAGATTGGTGTGATTATCCTCGAACTGATTCGCTCTGATGAATGGATAAAAAGCCGCGTTTGGATGAGCTGAAACGTTTTGATCGGCGAACGGATTGAAAAAGACACCAGGCAATTGCGGGAGCGTCCCGTTCAGAGCCTCCTGCAACGCGTTAAGCTTGACCCCGTTTTCGACCAGTTCGCTGGCATCGTTTTCGCCGTACACCGCTGAAATATCAATGTACCAAGCGTTCCATGGAAGTTGAATCGTGGCGCCGGCAAGGTTGCGGAAGGTCCGGCTGATCGTATCAGTATACCAGGGACCAAGTTCAGCCAGAGCTTGCCCCAATAACGGTATTAAGGGGACGCCCCAAGGATTAAAGGGGTTGTTTGCTGGAACGGTAACGTTGCCACCGTTGACTACATCAAAAACGCTGAATCCTTGGTTGGGCGTTGTGCTCGTTTCTTCATTCCGCTGAATGATGAAATGGTCATAAAATTTGATCCAATCTGTCGGCGAGTAGTCAAGATTAACTGTCCCGCCATAACGCCTTTCTCGGCCTACCAACTGGGTGACAAAGCTACCTTCCGGGATAAAAACGCTGGCAGGAGAACCGTTAACGGTGAAATCGTTCTGGGTAATGTTCGGGCCTACCGTCCCCGGCTTCACAATAAAAGTGGTGCCGCTGGGGATAGTGGGCGTGCTGGGCCCGGTATACTGATAGCTGCCATTACCAGGAGTGAAGGTGATCGAGGCATCTGGGTACTTACCTGGTGAAAATCTGGAAAATCGGCTGTTATTGGACCACCAGCGATCCATTGAATCGATCGGGGACTGATCGTAATAGTCGAAGGTAGCGACGATGCTAACCTTTCCAAAACCTCCCTTTTCACTGACACCTCCGGTCATGGAAAGGTGATAAATCTGGTAATCGCCGCGCTGGCTCTCGCCGAAGTAGTTGACGATATCAGCGCCGTTATAGTCCACCTTGGTAATAATGTTGACCACGCCGGCGATCGCGTCATCACCGTAGGTCGCGCTGCCGCCGTCTTTTAGAATTTCGATACGGTCGATGGCCGCCAGGGGGATCGCGTTAACGTCAACGAAGGGGATTGTTCCTTGATTGATCGCAATCGCGGCCCCCGGAAATCGATATCCGTCGACCAAGACTAGTGTAGAGCCTACCGGCAACGATTTCAGCGTAAAGGCCGAGGTACCTGGTGAATTGCTGTTCCCGGCAAAGGTCAGCGCGTTTTGCCCGCTGAGACCGCCCGGATAGTTGTTCAAGACATCGTTAACCGTCTGATACGCCTGCTTGGTAATGAAGTCCTGGTTTAGGGTTGCCACCGGCTGCGGACCCTCGCCGATACGCGGGATTAGATACCCGGTAACGGTAACCTGTTCGAGCTCACCGCCACCACCGGTACTAGGAGCTCCGGCCGGAGTCGGAGCTGGAGGTGGAGGCGCGTTTTGCGCTCGAGCGGTAACGCCCAGCGTAAACAGGACAAGCAACTGAGCTGCGGTAAGAAACGCAGCCGTGGGGGAACTTCGTTTTTTAATCATTATTTATCCTTACTTCGCCTGGGCGCTGCCAGGTTACGGCCGCGCCAAGGCTCGTATGAAAGTTGCGATTCCGGCGCCCGAACATCCTCCTGCGCAACCTTTGCCGGTGCGACTCCGTTCCGGGGGCCGAAGTTTCTTATTTAACGCCGTTTGTGGGCTAAAAACGACCGGACGTCAAGAAAATGCAACGAAATTTTGAACGAATTTAAGGTAAACTTGTCACCAATCTCTTGCTTGACGCTTCCGTGCTGCAAGTCCCCTCCGGAATCCCTAGCCAAACGAATTGATGGCCTGGTCATTTCGTGACCCGAAGGCAAGCGCGCTGCGTTTGACACCCTTAAATGACCGGTAACCGAAATGTGTTTTGTGAAAAATTCGTAACCAAATCAAGGGTTTTTCGAAAGATTTTTAAGAAAATCTCTTTCTACGGGAAAGAAATGCCTCGCCCTAGGACTGGCGACACAGCGCATAGACACAAACAGGGTGTTCCTCACGATTTCCCGCTGCTGATCAGGGCCTCGTCCCGCAGCCGCGACGCAGCCGCGGGAAGGCACGCTCCACAATGCTCAAAAAAAACGCCGGGCGTTTGCCCGGCGTTTTCATAGTTTTTCAGCCTGCGCTGAGAAACTTAGAACTTCTTATCGATCGAGACCCAGAAGTAACGCTGGATATTGTTCGCGCCGCTTTGGCCATCAAAGTTCGACAGGACGCTATCAACTGCCAATGGTGCGGCAGTATCGAAGAGGTTGTTGATGCCGAAGGTGAAGGTCGTATTCGCCAGCAGATTGCGCCAAGCCGAACGAGATCCTTCCGGAGCAGGTGCGATGGCTTTTTCACCAACGATCCGCTTCCCTTCCTTATCATAGCCGGGCTTGGGCGTTTGAGGCGCAATTTCGGTCGGTTGCCCGAATTTATAGGAGATTTGCCAATCCAGCGTCGTCCAACTACCGATCAGATGAACGTAGTTAGGAAAATCCAAGCTGGCGTTCGGGTTCGTTCCATTGGCGCTGTTTCTGAAATCTAGTTCAGAACCAATGTAGTGCAGAGTCAGCCCAGTTCTAAACGTATCGATGCCGAAGACGGTCTTGGAATAGAAAGCGCTCGCCAGTAATTTCACATCGGGCGCGGCCCCGTTGGCAGTGTCCGTAAGATTGAAAACGCGGAAGAAGGGACTCCCGTTCGTATTTGCGCCCACCAAGGTTTGCTGGGTGAGCCAGTAGAGATAGGAACCGTCAAACTGCAAATCGATCTTGCCCCAGTTGTATTCTTTCGATGCGTAGGTAAAGCCGAACTCAATGCCTTCGCTTCGTTGGTTCCCGAGGTTCGCGACACCAGAGGTGACCTCCAGAATCTGTCCGGTTGTCGTGCTCCGAGTAACGAAGTTGCCAGCCGGAGCGGCTGCCCCAAGATCGACAACTTCTTGCGGCAACAGCGTACCAAATACGTTGTGTTGATCGATTTGGAACCAATTGATGTACGCAGAAAACCCATTGGCCCAGCCCCACCAGCTATGTTCCGGATCACTAGACCCTGGAGACCACACCGCTCCTGCATAATAGGTGTACGCGTTCTCCGGCTTCAAATTCTTGTTGCCGGTCGTCAGCGAAAGCACGGTGATCGCCCCCGCCGACGGATTCTTCGGGTCAACCACGCCAGTCTCCGCAATCTGCGGCGTCGAGAAGAGCTGAGTTAAACTCGGAGCGACGAACGACTCCGAATAGGTGCCGCGAAAGGTCAAATCGTTGAACGGTTTGTACAGTATCGCGAATTTCGGCTTAGCGGCGTTCCCGAAATCGCTGTAGTAGTCCTGCCGCTCCGAGATGCTCAATTCGATGGACCTAAGCCCAGGCCAAGACCAGGCACCACCGATAATCGGAATGTCCACCTCACCGAAGATGCTCCAGATGTAACGACGGGCATTGATGAGGTTACCGACCGGAAATTGGGGTGCAGTGACGTTACCGGAGTGGCTGTAGGGATCGTCGTTGGCGATATAATCTTCGCTACGATATTCGAAGCCGCCCGCGGTGGTGATGGCGCCGGACGGCAACTCGAAAAGCGTGCCTCCAGCGACGGTATGAAATTGCATAATATCCGTCCGGATATCTTCCCAGATATTGCCGATCAGTTGCTTGTTCCCATAGAAAGCTTTGTTGGGACCAGCTACTGATTCATCCGCAAATGGGTTGAAGAATTGCCCTAGGTTACCTGGAAGTGTGCCATTTAATGCTTGCTGTAGCCCGGTGAAGCGGAAGAAATTGGACATCGTCTCAGTTCCATCGCTCTCACCGTAGAGCCAGTTGGAATCGATGTACCAGCCATGTGGCAACTGGATCGTGCCGCCAATCACTTCGCGGAAAGTGGTGACAGTGACGTCCGTTTTCAGGACGCCGAATTCATTGAATGCCTGGGGACCGACCTGTAACGGTTCGGGGAAAGGGTTGAACGGGTTGACGGGACCGGGAGCGGTTCCACCTGGGCCCTGGGGAACGACAAGGAATTTATTCTGGCCGAATCCGCCACCATAAGTACCTTGGTTCGGACCGTAAGTGCTCACCTCTTCGGTTCGGTTAATGAGGAAGCTGTCATACAGCTTTAACCAGCTGGTCGGCTCGTAATCAATCTTGACTAAACCGCCTAGCCGCTGTTCCCGCGGATACACCTGTAGACCTTGGATGCTGAATGATTGTTCCGGAGTACCATTGATTATGAAGTTCGAGGATGTGGGGTTCACCCCGTTAAATCCCGCCTTGGGCTGGTAAAAGTTTCCAGTATTCAGCCCGGTGAATTGGCCGGTTAAACCCGGAAAAACAGGCGCATTTGGGTACTTGAAACTCAAGCGAGAATAATTCAACGCTTCGTTTGAACGATCAATGGCCTCCACCGGACTCTGATCATAGTAATCGAATACCGCGAGGATGCTGATCTTGGAGTCTTGACCTAACTTCTGAACGATGCCGCCGGTAAACTCCCCGTGGTAGACTTCGTAGTCGCCTCGTTGGCTAATGCCGAAATAATTGTAAATATCGGCGCCTTGGTACTGGTCTTTGGTGATAAAGTTGACAACCCCAGCTACTGCGTCGGTTCCGTAGGTGGCGCTACCTCCGTCGTTCAAAATATCGACGCGATCTATTGCACCCAGAGGAATACTGTTGATGTCGGTAAAAGTGAATGGACCGCTATTGGTGGCGAACTGGAAAAACGGATACACCGGCATGCGTAGGCCATCGACCAGGACCAAAGTATCACTGGGCAGCAGGCCTTTCAGGGCAATCGAAGCCCCACCGGGTTGAAATCCGAATCCGGGCACCACACCCGGATTCACATTTCCTGTGGCTGCCGGGAGGTTCTGTAGGACGTCCGCAACATCCTGGTGCCCCATTTTTGTGATATAAGTTTGGTCATAGCTTGTCACCGGCTGAGGACCATCCCCAACGTGCGGAATAAGGTAACCGGTAACCGTGACTTGCTGGAGTTCGCCACCACTTGAAGGAGTTTCCCCCGGAGCTGGGGTTGGTGAAGCCGTCTGGGCGTGGGCAGTAACCCGCAACCCGAACAGGATAACAAACTGAACTACGGTCGCGAATGCGACGGTACGGAGATATCGATTTTTAATCATTAATTGGACCTTGCTTCCCTTAGCGGCGCCGGTTGTTGCGCCGCCAAGACCGTTATCGAATGCCCATCCTTCCCCGGATAACAGCTACCCGGGCTCTGGATCCCACTCTGGTTGCCTTCGTAAGTGGGCTAAAACCGATGACCAGTCAAAGAAATTTTGAACGAAATGCTAAGAAAGTTGTCACCCTAACGGCTTCCGCTGAAGAAGCAGATTCGCGAGACGGTGTTTAACCGATGGGCGTTTTGCGAATTGCACGGAAGTGTCGCGATGTTCCGTAAAATATTTGTTACGGAGTCAGCGCTTTCCGTGCCAACTTGAGATATTGGACGGTGCAGATACGCCTTTGGCGTTCCCGGTTTGATGGCCCGGGTTTTGGTTCGCGGAAGGGCTGGCGCTTTGCGAGTGGACACTAACGCCAAAGAACAATGCTACCGGAATCAAAGCGGTAGCTTGGCTGATCTGGCGTGCGCTCTCTGATCTCTGGCTGAGATGGCACAAAGAGATGTCCATTCTTACTCATCATGTCTGCTTTGCTTCGTCTCGGTCGTCGCCAACGGCGACTCAAATCCGGATCCCGAAATCGACCAGATGCTAGGCGGTCTGAGACAAGAGATCTGCCCGGCAGCGAGAACCTGACGCCCAATCCCACGGACGAGCAGGAGCTCGTCCCTACCAAAAAAACGCCGGGTGTTGGCCCGGCGTTTCACAGTTTTTCAGCATCAGGTCTCGTACCTGACCTTCCTTCTTTCTGCGCCCACACAAAACGCCGGTAACGTCACTGCCGCTCGGTTTAATGCATGTGAGTTGCCGCTAACAATACGAAAAAGAAAATGCGGACAGATCAGGATATTAGTTCTGTGTAAGATTAACTTTTCTGCGCAGAAAAGCTGCAGAAGGGATGTCCATTCCTAATCATCATGCTCCTTTCGGTCTCGCCTGGGTACTCGCCAACGGCGACTCAAATCCGAATCGCGAGATCGACCAGCTGTTAGGCTATCGGGGGCAGGCCGCGGACGAGCAGGAGCTCGTCCCTACCGAAAAAAAACGCCGGGCGTTAAGCCCGGCGTTAGTACGTTTTCAGCAGGTGTTAGAAGCTTTTTTAGTGAGCGATCTGGAACACCACAGGCAATGTGAATGTGCCGGTTTGATCAGGTGCGAATTCCCAGTTGCCTCTAACCCAGCGCGCGGCGGCGCTGGAAAGGATGCCTGGACCGGATACTGCCTGCACATCGGTGATATGCCCGGATGATACCGTGATCGCGAGGCGGACATCGCCAGTAATATGCATCTGCAACGCTTGCGGCGGATACGGCGGCTTGGGCGAACGGACCAGTCTTCCTGAGCGAGCACCACCGTTGCCGGTTCCACCGACTACACCGTTAGCGAAACCTTTCTGCATACCGGGCGTCGCCGCGGCATTCGGACTAGGTTTCTTGTCTTTGTCTGATTTCGGTTTCGGTGTCGGATGCGGCGTGGATTGCGGCGCCGGGGTCGGCGTTGCAGCCGGGATCTCAAATTCCGGCGGTTTATCCAATGGAGGCGGAGTCGGCTCCGGATCTGGCGGCGGCGTCGGTTGTGGATCCGGAGGCTGTTCCTCCGGGGCATTCGGATCACCTAAAGGTGGCGCATCATTGGTATCCACCGCAGTGAGAATCATTGGCGGTTCTTCGGGCAGTTTGAGCCAGAACCCGAAATAAGCGGCGCTACCGTTAAGGACCAGCGAGAGCAGTAAGAACCAAACCAGGGAGAAGCCGTCCCGACGGGCACGATACAGATTGTCGGACATAGTTTTTCAGCGCATGCTGAAAAACTTCGGTCGGCCTCGCAGCTTGCCGCGCCCGTAGGCTTGGCGAAGGTGGAAGCGAGGCGCGCTCCACGGATAGTTTTTCAGAATGCAGTTGATTGTTTGGTTTATTCTCTACGGGCCAGGCTTGGCTCCACCAGCAGGCGGGGCGCCGGCCGGCGTGTTACCACCTTGAACCGCGTCTTGGGCTTTGATCTCAAGACCGACCTTCTGGATCCCGGACGTGCGGGCTTCGTCGAGCACATACATCACTTGCTCGTAAACCGCTTGTTTATCGGCCCGGATATAGATTCGAACTTCGTGGTTCTGATTGTAGAGGGACTGAAAATGCGACAGGACCTCTTCTTTCGGGACCTTCTCCTTTTCGAAGTAGAAATCCCCTAGGGCATCAACACTAACGATAACGAAATCGGGTTTAGTGTTGGGCTGAGCGCTGGTGGCGGTCGGCAAATTGACCTCGATCGCTTTCATGTTGATCATCGTCAAGCTCACCAACATGAACGAGGCGAGCAAGAAGAACATGATGTCGATCAGCGGAATGATCTCGATCCGCGCCTTCTTAATTAGTACTGGCGAACTGTGACTGCTCCCGTGCATTTTCTTGGACTAAATCGAGGTTGGTGTTCTTTAGGCGAAGCGTGTTAAACATGATGAGGACGTTGTTGCACGTCGACTCGAGTTCGAACTGCAGCTTCTGCAGCTTGGCGTTAAAGAAGTTAAAGAAGACCAAACAAGTAATAGCAATACCGAGACCGCACATAGTGGCGATCAATGCCTCACCAATACCGCCGGAGACCGCCGCTGGGCTAAGACCTCCTTCGTTGACCGCGTTAAAGGCGAGCATGATTCCGGTAACGGTTCCCAGCAATCCGAGCAACGGTGCCAGGGTAATCACGGAATCGAGGATCCACATGAAACGACCAGCTCGTTGCAGTTCCACACCGGAAGCCACTTGTAATGCTCCCTCAATCGAGGAATGAACGTGGTTGATCCCGTGCCAGACAGTACGGATTAAAGGGTCGCCGGACTTGCGGCCGATGTTGGCTGCCGCTGCGATATTACCCTGCTCCATGGCGGCGTACATTTTATCGAGCTTATTGGCATCTCGCCGGGCACCGAGAATCGTCCACCAAACGGCGCGCTCGAGGATAATAGCAATCGCTACAACCAGGACGGCAACAATAGGATACATCACGATGCCGCCCTTAAAGAAGTACTCGAGGAAAACATTGCCCTTGGCCCAATCCGGGACGAAATGCACGACGATACTCCCTTGGGCTTGCGCGGCCAATAGTGGAGTTTGAGCTAGCAAACTAAACATAGTTTAATAGGTTAAAGTGAATTGATTTTATTTCCTGCTCTGGGAATACGGCTATACGCTTACTCTCATTGGCAGGAGTCCGTTTCGAGCAGGATCCTTGCCATACCTGCCAGCTTGATTACCTCTAAACCAAACTGTCCTGTCCCGGGGGAGCTTTCGCATAACGCAGGCCTTGTAGAGAAAACTATAAACCTTATCCCGAAAACGTAAGTCGTCAAAGTGACTCTTTTTTTTCAGGCTGCAACTTTTTTATTGCAGAAATATACCCACCCTCGGATTCGAGCATTCAGGAAGTACTCGAACCTGCTGAATAAAAGAAACGACTTTGGGCTTGCCGCTTAAGATTTGTTCACGAAAAGCGAGCGTTTAATATAGTGGACCGTAAAGAGCAGGAAGTGTACCGGAACACCGGTTCACGGTTTGCGGTTAGCCGTTTTCGGTTGGCGATTTGGGGTCAGGATCCCCAGACTCACGCAGGGAAATTTGCGAACGGATAGAGCCGTTGCACTCACAGATTTGCAGGAAATAGCGCGCTGATTAAACGACGCAGTGCCACGCCGCCCAAGAACTGCAAACCGCCAACCGCTAACGGCGAACCGTTAACCCCTTAGCCGGTCAGTGATTTGGCCGCGCAGGTAGGTTTTGATGTCTTCACTGGACAGGCGATCGACCACCTCGTTGAGGAACCCGTTCACGATGAGGCCTTTGGCTTTTAGCTGCGGAATACCTCGGCTCAACAGATAAAACAGTTCTTCCGGCTCAACTTGGCCCGAAGTCGCTCCATGGGTGCAACGCACATCATCAGCCAGGATTTCGAGACCCGGCATTGAGTTGGCTTCGGATTCGTCGCTTAGAAGAAGGTTTCTTACTTTCTGATAGGCGTCGGTTCGATGTGCGCCCCGTTCAACTTTAATGAGACCGGAAAAAACGGTGCGGGCATTATCGCTGAGAGCATTTTTGTAGAGCAAGTCGCTGGTCGTATTGGGCTGAAGATGATCCTGCAACGTCCGTTGATCGAATTCCTGGTCAGCTCCCGCGATCGAGACTGCGAGCATGTCGCTTCGGGCGCCGGCGCCGGCTAAGCGGCTGATGCTTTCCAGACGTGAATAACGTCCGCCAAAGTTCATGGAAAGGTTCACCGCACTCGATTGCTCCTCGGCCACGGTGGAGTTCACCTGGACAGAAACGAACTGCCGGCTCCAATCCTGAACATTAATATAGCTAAGCCTAGATCCCGGGCGCAGAACCAGGTCATTAACCCCACAGGCAAAGCCCTTAGCCTGGCCATCAGTGGAAACGAAATGATCCAGGAAGGTCACCTGACTTTCTTTATCTGCGATGATCAGAGTGTGCGGGAATACGGCCAGGTTTTCGCCGGTTACAACGTGAAAAACCTCAAAGGGAGCATCGACAACCAGGCTAGGAGGCAAATAAAGAACGGTCCCCGCTTTAACCGACGCCTTATGAAGAGCGGCAAACTTCTTGGAGCCAAGTCGAGGTGGCTGCGCCATGAAATGCGCCTCGAGCAGGTCAGGACGCACTTTGAGTGCTTGCTCCAAAGGTAGAAAGACTACGCCTCGTTCATTTAATGAATCGTCCAGCAGCTCGCAGGAGACGAGTTGATCATTAACAAAAATGATCCGACCCGCCGGCTCGGGAAAAGCGCGGTCCAAAGTTGGCTCGAACGTCGGCCTCGCTCCAAGATCAGCCGCCGGCCTTGCCAGCGAGGTCGCTCCATCCAGGTTTTTGACCGACGAAAAGCGCCAGTGCTCGTCTTTGCGACTCGGATAAGGCTCTGCCGCGAATTCTCGGCTCGCTTCCGCCTGAGCGTCGACAAACCAATGAGGGAGGCCGTTGTTACTTTCGATTTTTGACGCCGATGAAACCTCGTCGAGCGTCGTTCCGCCAGATTTCTGCCCTTGTAGCATTTAAGTTCGCTGTTCGCGGTTCTCCGTTCGCAGTTCGCAGTTCGCAGTTCAGGCCTTGGGAGGTAAAGCTCTTGAAGGCGAAAGCGTGTCCGATTTACCCGACCGAGCCCTCCATCTCCAGGTCGATCAATCGCTTCAACTCGACGCTGTACTCCATTGGGAATTGCCGAACCAGATCATTCACAAATCCATTAACGGCCAAGCTCATGGCCTGCCCTTCGGAGAGACCTCTCTGTTGCATATAAAAGATCTGTTCTGCACTGATCTGGCTGACAGAAGCCTCGTGCTGAGTCGCGTTCCCGGTACCGCGTACCGTGATCGCCGGATAAGTGTCGGTCCGGCTATGTGCATTGATCAGGAGAGCGTCACATTCCGTGTTGTTTTTGCAGCCCTTCAGGTGTTTCGGCACATGGACTAAGCCACGATAGGTAGCGCGGCCTTTGCCGACACTGATGCTCTTAGAAACAATGTTACTCGTGGTTTCATCAGCGGCATGAATCATCTTCGCTCCGGTGTCCTGGTGCTGACCGTCCCCGGCCAGCGCAATGCTAATGACTTCGCCGCGAGCTTTTCTACCCTTTAGTACGACTCCCGGATATTTCATGGTCAGCCGGGAACCGATGTTACAATCGATCCACTTGATCTCCGCTTCTTCCATAGCCATGCCGCGTTTGGTGACCAGATTGAAAACGTTAGGCGACCAGTTTTGCACCGTCACATATTGGATCTTCGCTCCGGGCATGGCCACCAGCTCGACCACCGCCGAATGCAGTGTCGCCGTAGTAAACTTCGGCGCGGTACAGCCCTCCATGTACATGAGCTCGGCCCCTTCGTCGGCAATAATCAATGTCCGTTCGAACTGACCGAAATTTTCGGCATTGATACGAAAATACGCCTGTAACGGGTGCTTCACTTTTACTCCGGGCGGCACATAGATGAAGCTACCACCGCTAAAGACGGCACTATTCAGAGCGCTGAATTTGTTATCCCCGGTCGGAATCACTTTGCCGAACCATTTCCGGAAAATTTCCGGATGCTGTTTCAGCCCTTCGGTGCTCCCCACAAAGATCACGCCTTGATCAGAGACCGCTTTCTTGATGTTGGAATAGACAGCCTCGGAATCAAATTGGGCTTCGACTCCCGCCAAGAATTTTCGTTCGCTTTCCGGGATCCCTAAACGCTCAAAGGTTTGCTTAATTTCGTCGGGAACCTCTTCCCAACTCCGCTTGGCCGCTTCGCCGGAAGCTAAGTAATAACGGATCTTATCAAAATCGATAGCATCCAGCTCGTGGCTTGCCCAGTGGGTCGGGAGTGGTTTGTCCTTGAAGATCTGGAACGCGTTTTTGCGAAATTCGCGGATCCAATCGGGTTCCTGTTTCGCGTCAACAATGTAGTCGATCGTGCTCTCAGTTAACCCCGTCCCCGCATCTCGCGCTGATTTGATGTCAAAGTGGAAATCTCCAACGCTCCGATCGATTTCGATAGTGTTGTTCGCTGTACTCATAAGTAGTTTACGGTTTACGGTTTGCGGTTAACAGTTTGCAGTTGGCGGTCTACTTTACCGCCGCAGTCTGGGAAACCGCTGATGTTTCCGCATCCTCCGCTTTCAGCCAATCGTATCCTTTTAATTCAAGTTCCAAAGCCAGCTCTTTGCCGCCGCTTAGGACGATCTTTCCTGCATGCATCACATGCACAAAATCAGGCACAATATAATTTAGAAGGCGCTGGTAATGGGTGATCAACAGCACTCCCAGCTTAGGTCCGCGCAGTTTATTCACACCGTTGGCCACGATTTTGAGAGCATCGATATCCAGCCCGCTATCCGTTTCATCCAGAACGGCAAAAGCCGGCTCCAGGATAGCCAGTTGCAGGATCTCATTTCGTTTCTTTTCACCGCCTGAAAACCCTTCATTAACGGAACGGGCAGTGAACTCCCGTCGGATCTCCAGGAGATCCATCTTTTCGTAAAGCCGATGATAAAAGTCGGTGGCGTCCAATTCTTCGCCTTCCGGAAGCTTCGCTTGCAACGCTGCCCGCAAGAAGTTGGCGTTACTGACACCCGGAATTTCGACGGGGTACTGAAACGCCATGAACAAGCCTCGGCGGGCTCTTTCGTCCGGCTCCATCTCCAAAATGCTTTCTCCATCCAGAAAAATGTCACCTTCGGTTACCTCATAGTCGGGGTGCCCAGCCATCACTTTGGCCAGAGTGCTTTTCCCGGATCCGTTAGGACCCATTACGGCATGCACTTCTCCCTGGCTAAACGCGATATCGAGCCCGCGGATGATTTCCTGGCCATTAATTGACGCATGCAGGTTTTGAACGGAGATCGAACTCATAAATTCTTTGAGATACAGGCCGGGCATTTGCCCCGAAAAGTGACTTCGGCTTGTTTAACTAGATATCCACCCGGAAGATTCCAAGGTTGTTGAAGAATCTCAATATCGTGTACGGCGCCGCACTCTTCACAGAAGAAATGGCTATGATCAAGCAGGTTGGCGCAATAGCGGGTGGGGGCGCGATCGAGGTTCACCTGTTTGGCGAGCCCGCTTTCGACCAGAGCTTCCAAACAGTTATAAACGGTGGCCAAAGAAATGGTGGGCATATGCTTTTTGGATCGCATAAATACCTCAACCGCAGTGGGATGGTCGCGCTTCTGGAGAAGCACGGCGAGCACTTCTTCACGTTGTCTAGTCAGCCGGATGCCGCTGGCCGCTAAACGTTCTGTTACCTCGGAAGAAAGCTTCACAGTTTTAGGCTCGCGTAACTGAGAACGAGATGCAAGTGAAAACGATATCAAGAATAATTCTAAATCTGGGGCGTTACGGTTCACGGTTCGCTGTTCGCGGTTCACCGTTCGCAGTTTGGCCGCGGCGTGCCTCGGAAGGACACACGGGACTCCATAGCATTTATGCGATTGGCGCGGCGAGTCCCACTGCGAACCGGGAACGGTGAACTGAAAACCGGGAACCCCTAATGCCAGGCGCTCAGGAGCGCCCAGAGCTTGGGTACGTACAAGAGGAGACCGACGACTACGGAGCCGATGGCAGCGATCAGAACGGCGGCAGCGCCGATATCTTTGGCTGATTTGGCTAATGGATGGAAGCCAGGGGTGGTGGTGTCGATCGCGCGCTCGATCGCGGTATTCAGCCCCTCAGCGGCTAGCACCAGGGCGATGGTTATCACTAAGATCGCCCACTCTACTCGATTGAAACCAAGCAGGAAGGCCAGGATCGCTGCGCACCCAGCGGCGAGCAGGTGCAGTTGGAAATGTCTCTCGGTCGTAACGAGTCGACGGAGACCGCTAAACGCATTACGAAAACTGGTCGCACGCCGGTTGCCTTCGCTCTTGAGCAACTCTCCCCATTTGATTGCCATTTTCTTAGCGCGCGACATTCCAGGTGAGTTAGCAGTTTGTGGTTTGCCGTTAGCAGTTTGCTGTTGGCAGTTCATGGATTCTTGCTCCTCGATCACGAATTTACCAGCGATCATGCTAGACAAATAACGCGGCTATTGGACAGAGAGCGGCCCAGTTGCAGCCGGTCGGCGGGAACCTGACTAGTCCCGGCCGTGGAAGCAAGACCCGCCGCCCTTCAGCCAAGGGCGAACTGCCAACCGCCAACCGCCAACTGCCAACTGCCAACTGCCAACTGCTAACTGCTAACGGCCAACCCAACGGCTAACGGCTTGACTCTTAGCGCGATCGCGATTAGCCACCCATGCATCTATTCCACATGAAGAAACTTTGTCTCGTTTTGCTCATCTCAGGTATGGGTTTGGCGGCTTGCGAAAAGCATCCGGCCAGCCAGCTGCAAGAAGGATCTGAACAAGGCGAAGCGAAAGCGGAGCCTAGTGCATCGACCCAACCGGCCCCATCAGCATCGCCAAAGACTTTCTTTCCTCAGAATTCGTAGGAGCGGTATGGCGCGCGGGTCGTCGCAGGCAGCAATGGGCCGGGAACCCATGGGATCCGCCTTCGCGAAGCGACTCGACTGAGCTCGCCGACTTGTCCTCCATAGCTTTAGCGACGGAGGAAGTCCTACGGCGAGACGGGCTCTATGCGACTCATGGGACTTATGAGGTTATGTGGAGCGCGATGGGGATCAATTCGAGCGCTCATCCAAACAAACGCCTTCGAGGACGAAGCGTCCTCAACGATCATCAGGCTGAAAATCGAACAACGTCGGCTGCGGGCGCGGTTCGTCGCCTTTGGTTTTACGTCTCGTCGATTTGGCCTCGGCTAAACGGGGGCGGCCCTGCGCATTTAGCTCGGCGCTTTCGAGGTTAGCTAAAATCTCTTTCGCCCGGTCGATCACGGCAGCGGGCAGGCCGGCCAATCGAGCCACTTGGATGCCATAACTTTTATCGGCTGCACCCTTCTGGATTTTGCGGAGGAAAATGATTCGATCATTCCATTCGCGAACGGCCACATTGAAGTTTTTCACTCCCGTGCACACCATCTCGAGTTCGGTCATCTCGTGGTAATGAGTGGCGAACAAAGTGCGCGCGCGGACAACGTCGTGGAGATATTCCGCCACGCTCCAAGCGATAGAGAGTCCGTCAAAAGTGGACGTACCCCGCCCGATCTCGTCTAAAATTATTAAACTTCGATCCGTTGCGTTATTTACGATGTTGGCCGTCTCGTTCATCTCCACCATGAAGGTCGATTGACCACGGGCCAGATCATCGGAAGCGCCCACCCGAGTAAAAATGCGGTCAGCTACTCCAATAGTAGCGGACTTCGCAGGAATGAAACTTCCCATTTGAGCCATTAAGACCAGTAGGGCGACTTGCCGGATATACGTCGATTTTCCGGCCATGTTAGGTCCGGTGATCAAGAGTAGCCGATTCGTATCTCCGTCCAGCAGACAATCGTTTGGAACAAACTTCTCTTCGGTAAGATTCTGATCCAGTACTGGATGCCGACCCTCAATGATATGTAGTGTGCTATCGGCGTTAACCTCCGGCCGGCAGTAGCCGAACAGTCTGGCGGTCTCAGCCAAGCTGGTGATGAAATCGAGTTGGGCCAAGGCGCGGGCAGTCTGTTGCAACGGCCCGAGAAAGCCTAAAGTGGTTTCCCGCAGTTTCAGGAAAAGCTGGTATTCGAGTTGTTTGGCCCTTTCATCCGCTCCCAGGACCTTTGCTTCGAACTCTTTCAATTCCGGCGTGATGAAACGTTCGCCGTTAACGGTGGTTTGCTTTCGAATGTAATTTGCCGGAACCGCATTGAGGTTTGCCTTAGTAATCTCGATAAAATAACCGAAAACCGAATTGTATCGTACCTTCAGAGATTTAATCCCGGTCCGATCTATTTCTTTCTGCTGCAGACCAACAATCCATTCTTTGCCGCTGCCGGAATGCTGGCGCAGTTCGTCTAGATCGGGATCATAACCGGCCCGGAAGATCCCGCCTTCTTTAACTGTCGCCGGCGGTTCTTCCACGATGGCAGCCCGGAGCCGCTCGAGTAACTCTGGCAGAAGATGGATACCGCTGAGGATTTCCTGGCAGGATGAATTCGCCACCAGCGCGGCTTTCTCCAACGCTGCCACATGTTCCACCAGCTCGGGCAAGGCTTCCAATGAATGACGGATGGCGGCCAGATCTCGAGGACCACCAGTTCCTTGGCTGACCCGGCTCAAAGTCCGTTCGACATCGCGGATCCCCCGCATCGATTCTCGGCAAGCGTTTAAAAGGAACGGTTGCTCGAGAAATTGGCCGACTAAGGCTTGCCGGCGACGGATGATCTCCAGATTACGCAGTGGCTTGAGAATTGACTCTCGCAGCAGGCGAGCGCCCATCGGCGTCACGGTACGATCCAGAGCTCGTAACAGACTAGCATCACGTCGATCGTCACGTTTGCCGACGAGTTCCAAGTGGCTCTGAGTCGTTGCATCCAATGCTACGAATTCATCTGCCAGATAGACGCCCAGTGAGCGGATATGTTCCGTCGATCGGCGTAGCTGATGTTTCAGGTAATGGATAATCGCCCCGGCAGCGCCAACGCCGGCCACCAGCGAAGCGCAACCAAATCCATCTAACGATTGTACCTGGAATTGTTCCCGAAGTAGCTCAGTCGCTTGCTCGAGCTCGAAAGCGTAGCCGTCATAGATAGTCCCTTCACTGAACCCTTCGAGTGTGTCCGGGCGAATCAGTTCTGTCGGCGTGAATCGAGCCAACTCATCTTGCAACGCGTTCCGGCTGTCCATTTCCGCAACCCGAAATTCGCCGGTGCTGATATCGATCAGAGCGAGTCCGAACCGGTTCTTTGCCTGGTTGATCGCGGCCAGAAAATTGTTCTGTTTCGCCTCAAGCAGATTCAAATCGCTGACCGTTCCCGGGCTAATGATCTGGGAGACTTTCCGATCTACAATTTTGCCCGGCTGCGGTTCGCTGACCTGGTCGCAGATCGCGATCCGGTGGCCGGCCTTGATCAGTTTACCAACGTAGGCTTCCGCCGCATGAAATGGGACGCCGCACATCGGCATACCGTTTCGCTTCGTGAGCGCGACCCCGAGAATGTCGGCCGCCAGCTTAGCATCGTCGAAGAAAAGCTCGTAGAAGTCGCCTAGCCGGAAAAGGAGGAGCGTGCCTTTGGGGAGGGTGCGCCGGATGCTTTGATACTGCTGCATCATCGGAGTCCCTGACATGGAGCGGAGCTTAATGCGGAGGAGTTCAGAAGTTCAAGGAGTTCAGGAGTTCAAGGAGGGAAAACGCGCAGGAATGGGAACGTGTCGGCGTATCGGCGTATCGGCGTATCGGCGTGTCGGCGTGTCGGCGTGTCGGCGTGTCGGCGTGTCGGCGTATCGGCGTGTCGGCGTGTGCTCCGTAGGAGCACAATCTTTATAGCTATCGGCGTCCAGATAGCGTGAGCTCCGTAGGAGCGTCATAATCGGTTCAGTAAGCAGTTGAGGGACCTGACGACGCACAGACCTGTTAGATGTCGCTCCTACGGAGCTGGTCGCGCTTTGGCTAGGTAACTATAAAGATTCTGCTCTTATGGAGCAGGCCGGCTCAAGGGTATGACATCGAGTAAATCGTAGTGCGATGTCGTTTTATCGATTATATAGATTCAATGGTCCTGTGGCATTGAATCTTCATGAACGGTTTTAGTCGGACGCAAAAGAAGACTATCATCCCCCTGGGGATTGGTTTCTTCTTGATACTCACAACTTTTTGGCTTTTCTCACAGACCGCCTCTTTCCCACGATGGTGCCACCCATGGCAATACGCTCCCCTCACCCTGGAAGCAGTGGAGTATTGTTTACCGCTGCTACTAATAACCGGTTTTCTGGCTATGCCCACACCCCTCGGTCATAGTATCCGCGACAAACTTTTTCGGGCGGTTGCGGGGGTCATCGCGCGCGTCATCTATCGAATCCGAAGATTCGGTTTAGAGAACTTACCGGAAGGCGGATTCTTGCTACTGCCAAATCACATGACGTATGTCGATGCGGTGGTGCTGCAGCTCGCCTGCCCCCGTCCCATCCGGTTCGTGGTGCATGAATCAATTTACCAGGTCAAATGGCTCACACCAATCTTCAAGCTGGTCCGCGCGATTCCGATTTCTGGCATCCATGCGAAAGATGCGATTCGAGCAGCGGCAAACCAAATCAAAGCGGGAGAAATCGTTTGTATTTTCCCGGAAGGCGAACTGAGCCGGACCGGAGTTTTGATCAAGCTTCGCAAAGGATTCGAGCTAGTCGCGCGCTTGGCCGACGCACCCGTTGTACCGGTTTGGTTGGACGGTCTTTGGGGTTCAATTTTTTCTTTCGAGCGCGGGCGTTACTTCTTCAAATGGCCACGCCGAGTGCCTCAGCACGTCACGATCGCGTTCGGTAAA
>Ga0209240_1000295_pt1 | contig 20700 bp, 22 predicted proteins | sample GraSoi_2013_80cm_FD_185828 | JGI IMG/M metagenome (GOLD analysis project Ga0209240, IMG submission 185828) | Grasslands soil microbial communities from the Angelo Coastal Reserve, California, USA - Sample 9_17_2013_80cm (SPAdes) (version 2) | ecosystem: Environmental > Terrestrial > Soil >...
GTAGGTTAATAAGAGATGTGCCCATAGCCCAGCATGAGCCCAGCCGCAGATCCTCTTCTATTGTCACGGCTGGAAGAACAACTTTCTTTCGTCCTCATCCTCGACCGTGGCCCGGCGTTTTCCACCCCAACTAACCCGCACTATTCCCAACAGTGAGGAGGATAGCACGCTGGGCGATATAGTAGGGTGGCGTCGCTTTTGTGGAGAGTTGTGAGGGAGGTTTGTTGTCCCGAAGGGACGGTGTGAGTTGGGCTACACGACATATTCGCCGCCCGTGGTCGAAAAAACGTCCTGTCGACCCAATCAGACCGCTCCCTACGGGACGGGTTCTTTGTGTGGCACGCTCCAGGCAATAAATTGCCTGGCTACGATCATCCAGTCCCTCCGGGACAAAGACTCTCAACGCCTGTCCACATTTTCGAAGCCACATCACTAGAACCGATCGAGGACGAGGACGACGACGAGAACGAAGCGCCGTGAAGAAGCGCCGAACACACTAAAGCCGAATGAGCCCACGGCGACCGGCGACGCTGATCGCCTCCGTCCGGCTAAGAACGTTCAACTTTTTGAATATACTGCGAAGATGCGACTTCACGGTGGTTTCACTGATGTAAAGACTGACGCCGATCTCTTTGTTACTTTTTCCTCGAGCCAAGAGCTCGAGTACATTCAGCTCTCTGCCCGTAAGAGCTTCGCTGCTCAAGCCGGCGGCTACCTTTTCTACGAGCGACGCCGGGAAGCAGGTCTCGCCTCGATTTACCCTGCGGATGCAGTCCAATAGTTCTTCGCGTCGAGCGTCCTTCAAGAGATAAGCTTTGGTCCCTGCTTTGATCGCCCGAAGAATCTCCGTGTCCGTTTCATAGGTGGTTAAGACGATGATCCGAGCCGAGGAATCCCGTTTTCGAATCTCTTCGATCACGTCAACTCCGTCCAGTTTGGGCATGCGAAGATCGAGCAACATCACGTCAGGGTGATGTCTTCCCCAAAGCTCAACGGCTTCGTTACCATCGGCCGCTTGAGCAGCAACCGTCATGTCCGGTTGCCGTCCAATGATCGCAGCCAGACCTTCCAGTACCGTGATGTGGTCGTCAGCGATCAACACCCGGATCTTGTCGCTTTGTGCCTTGATAGGTTCTGGCCGAGGGTCAGCGCTCATAGCCGGGGATATTTCGGAAGCAGTACGAAGATTTCCGTGCCAGGCTCAGGCGCGCTCCGAACCGTCAATTGCCCATCCATCGCCTCTACCCGTTCCTTAATGCTCTGCAGGCCGAACCCATCGTATCGGCCAGCAGGATCGAACCCACATCCATCGTCGGAAAGTTCGAGTCGAACCGCGTCCGAGTCGAATGCCAGCAGCATCTTTAAGTGGCTGGCTCGAGCGTGCCGGAGCGCATTGGTCAAAACCTCCTGTCCGATGCGCAGAAGGTTCTCTTCCCAATCTTGCGGCAACGCCTGCGGGTCGCCTTCAACCTTGAATTCGCCACGCAGGTTTGTATCCATCGTCATTTTAGCCATCAATTTCTCCAACGCGGCGCACAAATTTGTTTCGGCGAGGACCAATGGCCGCAGGGCGTGCACTGATCGGCGTGCTTCAGCCAAGCTCTCGCGCGCCAAGTCGCTCGCGCGTTCAACATGTCCGGCTGCATCGTTGAAGAGATTTTGCGATTGCGCATCTTTCGCCGCTTCCAACTGCACGATCACGGCAGTCAGACCCTGGGCGAGAGCATCGTGAATATCCCGCGCCAGTCGGTTGCGTTCGGCAATTACTGCAGCCCGCCGGCCTTGCTGGGAAAGACGCATCAACTGTACGGCTAGCATCGCCTGCGCAGCGAGCGCTTTCGTGAGATCGATTTCTTCTCGACCGAATACCCTCGTCCCAGTGAAGCCGATACCAATGATACCGTCAAGCCGCCCGGCTAGAATCATCGGCGAAATCAGCAACCCGCGAACGCCCTGGGCACTTAGATGCACTTTAAGATCCGCGAACGGCCTCGTTAAGTCCTTCTGGTGCCAGATCGCTGTACGACCGTCAGCCAAGATGATTCGAGTTGGTTCTCTGTTAATATCCTCGATCACCGTGTGCTCCCCTGTCTGAAGCGCTTCGACCCAAAGCGGAGGGGCTGGTCCGGATACCGGTAGAGTGCCCGCAAAATATCCCGCCTCTCTGCGCGTCTTGAAATGGCCTTCTTCGATGATTCCCAACGGATCCAATGACTCCTCATTTCGCTCCCTAATGGTGACGCTGGCGGCGCCTAGCTGACTGAGAATCGTGTACAACACGTGCTTAGGCAGCTTGTCTGGATCGGATTCTTGAGCAAGCAGGTCCAGGGTGTGTGCTAGAGCCTCCAGTTGCCCGCGGGCCAGGTGTTCCGCGTTTTTACGTCCCTCAATCTCTAGCTCTAAAGCTCGGTTGATCTGGGCGAGCGCCGCGGTTCGCTCCGCGATGCGTTGTTCAAGTTCGAGGTTGAGGCGAATTGACTCTTCTTCCGCGCGTTTGCGCTCAGTAATATCCATGACCATCCCGATGAAACGAATCGCTCTTCCCTCGGAATCGAAAAACGCCTGGCCTCTGGCAGTGACCCAATGTTCCGAACCGTCACGTGGATGGACGGTTCGGTATTCAGCGCGATATTCTCCTCCGTTCATCCCTTCGAGAGCTTGCATAACCGATTGGTTTACTCGCTCTCTATCTTCCTGATGAACACACTTTAGAAACATGTCGTGCGTGACCTCCGCGTCGAGCGGCAGGCCAAAGATCTCTTTCAGCCGGTTTGACCAGTCCCCGGAATTCGTTACGTCCGTCGAGTTCCAAACCCATAGACCGATTCGGCCCGTTTCGATGGCGAGCCTGAGACGCTGCTCACTGTCGAGGAGGGATTGGTTAACCTGTCGTAAATGAGCCGCCTGCTGAGAAAGTTCGACGTTGAGCCGGCGTAGTTCCTCTTCGATTGATCGTCGTTCATTGAGGTCGCGCAGCCGTTCTTCAAGCTGTTTTTGTTCAGTTAGATCGCGACACGAGGCGACAAGGAGATCGCCCCCCGGACATCCAAGTCGCGCTAGTCGTAAATCCATAATCCCGTTTTCGCCGGTCCCCCGTCGATAAGCGCGTTGCACGGTAACCGTTGTCCCTCGCTTGGTGCTGCGAATCAGCTCGAGCATGTCCTTGCCGAACACGTTTGTCACGAAACCGTAAGGCCGCTTTCCGGGCGGCTCGTCGCTGGAATGTCCCAGCATCGAGCAGGCGGCGGGATTAGCGTCAATGATTCGTCCATCAGGCTCAACGACAAAGATGGCGTCCGTAAGATGAGCGAAGACCAATTCCAAAAACTCACCCCGGCTCCGAGACCCGCCAATTTCCCTTTGCAGATTCATTCCGTCTTTTGATTGACAGGAATCATCGGCTTTCAGGTCACTGTCCATACGCCACTGGCACCACGGTCATTGAGGTCTTCATCAATGTCTAACCGTCATTGCGAACTCCACCGGTTTTTATCAGAAGCCAAATTTGAGCGCAGCGGAGCGATTGCTGCGGCAATCGGTTACCCTCGATCCCACAGCTTTTTTCGCGTACATCGAACTGGGGAATTTGTATTTGAAGCAGGGCTCGCGTGAAAATGCCTTGCAGGCCGATTCTGACGCGCTGCACTATGTGCCCGGTGACCCTATGCTTCGTCAGCCCATCCAGGCACAGATTGAACGAATTTCGGCCCAGCCTCCGACCGGCATTGAGCCGCCACGAGACCCATTCCTAGAGTGAGCCCGGACCTCGGAGCCCGGTGCAGTTGAGGACTCACAAGCCAAGGTCTCTTCTTCCATTCTCTTTCGCATGATTCGGATCTCTTTCGCATGATTCGGAAGGGTCGAAGTAATGCGCGCCTTCCATTTTCGATTCGGCCCCTCCCACGATCGCCAGCGAGGCCACGACGGGCAACGCATGACGGATTCCACCGTACGTGGAACCCGCGATCAGTACGAGCAGGAACAGAGCCGCTGCAGCAAGTATGGTCACGACAGCGTCCGTAGGGACACGGCGCGCGGCAAACGCGAACAGTCCCATCAGGACGACAGCAGTCAGCCCAAGAGGCAACTTCAGGCCGATCATCGCAGGGAAGTAATACTTCGGTCCGGTCCCCCAGTAAGCCTGGCCAAACGCAGTGATGGGGTCGACGCGGCCTTCCAGACCTGCGCGAACCGTATCCGCGAGGCCCCAGATGTATGTCCGCGGAGCGATACGCGTTGCACGCATCGCGTCAAGGACGGCTCGATAAAGCGGCGACTGCACATCCGCGATCTTGTCGGCCAGCGGGCGATTGAACACCTCGCCTGGCGCGTTACTCTCCGCGTATCGAAAGTGATAGCTCGCCCATAGAATGGTGAGCGCGCCCAGTACAACCACCCAGACCATTCCGAATCGCCATAGCCGCGAAGCCTGTACGGCAGGCGAAGGCACAAAGAGCGCCCTAACGCAGCCGGTAAGGAAGATAATTATCAGGAAAACCGGTGCCGAATGTTTCGCGGCGAGCGCAAGGCCGAGCGACAACGCGCATGTCCCAAGATCCATCCACTTCCAAGTCCGGAACGCGGGAATCGTGAGTAACACGGCGGATGCGCACAAAAGGGAAACGGGCAGATCGGTCATGACAACGGCCAGGTGCGCAGCCACAGTTGGATCGATGGCAAGAAACGCGATTGCTCCCAGCGCTACGCCCGAACCGAGGGCTCTCCGCGTCGCGAACCCAAGCGCCACAAGCAGCAATGCGTTCAATGCCCACATTGCGGCCCTGGAACGCTTTTGTATGAAATCGGGATCGTTGTGGAGATAGACGTCTTCTTCGGTAAACGTGCGTTCGTCATGCTTGTCCGAAAAGGGCCGCAGGGCGCTGGCTCGAAAGCCGGTCCAGGAGATGAAGTGCCCCACCCAAAGCTTCACAAGTGGAGGTTGCTCCGGGTTGATGCGAAAATCCCCAAGGCGCACATAGGAGACACCAGCCGCGATATGGTAGGCTTCGTCGATGGTGAACCCGTCGAGCCGCGTCGTGACGGCGGAGCGCACGATGGCGCACGCTGTGAGCAGAAGTAGCAGCCCGCTAAAGAGGCCTAACTTGATGCTCGGCCTGATCGAGTTCCTGGCGTCTGCTACCGCATCTGCCGTCATAGATACTCGGCGCTACCATCGTTCCGACGCCGTGGCAGCCATGTCGGAGCGACGCTGGCCTGCCTATCGTGCTTGAGCTGAGCAGGATCGGTCAACTGGAATTTATTTTCGACACGAGTGCTCGCCAATACCATCGGTTAGCGCAGCAGAAGGCGGGAAAGCGATCGATCGATTGCCGGCGCTTAAAAAGGTGGAACGCTCGCACACATAGCAGTTTTTTGGTCTTGCTATTCCACCGGAATCGCGATTTGAAAGGGTTTGTAGTTTGCCGATTTTAGGACGGACTCGAGTAAAAGGTTACTCGATAGCACGTACTAACACACAGCGAAAAAGTAAACTTGATCCCTAAAAAGCCCTCATCCAGCGCTGGAACGAGGAATTTGCACAGAGGCAAACCAGCTGACGGGATCCGGCTGATTCAAGCTTCGTCAGTCGCAAGCTTGATACCGGTCATTCGCTGGGAACCAACGTCCCATACCTTCAACGACAGGCATCGCGCGATGTCTCGAGGGTCCAGTGACGTTCTCTTGGGGCGCTGCAATTCAGGCAGCTTCTTCATCACCTCCGGTAACCGGTAAAAAGGGATCCGGGCGTTCAAATGGTGAATATGATGGTAACCAATATTGCCGGTAAACCAGGCCATCGCTCGGTTCGTGGCCAAAAAACTGGACGACTCGAGCGCCGCTTTTTCGTACGTCCAACCTCCTGAGTCATAAAAGGACACGTCAGGAAAGTTGTGTTGAGCGTAAAAGAGATAGGAACCGATTGCGCCCGCGATGGTAAACGGGATGAGCACCAGCAAGATCAATGTTCCCCAGCCGAAAAAGAGCGTGATCAGTACGAGGAAGGTCACGTGAAAAACGAGCGCGATGATGCAATCGGAATGTTCTTTTGGTTTCTCCAGAGAGGGAAATATGCACATGCCACCCAGGAACACGAAGATGTAACCAAACAAAATCGTCAATGGATGACGCATGAAGAGATATTTGGCGCGTTCTTTGGAGGTCGACTTGAGGAACTGTGCCTTGGTCATGATCGGAAATGACCCGATATGTGACCCTCTAAGCCTGGAGTTATGGTTGTGATGATGGTTGTGCGAACTCGTCCAGATGCTGACCGGACTCAATGTGAAAAGGCCGTACAATCGCATCAAACCACCGGCTAAACGCGATTTGGGCAATATGGCTTTATGCTGCTGATCGTGATAGATCACAAACATCCGTAAGATCAACAAACCGGAGAGAATACTGCAGCCGATTTTCCACGGAAGAGCGAAATTCCAGATCGTTCCGGCCATACAAAGAACGATCAAAAAGCTGGTTGAAAGAATGCACCACCAACTCTTTACGGTCGAATCCACGGCAAATGGTTTGGTGGCTAATATGAGTTCCTTGCCTGATCTCATGGGGTTCCTACGGCTTCCGCGGGATTCATGTTCGATCTCTGGGCATGCTATCTTGCAGGAAGCGCTGTTTTCGGGGTCCATAAGAAGGATTGATTATAAAATGATCGGCGATCTAAGGCTCAGTGATTACGGACAAACGCGGAGAAAGGCGTCACGAACGGTGCGAATAGCGGGTTGAGCGCGGCCTCGCAGTCCCGCCCGGACTGCGCGGTGAAACTCTTGAACAAGCGATCCTATGCTTTTGGCCGGTCCGAATCGTCTTGTCCATCTATTGATTCGCTGATTTCCGCATTCAATGTGATTCACTTTGGTGACTTGCTTCCGGAGCGACCTTCTTGTCGACGAAATACCCGAAGGTTCTCTCCGGCCCCAGCGTCCGTCCACAACGTCTATTAGCAAATCGCCCTATTCGCAAATGCCGTTCTCAGCCTGCCTGCGCTGGTCGTGGGATCGATTTGGCTGGCGGCCGCCGAGAGATAACCTTTTCGCTCAAGGTGCCGGTGATAGCAAGCGTCAATCGCGAGACCTTTGCCGGGCCGCTGGCGGACTTCTGCCGGCATTGCAAGCTGCATGTGGCGCCATGTCGCCCTGGTAAACCGGAGCACAAAGGTCGCGATGCACACGCGCATCGAAGCTACAGAGTGCACCCGGTCGCTAAACCGTCCACCGCCAAACCCAGCCATTGGACGCCCGAATAGCGCTCTGTCCGTTATCACCCGCTAACACGGGTAGCGCTCGCTCGTTTCTCGCTCCACAAATAAAAACAAATCGGCTTCACTATCCCACACGTGTGCAAAAGTAGTTGCAGTAGAAAAACGCTGGAGCTCAAGGGCCGAATTTTTCCTGTTCAACCGGTAGTAGTGGCTGCCTACCTTCACCATCCCCAACCCGCTAGGCGGGGGCAATTCGGACTTGGCGCAGTAGTCCAATACTCCCGCCCGCAACGCTTCGCGTAGCGATGCGGGCGGGCCAATACTCCATCACTTCGCGCGGCCGGATTCGAGGACGACGACAAGGACGAGAACGAAGCGCTTTGTGAGGAGAATGACACGATCGGGGTCACGTCGCCCCAGTCAAGGATTCGAGTGCGCTCTTCGAGAAGTGGAGCGATAGTCTAGTGATGACAGAGCGCGTGGAAATGTGCCGGCGTACCGTGGTCGTAGACGGAAAAGTCTATTCCGTGAGGCGACAGTCTGACTCGGTCTTTCTACTTCGACTGAACGATCTAGCAGTGAGATACGTGGTTGTGACCGCTGATTCTATCGATTTTCACGGCTTCGAACGATTCGTCTGGCCGGAGGCTGCTGGCCAAATTTCTAGCTTTGAAAAGTTAGACGATGCAGCCGCCTATTACCAGAAGCTCACCGGCTCATCGAACAAGGACTGAAAGACGGAAATCGCACGCCAAGCAGACTTCCTCCTCCGTCCCGTACACCCATACTATGGCGGACTGGTCGCCCCATCTCCTCCTTTAGCTACGTCGGCCAGGGACGCAAAGCTGCAAAGTTCCGCTGATTGGTAATCAATCATGTAGCCTAACAGCAGGCCGAGGCTTCTCGCCAAATGCCCCCTCCGCGTCGCCCGCTCGTCCCTTCGCCGGTTCGGTCTTATCTCATTCCTCTGTGTCTCTGTGGTGAAATTTCCGAACTACTTTTTAGTCTTCGGAATCTGCTTAGCGCTAGCCGCGTCTTTCTTCTTCTGGCTTTCAACGTCCGCCTTTGTTTGTTTCTGCACCGCTTGCTTGCTTTTGTCTTTTGGAGATTTGTCGCCCATGGACCGCACGCTAAGGTCTGAAGGAACACCGATCAACCTAGAGATTTGGCGCTTCGTCCTTATAGTCCTGGTCCTCGAATCCGGCCACGCGGAGTGATGGAGTATTGGCCCGCCCGCATCGCTACGCGAAAGCGTTGCGGGCGGGAGTATTGGAGTACTGCGCCAGTCCGAATCGCACCCGCGTACCGGGTAGGGATGCGGAAGGTGCGTTTCAACGGTTGGCTTGATCAGATAATGACAGTTGAGTAAGCGACACTAGTGCACCAAGTCTGAGGCTCGTGTAGCAGCGTTGGGAGCCCCGAAAACCTTCGGGGCTGGCGAGGCGAATAGCTGAGCCCTATTTAACGAGCCAGCAACGCCGCGAGGCGCCGGCGCCGCCCCAACCCGAAGGGCTGCGCGGATTTTGGCCCGGTGCTTTGTTGCTCGTCAGTCAAAGACCGCAGCGGGTATTCTCCTTCCTCGCGCCGCGCACCCAGCCAAAATTCGCAGCAGCGCTGCTATACGAGCCTCAGACTTGGTGCACTAGCTCCAGATGCACGCAACTCTGCGAACCGTATTCAAGCCTCTTCTGACCAAAAGAATTGACCTCATCCCGTCGACTGCATATTTCTAACGTCCAGTACTGCCGCCGTGCGACCCTATGCTTAGGGTGAAGCCTCCTATGCGATTCACTGCTGCCCCTTTTGAAAATCCTATGGGGAGATTCTTTCAAAAACAGCGAGTCCGCTCGCTGCTCGCTCCGTTTACTCTCGTTTGCCTGCTTCTGGTGTACGCAATTGGAGCGTATGCGCAGTCGCCCGCAAGCTCACAAAATACGCCACAGGCGACCCTGACCGCCTTCTATCACTGGTATCTGGAAGCGTTAGCTAAGAGTCGTGATCCCCTTCATGACGATCGTGCAAAGATTGAGGGATACGTATCGAAGGGACTGCTTCGAGAAATCGACCGACGCAGCAAGAGCGCGGAAGGGTTAGATGAAGATTACTTTATCCGGGCACAGGATTACCTCGAAGACTGGGCTAGCAACATTGCCGTCTCCGACGTGCAGATTAAGGACAGGACCGCCTCAGCCACGGTCACGCTAGGAGCCACGAAGCAGTCTAGGCATCCCTTGGCGCTGAATCTGATCAAAGAGGGCGATGCGTGGAAGATTGCTAAAGTAAGTGCAGGCCACATCTAATTCTTCATCCCTACCGATCCTGCCCGACGAAACAGACGCGGCGGCGGCGAGCAATCTCAACCGTTTCAGGCTTGTATTAATGGCTCGACTTCAGCCAGCCTGGTCCGGGAACCCTATGTATCGCACTTTTTTAAGTCTTGCGGCGCTTTGTTGGGCTACGTTCGGCCTGGCCGCGGATCGTGTCTCTATCAAATACCCCTCGCCAGATGGGCGTTTCGCGATGCGGATTTCGGAACCGACGGAAGGCGAAAGCCAGGACCTGAAAGTCGAACTGATCAAGAAAACCTCCGGCGAAGTCATGGCCGATCTGGGGACGGCCATTCCAAGGCATGTGGCCGACACTGTTCTGGTGTGGTCGGCTAACTCAAAGCGGGTTGCGTACGCCACCCGAGGCGGGCGAGAAGGAGAAACGAGCGTTTATTTCTGGAATGGTTCCTCCTTCGATCAAATCCCATTGCCGGACGACCTGCCGGCACCGGACATCAAGTATCGCAACGGACCAAGTGGCGAGGTGAAAAACTATGGAGGCGCGGTTAAACCATTGCGGTGGTTGAAATCAGGAGCACTCGAGCTGTCCACTGATTCGATGATGATGTCACGTGAGGACGGGGCAACCTATACCGGCGTGCTGGTGTTCACGCTCGGTTTTGACTCGCAGAATCACGCCTTCGTGGAGAAAGTCGGGAAGACCAAAACCACGGTGGACGAGTAAAACCTAACGCGTGTCGCTGTTATCAGTTGCTAACAACTAGCGCCAATGTGTGACCTGATCTCTAGAACCATTGAAGTAGAGTGACGCTGCCCTTCGCCCGGCTCTTGCTGACGGGCAAGACCGGGCGCCCCAGAGAAAATATGAATGTTAAAGACGCATCCCCAAGAACGTCCCTTCTCTGCGGCTAGAAGCGTTGCAGCTTCGGGTGGCGTCACCCAGCGTGATTCGGGCCACCAAAGAGCCGCTTGCATCCTCAGGTCCCTCTGACAATCGACAGGTTATGACCCGGCGACCTTTATCTCGAAGCTCACCGTGTTGTCGCCCCCGGCGTTCTTGATTACGAACTTGTACTTTCCGTCCTTCGCCGGCGTGATTTTCACCGAACATTTCGGACCGGGCGAATCGTCCTTGCCGGCTTCCTTGCCGGCCTCGTCATAGACGTACAGGTGCACATCGGTGTTCTTCGTGCCGTCCGTCGTCGCCTCAAACTCCTTCCCCGCTGTGAAGGACAGGAGGTAATCGACCTCGCCTTTATCCTTCATCTCGATCTTCTTGCCCTGGAACCCCGCCCCCTTGCCTAGGTCGGTCGGCTCCTGTGCGGGACACACCGTTGCGAGCGCGAACACTGCCGCTGCTGCGGTAACTACCCGAGTAATTGATATCATTGCTGCCTCCCAAGCGTCTAACGTGCCAACGTTCGCGGAGTGTCGTTAATTGCTTCGGCTCCGTCGAGATATGCGAAAGAGCAGCGTCAAATGCATGAACCAGGTGTTCGCAACCTACGAGTAGTGGTGGTGTGGAATCTCGCAAAGAGCGAGCATTGGGGGAACCAAATCTCACGCAAAGCCGCCAAGGCCCAACCCGCAACGCTTCGCGTAGCGATGCGGGCGGGCGCAAAGGTTAAGACAGAGTTCTGAAAATAGCCGCAACAGACTTCGCCAAGGCTATGTCGGTCAAGAAAGATCGCAAAGCGCACAAAAATCTCGGTGCAGAACCTAAACCAAATCCTCTTTTTTTTTGCGTTCTCTGCGTTTCTTTCGCAGCTTGCCGCGCCGTAGGACTTCGGCGAGCTCAGTCGAGTCGCCTTGCGAAGGAGGGCTATTTTCAGAATTCTGTCTTCCGAACGAACGGGCTGTTGCCCAATTAGCAACAGCCCCTTTTAGATGTAATTACTTGGATTAGGCCGGCTGGCGCGACTCAAACAGCGTCAGTGCGCTGTGAGGGACCTATTCATCATCATCCTCGCGCTGCCAATGGCGCCAATGGCGGTGATATTGCCGGTACTGGTACGGATTATCGTAGTAATAGTAACGGCGATAGTAGCCACCATTATACTGCGGATGTGGCTCGCAGTAAGCAGGTCCCATTAATATGCTAAAGCCGTCAGCCTTCGCCTGTTGTGGCACCAACGCGAATAGACCGAGCGCTAACAGCACCGGTAGTAAATACTTCTTCATGATACGACTTTGATACACACTGAGGCCCAATTCCGTAACCGCGAATCCGAGTGTACGATCGGATGAGGCTGTCGGTCTGGTCTCAGTTGCTTGGTTACTGAGTAGCGTCACGGCATTCCTTTTACAACTGAAGGGAACCTTAAGATTGGAGTGGTAGGGCGAAGAACTCGGCGCGCCCATCGTTCGGATAACCGTCTAAAGCGTCTCGCGCCGGTTTTGAGCCGCGCCGTGAACGTGCCATCCAAATGCGGTGCCAACTCTCCCGTGCCGTCAACGCTTCGCCCATCTATATAACCTCGTCGGGTTCGCGCACGCACGGAGCGGCTCAAAACCGGCGCCGAATAATCTGAAGGAGTAAACGCTGTCCTGGGCGCGCCGAGTTTTTCGCCCTACCGCGCTCACGGCCGTACAACCGACCGCTTATGTTGATGCGCGCCCGCGGGATTGAGCTTCCGAGGCCTAGGAATGGAACGCCGAATAGACAAATCCCCTGAAAACAAGGACAATGCAGAGTGCACAAGAAGTATAACGGAAAAAGATGAGTTCCCAGTCGATCACCTACTTCATGTGGAAGTATCAGCCAAATTTCAGAGTTGCTGCCAAATACTTTGCCGAGAGGGTTTTCAAGGTTCTAGATCAACTTTTCGAACCCCAACTGTTTTTAATTGGCATTCTCGCTGATAACAATCCCGATCGTTTTCCAGCCTGCGTGGAGCCAGAAAAAGATTTTTGGATTCACTCGGAACGTTTCAGTAGCGTGTTAAGGCTAGCCCAGACGCTGATGCCGGCATATCCGGAAGCCGGAATGGTTCAATCCCATCCTCTGGCTCAAGAGCGGCAAGACAAAGCCTTATTCGATCGATCAATTCGGGATGCTATCAGGGACACGATTGAGATGGAATCATCAGCAGGTTCCTGTTTGCGCTACTTCGTCTCACTTCCGACCAGGGTAGAAGGTTACCTGGTTTGTGCAGTTCTCGGTTTGCAACGCGAGGTAGTTAATGCCCACTACGAACTGAAGCAATCTGTGGTACGGATTCATAAACATAGAAATGCTGAGGTAGCTGTGTCGTTAATCGACGCGGCCGCAAAAGAGTTTCTCGAGCGTTTGCGCCAGGAGCTTCTGAAACTCGATCCCGGCCTCGGCGAACTCGAGATCGAACCGGAAGATATTATCCGCGTCGCTGGTCGGTCGCTCTGCAGAGACACGGTCGCGAGAATCGATCAAGGCCGAATTGCAGGCATGCATGACCTGTTTAACGCCTGCTCTACGATTTCATCGCTTGGATACGAACAGTCGGTGGCATCGGGGCGTATAATCCTTTCCCGGAGGCATCACCCGTCGCTGAACGCACGGATCTCACTGATAAAGCCGGAAAAGCTATCTAGATATAGGGCAGCAAGAAAACTTTTTCAGCTCGCGTCCGGCGATCTCTCCCTGCATTCGGATTCCGAGGAAGTTTTTGGTTTAGTATCGCTTCGGGACTACGACGGAACCCAAGAGGATCTCTTTGAGATGCAGGTGCTCGGTGACCAGCATTGGGAACTAAATCACGACGGCAAAACGCTCATGAAAGTGCGGTACGGTATACCGTCCTTGCCGCGGTTGTCCTTTCATGAGGCCAAGCTGCGGAGTGATCTAACCAGAATCTTCAGATCAATAACTTCAACTGATACCAATCGTCTGGTGACATTGATCCGGGCGGCTGAGGATGTATCGCACGGCGCCCTTTTGATCATCAGTGAGAATTCTGCCGCTGAAGCGCATCGCCTGCGAAAACAGGGTATGCCGGTCCATTCGTGCTTACTAACCCCCGACCTGCTGCGACGTCTCACAACTATCGACGGAGCCATTCTGCTTTCGCCTGATGGCATGTGTCACGGTTTCGGGACAATTCTGGATGGCATGGCTAGTGAGAGCGGCGATCCTAGCCGCGGGGCTCGCTTTAATTCTGCGCTCCGTTATGTAGAAGCAGCCTGGCCCTGCTTGGCGGTCGTGGTGTCACAGGACAGCGGAATTGACTTCATTCCAAACCTACGGCCGGCTGTTCGACGATCCGCTATAGATAAGGCAATCGCCGAAATCAAAGAATTGAAAGGCGCCTCGCTGATAAATAGGGACCGATATAATGCCGCTCTAGACTATCTGGATGAACACCGATTTTACCTTCGGAAAGAAGATTGCGATACCATCATTTCAGTGGTCGAATTTGTCGAGGCAGCTCTCCGTAAGCAGGACAGAGCAAAAATCTGGATCATAAGACAAAAATTCCTACCAAATACTCACCTGGACGAAGAGTTATATTACCGGAAGGAATAACTGAGGCTTGGTAAAAGGTGAAAGGTGAGAGGTGATTGGTGGGAAGAACGATCCGAAATAAACTCTGAGCTTCGTTTCCTTTGTTGCTGTCGAGTTCGCTCATAAGATCGAGGTTGGTTAAGCGTTGCTTAGTCCGTGTCACTCAAGAATCCAACAATAGCCGGTCAGAGTAGGCGAGTAATAGATCCATAAAGAAGTGATCCACCAATCGGCGTCCATTTCTCCCCAGGTTCTTCTTGCTCATTTATGGCGCTTCATGAGAGGGGTGCCGGTTCTCGCATCCGACTCGGGCTATCATCCGTGCTCTAGCATGCTACCCCTCACGTGGAGCGCCAGGCATTCAAGTTTACAGTTCAATTTGGCGAAATGATGTCCGGAGTTCCATAGCTACAACGGATGATTTTCCGCTACTCGATCGAGCCCCAGCTTGCTTCAGGCTAAGGGGAGCCGTAAGAGGCGTTATTGAAATGGCCGATTGGTTTTACTGCGTTGATCTTTCTCGAGATGAGGACTCTGCGCGTGAACGCAGGTACGTCGAGAAATTCCTGGTAGAACTGGTTTGCGAGGATCACAGCAACGAACATCACTATGAGTCTTACCGGGAGACTTCAGCATGCGATATAGCGATGAGTGCCTTTGAAAACCGATATGGTTCTCAGGCAGCAGAAGATATCGGCTACAAGCGGGCTAATCGATATCGGGGCATCGTCCCCACGAACCTCGGAGAAGCGTCATTTACCGCGTCTTGCGGCTGCCTTGCCTGGCACTTCTGAAGTCGGAATAGCCGCAACAGACTTCGTCCCGCGTCCGCGGGACTATGTCGGTCAAGAAAGATCACAGCGCGGCAAAGCCAAAAAAGAAGGGGGAGACAAAAACTCACGCAAAGGCGCAAAGGCGCAAAGGGAAGACGGTGAAAAGTGATAGGCGAAAGGTCTTCTGGCCAATCTTTTGTGACCTTTGTGATCTTCTGTGAATCTGCCCGTTCTCCGTTTGCTTGAGATTTTTCTTCGTGTTCATTCGCGGTATTTTCTTTGCGTTCTCTGCGTCCACGCCCGCAACGCTTCGCGTAGCGATGCGGGCGGGTCTTTCGCAGCTTGCCGCGCCGTAGGACTTCGGCGAGCTCAGTCGAGTCGCTTCGCGGAGGAGGGGCTATTTTCAGAATTCTGGGCGCAGAAACAGGGGTCGCGTCTATACAGCATCATTTTGTGTCGTTAGGCTGCGGTGGGACGTCAGGATTTCGCGAAGACGAGGACGACTTCTGATCTTCGGAGTTCAGGGCCAGTCTCGCTGGCAAAAATGGATCAGTGAGTAGCCAGGAAAAGCAGTAGCCAACGAATAGGAGAGCGGAGATGGGTTGCGCTGAAAATATCCATTGGTCTTTCAAATGAAACAGGTAGCTGATCCTGGTATGATGGACCAGCTGGAGCACAAACGCGGCGCAAACCAGGGCACGGAGCCAGGCCGGGTGCCATCGATTGAACGATTGGACCAGGCCGAGAACGAGCGCCGGAGCTAAAAGTAAATAGGTGTGAGAATCTGTCGCTGGACCACATAGAACCATCCAGGCCGAGACAAGGAAAAAAAGCGCGCTTAACAGGCGCTCGGTTCTCCAGTTTCTCCATTTTGCCCAAATGCAGAACATAGCCAGCCCGACGCCCGTACCAAGTTGGATCAAAGTGTAGAACCAGGGCGGGATAGGTAGATGACCGATCCAGTGAAGCAGGAACCAGAGGTCTATCGGCACATAGTGGATCGGATAGTTCAGTCGATTATCTGAAATACGGGTCGTGACCCACGCGTGATACTGGTCGGCCACATAGGACCAATGCTGAAACAAAAAGGGAGCAACGCCCAGGACCACAAGAGCAATAAGCAGGCGCCAGCCGAAGCGTCGAGGCGCGATAGTGCAGATTAACATTCCTGCTGCGAGAGGATAGATTTTAAAGAAGGTCGGAATGGCAACGCAAAGAGCCGCAGTGTTCCAACGTTCGACCCGCACCGCAGCGACCGCGAACATCAGGAGCCCAATCACCAACGCGTTCGCCTGGCCCACATCTAAGTTACCAAGCGTGAAGGGCAGCAGGAGAAGGTAAATGATCCCGGAATAGGCCTGGTTGATAACAGGAAACAAGGTTGTCTTAAGAAGGGCCGCCAGACCCCCGAGCAAAGCGGCGGCATTCAGCAGTAGCCAGATAACATAGGCAACTCCAGGAGCCAGGTAGGCGAACGGCGAAAAAAATGCCGCTGTCAGGGGGCTGTAGATGAATCCGCGCCAATTGGCATAGAGATATTCGCCATGTATCCAATGGAAGCCGGCAAGCACGTAGTCGTTGAACGCGTATGCCCGGTTCAACCCGGCATAAAAGCGCACAATCAACACCAACAGGGCCACCGCCCAAGCAATCCAAGCTGTGACCGTCCAAAACGCAGGCTTTTTGAAAATCTCGGTAGATGCCATGGTGCTTGTAGGCTGCCGGATAACAGCAACCTGACAAGATGAATAAAAACACCTTAGTAGCGGCACCCGCCGCCGGTGCAAAAGAACTAAAGAATCAAAAGGCGGCGAAAGCAAAGCGAAACCCTACAAATGAAACGGACACCGCTAGCGCATCCCGGGTCTGCGGCGCAGGAGTCGCCGGGTCCAAGGGCCGGCGCATCTGTTGCGCGCGTTCGCTTGATGCCTGCCGCTAATACTGCGTGCTTGTTATTGAAAAGCGCGTAGAGGTCGCGTTTAGAAACGCGGGCACGAGTGACAATCTCCAGCATGCTGGCTCTGGAAAAGCCGCGTTCACGAAACAGGGTAAAAGCCGCTTGGAGTATGCGCTCGCGGATGGAGCTGGAGTCGTGCTTGGCCTTACCGTGGGACAAGGGTGAGCGACGCCGTGGTTTCTTTATTTTCGACATTTTTTACTTGCTTTCGGTACTCTATCGTACCAGTCATGTGGCAGTTACGGTACGATGCGGTACCTAGAACAGAATTGCTATCCCTCTTGAACGACCAACCCACGAACCTAACCAGACTGAATCGAGGCTAACCGATGAAATTCATCCCTTTTCTCATGGCAATGCTACCGATAGCGGCCGTAGCGCAATCACAGTCCGGGAGCGCCTCAGGCGTGCCCAGCGTGGCTATACCTGAAACCACCGAAGTTTTGGTCATTCAGACTCCCAGGCAGGGCGTGACCTTTCAACAATTCATGCCCATTATGCCGGCAGAGGTTCGGGCAACCGTGAAACTCTACCTCGACGGGAAAATCCGCCAGTGGTATTCCCGCGGCGACGGCAAAGGCATCGTCTTCCTCCTTGACGCGAAGACCGAGGACGAGGCACGAACCATTATGGAAACGCTGCCGCTCGCGAAGGAGCAGTTGTGGGATACCCAGTACATTCCCGTCGGACCGTTGATGCCGCTGAGAGCATTGATGGGCCCAGGAGCTCAGCAGTGACTCTCCTCGTGATAACTCTGCTGTAGGAAGGGAACCCTTAGAAGGAGACGATCATGATCAAACCGATCGTGATCCTTGGCTATATCTTACGCTCGGCGATGATGAGCGTTCGAAGAAGACTCCTCCAGGCGGGGAGAGCTGGCAAGGTTGCACTCGGCAGTGCGATGCTCCTGATCGCGATCGCCACGATTTCCGGCAGAGACAGGCAGGCAGAAGCGTGGCTCGTGAATCATTCCCCGGCATGGCTGACGAATCTTACGACGCGCTTCTGACATCATGGTCCGGATTTCCCGGTTTTGACCGCTCTATCATGCAGCCTGCCGAGTTCATCATCTGCGTCTATCTGCGGTTCGGTTTGGGTTTCCTCCGCGGTCCCGTGGTGTCTAAGCAACCGGGAGGGAGACATCAGGAGATCTGATAGGTGATCATCAGAAACAAGTTGTTAAAAGGCGTGACCCTTATACGTGCCCCTTTGAGCTCGCGTTGGCGCCAGCACCGGGTATGGACGAGGTAGCATTACTGGCCTGCATCGATTGGGTCGGGCACGGTTTCGAAATCGCGCAGTCAACCTTTCCTTGATGGAAGTTTTCCGCGCCGGACGCGGTGGCGGCGTTCGGCCTGCACGGCGCCCTGCTAATTGGGCCTCGGCACTCCATCGCAGCGTACGCCGAGGATTGGAGCCGGACGCCTTCGACCTTTGAAATCGATCTGAAGCGCGACGGCACGGTTCTCGATCACGGTCGCGCTACGAATGTGTTGGATGGACCTGTTTCGGCACTGCGTCATCTCGTCGATATTCTCGTGCGCGATCAGGTCAATCCGCCACTCGCAGCTGGCGAGATCATCACGACGGGAACGCTGACGCGTGCACTTCCGGTATCAGCTGGCGAAACATGGACAACCGAACTCACGGGTATCGGGATTGACGGCATCTGTGTGCGCTTCGCTTGAGTTGTGGTAGTAGGGCTTTCACGACCGCTTAAGCCGCCGCCCCGCTGGTGTAAGGCAATTGAGTCGGGACCGTCGGCCGATTAGGCCAAATACCGGCAAAAAGTTGTGCCAAATAATTCGCAAAGTGACATTGTGTCACTTTGGGAATTATTGTGCGTGATGCTAAGGCCGGAAATTACGAGGGGAATGGGTGTTATATACAGTCGACTGGACTAACGCTGGACAGGTCCTCGATCTGATCAAGGCTGCCCCGCAGGCCGCGCCACAGAAGCTCAGCCGCTGTCGTTACTTCAGGCTCGCGGCTTAACGTACAATTTTTACAAACGGAGGAGTGACCCCTATAAGGCTGAATCTCGCAAACTTTACCGCAGAAACTGATTCTGCTCTTGCCTAACGGCAACAACAGTTGGTAGAAGGCTATAGGGTGAGGGTCTCCGGCATCGCCCTTAGAAAGGCATGCTCGATTTCCTCGAGGGACCATCAATTGCCTTCAAACAGAGGCTAACCGCTATGGAAAAACTTGCTACCCCTCAGCTGTCCCACTTTCACCGGAGGCTTTGCCCCGAAGCGCTACTTCTACTCGGTGTCGCCCTCGTTTTCTGCACGACCCGAATCGCGACCGCCGACGGTGAATTCAACCACTGAGGCAACATTCTTATCACCGATCAGTTTAATAACCGCGTTATTGAAATTGATCCCGCTGGTAAAATCGTCTGGCACTTTGGAAACGGTCCAAACGATTTCTCGGCCAACTCGATAGTCGGCACCAACGATGCCGAACGAGTGGGCGGACTTACCCTGATGGCGGGCACCGGCATACCTCCGGGAGTCGACCCGCTAGCCCCAAATGGAGTTGCAGACAACCGTGTTCTGCTTGTGAATAGGGCCGGCCACATTGTCTGGCAGTACGGCCAGTTTGGGGTAACCGGCTTCGGCCCTAACCAACTCAACACGCCGGTGCAGAACACCTTTCTGCCGAACGGAAATGTGCTCATTACTGACCAAGCCAACGAGCGCGTGATCGAAGTCAGGCGCGATAAGACCATCGCCTGGCAGTACGGACAGACCGGCGTCGCCGGCATTGGCCCAGGTCAGCTTAACAATCCCAACTCCGCTGAACTGCTTGAGAACGGTCACGTTCTCATTGCGGATGAGAACAACAACCGCGCGATTGAGGTCACGCACACGACTCCGAGTCAAATTGTAGCCACGTTCTCCGGCACCATCAGCGGCATGGCCCTCAGCGGCGTCGCCTTCGCAAGCCGGCTCCCTAACGGCCACACCCTCATCACCGACTCCAACAACAGCCGCATCGTCGAAACCGATGAAACCGGAGCCGACTTCTGGCACTACTTCACCAATACCAGCCCTAATAGTAATCCTTCGCCGCTACCGACGCGGGCAGTACGGCTGGCTAACCGCAACACTTTGATTAGTGATCAGTTTAATGACCGAGTTATCGAAGTCAGCCACTCGGGGAGCATCGTGGCCAGCTACGGCAATATTAACCAAATAGGTTTCGGCACGCAGAACGCCTCCCAAGGGATGAACGCGCCGTACAGCGCATACGTGATTGGCGACTATACTGGTATCACCCCGCCTTTTACTGACGATGACCAAGGCGATTAGCAACCAGAAGGGCTAGTCCAGAAATCGTATCCGAACTGGACGCACCGCGACCACGTGTGGTCCCTCGCTCCGCGTGGTTTCGTAGTTTTTCGCCGCTGGGAGTGCTTCGTTTGGGTTCCTTGCCAGCGCTGCATTTCCGGCCGCATCGTCCGCTCCGGGTAATGGTGCGTCGCACCGTGCGTTCGTTAGAGCCCGGAAGACGCCAACCTACGGAGTGTACAGCTCCGCGCTGGAGAGATATTGAATGCCTGAAGAGCTCCGATCCACCCCGCCGGAGATTAATACCTGACCATTTGGAAGAAGCACCGCCCTGTCGCCATATCGCGCCGTGATCATAAAACCGGTTTGCGCATAGGAATTCGTAGAAAAGTCGTACAGAACTGCTTCCGCGCTCAGAACAGCCTCTGCAATACCTATCGTTACTTTGCGTCTTTGCGCCGCGCCCGCAACGCTTCGCGTAGCGATGCAGGCGGGTCTTTGCGTGAGATTTCTCTGTTCTGACCTCTGCCTCAGCTCTTCGCAGCGATCATGCGCAAAACCAGATAGATGACAAAGGCGAGCGCAAATCCGACGAACCAAGCGTAATTGTACAAGTCGACTAGCGGGGCAGGAACCGACGTGGCAGGAATCGCTTTTATGGTGACCAGAAAACCGGCTAAATTTGGCAGAACC
>Ga0209240_1000296_pt1 | contig 20698 bp, 23 predicted proteins | sample GraSoi_2013_80cm_FD_185828 | JGI IMG/M metagenome (GOLD analysis project Ga0209240, IMG submission 185828) | Grasslands soil microbial communities from the Angelo Coastal Reserve, California, USA - Sample 9_17_2013_80cm (SPAdes) (version 2) | ecosystem: Environmental > Terrestrial > Soil >...
TACTCTTATGATAGGCAAACCACAGATTGTGCAAACTGACGCCCAGCTAACCCCCATCATCCACCTCACTATTCCGCGAGAGGAGATCCGGAATGTCATGGGTCCTGGCATCAACGAGCTGATGGCGACCATCGCCGCCCAAGGCATAGCCCCCGCCGGGCCGTGGTTTGACCACCACCTGAAGATGGACCCAGACATCTTCGAATTCGAAATCAGCGTTCCCGTCACAGCACCGGTTGTCGCTGCGCGCCGCGTGAGACCAAGCCAGTTACCCGCCGCGACGGTGGCGCGGACGGTTTACCTTGGCCCCTACGAGGGACTCGGCGACGCTTGGGGTGAGTTTGTTGACTGGATCACCGCCGAGGGACACACCCCGGCCCCGAACCTGTGGCAATGCTACCTCACAGGCCCGGAGTCGAATTCTGACCCGACAACTTGGCGCACGGAGCTCAGCCGGCCATTGATCCGATGAAGTCGCCTAGCGTGCTCTATTGGGATCACTACACCAAACGGAAAAAATCGTACGCCAAGCTCGAAATTCCGAGGAGCAACTTCCAACGGATTCAGCGGATGCGGCGCAAACGAGGCGGAAGAAAAAAAGTGTATCAGATTAACCAGCTGCCGGCAAAAAAGCGCTCTAATGAAGTTTTACGACGTCGCTTTGGCTCAAGGCGTCCACGACAAGGTCTTAACGTACGGTTTTTTCCGTTTCGTGAGCGGAGCCCATATTGTAACTGATGGGTAAATCTGTCTGCTTTGGGATCGGAATGTGGTAGAGCCTGGCGAGCTCTTCTTCCTGGGTTGTAAGATTGTCGTTGTCAGCAACGAGGCCGCCGTAGGATAGCATTTCGCAGAATATAAGAGGAAGCACGACAGTGCTCGGGCCGAGGTGAAAAAAACACACTGACCCGAGGCAACTCCCGACCTGGTCACGTCGCACCAACTTGGCGGAACCTAGCCGCGCCCAATGTCGATGGGCCGAGGCACCAGATCCCGTCTAGTACGGCGTGACGTTTTAGAGTTGCAAACTCCTCAGTTCTACTTTGCCCCTGGTGACACGAATGTTTTTACTGGGCCCTCATAACGCTCAGGCGAAGAAGGTGAAACGGAGGAGTGACCCAATAACTGACCCCGGTTACTTTTGAGGAACGGACTGGCTGAGCCAGTCCTCGAAGCGCGTTGGGCCGAGGCGGGGATTATCTCCAGGGACGAGGCTCTGATCGTTAACCTCTATGCCGTAGTAGAGCGCACGGACGTCCGTAATCACCTTGCGTGGGTCGCCTTTTGCGCTCAAGAAACGCCGGACCAATTCATCCATTCGGATCGGTTCGGGACCGGCTACCTCGACCGTATCGTTTAATGGTTCGGCGATTGCGACATCGGCCAGGGCGGCAGCGACATCATCCGACACGATGGGCTGCATGAGAGCGGATGGTAACCGAACCATTGCACCTTCGGTGGAGAATTGGGCGATGCCGCCCACGAACTCGAAGAACTGCGTGGCGCGGACGATCGTGAACGGAATCTTTGAGGCCTTGATCAGATTTTCCTGGGCCATCTTCGCGCGGAAATAACCACTCGCCAGCAGGCGATCGGTGCCAACAACTGACAGGGCGACATGGTGCCCCACGCCAGCGGCACCTTCCGCAGCAAGAAGGTTTCGGCCTGATGTCTCGAAGAAGTCCAATACTGCCGTGTCCTCCCACGAAGGCGAGTTCGCTACGTCAACGACAACCTGAGCGCCTGTCAGCGCTTTGGCTAAGCCCTCACCAGTGATGGTGTTTACGCCAGAAGAAGGTGACGCCGCCACTACCTCATGACCACGCTGCCGAAGGTTATTCACGAGCTTTGTGCCGATGAGTCCGCTGCCGCCAATCACTACGATCTTCATATGTTTATTCATAATTGTTACTTCTTGGTTGTTTAGTTGTGTTCAATCAGGATTTTTCCTTGGCATTTAAATCGCCAACGTGTTCTTGGGCCGCTGCCAAGGCATTTAATGAAGCCAATCGGGCTGCCTCGCGGCCCTGATCGACCGAAAGATTCGCGCCGAGACGCCCAGAGATCGCCAGCTTGCCATCAACGAGCGGCAATGTGCCGCTTAAGAAGAGCAGGGATCCAACTTTAGACACCTCAACGTAGGCCCCTAAAGGAGTTGGCGGCTTCGGGAGAACCAAGCCGAGTTCGCGTAAACGCGAACCCAGTTTGGCCACGGTCACATTACTATCGACCGGCATGGACCCCTCCATCCACTCGGATGTTTTCGCCTGTTACGAACGTCGCGTTCTGGAGATAGAGCACCGCATCGACGACATCAGAAACTTCACCAATCCGAGCCAGGGGATGAAGCTTCGCCAACTCCGCATGATTACCCTTAGCGTGCATCGGCGTGTTAACAACGCCAGGAGACACCGTGTTGAACCGGATGTTGTTCGCCGCGTATTCCAGCGCCAACGCCTTACTCGCAGCCGGCATCGGCGATTTCGACAGCACGGCCAACAGTTCGGTCGCGGCGCCGCTCGGTTGGTCCACGCAAGCCCCCGAGATGCTGACCACATGCCCAGAATTTTGCTTCTTCATCTGCGGAATCACCTGCTGCGTCATGTAGAAGAAGCTTGCGACGTTGGTATTCATCACCAGGTTGTAGTCTTGTTCGGTGTAGTCGGTGAACGCCTTCGGCATATAGATTCCAGCATTGTTAACCAGCAGATCAATACGGCCGAAATGTTTGAGGGCTGCATCTACCACCTTGATGGCGGTTTCCCTCTTGCTCACGTCTCCATCCACGAGGACGAGATCAGGCGAAGGCGTAAGGTCCTTCGAGCTGCTGATCGTGCGGGAGGTGCCCACCACGCGCCAGCCGCGTTCGAGCAGTGCCTGTGTCACGCCCAGGCCGATTCCGCTAGAAGCGCCGGTGACGACGGCGACAGGTTGTTGGGTTGTATCCATCGAATGTCTTTCTGATGCGCTTATGGGGGTTCGCACACGAAACGGAAAATAAAGTACGGTAAGGAGCGAAATCTCCTCGTGGACGAGACTGCGAATCTTCGTCAGGAGCAAGGCTAAATTTTACATAACAAAGCAGTCGGTCTTCCAGTACCAGTCGCCCGTAAAACGCGCTGTAATCGAATTCTGGAGCGTTTTCTTTAGTGGGCTTAGCCCAACAAAGGTACGTAAAGTCCCACAGAAATGGCCCTAGATCCCCGCGTTCTGGACCGCCTGCTGGTAGGCCTTATCGACCGATTGGAGTGACAGGTGTTGGTAGATCTCAAGACTCAATTGCATCATCTGCTGGAATTACCTCTACCTGTCGCAAAAACTCACCCAGATCGATGACCCGGCCCAAACGGGAGGAATTGCTGCAGGCCATCGCCCATGGGTCGGCGGCCGCCTGGGGGCATCTGAATCTCTTGGGAGAGTATGATTTCTCGGAGGACAAGCTTCAGGATTCGGTCGGAATCAAGCTCCCAAAACTGACCGACTAAACCAGGTCCCGTCTTGGGAGTTCCGGAATCGCCTAAAATCCTTTACTCCACGGCAGTTGGCAAGAATCCTGTGGGACTTTGCGTACCTTTGTTGGGCTAACACCGCTTAGGTCCTTCCATGGATCATTCAACGAAAAGAAAACGCTCCAGAATTCCATCACAGCTCGTTTTATGTGACGACTGGCACGGGAACACCGGCTGCCTCGTTGCGCGGGATTTAGCCTTGCTCCCCAACACCCATCATCAATAAACGATTTTTATTTGGTTTGCTGCTCACGTTCCGGCGATCGATGCAAAGTACTCCCGCCCTGTCTGTGTTAACAGGGTCACTTGAGGAGAAACATGCAGCAGGAACTCGGGAGTTTTTTTCCGGCAAGGGTCCACAATTGTGATTCGACGGTCTTTGTTTTGTTCGATCCATTCTCGAACGACCAGATTGATATGGGCATCACTAAATCCATACCCAACGATAACAAGGTGTGATAGGAAGCGAATGTACGCCTTAAAGGCGTCAAGCAATCGACTCGGTAACGTTTGATGGTAATTGGCATCAAATTTAAAAGCGCCCGCTACGATTGAGTGTCGTAGAAACTGGAGTTGTCCGTCGTCGTCTTTGTACAAATACTCACCGATTGGAAAACCTGCGTTTGGGTCCATCGATGTTGTGAGCGCGACCTCTCCACGAAGGATAACTAAGTTACCTATTATGTGTGGTGCGTCCGGCCCGACAGGCGCGATCTTAATGAGATCTTTCCCGTCATGGATCGTGAATATATCCAAGCCTCCGTGAACTTTGATCAGATAGATCGCTTCTTGCTCGCCGCCCGAAAAAACAGGGTTAGCGGTTGGAAAGACTAAGCCGGTTGTCTCCAATTTGTCTCCAGTGATTACTTCGGTGGTGAGCCTACCGGTTTCTCGCCCGTCACTGTGTCTTCGAACTAGGCTACCCTTGTCCGGCAACCCGGACTCCACTGGTACTCCTAGAGTGGCCGCTAAACACTCGACCACTAAATCGTAGTTGAGCGAGAACACCCATAAAGGGCGGTACCGTTCCACTAAGAGTCGCAGACCCGGTTCGTAGTCCTGTGATACGGCTTGAAAGCTTCGCAAGGTTTTGATCGGGTCGTCCCATATGATTTCGGAAACTAGTTCGGCGAACCTAGAGTAAAGAGACGCGTATACCTGTAAGCTTGTTCGGTCAGCTCGTGAGCGAATTTGTTGAACTTGGAAATAGCCCAGAATCGCCTCGAAATGCATTTCATCTCTTTCAAGGACCGAGCGAACTTCTCGCGCAATCTCGTCTGAATACCCGTTTGCACGAATTCGCGCAGCGTTGTCGATAGACCAGTACTTTTTGCTGGTTTCTCTGAATGTCTTTGTGACTTCCACCACCAAGGGCAGACCAAAGTCCTTCGAAAATCCCGCTCCAAGTAAAAGTCCGGTTTTCACGAGTCGAAACTCTTCAACTTTTTTAATCTCCGGATGTCACGCGGTGGCAGCAATATCTACGAGGATCCCCCTAAGGCCGACAATAAGTCTCTCCCGGCCGCAGTACTGCGGAGAACAAATTGTATTGCTTCTTCCTTCGATGGTCCTCCTGCAAATTCTGATTGAGTGAACAGGGTTCTGCATGAATTTCGCAAATCCTCAATCTCCCGGACCAGTCGCTCGGAAAAGCGAGCACTCTTTCTGAGATAACCGTTGACCTCCTCAAGCTCGGGAGAGTTTGGATCAAGATGTGAAGGCTCTTTTCCTGCGCATCGATACATCGTTTTCGCAACCAGTTCCCAGCTCCGTTTTTTGGCAGCGCGAGGATCAGTGTTGATGACCTTAAGCAGGTTCTCGAACTCCTGATGGTCAGCCGAACAGAGATCTTTTGTGATCTGATCAAAATAGTCGAACCCGGCTCCCGTAACTTTGAACGCTTGGCGCTTATGTCCTTGAGCTTGAAAATACCCAGCTTTTTCCAGCTCTTTAATGGCAGCTTCAGCGGCTGCCGCATCTCTGGGTTCTCTAAAGTAGAGGTTCTTTCCATTTGTCGTTAGAAAGAGGCCATCGACGCTGTCCATTCTCATAAGTTGTCCGATAGGATCGTTGTAAGCCTCTCTGAGAAATTCCAGTGCTTTTAGGGACAGCGATTTTCTCGGTGCGGCTTTCTTGATTACAAGAGCCGCGCCAGTTTGCCTCGGTGAAAAATAGGGGTGGTCGCGTACCTTGTCGTTAAGGTGTCGTTCAACTTTCTCCCGAAGTTCGTCGTCCGTTGCATAGGTGTCGTAAAGACCATTCACCTCTGACCGGAACGACTTTAGTTTTTCAATCTGCTGGACATCAAAACTACTAGGGGAAGCAGGCTTCTCGCAAAAGTAGATCATTACCGGCTTACCCTGTTTTATGTGCTCTCGGATTTCTTCGACCGTGCCACTCTCGGCCTCTCCGGTTGCCGTTCCAATTCGTGTCCAGAAGACGGCGATTAGGAGATCGCTCTTCTCAATCAATTGTTTGTTGAGTATTGCCTGCGGACGATCACCAAGTTCGGGCGACGAGTGTGTGCGCCAGGATCTAAGCAAAAGAACTACCCCTTTGTCCTGGGCGTGCATTGCATTCCATCGAGTCAAAGCTTCCCTAACCGTGGATAGCGCACCTTCCTCCACGTCACTAGGTGATGCCACCATCACATTGTAGACTGTCGCTTGGAAAGACATCCCTAAGAGGACAACAACGCTCGCAACCGATGAGGGAGGTGACGTTTGAGAAGATCCGCTGATGTCATTTTAAATCTGCCTTGGCGTTCGCGCTGCGGTATCCAACCGACGGTGGATAAAGGAAGCCATTGTCAGGAGGTCGAGCGCATCCGGCTCGCTCATGTTCCACGAAATTTTCGGAGCGTGTGCGGTCGGGTTGCGGAACGTTCCGAAAAGGCCCTTGATCAGATTGAGCAAGCCATTCTGTTCGGAGATTTCCGAATCAGTCTGCAAGCTATTGAAGGCAAGAAATGGCATTCCTTTCTTACCCAAAGCGAGTGCTGCGTTAGCAAGCTCTGCACCGTCCCCGGTGAGTGCGGTCCTGTCTCGCAGCTTCTGGGCGATACTTTTGGTCGCCTCAAGCACGACGTGAAAATAGTTTTGTTGCAGCAACTCGGCGCGGCAGGCACGCAGGACGTCGTGATGAACACCCCGCTTTGATAAATCAGCGCGGAGCCGGTTAGCTCTGCTCTCCGCCTCGCTTAAAGTCTTAACCGCAGAGCAGCTCTGAAGTGTACCTCGCTCGGTAAGCTCGAATCCAGCAAAGGAGAGGATCTTATTCAGTTGTTCTCGCTTATAGTCGAACCAACCGGGAGAGCCGGTGTGCCGAACCGGTTTCATCGCTTCTTGAATGAACGCGACGGCGTTGTTAGCGCACCGGTCTCGTTCCTGCCTTTGTTTGAGTGCCTCGAAGAGCCGTTTGCGTTTTGTCATCGTGGGCATCGGATCACTGATTGCCAACTGGGACAGTAACTTTGCAATTTCGGTCCCGGTCAGCCCATCATCGGTGGCCGCCAATACATCGCAGATTCGCTCTAGGACACTAAGTTCAAACGCGGGTACAGCTGCCATAAACCGGGCCTAAACGATGACTTTTGTTTTGTTAAGACTATATCCCAACCTTCAGCCATAACGTATCCATTTTGAAGGAGTATGACTATGGACAGAATCGAATCGCCGAGAGTAGACCATTCTATCCGGGGCCTATTTCTGCGGGTCATTCAGATCAACCGTGAAGTCGTAGTCGCCGCTTTTAATTTTAGCCTGCGCCTTGTCGAAGTAACTTTCAGGCGGGGGAATGGTGATTGTGCGGACAGCGTCCATTTGCTGCATGCGGTCCAGAAATTCCTTGTTGAATTTATCGTAGTCGCCGGGAGCTAGAAGCGTCCTTGCCTGACGGAAGCGGTCCTGAAGGGCTTTATACTGATTTGCGGCTTTGGCTATAAGGTCAAGACTGACATCAAGGCGAAGCGCCTTGTAGACAGCGGTTGCCATGCCGGCGAGCATGGCGCAGATGGCAGCGATCCATCCGGTGCCGGAAAAGATGTTAGGAAGCGCAGTCGCCAGTGCGGCAAAAATAATCGGCGCAACAATGAAAAACACTTTCCAGTAACGGAGGTGCTTAAGCCATTCGAAAAGGGCCGTGGAGGTGTAGAGGCAGGATTCCTCCTGCCTCTTGCATTCGTCGATCAGATTGTCTGTCCGTGGGTCAGTCATACTGAGCTCGAAATCTGGGTGCCGAAGATTTTTTGCCATTCTTCGCCTGCCGAAATAACGAGGTTCTGGTATTCGAATTCGCAGGCCTTGACTGCGCGGTTATAGGCGCTGAGCGCCCTGCTCTGCCATGCGTCGCCGAGAAGGATGCGTTCGTGCGTGCCGACTATCGTCACGAACTTGTTCGCCGCCCCATAGAGGAAAAGGAAGAAATCCCGGATGATCCAGTCGTACCAGAAAATGCTGCGATCCCGCCATGGCGACTGCTGGATGAAGGCCGCGGCAACGAGTTCCAGCTGGAAGGATTTGATAGGAACCGAGCAACAGGACTGCCATGCTTTCAGCATGCGTATGAGCGGGCGCAGGTTGCGGTTGTTGGCAGCATCGACCTGTTCGATGTAGGCGGCTTCGGCCGGCGGATTTGTCTCCTTGTTTGAACCGCCATTGTTGGTATCGCAGATCCAGTAGTTGCCGTTGGTCAGATGGAAAGCCGGAACGACCTCAACGGCGTAGCTGCCAAAGCCGACAAGGACGATCTGCCCGTCTCCGCTCATGTCGGTATTGGGGTAAGTTTTTGAGATAACGTTTTTGACTTCCTGCAAAAGCGCTGACTGACGGTTGCCGACATAGTTCTGGAACCGGTGATAGACTGCCGGTGGAAGCAGGAAATAAATATCAACGTCACGCGGCGGGCGGATGGCTGTTTGCTTTCCCCATGAGCCGATGAAGAAGCTGTTATCGGTTTCAGAGTTGACGCTGTGATAGTGGTGGTTGAGGCAATTTACAACGCCGGCACGTTTGGTTTTGCCATCGTCAACCTGAGGAGAGGTGAGAGCAAGCTCGCGTTGGAACTGTTCGAAGCGTGGACGCACATCAATCCAGAGTGGCTTGAGGGGAGCCAGAAGTAAGTGGCTTGCGAGCACCGGCGGTTGAGGTATTGCCGGATTAAAGGTCTGTAAACTGGCCCCTAGGCCCATGCTAAAACTATCCATATTTTCGTTGCGGGTTCTACAGCGTCAGTTTACAATACATATTAATTGATTGCAATTGTAAACTGATGAAAGGAGCAAAGCCATGATCGCGGACCGGTTAAAACTAGCCCGCAAGAAAGCGGGGCTTTCGCTGCGGGATCTTTCGGACGCTATGGAAAACAGGGTTACGGCGCAGGCCATTGGAAAATATGAGCGCGGAGAAAGCATGCCGAGCTCGGGCGTCTTGATGGCCCTGGGAAAAGCGCTGGGCGTGTCCCTGAGCTATCTGATGGATACCCAGGGTATCGAGCTTGGGGGGGTTGAGTTCCGGAGCAAGGCCAGCACCACCGCGCGCGACCGTGCGAAGGTCGAGACGGAAGTGCTGGAATGGATTGAACGTTATCTGCAAATCGAGATTGTTCTCGAACTGGACAGTGCCGAGTGGCAGTCCCCGTTTGCACGGTTGCACAATCTGCGGAATCCGGAGGATGCTGAAAAGCTTGCCAATGACGTGCGGGTGGAATGGAAGCTGGGGCTCGATCCTATTCCCAACATGACGGAGTTACTTGAGGAAAAAGGCCTCAAGGTGCTGACGGTAACTCTGCCGGAACGCATTTCAGGTTTTACTTGCCTCGTTACCCGGGCCAGGGATGGGATGAAGCTGCCGGTGATAGTGGTAAACAACCATTTTTCGCTCGAACGACGCCGGCTGACGCTGGCTCACGAACTGGCGCACCGGCTGGTTGACACGGATTGCCTGCCCGACAGGAAAGAAGAGAAAGCAGCGAACGTATTCGCAGGGGCTTTTCTGATGCCGCGCGAGCACTTGCTCCGCGAGGTTGGAAAGAATCGGAGTGCGCTGGGATACAAGGAGCTGATTGACCTGAAACGGCTGTACAGTGTAAGTGGTGCTGCGTTGCTGATGCGCCTGCGACAGCTCGAAGTGATTAGCGAGGCGGTGTTGATCTATATATTCCAGACCATCGGGCGCGGCTGGCGGAGTCAGGAACCGCATGAACTGGAGGGATCGGATAGACGCGGGTATTATGAACGTGCGCTTCGTTTTGAGCGCCTGTGTTATCGCGCTCTGGCAGAAGGATTGATCTCACTGAGCAAGGCTGCAGAGCTTTTGCGGCAACCCGTTCAGGATGTAGAAGTGGGTTTGAAAGGGCCGCAGAATGCCATTGCGGATCATTGTCAGTGATAGCAGTTGCCTGATTGATTTGAGGAAGGCCTCCTTGCTGGAGGTCTTCCTGCAACTGCCTTATGAGATATTGATCCCGAATACCCTGTTTGAGGACGAGCTCGTCAGGTTCACATCCGGGCAGAAGCAGGCAATGATCAGTGGAGGCCTGCAGGTGGTCGACCTGCCGGGGCCGGGCGTGTTGCGCGCACAGGAAGTTGTGAGCACCATGCCGCACCTGTCGATTCATGACGGGTTTGCGTTCGCTCTGGCGGAACAGCATCCAGGGTGCATTCTTCTGACGGGGGACGGCGGACTTCGCACGCTGGGTGAGCAACATAGGATGGAAGTGCATGGATTGTTGTGGCTGATCGACGAAATCCATTCGAAAGGCCTGGCGAGTACAAGCACTCTCCTCGCAGTTTTAAGAAGTTTCGTTAAAGACCCGACAGTGCGGTTGCCGAAGAAAGAGGTGATCGTCCAGATAAGGCGATATGAGAAGGGAAATTAATGGGCCGGCAACGAGCGATTGTTTTTGAGTCGAGCCGTTTATGTTAGTGATGAGGGGGCGGGCAATTTTGTGTACGGATCCCTATCTCACCGTTCCAATACGAAATGACAAATGCGGTTTCGGTTTACTGTTTTGATCGGCTCTGAACACGCTCTCGAGGCGGTGATTAGTTTCGCGGTCCAGTCGATAAAATCTGTTTTTCACGCCCTTCTTAATGACAAAGCCTTTGCCGATTCCACAGCTTCCCAGCTCTGTCAGCAGATAACGGTCATGGAATTCGTCGGGGAGGTCGCGGTGGTCCCAGATAAAGACCCGTGCAGACCTGTTGCTATTAGCCAGTAGTTGGGAGACGTGCTGAAAATGTGAGCGCCAGAAGCTCTCCTCGCGCTTTTCTGGATGATCTTTTAAAGCCTTGAATGACGAATGGATTTTGAAAGCCAAAACGCTGGGATTTCGGACGACTTCCTTGACGATTAGTTCCAAAAGCCTCTTTGATCGATCGTTTGTTGGAAGAAGCCATGGATCGACAATTTCGATCCGAGCCGCCCGAGTTAAGAGACCAGGAAAAACCGGGGGCTAGACTGGATTGCTTCTGCTTCGGTGCCCATGGAGGTATCCAGCGGGACAGCGGTTCGTGGGGGACATAGTAGAGCAAGATCAGTTCCGCCTCCCTCTTTAGCCCCCGGTTTTTCCCGGTCTCCTAATAAGGGATTGCAGAACAGAGTTTTACTGGTGTTTCTGGCCATCAGAGGTGCAGCGTTCTGTCGTCTAAGAGCTGCCGTCGGGCACTTGCGCCAGGAATAAAGTCATCGAAACGGAGTCTTATTGTTAGGGGCGTTCAGTATTTTTGCGCGCAGACTGTAGGGCGCAAATCACTGAATGAAGGAGTTAAGGCGTGAAAACCGAGCCGGTTCTTCCACGTGCGAACGCCAGCTCGGGAGGGTTCGCAAAGAATTGCTCAATTGAGCCACAAAGCCGAGAAGGCGGCCGGTAGCCTTCCGAAAGGAGCTGTAGTTTATGAGAGGGTTAGATGTTTTCAGGTGGCTGATGCCAACAGCCCTCGCTGCATTGTTATCTATTCCGGCGCAAACTGCGAACGCGCGTGGAATGGGGGTGGCGGCGGGCACATGGGGGGAATGGGCGGTGGGCACATGGGAGGGAGGGTACGTATGGGCGGCATAGGTGGACTACGGGGTCATCCGCTTTGGGCCGCACCAGAATCTAGCGTTTCGAAATCATAACTTTGACCGGTTTGCCGGCCGAACAAATTGGTTCGCCGATCGTGGTCGGTTCGGAAATCAGCGCTTTGGGAGGGAGGGTCGTTTTGAAGGCCGAGAGGGCCGTTTTGAAGGCCGTGAAGGCGAGCGTCGGGAACGCGAGTTCTTCTTCCGACACAATTTCTTTGTCGGTTTTGATTTCGGGGCGTTTGGCTGGTGGCCGTGGTGGGGGTGGGGTGGTCCGTGGTGGTGGGGTTGGGATGGATGGGGGTACCCGTACCCCTATGGCGACTACGGTTACTATCCATACTATGGCGATCCGCAAGGCGACGCCTCGCAGGACAACGGTTCTCAGACGACTCTGAGTACTGGAACAATCTGGCTATGTCAGTTCAAAGCAAGCTCGCCGACCAAGGCTATTATCCCGAGCAAGTCGACGGCGTGATCGGTTCCGGTACTATTGAGGCAGTCCGCAAGTTTCAAGCCGATCATGGACTACCAGGGACGGGGAAGATTGATCCCAAGCTGCTGAACGCACTTGGCATCAATTACAAAGCGCAAAGTTAAGTCATTACCCGCCAGAAGATTGTAACATAACGTTCCTTATGTTTCATAACTCCGGCATTTTTGATGTCGTGTCTCCAGATCTCAGCTAGGAACGTTAGCATGAACTGAATTGTTCTTCTTCTGGCTATTAGAGAAAGGATACTAGTATGATTCGTGTAAGTCTGAAGAAATCCAAGGCTCTTCGTGTCCCCTTGGTAGTTGGTATGCTCGTCGCCGGACTGGCAGCAACTGCGACCACTCCGGCCCTTGCTCAAAGTTCCGGAACCTGGACGAGGACCGGCGACATGAAGAACGCCCGGGATGGGGCCGCGGCGATCCTATTGCAGAACGGTCAGGTGCTCGTAGCGGGGGGTAACACCAACACTGTACAATTCGCCACCGCCGAGTTGTACAACCCAGCTAATGGCCACTGGACGCTCACAGGCAGCATGAACACCGCCAACCCGGGGGCATTGACGCTGTTGCAGAATGGTCAGGTACTCTCCAATGGGGCTGACGTCGAGCTTTATAACCCCTCAACCGGGAAGTGGACGGTTACCGGCAGTATGCACACCGCTCGTTACAATTTTACGCAGACATCGCTGCCGACCGGCAAGGTTTTGGTGGCCGGTGGCTACGACAAGACGTGTCCAAGCTCTTGCCCAGGTCTCTCCAGCGCCGAGCTGTATGACCCATCCACTGGCACCTGGTCGATGACCGGTAGCATGCACACCGGCCGCTGGGCGCACACAGCGACGCTGCTGGCAAACGGCCTGGTACTCGTCGCTGGGGGCTATGAGGGACCTGGCGCCAGCAACGGTCTCGCGAGCGCCGAGCTGTATAACCCTGCTACCGGCCAGTGGACCAATACCGGAAGCATGAACACGGTCCGTATCGAGCAGTTTGCAGCCCTGCTCACGAGCGGCCAGGTGCTCGTGCTCTTTGGCGACGGAACCACCATCACCAGGACTGAGCTGTACAATCCCGGTACGGGCACTTGGACTGTTAACGGAAACACAGGCGCGACCGCCCAATTTTCTTTTAGTGTCACACTGCTCAACACCGGAAAGGTCCTGATCGCGGGAGGGGCTAACTGTGTCTACCCGAGACCTTGTGTGGAAGTCAGCAGCGCCGAGCTTTATGACCCCTCTGTAGGCGCCTCAACATTCACCGGAAGCTTGAACATCGCCCGTAGCAGCCATTCGGCGACATTGCTCGCGAACGGTCAGGTTCTGGCCGCCGGTGGTCAGACTGAGAACAACGTCCATAAGTTCAGCTTTACCAACAGCGCTGAACTCTACACGCCGTAGGAGGCGTTTAGGAAAAATAAAGCGATTAGGGAGGTTGAAATGATTAATATGAATAAGAGCAAGGTCGCAGGAATTCCGACGCTTCTTTTAGTGGAGTTATTGACCATCGGGCTGGTGGCGAGTACAGCTACGCCTGCGCTCGCTCAGGCTTCTGGTACCTGGGCGAACACTGGTAGCATAAGTGTCGCCCGCGAGCTCCACACCTCTACGCAGCTACTCAACGGTCAGGTTCTCGTGGCAGGGGGCGTCGGCCCAGGTTCTTACCTCGCGAGCGCCGAGCTGTACAACCCCGCGACGCGAATGTGGGCCCTCACTGGGAGCATGAATACGGCCCGCGAGCGCCACACCGCCACGCAGTTGCAGAACGGCCAGGTGCTCGTAGCCGGCCCTAAGGTAGCGAAGGCCGAAATTTTGGCCAAGTAGGGACGATTGGAGCGGTTGAGAACCAGGTCAAAACTTTACTCCTTGGCAGGCGTCAGCTTGCTTCCCAGTGCCCGGATATAGTTCTCGCCGAGCGCCCGTAAACTCGTCTGCGGATAAATCTGGGTCGTCGATAGATGCGTGCATCGAAGAGCAATATGACGAACTGATCAAACTCGCAACGGCGTTGCGGCTCGGAACAGCGGACGCCGAATCGATCCTGCGGCGCTTTACCAAGCATAACGCGCAGCACCCAACCTACAAGGCGCTCTGCGAGCTGGGCAAAGCTCTGAAGACCACGTTCTTGTGCGATTACTTGCGCTTGGAATCGCTGCGCCGCGAAATTCACGACGGCTTGCAGGTCATCGAAAATTGGAACAGTGCCAACGACTTTATTCTCTACGGCAAGGGGGGCGAGTTCAGCACCAACCGGCGTGAGGATCAAGAGATACTAATGCTATCGTTGCACCTGCTTCAGGTAAGCTTGGTATATGTGAACACCCTGATGATCCAGCAGGTGTTGGCGGAACCTGCCTACCGTGGCCGTCTCACAGCGGCTGACCTCCGGGCCTTGTCGCCGTTGAAGTGGCAACACATAAACCCTTACGGGACTTTCATTTTGAACTTGAAAGAACGCCTGCCGCTGGAACCGGTGATCCCGACCTTCGGAGCTGCTTTACCGAAACTTCAAGCTTCGTTAGATTAAAGCCCGGTGGGAAGGTTGCCTTACTTGGCCAAAATTTCGGCCTTCGCTACCTTAGGGCCTAAAGGCGCGAAAAAGGTTGTTGAAGATAGTTGTGCCGCTTCCGGACGGGGCGACATGTTGTTGATCGGATACCGCTCCGCGTAGCGCCTGGAGCTCGTGTTAGCGGACCTGGGAGGTCCTGCCGGAGAAGAAGCGGAGACGGCTCGGAAAAAGAGAGGGGATGCGGAGTTTACCACCTCCCATAGGAGGGCCGGACATCACTTCGTCCCCCGTGGGGTTATTCCAAAGTGCGATAGATTGGACCCTTGCCCGGCCCGGCCACGGAGGATATGCTCCACAACATTAAAGGGTAAGAAGGGTTCTGATGTCCAGGTCTAGCAATGCGGCAAGTTGACTCGCTCACCGTCTCGGTCGTTGTTGATAACACGACAGACATGCTGTCCGCTCGCCCGCCGCACGTAACCTTAGAACTGCGTGTTCTCTTCGCTGCGGGGATGCGGGAACTAGCCGGGGAAGACTTGTGTTCGGCCCACCACGGCCTCTCGCTTCTGATCACTGCTCGCACAAACGGACAAGAGCGGACGGTCCTTTTCGACGCGGGCCCCGATCCCTATGCCATCGAACGCAACGCTCGCAGGATGGGCTTGGCGTTCGGTAGAATCGAGGCCGTTGTCCTTTCGCATGGCCATTTCGATCACTCGGAAGGGCTTCTGAAGGCGGTCGAGCTCATTCGAGAACAAAACGGGCAACGCTCGGTTCCCTTGCATCTCCATCCCGGCGTGTTCGTGCGCCGCGCGATTCAGCGGGCGAGCGGCGAACGGCTTCCGTTGCAGGATGTTCCGTCCGCAGAAGCGTTGAGTCAGAGCGGCTATCTGCTCGTCAGGTCCAGTAAACAGGAGGAGATTCTCGACGAAGTGTTTTTCCTCAGCGGAGAAATTCCTCGGACGAGCTTCGAACGCGGCATGGGCAATCAGGTGCGTCTGATACCATCCGGTAACTGGGAACCAGATCCGCTCGTCCTGGATGAGCGCTTCATGTTGGCTCACATTAGAGGAAAGGGCCTCGTGATTTTCACCGGATGCTCACATGCGGGTGTCGTAAACATATGTCGCCATGCTCAGGAACTCTTTCCAGCAACACCGCTGTACGCGCTGGTCGGAGGCCTTCATTTGGTATACCCGAACGAAGATCTCATCGACGCGACTATCGCAGAATTAAAGAAGTTCAATTTAAGCGTGATTGTACCCGGGCACTGCACGGGCTGGCGGGCGGTCCATGCATTTGTCAGAGCATTTGGAGAGAAGACGGTCGATCCTTTAGCAGTTGGTACGCGCCAGTCCTTGTAGGCCTTAACCTAGCGAAGCCCGAAATTTCGGCAAAGCAGCATTGGGGATCTTCATCCGTGGCATGGCTCATCTCCCGGCAGGACAAAATGATTGTGAAAACGTTCGTTTATTCGGTAAGAAGGGTTAGGCGTAATGGATTGAAATTAGAGTAAGAAGAATTATAGAACCTTCAGAATAGTGAATGATAAAGGACGCTGTCGCCAATCACATACCACGCGATGAAACTGTTGATGGCGAATGTGTAGCTCCGACCGGAATGAACCGAGGCAAGCGTATTGAGCACGGCCGCCTTCGAATGTTCCAGTTCAGGTATAGTGAGCGCCTCGGCGCGAACTCCAGGTCCAGTATGCTTTTGAGAATTCCATGCAGAGCAGCTCGTTCCAGCCACCCCCCACAGTTTTCTCCTCAATGATGCTTTCGGCGTGCACGCCCTAATCTGGGATTATTGAAGCAAACGTTTTATCATTCACTACATTGGATAGCCCATTTTGATGCGGTCCAGTCAGCGAAATGTCCAAAAACGTTAAGGGTCTCAACTTGTCGATCTGATGCTCAGAGGACGGATTTATAGCTTTATGACGCGTACTCTCAATCTGAGCCTATTGAACCTTCGCAGCCGGAACTCGAGCCAGATGCAAAAATCTAAATCCTCGATCCTGAACAGGAAAAGACGACGCAAGTATTCGACCGTTTTGCGCGAGCAGCCGCGCAACGTCGCCGGTTAACCCGGCGAGTAAATCCTTTCTGCCCCATTTCCTGCTTTTAGACTTGTGGTACGAAATATTCATGACGACATGCTGGGTCCACACGACGGCCCAAATTTTCCCAAACCGAATCAGCCAAGGCCTTCAGATAGAACATCATGTAGGGATGGTGCGCACACTGGGATGGAGACCGGTTACGCAATAGGAGGTACTCTTGCGCCGGGAGCGATCGGCGGCCTTTCGAAACCAAGGAGATGAATGGGTTGGCATGTTTGCCGACTCTGCCTTTTCCAGACAGCAGTTTCGACGTCGCCAACGAACGATTGGCTTTCGGACCGCTCGCAGGACGCGCGCACCCCGGCGTAGCACTTCCTGGACAATGGCGTTACCAATACCTCGACTAGCGCCGATTGCGGTATTTAAATTTGCCGAGTTAGCCGGTGAGGGGGCTGGTCCAAAAGTTTTTTCGCGCAGGTATTGCTGGGTCATCTGCATCTCGAACCAAAGAAAAGCGAGCGGCTGCATGATTATCCTTCCTGATGGTTGTCCTTCCGACTTGGCAGTTGGCTCAGGGAACCACTGCTTGTTTGATGAAATGGTCTAAGCCGGCTAGCTGCGAAGAATCAACGGATCCATCCGGCAAAGAATCTAGGATCCTAGTGACTTTCGAGACCAGGCTGGCGTCGGCTTCGTTCCTTTCGTAGTGCCGTCTGGTTAGATGAGATAATTCGTTCATTATCGTGCCTTCTAGATTGAAAAGAGTTGTTGATTGAAGAGTTGTTGAAGCAATCGGCCCTTCCGAAGCCGATCTTATTTGCTATCTGCTACTTGCTATCTTTGCCTGAGCGCCTATTCCCCTCTAGGGCGCGCTCGATAAAACGGCGGAGTTCACCGCTGCCCTCGCCCCTAGCATGCGATAGAAGACGACTAGGTGCACAAAACTAAGAGATGGTACAAGGAAACACGGAATCAGAATCCACGGTATGCTAGCGATCAAAGCGCTGCTCGGGTCATCAAAGAACACGCGAATGGCCCCAGGTGCAGACAATGCTCCCAGGCTGACCGCAATCACAAGGTCGGCTAGACCCAAACTGTTCCAAATGAAAAGCGCACCGCGAGCAGTGTCCGGTTGCTTGGTTACCCAGAGCGCAATCGGGAGAGCTGTCGCACCGATAGCAATATCACCCCAGCCGGCCACAGGCGCGAATGGCGCCGGTAACCGTTTGTCGGCATAGAGTAGAACAAACAAAACGCCAAGGACCCGGATGGCGTGCAGTGCGATCAACTCAGGTAAAGGCGCCGAATGCAGCCAGCTTCGACTGGTGAACGAGCCGAATCCAATTACACTGAAAACAGCAACTGGAATCAGCACGGCAGCGCCCAGCAGCGGTGTACTGATATTTCCCGGCACCCCAATCCAAAGCACTCCGATGAACCAGAGCGCCATGGCTGTGCCAATTGTTACCCGTTGAGTTAGTGACGAGCCAAACAACGCGACATACCTCGCGACTACCACCGCAGCACTCGCGGTGAGTCCGACCGTGGAGAGAAGGTCAAATGTCATTTTTTGTTCCTCGATAGTTGTTTTTGTGTTTGAAAATCATGCGAGCGCTTGCAGCAGCGTACTCCCCGCCATTCCTAAACGATCAGCCCCGTGGCTCGCCATCCAATCGGCGTCGTCGACCGCGGGACAAGGTGTTGGCGGCGCAGGGTGTTCTTGCGTCCTCTCGTAGGCCACGGGGTCGAACCCCGGTAGCATCGGCAGCATCATGAAACGCGCCAAGACAGCCAGTCGGGTGCGGAAGCTCTGGCGTGACGGTGGCAATGCGGCGTGACGCCGCGCGATCGTTTCGAAGTCCTCGGCCTCTTTTCCAGTGAGTTCGCGCACCGTATCATTGGGCGCGCCAACCGCGAATGCGCCACGGTCATTGTCTTCGCCCCAATACCTCACGCCGCTAAGCAGAAAAGGCTGTGCGCCTATTGCTTTGGCGCCTTTGTAGAACATCCACAGGGGAGTCTTTACATGCCGCACTTTATGACCGACGACTCGGCCAATGATCGAGGCCATTTCAGTAACGGTGAGGAGCTTCGGTCCAGTCGGTCGATAACTCTTGCCCGCATGACGCGCTGGATCGGACAGGGCGGCGACAGCAACCCGGGCGATATCATCGACCGATGGCGGTGCGTTACGGCTCTCACTCGCCATTGGCAATGGAAGGATCCCGAGGTGTGCCGCGAACGGCATCATGTCTAAATAGGGGCTGTCAGCGAAAAAGCCGGGATTGACAACGGTGTATGCGATGCCCGGAAGCGCGGCGAACATCCGATCGATAAGCCAGTGTTGGCGCGACATCAACGCCGGATGGTTGGGTCCAGCTAGCCATTGCGAAAGTCCAACGATCTGTTCGAGCCCTGTTTCCCGCGCAGCGTCCGCAAATGCCACCGCACTCTGGATCACAAAGGGATGATATGGCGGACAGTAATAAGCTCGCTGTACGCCACGCATCGCGTCCGTTAGCTGACCGGGATCGAAAATGTCTGTCACCACGACCTCAGCGCCGCGACTCTGGAGCCGATCGCTCCGCGCATCCCGGACACGGACGGCGGCTCGTACTGGCCATCCTTTGGCCAACAGCTGAGTAACAACCGCGCTACCGGTCCGTCCGGTTGCGCCGGTTACGAGAATTTTTGGGTTAGTCATAAGAAGAAAAGTCGAGCAAAATTTTACTATCGGTACGATATCGTACCTTGAAGTAACGAACTATTGGTACGATATCGTACCGTTTGCAAGTGAAAATGTCAGAAATAAAAAAACAAAACGTCGCTCACCCTCACCCCGCGTTCAGGCCGAGCCTGTCTCCAGCTCCACCCGCGACCGCGTGCTCAATGCGGCGTTTTCCCTCTTTCGTGAACACGGCTTCTCCAGCACCAGCATGCTGGTTATTGTCACCCGAGCCCGAATATCGAAACGCGATCTCTACGCACTATTCAAGAACAAGCACGCCGTATTAACTGCCTGCATCAGCGAACGCACCGAACGGATGCGGCGGCCTTTGGATATAATGACCCCGGTGCCACAGACCCGGGAGGCTCTAACTACTTTGCTCGTCGAGTTTGGAGTATCCGCCTTGAAGACAATGTGCCACCCAGATGCGTTGACCGTTTTTCGGCTCGCGATCGCAGAATCCGATCGCGCGCCCGAGGTTGCCCGCACCCTCGATCGCGGTGGGCGTGAGGCTAACCTAAAAGCGCTCACCGAACTGATCAGAAACGCTCAGTCCCACGGATTGATCGGTGCCGGCGACCCAGCTGTTCTGACAGCTCGGTTTTTCTCCGTGCTCGCGGGAGATCTCCTGATCCGGTTATTGATGCGTGTGCGAGAGTCGCCAACCGAACGAGAAATCGTTACCCGTGCCCGCGCAGCCGTCGACACGCTGATGACCGATCGTTAGCGTTGCCCGTCCCGGAGGGACTCAACGATCATAGAAGCCAGGCAATTTATTGCACGCCGGTCCGTGGCGACGAGGGTGTGACGGGCAGTCGCCCGGATCGGCGAACGTGAGCTGAGTGTCGGCGGCTCTGCGAGTGAGCAGGCACAATTCGTCCAGAAGCCGAATGGCTTCACCAATACAATCTCGTCGTGCGCTGAGATGATCGATCGACACTGCTCGGAGTCCCAACTCTTGCTGCGTCACGCCAAAGCGCGTCACGCAGTTGTCTTAACTAAACGCGCGCGATCATTCGAACACAGGCGCGGCTTCGCTCTAGCTTTGATCGAATGTGGATGTTCGCACCCTTAAAAGTGATGTAAGGTCCAATCGCGCCGTTCTCCGGATTGGGATCTACACTGACGAAAGGAGCCAACCCGAGAACGGGCTGGGCCATAGTCAACTGGTTCTGCAGGGGCGGTGACTTGGGTCCGTAAAGCGGTATCGCCCGTTTGCAGGGTAGTGTCGTTCGTCTGCAAGCTCCCTACTTGGCTCTGTAGTGTGGCGTTGCTCGTTTGCAGGCTTCCTACCTGACCCTGCAAGCTTCCTATTTGGCTCTGTAGCGTAGTGTTGCTC
>Ga0209240_1000298_pt1 | contig 20588 bp, 19 predicted proteins | sample GraSoi_2013_80cm_FD_185828 | JGI IMG/M metagenome (GOLD analysis project Ga0209240, IMG submission 185828) | Grasslands soil microbial communities from the Angelo Coastal Reserve, California, USA - Sample 9_17_2013_80cm (SPAdes) (version 2) | ecosystem: Environmental > Terrestrial > Soil >...
CTGGCCGTTCCGCAGACGGTCTACGGCGTGCCGAGCGACGTGCTCGATCCTCGCGGCACGTGGCCGGACGCGACGGCATACGACGCACAGGCGCGCAAGCTCGCCGAGATGTTCCGGAAGAACTTCGAGCGCTTCGACGGTGTGGCGGCCGCGGTGCGCGCGGCCGGCCCGCAGGGATGACCGCGGACTGAACGCACGCCATGGACGAGATCATCCGTGATCCCCTCTGGAAGAACATCCGCGTGGACCCCGTGGCGCTCCAGCTCGTGGACACGCCGGTGTTCCAGCGCCTGCGGTACGTCCGGCAACTCGGCCTCGCGTACTACGTCTATCCGGGCGCGAGCCATACGCGCTTCGAGCATGCGCTCGGCACCTATCAGCTCGCGCGTCGCACGCTCGCCATGTTCGACGAGCTCGGCTACACGCGGGAGCTCGGACGGGCGGAGTGCGTCACCGCGCGCTGCGCCGCGCTGCTGCACGACATCGGCCATTATCCCTTCTCGCACGCGCTCGAGGAAATCGGCGCAATGCACCACGAGGAGGTGGCGCGTCCGCTGATCACCAAGGGCGAGATCGCGGACCTGCTGCGAGGCGCTCTCGGTGACGATGCGCCCGAGCGCATCATGGCCCTGGTGCGTGGGCAGAGCGACAGCCCGCTTCAGGGACTCATCTCGGGCTCTCTCGACCTCGACAAGATCGAGTATCTCAAGCGTGACGCCTTCATGTGCGGCGTCAATTACGGTGACATCGACGTGGATCGCCTCCTCAACTCGCTCACGCTGATGCGCGATCCGGAGCGCGGCACACTCGGCGTAGGAGTAAGTGAAAAAGGTCTGTCCGCGCTGGAGTCCTTGCTCTTCGCGAAGTATCAGATGTATCGCAACGTGTACTGGCATCACGCCGTGCGCAGCGCGACGGCCATGTACAAGCGCCTCGTGGACGGTGCGCTCCGCGCCGGCTCGCTCACCGCGGAGACGCTTGCCGGATTCACGGATGAGGGACTGCTGCACGAGCTCTCGAGCCGCGCCCCATCGCCACTGCTGGCCGCGTTGCGGGAGCGCCGGCTGTACAAGCGCGTGTTCGAGTGCCCCGCAGCCGAGCTTCCCGCCGACGTCGGCGAATGGATCGCGGAGGATCGTGTGCTCGTACTTTCCACCGAGGATCGTATCGCGGCCGAGATGGGATTGCGTCCCGGCGAACTGCTCCTCGACTACCCCGTCAAAACGAAGATGCTCGGCCTCGACATGCCGGTGCGGCGGCGTGACGGCTCCGTCCGTCGCCTCACGGAGGCGGGCTGGGAAGGCGCCATCAACCTCCCGAAGCTCTCCGAGGAGTTGTACGGCACCGCCCGATGGCTGAGAGTCTTCGCCGTGCGCCGAGTTCCGATTTCTCGTGAGGCGGTAATTCGTCTCGCATCCCTGCCGGCGGCGGAGGTTCGCGCGCGCCTCGACGCGGGCACGGCGCTGTTGTCCTAGCTGCCGGCGGTGGAGGGCGGTCCGTCGTCGCGCGTGCTCCGACCATGCGCGGTGGCCAACTTGCGGGCGATGGCACGATAGAACGCCGCGTCATCGGGCCGCTGGTGTTCCTCGAGGGAGAGCGCAGCCAGCTCGAGTGCGTAGAGGATGTTGCCCAGGTAGAGTTGCGCGAGCGACGCAACCGATTCGTCAGCCAACCGCTCGAACCTCCATCGTGTCGTCGCCCGACGACACTGCTTCGCCCGACTCGACCACCTGGACGATGATGGCGGTGATGTTGTCGAGCCCACCGCGGCCGTTCGCCTCCGAGATCAACGCGTGCACCTTGCGATCCGGATCGGCGCGCGAGCCGAGGAGCTGGCTCAGCCGCCGGTCGTCCACCATGCCCGTGAGGCCGTCGCTGGCCACGAGGAACAGATCGCCGGTGCGAACTTCACCCCGATAGATGTCCGGCTCGACCTCCGGACTGGCGCCCACGCAGCGCGTGATCACGTTGCTGTACGGATGGTAACGCGCCTGCTCCGGCGTGAGAAAGCCGGCGTCCACCTGCTCCTGCACGTACGAGTGATCCTTGGTGAGCTGCGTGAGCGCGCCGTCTCGCATCAGGTACACGCGCGAATCGCCGACCTGGCCGATGAGATAGCGGGTGGCCGCAATGAGAAGCACCGATGCGGTCGTGCCCATCCCCTGCTTGTCCACCTCCGTCAGCGTGCGATCGTGAATCGCCCGATTTGCCTTGCGCAGCGTTTCGGCGGTGAGCATCGCCACGTCGTCGCTCTCCAATGTCGTGACGCTTGCGAGCTCGCGCTGAATGATCTGCACGGCCATCTCGCTCGCGACCTCGCCCGCCGCGTGCCCGCCCATGCCGTCCGCGACGACGAAGATGCCGCGCGTCACATTGGTGTCGACCGTGAAGTTGTCCTCGTTGCCGGATCGGATCATGCCGACATCCGTCCGAGCCGCATGCAGAAGCTTCACGCTTATCTCTTGAGCAGGAAAAACGCCACGGCGGCCACAACCACGAGCCCGACGACGATCCATACCGCGGCCGGTATTCCGCCGCTCTTTTCTTCGGATGGCGCTGCGGCCGCCGGCGGGGCGGCGGCAGGTGCCTTTGCCGCAGGCTGGCCTGCTGGCGATTTCGCCGTGGCCTGTGAAGATGCCGCTGCCGATGGGCGCATGGCCGCGATGGCTCGGGTTCCTTTTGCCTCGCTCGCAGCCCCCACAGGCGTGAATCGGAACTTGAGACCACCGAACCGCACGTCCGGTGCGCCCTCGAGACGGCGCTCACCGGTGATGCGTGTGCCGCCGACGTACGTGCCGTTCGTGGACTCCATGTCGACGACGAACCAGCCCTCCTCGCGGCGCTGCAGCTTCGCATGCACATCGCTGACGCTTTCGTCCGTGAGCACCACGTCGTTGTACGCGCCTCGCCCAATGTGCGCGAGCGGTGTCCGGAGCTCGTGCTTCCTTCCCTTGTCCGGGCCTTCGTTCAGGGCCTCCAGCACGGCGAGCACGGGGCGCGGATCTTCGCGCGGCGGCGCAGATGCCTTAGGTGCGGGAACCGAGGGCGGCGGCTGTTTTGGCGCTGGGGGCGGTGCGGGCGGCGCTGCGGCAGGTGGCGCCGGGGCCGCAACGGGCGGGGCCACTGGCGCCGCGGCCACCGGCTCCGCGACCAGTGGAAGTAAGTCGAGCTCCGCAAAATCAGCGGTCGATTCCACCTGGATCACGTCGGGCGTCGCCACCGGAACCGCAGGTGCAGCCACTTCCCGTGCGGCCGGTGCGACTGCAGCTCTCGCCGCGGGCGCCATGTCGGCATAGAATCGAAACTCCTCTGAGCCGATCCGGATGACGTCAGCACGCGCGAGCAGATGCGAGCCCTGTATGCGCTCTCCGTTCACGAAGAGCCCATTCGCGCTGATGTCGCGCACCACGTAGCCCCGCTCCTCGGGAACAATCTCGGCATGGCGACGTGAGACCTCCGCCTGTGCCACCACGACGTCACACGTTGCGTCGCGCCCGAAGACGAGCCCCGATTCCGCGATCGCGTACTCCTTGCCGTCCACCAGTGACACCACGCGGCCCCCCGATGCCGCCGTGGCTCGCGCAGCGCCCGTGCGTTTCGAACCGGCCAGAGCCGCGATCTCGCTCGCGCTCACATACTGCGTGGCACCGCCCTTTGCGTCATCCGCGAACCGCAGCTCCAACCCGGCGACCTCCACCTTGTCGCCATGAATCAGCGGCACCGGCTCCGCACCCAACAGCACGCCGTTGACGCGAACGTGCGCCTCCTCCACGGCTCTACGAATCGTCGGGGTCGCGCCGGTTTCAATGATGGCCTCGATCCCCAGCTCCGAATAACCGGGAACGACCACGTCCGCTCCGCCGCCCGCACCGATTCGGGTGAGACCGGCGCGTAGCGGAAACTGCTGATCGTCGAGCTGAAGGACGGGCATGGCGTGAGGGTGCGCGGACGGCGGCGGGGCGCAAGCGACGCTGAAGGCCCTCGCGCCTTCGCGCCGGACCCGGTAGCGGCGGAAGCTATCGGGCGCCCAAAGGGCTGGCAAGCGTGGCGGAATGCGATGCACCGTGTGGTGTTTCGCCCGTCAACAGTCGATACAGGCGCGAGTAAAGCCCACCCAGCGCCAACAGCGACGAGTGCACGCCACGCTCGCGCACTTCGCCATGGTGCAGCACCAGAATCTCGTTCGCGTCGATGATCGTGCTGATCCGATGCGCGATTGCAATCGTCGTGCGGCCGCCCATCAGCGCGGCAAGCCCGCGCTGAATTTCCGCCTCGGCTTCACTATCCACGGCGCTCGTGGCCTCGTCGAGCACGAGAACGGCGGGATCGAGCGCGACCGCCCGCGCGAACGAGAGCAGTTGCCGCTCGCCCACGCTGACCGTGGCGCCCCGCTCGCCGAGCGTCTCGTTCAGCCCGCGAGGCAGCCGGCGGATCACGCGGTCCGCGCCAACGCTGGCCGCGGATTCCATGAGGTCGCCGTCAGTCAACGGAGCGTCCAGCCGGAGGTTGGACCGCACGTCGGCCGCAAACAGAAAGATATCCTGCTGGACGTAGCCGATGAGCCGCCGCCAATCGTCGAGCGGAATCTCGCGGATGTCCACGTCGTTGGCCGTAATGCGACCACGCTGCGGCTCGTAAAACCGGAGCAGCAGGCTGACGATCGTAGTCTTTCCCGCGCCCGTGTGGCCGACGAGCGCGAGCGTCTCTCCCGCCCGTGCAACGAACGAGACGTCCTTGAGCACCCACGTGGGCTCCGACCTCCGATCACCGTAATGAAACCACACGCCCTCGAAGGCGATGGTCACCGGCCGGATCGGCACTACATGGTGGGGCGTCTCCGGCCGCGTCAGCTCCTCTCGCTCCGTGTCGAGCAGCAGGAAGATGCGCTCGGACGCAGCCATCGCCTGTTGGAGCGTGTTGAACTTGTCCGCCAGATCCTGAAGCGGCTGATAGAATCGCCGCATGAGCTGGAGAAAAGCCGCAACGACGCCCACGGTGAGCGATCCGACGCCAACTCGATGCGCGCCAGCGACGAGCAGAATCGCCAGCGCTACAGACGTCAAAAATTCAATCGCTGGAAAGTACAGGGCGTAAATCGTGATCGAGCGCAGGTTCGCGTCCAGATGCGCCCGATTCAGAGCGGCAAATCGGGCCGACTCGGCGCGCTCACGGTTGAACAGTTGCACCACGCGCATGCCCGTGATGCGCTCCTGGAGGTACGCGTTGATGCGCGCGAGCCTGGTGCGGATCTCCCGGTATGCGATTCTCACGCGCGTTTGAAATACATGCGACGTGAGATAGACGAGGGGAATCACGGCGAATGCCGCGAGCGCAAGGCGCCAGTCGGTGACGATCATCATCACCGCGATCGCGAGCAGGGTGAAGAGATCGCCGAGGCCGGCGACGACGCCCGCGGTGAACAGCTCGTTCAGCGACTCGACGTCCGACGTCACGCGTGTGACGAGTCGTCCGACCGGCGTGCGATCGTAGAACGCGATGGACAACTGCTGCACGTGTTCGAAGAGCTGCTGCCTCAGGTCGCGCATCACGCGCTGACCGAGGATCGCGGTCAGGATCGTCTCTCCGTAGGAGCAGACGAACGCGAGCACCAGCGACGCCGCGTACACCAGGGCCGCGCGCATCGCCATGCCGGCGTCGTGCGCGGGCAATGCGACGTCGATCACGCGCTGCGTCAGCGTTGGTCCGACGAGCTGAAGGAGGCCCTCGAGCATGAGCAGCGAGAGCGCCCCCGCCACGAGTGTCCGGTAAGGCCGGACGTAGGTCAGCAGTCGGCGCGCCAGACGTTTATCGTAGCGTCGCGCCCCGAAGTCCTCGTCGCTCGCGTGCGGTGACAGAGATGCGGCCACAATTCCAAGCTAGCGCGCGACGCCGAAAATGGCGTCCTCGTCTGCCCCGTGGTACAACGGTTGCGATACACGAGCCCGTCGTCCACTTCCACTTGGAGGCTGTGCTATGGGTATCCTCGCTTGGATCGTGCTCGGCTTGATTGCCGGTGCGATCGCCAAAGCGCTCATGCCGGGGAAGGATCCCGGAGGCATCATCGTAACGATGCTGATCGGTATCGTGGGCGCGTTCATCGGCGGATTCATCGGCAACGCCATCACCGGCTCAGGCCTGAACGGGTTCTCGCTCTGGAGCATCCTCCTCGCGGTCATTGGCGCGATGCTGCTGCTCTGGGTCTATCGTCTCACGACCCGCAACCGCACGACGACACCGCTGTAGGTGCACCATACGGCCGGCAGCGTACAGCCGGCACGGTTCCACAGAGCCCGCGCACGGCAGGCGGGCCGCTCAGGGCGCGATTGCGGTGATGCAAGAGCGCCCTGAGTATCTTGCAGCATGAAGGACAGGATCATCGTCCGCGGGGCGCGACAACATAATCTCAAAGGCTTCGACCTCGAGATCCCCCGGCGGGCGTTTACGGTCATCACCGGCCCGTCCGGCTCGGGCAAATCTTCCCTGGCCTTCGATACCATCTATGCCGAAGGACAGCGCCGCTACGTCGAGTCGCTTTCCGCGTACGCCCGGCAGTTTCTCGAGCGCATGGAAAAGCCGGACGTCGACCATGTGGATGGCCTCTCGCCGGCCGTGGCCATCGAGCAGAAGAATCCCACGAAGACGTCGCGATCGACGGTCGGGACCGCCACCGAGATCTACGACTACCTGCGCCTCCTCTGGGCCCGCGTGGGACACACCACCTGCCCCATCTGCGGCCGCGAGCTACGCCCCGATACGGTGCAGTCCGTCACAGACGCCCTGCTGAGCCTGCCCCTTGGCACGCGCTTCTCAGTCGCGGCACCGCTGATACTGTCGGACGAAGTCTCGCACGAGGTCGTCGTCGAGAATCTCCGCGAGCAGGGATTCGTGCGCCTGAGCATCGACGGCGTGGTCATGCACCTCGATGAGCTCGAGACCAGGAATCTGGACGTCACGTTCGCGACGGAGCTGTTGGTCGTCGTCGACCGGCTCGTCGTGGCCGAGGACGCACGTGGGCGCATCGCGGATTCCGTGGCTACCGCGTTTCGCGATGGAGACGGCGACGCAGTCGTTCTCTTTACAGAGCCCGTCGTCTCCTCGCTCGACGGCGCACACGTCACTCGTCTTCGCTTCACCGAACGGCTCCAGTGCCCCAACGACGGCACCACGGCGCCCGTACCGACGCCGCAGTTGTTCTCGTTCAACTCGCCCAGAGGCGCCTGTCCGCGCTGCAACGGCTTTGGTGCCATTCTCGAGTACGACGAGGCGTTGATTGTCCCGTACCCCGACCGCACGCTGCGCGACGGCGCCATCGATCCGTGGACCAAGCCACGCTACGACAACAAGCGGCGTGCGCTCGCGGAATTCGCCTCACGCGAGGGCATCCCGATGGACGTCCCGTGGCGCGACCTTCCGGGCAGGCACCGTGAACGGCTGCTGAACGCCAAGGTCAAAGGCTACAAGGGCATCCTGCCCTTTCTCCGGGATCTCGAGGAGAAGCGGTACAAGCAGTACATCCGCGTTTTCCTCCGGCAGTATCAGACCGCCAAGGAATGCCCGGAGTGCCACGGCGCCAAGCTGCGTCCCGAGTCTCTCCGCGTGAAGGTCGCAGGGCGAAGCATCGCCGAGGTCTGCGAGCTGCCCGTGAGCGCTCTTGCGGCGTGGCTCGACGCATTGACCCTGAGCGCATTCGAGCAGGAAATCGCCGCCCACATTCTGCGCGAAGTACGCGACCGCGTGCAGTTCCTGTGCGACGTCGGGCTTACCTACCTCTCGCTCAATCGTGCGACGCGCACGCTGTCCGGCGGAGAGGCACAACGGATCGGGCTGGCCAACTCGCTGGGATCTCGCCTCGTGGACACGCTGTATGTCCTCGACGAGCCGTCGATCGGACTGCACTCGCGCGACATGGCCCGCCTGCTCGGACTGTTGCACCGGCTGCGCGACGGCGGCAACACGGTGCTCGTCGTCGAGCACGACCTCGACGCCATTCGCGCGGCCGACTACATGGTGGAGCTTGGGCCACAAAGTGGCGAGCACGGAGGGCAGGTCGTTTTCAGCGGACCGATGTCACGTGTGGCGGAGAGTCCGCTCACGGGCGCGTATCTCACGGGAACGCGCAGCATCCCGGTTCCCGAGTCGCGACGACGGCTGGGCCCCCAATGGCTCACGCTCACCGGCGCTCGCGAGCATAACCTCCAGAACGTCAGCGTGAAAATTCCGCTTGGCGCCGTCACCGCGGTCACCGGCGTGTCCGGCAGTGGCAAGAGCACGCTCGTTCACGATGTGCTCATGCGCGCATTGGAGACGAAGCTCACGGGCGAGCACTCAGCCAAACAGCATCTCGGCGAACGCGTGGGCGCGTACGATACGCTCACCGGATATGAAGCGCTTCAGGATGTGGTGCTCGTCGATCAGAGCCCCATCGGCAAGTCGCCGCGCTCGAATCCTGTCACGTACGTGAAGGCCTTCGACGAAATCCGGCGCATCTTCGCGGACCTGCCGATCTCGCGGCAGCGCGGCTACACACCGGGCACTTTCAGCTTCAACGTCGCCGGCGGCCGCTGTGACACCTGCGAGGGTGCGGGATACCTCGAGGTGGAGATGGTGTTCATGGCCGACGTGTACGTGCCGTGCGACGAGTGCGGCGGCCGCCGCTTCAAGCCCGAGGTCCTCGAGGTCAAGTACTTCGGTCGGAGCATCACCGACGTACTGGATCTCACCGTGGACGCGGCCATTCGCTTTTTTCCGTACGAGGAGAAGCTTGGCCAGGCGCTGTGGCAGTTGCAGCAGGTCGGACTCGGCTACCTTCGGCTCGGCCAGCCTGCAACGACATTGTCGGGCGGCGAGGCGCAGCGGCTCAAGATCGCGCGCGAGCTCGCCTTCGGTGCGAAGCGCCCCGGCCGGAAGCTCTACATCATGGATGAGCCCACCACGGGGCTGCATCTCGAGGACATCCGCCGCCTCGCCGGCGTGTTCGACCGGTTGGTGGACGCCGGGCATACGCTGCTGCTCATCGAGCACAATCTCGATGTCATCAAGCTCGCGGATTGGGTCGTCGACCTCGGTCCGGAAGCCGGCAGCGAGGGCGGCGACGTGGTGGTCATGGGCCGACCGGAAGAAGTGGCGGCCTACGAGGGGTCGCATACGGGGCACTGGCTGCGTACCGTGCTGCCCGATTGGAATGCGCCTGAGGGTGCACGGCGTGCCGCGCACGGCGGTCTCGACGCGGTGGCGTCGGCGGCCCGACGCAGAGCTCGCGCGTCCTGACAATTGACCCATCCGGCCGGTCCGGCTAACTTTTATGGTCTGTATCGGAACATCATTCCCCAGTAGCTCAGTTGGTCAGAGCATCCGACTGTTAATCGGAGGGTCGTAGGTTCAAGTCCTACCTGGGGAGCTCCACCGGCCGCCGTTGCGCGGCCGGTTTTTTTTGCTCGCACGTCTACTCGACCACGAACTCCGTCAACCGCTCGCGCACCCGGCGCGCCGAGTCGTTCAACATGTGGCTCGTGGCCTCAAGCTCCTGCACCGACGCCGATGTCTCCTGCGTCGCAGCCGCCACTTCCTGAGCCGACGCCGCATGGCTCTGCGCGGTGTCGGCAGCCTTGGAGATGGCTTCCTCCACCTGGCCGATGGCCTGCACGTTGTCGCTTACCGCCTCCGACACGCGCGTCGACGCGTCATCCACGCGCTCCGACGCCGCCTGAATCTGCGCCAGTGCCTGGCGCGCCGAATCGGCCACCTTGGTGACGTCGCGCATCTGCGTCGTACCGCTCTCCACAGCGCGCGACGTCCCCTGCACGCCTTCGCGAATTCGGCCCACGTTGGCCGCGACTTCATGCGCCGCGCGCGAGCTCTGCTCGGCGAGCTTGCGTACCTCTTCTGCCACGACCGCGAATCCGCGGCCGGCGTCACCCGCTCGCGCCGCCTCGATGGCCGCGTTCAGGGCAAGCAGATTCGTCTGCGACGCAATCTCGGAGATCGTCGTCGCGAACTCGTCCACGACGCCAAGCGATTCGCGAAGGCCCTGGATTTCTCGCGCGCTGCGATCGAACACCTCGCGTGCCGCCAATAGCGTATCCACGGCACGTCCGATCTCGAGTGCGGTGCTGTTCGCCGATTCCTTGATCTCGCGGCCGCGCAGCTGGCTCTCGCGCACCGCCTCCTGAATCGTGCGGCCGGCTTCCGAAAGTTGCGTCACCGCCGAGCTGGCGGATCCGAGCACGTCGAGCTGGAGGCCGGCGCCGTGCGCCATCTCCGTCACCGCGGTGGCCACATGTTGCGTGCTGCCCGACGCGCCCCCCGCGGCCGCCGCAAGCTCCGCCGCCGCCGCTGCGACGTCGTCGGACTGCCGCTTCATCTCGCCGAGGAGTCCGCGCAGACGATCACGCGCCTGATCGAACGCCGTCGCGAGCGTCTCGTACTCCGCCGTGCCCATGGTCGCGCGCTTCAGATCACTCTGCCGAAGATCACCGCGGCCGATGGCAAGCAGGTCCCGCGTGAGCGCCGCCATTGGACGGGTCACGGCGCGCGACGTCGTGATGCTCGAGAAGATGCCAACGGCGAGTGCCGCGACGATGGCAACGGCGAGCAACACGAGATTACGCCGGAGCAGGACCGCGGCCTCCGCCTGCCGGTCGGTCAGTCGACGTGCCCCTTCCTGTCGCAGCAGCTCGAGCGTCTTGTCGACCTGGTCGAGCGCGCTCGCGATGCGGCCCAGCATCGCGGTCGCGTCCGCGGACCGTCCCACTGCCTGATAGGCGTGCGCGGCGCCGATTCCCGCTTCCACGGTAGCCTGCAACGTGCCGAGGTCCTTGAGCTTCTCGCGCTCCACGGCGCTGAGCGCCTCCAGCTTGATGGCATCGCGCCGCAGGCGGTCCGCTTCGTCCGCCAGCACGTCGTATCGCGTCTGGTCCGCCGGACTCCCGGTGTTCAGGTAGCGCATGCCAGCCGCGGTCTCGCGCAGGATGCGAAACGCCACCTGCTGCATTGTCTCCTGCTGCAGCCGCATCTCGGCCACGAGCGCTTCGTTGCGCGAGCCGGCGCGCAGAAGACCGAGCGCCGCCAGCAGTCCGGCTGTGAGAATGAGAGCGAGGGTGACGCCGAAGCCCGCGCGGAGACGTCCGCGAATGGTGGTGAGCCTCACTTGCCCACCTGCACGACCACCACCGGCTTGTTCACGGCATCGTGCTTTTCATCGAACTTGATCGTTCCCGCCACACCATCCATCGCGGGCCGCGATCCGCCAATGGACTCGATGTAGTCGCGGATCTTGGCGCGATCCGGACCAACGTCCATCGCCGCGCGCGCGATGATCATCGCGGCATCATATGCGAGAGCCGCGCGCTGATCGGGGTCCTCCTTGAAGGCCGCCCTGTAGGCTGCGATGAACGCCTTGGCGTTGGGCGTTGTGGCGCGGCGCGCGAGGAAGAACGCCACGTAGCGTGCGTTGGGAAACTCCGCGGCGTTGGCCTCGAGGCCCGACGTCGCATCACCGCCCACGAGCGGCGTGGAGACGCCCACGGCTCGCATGGCGCGCAGTGCGGCGACCGCGTCCTCCGTGCTCCCCGGAAACAGGACGACGTCCGGCTTCAGCTTCTTGACGTACTCCGCGTACGCATCCCACGGCGTCACGCCCGCCAGATAGGGATCTCGCTCGACGATCGTTCCCTTCCCCTGTCGATAGGCATCGCTGAAGGACTTCGACCAGTCGCGCCCGTACGCGTCGTTGCGGTAGATGACGCTCGCGCGCATCGCACGCAGCGAGTGTACGCATCACTCGGGCACAGGCGAAAGAGCCAGTGATTCGCGCCCGACAGCGCGGCGCTCGTCCCCGTCGGCGTGATGGCGACGACCGCATTGCGTCCACCGTTCTTGGTGTCCGCGTACTCGCCGATCGCGTCCAGCGTCGTACCACTCTCGGGATGCCCCACCACGCCGACCACGGCCGGATTGTCGCGGAGGGTCTCGGCGATGCGAATCGGATCGCTCACGTCGGGCGCGCCTTTGATCATGCGCGCCGGCGCATGACCCTCCCGCTGCGCGTTCAGTTGATCGACGGCGAGCTGCACTCCGTTGTAGATGGACTGCATGCCGGCGCGGTGCGGATCGAGGGCGACACCGATGCCGATTTCTCCTCCGCCATCACCGCGACGAGCGCAGCCGGCGAGGAGAAGTTGACTGAGTACGAGAACGCCTGTCTGGAGAGAGTTGCGCAGGTGGTGGGACGGAACGGCCATGCGGCGGTGCAAAAAGCGGGGGCGGCGTCGCCCGCCAACAGTATGACACACGTGCGCACGGGCGCAAGCGACAGCGCGTGGCTCCGACCGGCAGGTGGCCGTGTGAACGGCTATCTTTGGCGCTACAATCCCATCGCACACACCACCCGTGCCGACCACATCCACCTCCGACGCCTCGAGCGACGCGCCGCTCGTCGGCGTGATCATGGGCAGCCGCAGCGACCTCCCGGTGATGACGGCCGCCACCGAGCTGCTCACCGAGCTCGCGATTCCGCACGAGGTGCGCGTCGTTTCGGCGCACCGCACGCCCGACTGGATGTTCGAGTATTCGCGCTCCGCGGAAGCGCGCGGGCTGCGCGTCATCATCGCGGCCGCGGGCGGCGCGGCGCACCTGCCCGGAATGGTTGCCGCGTCCACCATCCTTCCGGTCCTCGGCGTCCCTATTTCCGCAACACAGCTCAACGGCATTGATGCGCTCCTCTCCATCGTGCAGATGCCCAAAGGCGTTCCCGTGGGAACGCTCGCCATCGGCGAAGCAGGTGCGGCGAACGCCGCGCTGCTTGCCGCGTCCATACTCTCCGAGGGTCGCCCCGACCTGAGAGAGCGACTCCGCGCGTGGCGCGCGGCACGCAGCGCGGCCGTACTCGCGGACACGGATCTCTCGACGCCCGGTCGCTGATGACGATTCTCCCACCGTCGAGTATCGGCATCCTGGGCGGCGGACAACTGGGGCGTATGACGGCCCTCGCGGCACGGCAGATGGGCTACGGTGTACAGGTGCTCGATCCATTGGCCGACTGCGCGGCGCGCCCTGTCGTCGATCGGGTGGTCGCCGCGCGGTTCGACGATCCTGACGGAGCCGCGGAGCTGGCACGTGAGTGTGCGGTCGTAACGCTCGAGATCGAGCAGATTGCCCCCGCTGCCCTCGAGGCCGTCCTTGCGCATGCACTGCTCCGGCCCGGCGCCGAGGCACTCCGCATCATCCGCGACAGGCAGCTCCAGAAGGAGTGGCTCGCCGCACAGGGATTTCCCATCGGGCGATACGCAGTCGTCAGCAGCGTGGACGATCTGGCCGCTGCGCAGCGGGACCTCGGTCCACTCTTGTTCGTGAAAGCATGCGAGGGCGGATACGATGGACGAAGCCAGGTTCGACTTGGCGCGGCGGAGAGCGCGGCCGATGCGTTCGCCCTGCTCGGCAATCGACGCTCGGTGGCTGAACAGGGACTCGATCTGGCGCTCGAGCTCAGTGTGCTCGTCGCGCGGCGTCCGTCGGGAGATACGCGCACGTACCCGGCCGCCTTCAATCAGCACGAGCGGCAGATTCTTGCGTGGAGCGTGCTGCCGGCCGAGCTGCCGCCAAACGTCGCGGCGCACGCCGAACGCATGGCCGAGGAAATCGCCCGCGCCGTGCGGCTCGAGGGCATCCTGGCCGTCGAGATGTTCGTGCTGCGAAGCGGAGAGCTGCTGGTGAACGAGCTGGCGCCCCGGCCGCACAACTCCTATCACGCGTCCGAGCTTGCGTGTCCCACGAGTCAGTTCGAACAGCTCGTGCGTGCCGTGTGCGATCTCCCTCTCGGCGACGTGACGCCCGCGCGTCCCAGCGCGATCGTCAACCTGTTTGGCGATCTGTGGCTCGAAGGGCGGACGCCGGCATTCGCGCGCGCACTCGAAGTCGAGGGCACGCGTCTTTTTCTCTATGGAAAGCACACGCCGCGTGAAGGACGCAAGATGGGGCATCTCGCCGCGATCGGGGACACGGCGCAGCAGGCTCTTGAGCGCGTCCAGCGAGCCGCAGCGCGATTGTAGCGAGCCCGGCCGCGCGCGCGGCACCTGGTTTGCCGCTGCGCCTGGCATGCCCCACGACGTCGCGGTGCCTGCTCCTCCCCAATCCTCCCATCACGTCGACCGGCTCGTTGCGGCAATCGTGGCCGGAGTTCTCCTCGGTTCTCGAAGCGACGACCGCTCGTTCGCGCGGTCCGCGGTGCGTGTCGCGGCCGGAGCGTTCGCCGCCTTCGCCCTCTATCGATCGGCGAGATCTTCCGTACGTCGCGCCGGAACGCGCCGTCGCGCGGCGCATCTCCGCTTCTCCTTCACCGTGGATCGCCCCGTCGAGCAGGTGTTCGCATTCTGCGCCGACTTCGAGAACTTTCCGAAGTTCATCGGCTCGTTGCGCGAGGTCGTGGACTCACGGGATGGACGCTCGCACTGGCGCGCCAGGACACCGGGTGGCGGATCGCTCGAGTGGGATGCCGTCACCACGAAGTTCGTCACCAATTCCGTCATCGGTTGGCGCAGTGTGCCTGGCTCGGCCGTGGAAACGACCGGAGTCCTCCGCTTCAGTCCCGAGAATGGAGGCACCTGCGTGCGTGTCGCGATCGACTACCGGGTTTCGGCGAGCGGCACGCGCGAGGCGCTTGCCGCGCTTGTGCGCCACGGGGAAAGCGGCGAGTTGGAGAGCGAGTTCCGCGCCTTCGAGACGCAGATTCCAGCCGCCGTCGTCGACAAGATCGCCGCGGAAATTCCTGTCATCGTGACGCCGGGAGCCACGCCAGTCGCCTAGGAGGTTGACGGCACCTGCGTCACCTCGTTCTCCCGATCCCTCGCGCGTCGTCCGCCGTGACGGCGATCGCCTTCGTCGCCCGGGGGTGACGCAGACTCGCGCGGCAGCTCGAATAGGCGGAAGCTCGGCCGATCGGGATACCGCTCCCTGAGCAGCATGAGCGACACGTTGTACACGGGAATGCCCTTGCTCGTGCGGCCCTCGGGAGAGCCCTTGTGCGCATGTCCGTGAAATACGGCGCTGACGTCGAACCGCGTCAGTGGCTCCTCGAGGCGGCTCGAGCCGAGCCATGGAAAGATCTCCGGCGGTTCGCCCTCGACCGTTTCTCGAATTGGCGCATAGTGCATCACTGCGATGCGATGAGTCGTCTGCAGCCGCGCGAGCGCCGTCTCGAGCTTCAACGACTCGGTCACGGCCTCCTGGACGAACCGCTTGATCGACTCCTCGCCCCACGGGCCGAGCGCTCCGCGTCCGAAGCCGCCGCCGAATCCCTTTACGCCCGCGAAGCCGACGCCCAGCAGCTCGATGGAATCACCATCGAGCAGATGCACGCCCGCGTCGGTGAGAATGCCGTGAATCGCCGCCGCCTCGCCGCTTTCGTAATCATGGTTGCCGAGCACCGCGACGATCGGAATCTTCACGGTCGACGTGAGATCCCGCGCGAGCACGCGCGCTTCCTCAGCGAATCCGTAGTCCGTGAGATCACCGGGGATCACGAGGATGTCCGCCTGCCGCGTGACTTCGGCGAATAGCTGTTGCAGCGTTCCCTGCGACGTCTTGCCGTAGTGGACGTCGCTGACGGCGGCGATGCGAACGGTGTCGCGTGACGGCATGGAGTTCTGTAAGAGTTGCGCCCATGCACTGAAGGATTCGGGCCAGCGTGCCCCTCCCTAGCCCCACTCTTGCTCCAGAGCGAGGTCGGCTGTCACCGATCAGGCATCATGTCCGGCCAATCCACGCTGGAGCTTCTGTCCCAGGACACCAACAACTTCTATCGGCGGACGCTGCACGTGCTGAGCGACGCCGCGGTGCCGTTCATGGTCGGCGGCTCGCACGCGTTCCTGGAATACACGGGCATCGTTCGCAACACGAAGGACTTCGACGTCTTCCTGCGCCGCACCGATCTCGATCGGGCCATGCGCGCGCTCGGCGACGCGGGCTACCGGACGGAGCTGACCTTTCCCCACTGGCTTGGCAAGGCGTGGCAGAACGAAGACTTCGTGGATCTCGTCTTCAGCTCGGGCAACGGCGTCTGCGTCGTGGACGACGTCTGGTTCGAGCACGCCGTCGAGAGTCAGGTGCTCGGCATGCCCGTGAAAATCGTGCCCTGTGAAGAGCTGCTGTGGCAGAAGTCGTTCGTCATGGAGCGCGAGCGTTACGATGGCGCGGACGTGATGCACATCCTGCGCTCACGCGCGAGCGACATTCACTGGGGACGCTTGAGCGAGCGATTCGGGCCGCACTGGCCGCTGTTGTACGCGTATCTCCTGCTCTTTTCCTTCACGTATCCGAGCGATGCGGCGTCCCTGCCGCCAGGCATCCTCGACGATCTCGCGAGTCGCTACGCCACGCTACGCTCGACGACACCGACCGATCGGGTGTGCCAGGGCACGCTGCTCAGCAGAGCACAATATCTCGTGGACATCGGGCAGCACGGCTACGCGGATGCGCGCGTCGCGCCATACGGCCGCATGAGCGCCGAGGAAGTGATTTTCTGGACGTGGGCAATCGACCACGTCAAATGACGCTGAGGCGTCGCCATTTCGATCGGGCGTCAAGTACAGGATACGCTGTCTTACCGAGTGCCGGATACCGGGTACTGTCTTTCACTACTGGTCTTCACAAGCCCGCACCTCAGGTGGCTACCGGTTGCACCGTCCGCAGATAGAAAAAGATCGCCGTGATCTCGTCGTCGGTCATGTTCCGGAAGTGCCTCCACGGCATGGCCGCGTTCACCGCTGAGCCGTCGGGGCGTTTGCCCTCTCGCAAGAGTCGGCGGAAGTCCTCTTCCGTCCAGGTCTTCGTCGGGCCCGCCGGTGTCAAATTCGCCGCCGGCGGCCACTCGGGCGGACCGTTTGCTATCCTGCCACCATTCAGCTTGGGACCATGGCAGCCCTTGCAGGACACGCTAGCGAGGTACGCACCGTATCCCGCCATCGGCGTCCTCGAGACCGACAGGACGTGGAGACGCTCATGGTCGATGTGCTCCGCCTCGAGCAGCGGAATCTTGCCCGCGACCATCAGCGCGCGAGCCACCGGACCCACCGTCGAGAGCGGCAGTTCGTTGTCGACAGGTGGGATGGAACGAACGAATGCGATGACCGCCGCCAAATCCTCGTCCGACAGATTCGCGTAGTCGGTTGAGGGCATGATCTTGAGCGCCCGCCCCGTCGGCGCGAGACCGTGCCGGATGGCGCGATCGAAATCCGCGTCACTCAGCGTCGAGCCGACGCCACCTTTTCCGCGCGTGAGGTTCAAGGCGTAGATGCGACCGAACGCCGGATCGTCGATCATCTTGGTGCCGGCGAGGTTGTCGCCGTGACACGAGGTGCAGCCGCCCAGAGCATGCACGACATGCGCGCCTCGCGCGATCGTGGCGGAATCCCGCTGCACCGTCACGGGCTTGGCGACGACCGGCCACTCCTTGCGATATCTCGCTTCCGACGCGCCGTAGACGCCTGCGGCAAGCAGGAGCACGAGCGTCGCCAATCCGCCGGCCAGATAGCCGAGCCATTTTGCCACTCTGCGCATGAATTACCCCGGGTGAGTGCGGCTAATTCTGCCGCCAGCGCGCCGATCCGTCCAGAGAGGCAAACGTGGGTGAACGGCGCACCGTTCACGACCTAGGACGCGACTTGCTCCGGCGCCAATCCAAAACGGCGGTTTCGCCCACGGAAATCGGCGAGCGCTTCGGCCAGATCATCTCCCACGAACTCCGGCCACATCTTGTCGAGAAAGAGCAGCTCGGCGTAGGCGCACTCCCAGAGCAGAAAATCGCTGAGCCGCTGCTCGCCGCCCGTGCGGATGACGAGGTCCACGTCGCGCGCCGGCACCAGGTCGTGATCCACCCGCGCCAGAAGATCGGTGAACGCCTCACGCGACACGCTCTCGCCGCGCAACGCGGCGGACGCTCGCACCATCGCATCGCGGGCCGAATAGTCCATGGCGATGCGAAGATGCATCCGCGTCCCCGCCACGGTGACGGCTTCTACCTGGTCGATCGTCTCGCGCAACGATGACGAGAGGCGATCGCGTCGCCCGAGCACGGTGAGCCGCACGCCGTTTCGCAGGCAGCGCTTGGCCTCGTTGACGAGCGCCCGCCGAAACAGCCGCATCAACGCACTCACCTCGGCCGACGGCCGCTTCCAGTTGTCGGACGAGAAGGCGTAGAGCGTCAGGGTGCCCACACCCTCCTCCACTGCACGTTCCACGATCTCGCGCACGGTGCGTACGCCGGCTTCGTGACCGGCCGGGCGCGGAAGGCCATGGGCCGTCGCCCAGCGGCCGTTCCCGTCCATCACGATGGCGACGTGTGGTCCAGCGAACGCGGCGTGCGCGCTCGAGCTGCCGTGACGTGCGATGGACATGCCGATCAGCGATCCCGCGTGGCGCGGATGAGCGCCTCCATGTGATCCAGGTAGCGCTCGAGCGCCCGCCGGCCCACCGGCGTGATGCGGTACTCGGTGCGGGGAACGCGGCCCTCGAACGACTTGGTGCAGGTCACGTACGCGGCATCCTCGAGCTTGCGGGCGTGCACGCTGAGATTTCCGTCAGTCGTGTTCATCAGCCGCTTGAGCTCATTGAAGGTGAGAGACTCATTCACGGCAAGCGCGCTGACGATGCCGAGGCGAAGCCGCTCGTGAATCAGCCGGTCCAGCGCGAGCGCACCGCCCTCGCCGGCAGCAACGCCTGCTTCTCCGTTGACACGCCGAAGGCCCGCGGCGTTCTTGCCGCGCTCGTCGCCTGAATCATTCGGCTTTCGTGAGGCCGCGCCCGGCTTAACCACCGTGCCTCCGCGCGATGAGGGTTCCGAAAACAATGTGGAGGACGCCAAATCCAACCACCATGCTTGCCGTCCTCCACGAGTACGGAGCGAACAGCGCAAGCGAACCCACACCCATGAATGCGAATCCCATCACCGGAATGATGCGCACGGAAAACGTGCCCGCGGCGACGACGCCGACGCCGTAGAGAAGCATCCACACGCCCGGTACCAGGCTCAGCATGCCATGCTCGTAGAACACGAGCGTGAGCAACGCGCCGGCCATCATTGGCGGCGCGAAGCTGAACACCATCTTTCGCGCGGGCTCCGACCACAGCGGCAGGTGCGCGGCCCGCGCCTTCAGAATCATCGCATAGAAGGTGATGACGATCGAGAGACACGCTTCTGCCAGCCAGATGAACATCCAGCGGGCCGAGCTGTGCGTCGCGGCCGACAATGCGGCAGCGCCGAGTGCCGTGGCGCCAATGAACACCGTACCCCAGCCGGAGACGGCCGTGAACGTCCCGGCGGCCTCCATCGTCTGGCGGATGTAGCGCAGGTTGTCCATCGCCCGCGCCTGCATCTCGGGCGGGTCGGTAGGACGGAACGGCAGGACACGCGACATGACGGGAAGTTTGGCGTCGCAGACCCGTTCTGTCAAGTGCTTTATGTCACAAAGCTAGACGGGATGATCCTCCGCCGAATCGCCACCCTTCGCTGCGCCGGTACCGCCAATGGCTGTCGGGCCAGGTGGAGGATCGCTCGCGGGAAAGCTCTGCTCGCCGACTGAATCCACACGGCGGTCCTCAATGCGCGCCGCAAATTCGCGCACAATGGCCGCGCAGAAATGCGGGAGATCGTCCGGCTTCCGACTCGTCACGAGCGCATCATCCACCTGCACCGGCGAATCGACCCACTTTCCACCCGCATTGCGAATGTCCGTCTGAAGCGATGGCCACGGCGCCCGCCTCCACGAGCATCCACGGGGCATGGCAAATCGCCGCCACAGGTTTCTCGGACAGCATGAACTCACGGACGAACTGCACCGCCGCCTGATCGGTCCGCAGGCGATCCGGATTCGCAACGCCCCCGGGCAACAACAGCGCATCGTAGTCCGCCACCTTCACGTCGGCGAGAACCCGGTCCACCGGAATGCGCGCGCCCTTGTCGTCGTGATTCATCGCCTGAATGGAATCGCCCTTTGGGGCGATCAGGTGCGTAATCGCTCCCGCCGCATCGAGCGCGCGCCTCGGTTCCTCGAGCTCGATCTGTTCGACACCGTCCGTGGCGACGATCGCCACTCTCTTCTGCTTCAGATCGGCATTCATGTGCAACCTCGTCGTTGACGCTGCAATCGTCGCCTCACGTTCCGTGCCGGTTCACGGCCGCCGCACACTACCGTTGCGCCGCTCATCCACACAGCCTTATCTGCACACGCCACCACACGAAATCTCCCGTGCCGCTTCTTCCACTCCACGGCCACGGCGGGCTCCGCGCCCGCTTCGACGACGCAATTCGTCGCGACGTCCTTCCCGGCCCGCCTTGAAGCCCTTGCTGCTCAAGCAACGCGACTCGACATCCGACCTCCCGGCACGCCGTGCCGTCACGAGCGCTCGATCGAGGATGCGCTCAAGCTGTGAGGCATCGTCGTCCCAGAGGCCTTCGGAAGCGGCGTAGAGCTCGACGGCAGCGTCGCCGTGAAGACCGACGCCGTCGAACGCGTCTGCTGCTTCGAGCCGCGCCGTCACCGCACTCGCCGAGGCGCCCTGGAGCTCGTATGCCGTCGCCAACTGCCGCTGCACCTCGG
>Ga0209240_1000300_pt1 | contig 20541 bp, 21 predicted proteins | sample GraSoi_2013_80cm_FD_185828 | JGI IMG/M metagenome (GOLD analysis project Ga0209240, IMG submission 185828) | Grasslands soil microbial communities from the Angelo Coastal Reserve, California, USA - Sample 9_17_2013_80cm (SPAdes) (version 2) | ecosystem: Environmental > Terrestrial > Soil >...
ATTTTTAAGAAATTCCCAATAATCTCTTGCCAGTCGGGGAGTTTTTGACTAGCTGCCTTCGGAAGATGATTTCGGATTTGCTGACTGGTAAAATCCTGTCACACATCGGTTGTCACAAAGGCGGCGGCCTGCAACATGAGAGTCGCGATCGTATCGGACATTCACGGAAATCGGCGCGCTTTTGAAGCGGTGCTCGCTGATCTTCGGCAGGTTGCGCCTGACCTTGTTATCCAGGCCGGCGATTTGGCTTACGGTGGGGCGTACCCGGCGGAGATCATCGATCAGATCCGCGAGCTCGGGTGGCCTGGGGTGCGGGGGAATACAGACGAGATGCTTTGGGCGCCGGAAAGTCTGGCGGAATTTGCCGTCGCAGCACGGATGCTCGCACCACTTCTTGCCGCAACTCAAGAGCTAATTCCACCGACGCTGGCAAGCATGGGTAAAGAACGCCTGCGATGGCTTAAAGGACTTCCCCATCAGTACGCGGGACCCGGTTTTGCCGTGGTGCATGCCAGACCCGGGGACTTGTGGCGAGCACCGATGCCCGATGCCAGCGATGACGAATTACAGAGCACGTATGCGTCGCTTGGCGCGCAAATTGTGGTCTACGGACATATTCATCGTCCGTTTATACGTCGGCTTCCGGGTATGACCGTCGTGAATACAGGCAGCGTCAGCCAATCCTACGACGGAGATACTCGCGCATCCTATCTGGTGATTGACGGAGAGAGCGTCGCTATCCGCCGCGTCGAGTACGATGTGCAGAGTGAAGCGGAAGAGCTTTTGCGTTCGGGGTTGCCTCATGCGGAGTGGCTGTCGCGGATTCTCCTAGCCGGAAAATACTGTCCTCTGGAGTAGATAAGTGCCAGATCATTTTTAGCGTCAAGAGCGGCGCGCGACGGACGGGAACTGGATGCCCCGGCTCCACGATGGCGTAAGCCACCGTTGGGTTTTCTGTCTATTCGAGTTGGGGCCGGAGCGATGAAGAGATTACGCTGGCGGTCTTTCGGTTCGGGCAGAAATCGTTACTTGGTTGGGATCGCAACCAAGGCAGGCCTCATCCGCAGGAATCACCATTACGCCTTCGTGATGGGGTCACTTCGGGGCGTAGAAGAGGTAGTCGGCAGAGTACGCTACGCGGAGTTCCTGGCCGACGTGCGAAGCGTCGCAACCGGACGCGGGTGCTTTGCCGCCTTTGGTGTTGAGGCGCTGAATGGTGGTGGCGCGCGAGAGCACACCGCTGCCATCGTGGCTGAGGATGTTGACAAGAAGCCAGGGAATAGAATTGGCGTCCGGCGAAGGCGCATTGGCAACGGCTTTGCCGGTAACACGGCTGCCGTCGTTGGCTTCCCAGGAAGGTCCGGCGAAATGTTTGCCGAAGGGTTTGCCATCATTGTCGAAGAGCTGCGCGTCAGGAGCCTTTAGCGTCCAGGCGAATTGCGTGGCGTCGCCCTTGCAGGTGTAAACCTGGTCGCCCTTCGCACGGACTTGGAGAAGAAGTTGTTCATTGGCGGGCGGCTGGAGTTGCTGCGGTATTTGTTGCGCATCAACAGAGAACGAAAGAAAAGTATTCGCGACGGCAAACAGCGTGGCGGAAGCGAATCCGCGAATGCAGTTGCGCATGGAACAATTCCTCCTGTGAGGGAACAGCCTTGAGTCGTGCGCGCGAGGCGCAGGCTTACGCCTGAGCGGCTTTGCGGGCTTGCGCGTCGTCATAGCTTTCGCCATAGATCGAGGGGACTTTGGCGCCCATGCAGCGCAGATAGCTGGAGAGCTGCCCGCGATGGTGGATGCTGTGGTTCATACTGACCTGCAGGAAGGCGACGGCGGGAAGCTTGAAGATGCCGCGGAAGTCGGTGATCTTCATAAGGTGCTCGCCTTTGAGTTGTGTGAGCTTTTCGAAATGGCGCCCGAAGTTTTCGGAATACCAGGAGGCAACCTCGGCCGGGGTCTTCACGCTCTCCGGCAATCCTGCGGCGGTGGGGAATTCGGCGTTGATCGTGGTTTCGAGGAAGCGTATTTCGGCGGCGGCGATGTGGCGGGCCAATTCCATGGCGGTTCTGGCGAATGGATCGGGACGATAATCGGCCTTGTCGGCGGGCACAGCTTCGAGGATTCTTTTGGTGGTGCGGCTTTCGTTTTTCAGCGTGCCGAGCAGGATATCTTGCAGCCAGAATTCAGCCAGGTCGGGAGTTAAAGGCCGAGTCATTTTTGTGCCTCCAAAGATGGACGAACGGGAGTATACATTTTTTGCTAGGCGGGCGGCTAGGCGCGCAAGGACAAAATGGCGAGATAAACCCGTCGCTACAGGAGAAATTCGTCAGAGCGTGCGGAAGAAGAAGTGCCAGGTGGCGTCGACTAAGGCGTGAACTAACGCGGAGGCGAAGATTGAATTGCTCTTGCGCCAGGTCCATCCGTAGAAGAGCCCGGCGATGGAGGCCAGGATCACGTAGCGCCAGTTGGGAAAACCAAGATTGGTGATATGTGAGAAGCCAAAGAGGACGGAGGCGGTCCACCATCCGGCGAAATCGCTCTTGCTGGAGCGCGAGAGCATATTCTGTAGCAGGCCGCGAAAGAGAAATTCTTCGGGCCAGGCGGTGAAAAAGAGAATCGCGATAGACAGAAATGGGAGTGAACGCCACGCGTGCCATTGCGGAGCGAATTGGATGAAGTGCATACCCGTGCCGAGCGGAATCGCGATCGCGCCGAAGACGAGGAAGCTGCCGAGCACGTAGAATCCCCAGCGACGGCCCCAGCCGATGTTGTAACCGATGCCGGGCACCTTGCGCACGAGCACGAACGCGGCGAGAGCGACGTTGACGCACAGGAGCACGGTGAAAACGTAAGCGAGGCGTCCGCCGGGGTAAGGCCAGAGCCAGTGCGACGGAGAAAATTTCACGGTGACCCAGATTCCGGCGAGAGTGAGGTAGTCTTGCCAGGCGCCCGGAGGTTGGCGTTCGGCGGATGCAGCTAGCGCGAGCGGCAGGAAGATGAGGGCGGCGATGGCTCCGGCGCGCGAGAATGCGAAAGTATTTGTTCCGATGGCGTAGATCAGATAAGCAAACAGGGTGGCGGCGCCTAGAAGATAGGCTGCGCCGGCGCCGAGGCGGGCGGAGAGGAATTCGGGGACGCCGCGGGCGGCGAACAGAAGCATCACACCGAAGTAAAATGAGAAGACGGTGAGCGTTGCAGCGAAGGCGCGGCCGCCGTAGCCTTGCCAGGAGGCGTAGAGGCCGCCGCCGAAACAGAGAGCAGCCCAAAGGCAGAGCATGGAGAAAGGACCGAGTTGGCGCGTGGCAGACAATTTTGCTCGTTCCGTGTTTGGGGACGCTTTGAACCTTTCCGATCGGCGTTGCCGGCGGTCACTCCGCAAATGCGGTCGCACGGTCTCGCACTCCAAAAAAGAAGGAAGATTGTAGCGCATCGAGATGGCGGACCAAATTCAGGCTGGGAGTTTGGGCGGGGCGAAGGCGCGGCGCCTTGCCTACATCGACTGGATGCGCGGGCTGGCATGCGTGCTGATGTTTCAGGCGCACTGCTACAGCGCTTGGCTGAACCCAGACGCGAGGAAGTCGGAATTTTATCGGTGGTCGCAAGCGGCGGCGACGTTGCCGGCGCCCTTGTTTATTTTCTTGGCGGGAATTTCGTCCGCGATGGTTACGCAGCGGCTGCGCGAGAAGGGCATCGCGCGCAACGCGATTGCGCGGACGACAATTTTGCGCGGGGCGGAGATTTTTGGGTTGGGATTCCTGTTCCGCGGGCAAGAATACCTGTTGGGCTATCCGAAATCTCCCTGGACGGACTTGCTGCGCGTGGATGTGCTGAACATTTTGGGAGTGTCCATGATGTTGCTGGGCGTGCTGTGCTGGCTCACCGCCGCGGAGACAGCGGAGAAGTCGAGGGAAAGAGCAATCGGTTGGGGGCTGGCAGTTGCGGCGGTAGTTGCAGTCGTGACGCCGTGGCTGTGGACCACATATCGTCCGCGATGGCTGCCGTGGCCGCTGGAGTCGTATATCAACGGCGTGCACATTTACGCGCAGCCGCAGCCCTGGTTATTCCCCATTTTCCCATGGATAGCATTCGCCTTCGTGGGGCTGGCGCTGGGTTTCCTGTTGTTTTCTGGTTTCGCCAAGAAGAGCGAAGCGTGGTTTTTTGCTGCTGTTGGCGGGGCGGGGGCGATCGCTTGCGGGCTCTCGCAGTTGCTGGATGGCGCGCCCGTGCGGTTGTATTCGGCGGCGATTTACGATTACTGGCACACGAGCCCGGAATTTTTCCTGATGCGCTGCGGAATTTTGCTGGCGCTGCTTTTTTTGGTCTATGCGTGGTGCCGGTGGGGCCTGGCGCTGAAGGGATTCAGCCCGATTATTCAGTTGGGGACTACTTCGCTGCTGGTCTATTGGGTGCACATCGAGTTTGTCTACGGGCGCTTTTCCATTTTGCCGAAGGGCCGGTGCAGCATCTTAAAGGCGACGGCGGGCCTGCTGATTATTTTTCTGGCCATGGTGGCGCTTTCCGTGCTGCGGACGCGATGGAAGAAGCGGCCAGCTAAGGTTTTGCAGGCGGGTCCGGCGCCGGCTGCTGTGACGGTGGAATCCGGATGATGATTTCGCCCGGTTTGGCGCGCTGCAGATCTTCGCGCGCGATCTTCTCGATTAGGCGGGGATCGGTTTTTAGCGCTCGAACCTGATCGCCGAGTTCCATGTTCTCCTTGTTCAGGCGATCCAAATCTTTTTTGACTCTATCGATTTCGCTTTGCGTGCGGCGCATGGCGATAAAGCCGTGCGGGCCGAAAACGTCGTGAACGACAAGAGCGAGAACGCAGAGGCCGAGGAGTGTTCGGCCATGGCGCTCCAGAAAAGCGCCAAGTCCGGTTTTCGGTTCGGGCTGTTTCAACCTTTTAGTACCCACTCGGTAGCCTCGCGAGCCAGCCGCGCGGATGAAGCGGCGCTGTCCGCTTCGACATAAAGGCGAAGCAGCGGCTCCGTGCCGGAAAGGCGCAGCAGCATCCACGTTCCGTCATCGAAGACAAATTTTGCGCCGTCCGTGCGGTCGATGGAAACGACTTTTCTCCCCAGTAGTGTCGAAGCGTCCACGGCAACTTTCTTCACCGCGTTTGCTTTCTGTTCGTCGCTGAGGTGCAGGTTTTCCCGCAGCGGCCAGAATTCGCGGCCGATTTTCTTGAAGAGCTGCTGAATTTGCTCTTTGATAGAGCCGCCACGAGCCGCGAGCATTTCTGCTACAAGCAGGCAGGCGAGGATGCCGTCTTTTTCGGGCACGTGACCGCGTATCGTGAGGCCAGCGCTTTCTTCGCCGCCAAGAGCGATTTTGTCCTCGCGAATTAGCTGGCCAATGTACTTAAAGCCGACGGGAGTCTGAAACGTGGATTGGCCGCGCGCCTTCGCCGCGGCGTCAACCATCTCCGATGTAGCGACGCTGCGCGCAGCGGGCATGCTCCAGTTGCGCGTTTCGACGAGGTAATCGTAAACGAGCGCGAGGATCTGGTTCGGAGAAACCCAGGTGCCGTCGCGGTCGACGATGCCGAAGCGATCGGCGTCGCCGTCGGTTGCGAGCCCGGCAGCGGCGCCAGCGTCCGTGACGGCTTTGCGAAGCGGAGCGAGATTTTCCTCGGAGACGTCGGGGCCGGTCCCGTCGAAGAGGCAATCGCGGTTGGTGCGCAGGGATTGCACCTGAACGCCGTGATCGGAGAGGGCGCGGTCGAGATAGCCGGCGCCGCAGCCGTGCAGCGCGTCGACGACAAATTTCGCTTTCGCTTTGCGAAGCACGTCAAAGCGGACCAATTCTTCGAGACGCTTGAGGTAAGTGTCCCGCAAATTCACGGTCTCGCCTTGGCCGTCCTTGCCGTCGTGAGAAGGCGCGGCGTGGGCGAAAGGGAACGGAGCGTCCTTTTCGATTATCTTTGCGACGCGGGCTTCGATGTCCTTAGTGACTTCGGGGAGCGCGGGCCCGGCGTCCGAGGTAGAAAATTTCAGCCCGTGATATTGCGCGGGGTTGTGGCTGGCAGTGAAGTTGATAGCGCCATCGAGCTTGCGGCGCGTGATTTCGTAGGCGATTGCGGGGGTTGGGGTAAAAGTTTCGCAGAGCAGCGTGCGGATTTTGTGTTGCTGTAGAATTTCCACGGCAAGCTGCGAGAATTCTTCGGAGTAGAAACGCGTGTCGTAGCCTACTAATACCGTGGGATTCTTGGTTTTGGCGTTGAGGTGGTCGGCGATGGCTGTTACGGCTAGGCGGACGGTGGCAAAGGTGAAGTCGTCAGCGATGAGGCCGCGCCAGCCGGAGGTGCCGAACTTGATGGGCGAGGCGGCTGTTTTTGGAGAGGCGCTCATGGGTGGGTATTCTACGCGTTCCGCTATCGTACTTAAAGATGAGCGTGGAAGGGAAAAGAGAGACGCGTTGTCGTTTCCTTCTTCTCCGCGAAACTCAGCGCCCTCTGCGCCTCTTTACCCTGAGCCTCGAAGGGTGCGTTATCTTCTCTTCTAGCTTCATGGTTCAGGGTAAACAGAAGTCACGGAGAATAGTCATGATTCAAACTGGTGGACGATATCGGATTGTCTTGGCCACATGTGCGTCAGTTGCCGAGGCGCGGAGGATCGGGCGGAGCGCGGTAGAGAAGAAGCTGGCGGCTTGCGCGAATATTGTTACCGGTGTCGAGTCGATTTACCGGTGGAAGGGGAAAGTCGAGCGTGCGCGAGAAGTTTTGGTAGTGATAAAAACTACAGCGCCGCGTTTGCCGGACTTGGAGAGAGAAGTGAATCGGCTGCACAGCTACGATGTGCCGGAGTTCATCGTGTTGCCGGTCGTAGCGGGGTCGCGAGAATACCTGAAGTGGGTAGGAGACAGCGTCCGCTGATTTTATGGAGTCCGGCGGCCTTGTTTTATCCTGAGCTCCGAAGGGCCACCGCTTTCACGGCCCCAGCCCAGCTTCAAAAGTAAGTTAGACGTAGAGAAGCGCCTGGTCGAGGTCGGCGATGATGTCTTCGATGTCTTCGATACCGACGGAAAGGCGAACCAGACCTTCGCTGATACCTACGCGCTCGCGGACTTCGACGGGCATCGAGGCGTGAGTCATCAATGCGGGGAGCGAAATTAACGTTTCTACGCCGCCGAGGCTTTCGGCCAGCGAACAGAGCTTGACTTGATTGAGAAAACGGCGCGCGGCATCGAGCGAGCCAAGATCGAAAGCCAACATGGCGCCGGGGCCGCGCTGCTGTTTGCGCGCGATGTCGTGCTGCGGGTGCGAGGGCAAGCCGGGGTAGTGCACCTTGCGAACTTTCGGATGGGCGTCGAGATGGCGGGCCACCGCGATGCCGTTGGCATTGTGCTGGAGCATTCGGACGGCGAGTGTTTTCAGGCCGCGCGAGACGAGGAAGCAGTCCATGGGAGCCAGGCCAGCCCCGGCCGAGCGCTGGACGAAGTAAATCTTTTCGGCGTCTTCCGGGCGCGTCAAGATCGCAGCGCCGCCAGTAGCGTCGCTGTGGCCGTTGAGATATTTCGTCATGGAATGGACGACGATGTGCGCGCCGAGCTCGATGGGGCGCTGGAGATACGGACTGAGGAATGTGTTGTCGACGACGAGCGTGATGCTGCGTTCGGCAGCCAGCTTGCCAAGCGCCGCGAGGTCCGAGACTCGCAGAGTCGGGTTCGTCGGAGTTTCCACGTACAGCATCTTTGTGTTTGGGCGGAGCGCGCTGAGCACGGCGTCCTGCGACGATGTGTCGACAAAAGTAAATTCAAGGCCGAAGTGAACCAGGAGTTGCGTGGACAGGCGGAAGACTCCGCCGTAAACGGCTTCGGAGATTACCGCGTGATCGCCCGGACGAAGCAGGCGGAAGACAGCGTCAATGGCGGCCATGCCGGAAGTAAATACGTAGGCGCTCTGACCGCCTTCCAATTTGGCGACGGTGCGCTCCAGAGCTTTGCGATTCGGATGATTGGTTCGCGCGTAGTCGTAGCCTTTGTCTTTGCCGAGCTCGGTCTGGACATACGTTGAAGTCTGGTAGATCGGCGCGACAATGGCGCCGGTAGCGGGATCAGGTTCCTGTCCCACGTGAATCGCATTGGTGGCGAAACCCATTGTGCTCTCCCTGCTAATCGCCGCTGCGGAGTCGCGCATACCGCGCGATGCTGACGCTCTCGCGCGCTTGTTGCTCCGGAGTTACATGTACGGAGTCTCGGGGGCGCGGCTGCAACAGGCGCGATGACCGCGATTGCCCGCCGAGTAGGTTCTTGAAAAGGTACAGGAGCAAAGAGAGACAGTCAATGCAGGGCGGCAGTAAAATTTCTCGACGAGGGCGGAAGGAAAGGACGTATCGGCATCGTGCGGAGAAAAGTCAGCATCAAAAGGGGCAGCAGGCACTTGACCTCTGCGAGTAGTGCGTAGAGGATAGACTACGTTCCAAGATGAAACTAAGACTCGAAATGGCTTTGCGGGTTTTCGTCATGGCGCTTGCCCTTTGCGGGTGCGCGTGGGCACAAAATACTCAGGAGCCGGATGCCAAGGCGCACACCGGAAAATCGGATTTGGCATCGCGCGTGACAATTGAAGTGTCCGGCGGAGAAAAAGGCACTCCGGTGGAGAACGCCAGCATATATTTGAAATACGTGGAAGAACACAAGCTGAAGAAGAATAAAAAGGTAGAGCTAAATGTGAAGACCAACCGTGACGGGACGGCGCACATCCCGGAGGCACCGACCGGAAGGGTATTGATTCAAGTGGTCGCGGAAGGCTGGAAGACGTACGGGCGCTGGTACGACATCACGGAGGCAAAGCAGACCATCAAGGTGCATTTGGAAAAGCCGCCGCGGTGGTACTGAGAGCGTGAATTTACGAGCGTGAGAGTTTTAGCGTAAGACTTTCTGGAAAATGTTTGCCTCCTTGGGAAAAATCTACGCCGCAATCGAGCCTTGCATGTTCCAGCTTTGAACAAATCTTGTCGTCGGCAATTTGAAAACTCGGTGCGACGGGAGAGTTGCACTTAAATAGTGCAAACAGCAGCAGACTACTGAGAATCGTGTAGTTAGCATTAGAATTGCCGCGCTTTTCCACAAACTTATCAACACTTGTGTTGAAAACTTCATCCTGCAGAAATATTTTTCTCGCCATTCGGCCCGAAGGTTGCTGTCCGCAAAAACTCTCCACATTTGACCTGTGAAAGCGCAGTGATACAGTTAGGACTCGGAATCTCAAAATGAACGAGACCTTCGACGGAAATTTCTCGCTGCTCCAAATGTTTTGGGGCAATATTGCGGCGCGACGGCTGCGATCCTCCCTGAGCGTGATTGCCATCGCCATCCAAGTAATTTTGGTTTTGATGATTGTCGGCCTCACTTCGGGAATGATTTCCGAATGGGGAAAACGCGTGGAAGGGGTGGGAGCGGATATTCTCGTGCAGCCGCCGAACTCGCCTATATTTTTCGCCTTCTCGAGCGCAGTGATGCAAGAGAGTTTGGGCGACCAGATAGAAGCGCTCCCCGACGTAGACGTTGTCGCGCCAACCGTGATTCTGACCGAGCCCAAGAATTTGATCATGATCTACGGTATTGACTACAAGCGCTTCAACGCGCTCAGCCGCGGATTTCTGTACCGTGCCGGGCGGGCGTTGCGGGCACCCGACGAGGCGTTGGCGGACGACATCATCGCGCAATCAAAGCACTTAAAGGTGGGAGATCACATCACCCTGCTGAATCACGGATTTGTAATCAGCGGCATCGTTGCGCACGGGAAGGGCGCGCGCTTTTTTGTTCCACTGCGAACCGCGCAGGAGATTGCCGGGGTTGAGAATCGCGTTTCGATGTTCTACGTTCGCAGCAAGGGCGATACCGAGAAGGCGCGCGCGGAGGTTTTAGAGCTGAATCCGAAAAACCGGGTGAGGTCGACTTCGGAGTACGTGACACTCATGAGTTCTTCGAATCTGCCGGAGTTGCGCCCGTTTATCCGTTCCATGGTGGGACTGGGAATTGTAATCAGCTTTCTTGTCGTGCTGCTCAACATGCACACGATGGTGATGGAGCGCACGCGGGAAGTCGGAATTCTGAAGGCGCTGGGATTTTCTCGGCTCGACGTTGTTCGCATGCTGCTCGGAGAGATGCTAGTGCTCACGCTCCTGGGGGCCGGGCTGGGGATTGCGCTGACGTTTCTGACCCAGGCGATTCTGAAGGAAACGACTCCCGGTCTGATGATTCTGATTTCCGCGCGCTGGATTTTCTCGGCAATTTTGCTGGCTGTAGTGGGCGCGGCGCTGGGTGCGGCTTACCCGGCTTTTCGTGCCGCGAGCTACGACCCGGTGGTCGCGCTTGCGTATGAATAGCGGAGGCTGCGAATGGCGCTGACCGCGGAAAGACCTAAGACCGACAAGCACTACCTTGCGCGAATTCTGGAGCGCCGGGACATCTCGGAAGATCTTTGGGTGATCCGAGTGGACCCAGGCGGGCCGTTTTCGTTCAAGGCCGGCCAGTACGCGACGTTAGGCGTGGAACACGAGGGGAAACGCGTCGAGCGGGCGTATTCCATCGTATCGTCACCCTATGAGGAAGGCTTGGAGTTCTTCCTGGAGCTAGTGCCGCAAGGCAAGCTAACGCCAAAGCTACACAAGTTGCGGACCGGCGACTCGATGCTGTGCCGCAAGATCGCCAAGGGACGCTTCACGCTCGATCTCCGGAGCGGACGTACAAATCATCTTCTATTAGCGACAGTTACCGGCGTTGCGCCGTTTGTGAGCTACGTGCGGACACTGTACCGGGATTGGAAAGCCGGTGACAGTCCCATGCCAGGCGACCACAAGCTGTATTGCATACAGGGTGGCAGCCGCTCCTGGGAGTTCGGGTATCGCGAGGAAATGGAACGATACGCGGCTGAGGTGCCCTGGCTGAAATACGTGCCGACTATCAGCCGTCCCTGGGAGGACGCGGCGTGGACCGGCGAGACCGGTCGCGTGGAAGACTTGGTGCGACGATACGTCGCCGATTGGGGATTAAAGCCAACTGAGACGACGGGTTACTTGTGCGGCCATCCCAGCATGATTGAAAATGGGCGTGGCATTCTCGAGCGAGCCGGATGGCAGAAGGGTTCGACGTTTGAAGAAGTCTATTTTATTCCGGGGAAAGAATTTACCCCGGGACAGGCCTAAACTCCCGGAGATCTGTCTTCGAGCTGTCTTGCGACGTCTTCCATCATAGCCAGCGGGCAGGCCACATGAACGGTTTCGCCCGGCTGGATGACATCGATCAGCAATTTGCCCTGATGCGTGCGAATGCGGACGTGTTGATTTGCGTCCTCGACCTCCACTAACTCCGCCTCGGGATACTTCTTCAGTTCCTTCGTTAGTGCTCGCAGCGTGGGCAGCCAAGGCCCGGCCTGTGCGATGGCGTGCCCGAGATGGCGGCTGGGAACCACGTACAGGGCCATCGGCACGATAGCTGCCGGAAACCAGACATGTACGTGCCGGCCGCCAGAATGGTCTTCATCAACGCGCATGACCCCTTCGTGGAAGGTATAGGCACCCGCTACCGCCACGGTACCGCAGAAACCTAAAGCGAGCTTGGCTAACAACATGCGGTCCTCCTATCGGTCACAGCGGCGCAGCAGCGCCTTGCGCAGTTGCGGTTCCAGCGAGCCGATCAATCTGTGACATTCTTGGAATCCAGCCAAACTCGGACGGTATTCTCAGTGTCCTTGACCGACACGAGTTCCGTATCTCCCTGAGAAGAAAGCGCATGGAGCGCAGCGACAAGGTCCAATTCGTCCTTGCCGGCGGAGAAAAGCGCATCCACTACTCTCATCGGCACCTTTACCTCTACCTGAGATTTCTTGGGCCGGTTCTTCTCGAAGACATGAACGAAGAGGGTGCCGTTTTGTTTGGCGACGCGGACATCCGAGTCTTTGCTCTGGACGGTAACGAACTCGCCGTCCTTGGAACTGCGGACGGCGTCGGCAAGCGCCCGCAAATCAATGCCATGGCAGTCTATGTCGTCGAACCTGACCTTGCCGCCGTGCAGGCGATCCTTATTGATGGTGGGGAGAACCTTTTCGGCGAGCTCCAATGGGACGTTCACGCGTACGGTTTCGTCCTTGGTGCCGGGGTTGCTGACGCGGACATGCAACCAGCGGTTTTGGCTGGATGCGGAAGTGGCTTGGTTGGAGCCGCCAGCCGGCGATGTTTGGGCAGTGGCGGCTGGCGGAAGTAGCGCCGTGGCGGCCAGCAGCGAAGCAGCGAGCGTAAGGCCTATCTTGCCGGTAATTGGACGCGCAGGAAAGTTCATGGCGAGGTCTCCTTGCCTGACCGGGGCGTCACGAGGCCGACGTTGCTCCCGGCAGGTGCTTGCCTTGATATACGAGGGAGGCTGTAGAAATGTTTCCCAAAGGGCGAGCTTTGGGACCGCCGAGTCGGGCCCGTACCACCCGGCCTTAACATGTTTGCACGGTCCATATATAGGATTACCGCCTCCAACAGTAAGTTTTTAACCGGATTGTTAAGTAGGCTGCCGAAGGTCTAGGTTAGTTCGTTACCGAAGGGCCCTGGAAATCAGGACCGACGGCCCGTGAAAGCAGTCCCCGCTGACTCCGCACGATGTGCTGCTCCCCTTGAAGGGCTCTTCCGAGAAAAGAAGGTATGCCGCCGACATACGACGAGTGGCTCAGCGGTCTTCATCGAGATTCGTGAGTGGTATTGGGTGTCCTCGAACGGAATGGTGTGCAGTGAGATAGCGACAAGAACAAGGCCGCGCACAGGACCAGCCACCGCGCCATGGTTCGAGGAGAAGTAGGCGATGCAAAGGCATAGAGCAAAGAGGTTCGTAAATGTTTGGAGGTTGAGAAGTGTGGCGCTGGGGTTCTTGTTGCTCGCATTGGCGAGCAATGTTCCGCAGGCGCAAGGGCAATTGCAATTCACCTCGAACGGTGGAACGCGGTCGACCATAGCGGGTTCGGTGTCCCTAGATGGGGAGGCGCGGCCGGCGGCGAGGGTTCGCGTGGACGTGAAGGCGCTGACCGGGGGACAGTTGGCGACGACCTTTACAGACAGCACCGGGCGGTTTGAGGCCCCGACAGAAGGGGCGGGTTCCTTCATTGTGACTGTGCAAGAGCAGGGGTATGAGCCGGTAGAGCAAAGGGTGGACCTGGGCTTTGGGGGCAGCACGCCTGGAGTAATGATTACGCTTCACAAGGTAAGAGCAACGCCGGCGGACCGAGCAGAAGGCTATACCGTCTCGGTGCACGAACTTAAGGTGCCAGGGAAAGCGCGCCACGCTTTCGAGAAGGGCATCGAGCAACTACGGAAGAAGGATGCCGAGGGCAGTCTGAATCATTTCAAGGAGGCTACGGATGCTTTCCCGAATTACTACGAGGCTTATTACCAGATTGGTGTGGCTAACCTGGAGCTGCGCCGCGGGAATGAGGCAGAGCAAGCTCTGCAGAGGTCGATCGACTTGAGCGGCGGCGGCTACGCAGAGCCGCAGTTTGCCCTGGGAGCGCTGCTGTGCGACCGGCAGGCGTATTCGGAGGCGGAGCCCGTGTTGCGGAGGGCGATTGAAGTGGACGCCAGTTCGTGGAAAGGGCATCTGTTTTTGGGCCAAGCGCTGTTTGGCCAGAACCGGCTGGTCGAAGCGGAGAAGAGTGTGCGGGAAGTTTTGTTACGGCGCCCGGACCTTCCATCGGTGTACCTCCTGCTAGCCAATATTCACATACGGAAGCATGAATATATTTTGGCAATAAAAGACCTCGACACCTTTTTAGCGATCAAACCCGATGGCCCGACTAGCGACCAAGCACGCGGGGTACGAGCGGCGGCGCAGCGGATAGCGTCGCAGTTGGAGCAGGCTGCTACGACACCTCAATTCGTTTACTAGGCGCTCGCCGCTGAGTGACGTGAGCCGTGATCTGTGACTGGTGACTTGTGAACCCTGGGAGCGGAGCCACCCCCCACCCCCGGTATTTCGCGAAAAGAGTCTGCAAACTATTGAAAACAAAGGACGAGGGTGCGAAAAAGAGTGCAAAGAGCGACAAAGAGGCTGCAAACCGCTGAAAACAAAGGAGCAGTGGCGAGTGGCGAGTGACCCTTCGCGGAAACCGCTCTGGGTAAGCGAGTGGCGAGGGGTTAGAGAGGCTCGTGGACCCGACACCCCCGTGGCGACGGGAAGTATGCGCAACCTCCTGAGAGCAGGAGAGTTATTGGCGTTACGTGGCGCATATGACGGGGTGAGTCGCCGGTTACGAGAGCACACACGGGGTTGCCGAGGAAAGTAGGGGCGGGTCGGGGACACTGTCAGCAGAACCTTGAACTAGAAATTACCGCATCCGTTACTGTTTGTCAAGTGGGAAAGTAAAAACTGTGGATTGAATGGTTTGCGGGTGCGTGCTCATTACGCTTGCGCTTGAAGTTGGCACTAAACCCGGACCCTTCCAAAAACCAAAGGGTCCGGCACCCAGATTCGATCCCTCGGGAAGGGTGGCCCACCCGCCGGCCCAACTTCTTAGTCAGTTCGCGCTCCAAAGCTGAGCCAAACCGCACAAACGAATGATCCTAATCCCAAAACAACGGGAAGCACTCCATAAAGCAATCGTCCTGACGAGAGGTATGGCTCGTTGGGTGATCCAGGCACAAAGAGGAGCGATACGGCCCCATAGCAGAACAGCACCGCCCCATCCGTTGTCAGTAAAGCTTGAGCTACTCTCATGTGTGACTCCATGCTGTTCCGGTTCGCTGGGGTGTTTGGCAGTCGTCATTCATATCATGGCTGCGTCATCGATCTTGACATTCTTGGGCTTCGCAAACAAAGTCCAATCAAACGGCAACTCCTCATATGCGCTATACCAATAGACATCGCGTGTATTTCCGTGCTGGCGGGTGGCCCAGGCGGGATTCTGAGTTTCTTGCGCCACTGAATCCATGGCGGAGGATACCATTGCGCTGCCAATGGAGTTAGCATACGGCGACTCTGGGTGCCCCACGTGTCGGGGTTACACGTGGGCTCTTGGTGGCCGCTCATGCCCAGGAATCTGAAACGCAATTACGGCCGCGGCGATCTGCATTTTGTCACCTTCAGTTGTTATCGTCGGTTGCCGCTGCTGAGAACGATTCACGCGCGTAACTTGTTTGTGCGCGCGCTGGGAGCGATTCGCGAACGCTACAAGTTTTTGCTGGTGGGTTATGTAGTCATGCCCGATCACGTGCACCTGCTGATCAGCGAACCACCGAAATCGACACCTTCGGTGATGCTGAAGGCGCTCAAGCAGCGAGTTTCCCGAGATTTGCGTAGGAAAAAAACGCAAAGCCGCCAGCGGGCAGTTACGGTTGCCCTTCCTGAACGATGGTTTGGGATTGCCGCGTTTCTGGCAACCACGCTTTTATGACTTCAACGTGTACAGCAGTTACAAAGTACGAGAAAAGTTGGAGTACGTGCATGCCAATCCCGTGAAGCGCGGTTTGGTGAAGAATCCAGGCGCATGGATGTGGAGTAGTTTTCTTTCTTACGAGAAAGGGCAGGCTGGGCTGATCACGATTGATCCCGTCGACTAGCGGAAGCGCAGAGAAAAGCGAAGACCCACGTGTAACCCCGACACGTGGGGCACCCAAATTCATCCTTCCGGTCCGAGCTAGGTCTGGGCCACCCGCCCTGGGTTGATCATGATTGATCCCGTCGGCTAGCGGAAGCGCGGAGAAAAGCGAAGACCCACGTGTAACCCCGACACGTGGGGCACCCAAATTCATCTTCCGGTCCGAGCTAGGTCTGGGCCACCCGCCGGCCCGGATCAGGACGGATGCCACTTTAGGAAGGTGGCGGCTAACGGGGGTAGCGTCAGGACTATGCTGTGCTGGCGGCCCATGTGGGGGACGGGGGCGGACTGGGCTCCGCCCATGTTGCCTGCGTTGGAGCCGCCGTAGATTGCGGAGTCACTGTTTAAGACTTCTTGGTAGAAGCCGGGCTGAGGGACTCCGACTTGATAACCTTGTCGAACTACCGGAGTTGCGTTTAGCACGACTACCAGCAGATCCTGCGGATTTTTGCCGCGGCGCATGAAGGAGAAGACGCTGTTGTCGGCGTCATTGCAGTCAATCCATTCAAAGCCGTGCCAATCAAAATCTATTTCGTGCAAGGCGGGCTCCGCGGCGTAAAGCTTGTTTAGGTCGGCGACCAGCCGCTGCACGCCACGGTGAGAATCATATTGGAGCAGGTGCCACTCAAGGCCGTTGGCTTCGGTGAATTCGCTGCGCTGGCCGAACTCCTGGCCCATGAAGAGAAGCTTCTTGCCGGGATGTCCGTATTGATACGCGTATAGGAGCCGCAGATTGGCGAATTGCTGCCACATGTCGCCGGGCATCTTGTGGAGAAGCGAATTTTTGCCGTGGACCACTTCGTCGTGGGAGAAGGGAAGGACGAAATTTTCGGTGAAGGCGTAGAGCAGAGAAAAGGTTAGCTTGTTCTGGTGAAATTTACGGTGAATGGGATTTTGGGAGAAGTAGGCGAGGGTGTCGTTCATCCAGCCCATGTTCCACTTAAGGCTGAAGCCGAGGCCGCCGAGATAAGTGGGGCGGGAGACGCTGGGCCAGGCGGTGGATTCTTCTGCGATGGTGAGGAGGCCGGGGAAGCGCTCGTAGGCGACCTCGTTGAGGCGGCGGATAAACGCGATGGCGGGGAGATTCTCGCGGCCGCCGAACTGATTGGGAACCCACTCGCCGGCTTTGCGGGAGTAATCGAGGTAAAGCATGGAGGCTACGGCGTCTACGCGCAGGCCGTCGATGTGATACTTGTCGAGCCAGAAGAGCGCGTTGGAGATCAGATAGTTCTGCACTTCGTTGCGGGCGTAGTTGTAAACGAGGGTGCCCCAGTCCGGATGCGCGCCCTGGCGCGGGTCGGAATGTTCGTACAGGTGAGTGCCATCGAATTCGGCGAGGCCGTGAGTGTCGCGGGGGAAGTGGGCTGGAGTCCAATCGAGGAGGACGCCCAGGCCAGCGTTATGGCAGCGGTCGATAAACTCCATGAACTCGGCGGGAGAGCCGTAGCGGCTGGTGGCGGCGAAGTAGCCGATGGTCTGATAGCCCCAGGAACCATCGAAGGGATGCTCCATGATGGGGAGCAGCTCGATGTGGGAATAGCCGAGCTCTTTCACGTACGGAATGAGTTGATCGCCAAGTTCGCGATAGGTGAGCCAGCGGTTGCCTTCGTCGGGAAGGCGGCGCCAGGCGCCGAGATGAACTTCGTAGATGGAGACAGGCTTCTCGAACCAATTGGTCTGAGCGCGTTGTGTTATCCAAGTGGAGTCGTTCCACTTGTAGGTGTCCAGGTTGACGACGACGGAGCCGGTGCTGGGCCGGAGTTCGGCGCGAAAGGCGTAGGGGTCAGCCTTGAGCGGCACCATGTTTCCGTTGGGGCCGATAATTTCGTATTTGTAGATGGCGCCTTCGTCGAGCTCTGGAACAAAAAGTTCCCAAACGCCCGAGGAGCCACGGGCGCGCATGGGATTTATGCGCCCGTCCCAATGGTTGAAGTCGCCTACGACGCTGACGCGACGGGCGCTGGGCGCCCAGACAGCGAAGTTAACGCCCTTTACGCCTTCGACGGTGTGGAGGTGCGCGCCTAGCTTGTTGTAGGTGTCGTAGTGGCGGCCTTCGCCCATGAGGTAGAGATCGAACTCACTCAAGAGAAAGGGGAACGCGTAAGTGTCGTATTGCTCGTGAGTGGCGCCGGAGGGGAATCCGTATCGAATGCGGTAGGTTTTTGGGGAAGGGCGATCTATCACCGTTTCGGGAAGAGTTGCTTCAAAGAAGCCTTCCGGACGGAGCTTCGTTGCTTCGATTACGGTGAGTGAATCGGTGAAGACAATGGAGGCGGAAATCGCGCCGGGATGGAACATGCGAATGACCCAGCGGCGGCCCGCTGGGGTTTCGACGGCGTGCGGACCTAGCAGCGCGAAAGGATCGGAGTTGCGGCCGATGATGAGCGCATCGATGGCCAAGTCGAGCGGCGATTTTGCGGGGGCGGCCGGCGCAGCGGCAGCCTTTTCCATACGTTGTTCAGGCAAGTGTGCGTCTCTCCGACGGGGCAAGAGGCTGGGTTAGTCTTGAGCAGTCCACCAGGATGACGGGCCACGTCTGCTTCGATTCTAGGATGTTACCGGGAGTTTTCCAAGGAATCTGAAGGTCGGGTCGTGTCAGTTTCCGAGTGCTGACCATTCGCCCAGACAGAGAGGGACCGTGAGGGGAAGATTGCCTACGTTAGACGTACATCGAATAGCGCGAGCCAATATTGCAGGGATTGCAGGGCAAAACCGCAAAGGATGAGTCCAATGCCGAATGCGCCAAGGCGTCGCTCCGGGAGATTGTCGGCGTAGTATTCGATGTAAGGATTGAGCGTCGCTCCCACGCCGGTGACGATGCCTATCACCAACCCCACGCGAATCGCAAAAGCCCAGGGGTGGTCCATGTGATGGATGAAGGCGCTGCAGATAAGGGCCGTGACCATGTATCCGGCGGTACGTATGACCGTTCCCCAAAACTGACGACGCGTAAGGCGTGGACGGCGAGCCGCTGTATAGTCGGCGGCAGGACGCATGCCGCGAGAGTACGCGAGTACTTGGCCGAGTGTGATGAGAATGGCAAATGCGATTGCGAATCCGAAGCCCAAAATCCTATACAGTCCTGCTCCGAAAGCGAAGCCGCGGATGGCGGAAAACAGTCCTTCCCAAGGTAAAGAGTAATGATCCAGCCCACGAGATGCTCGATTGAACTCAATCGAGAGTGTGATACCAGTCGCAATACCGGAAGCCAGGCCAAAGAAAAGACCAAGGCCAAGACCGTAACCGATGCCGAAGAGCACGGAGTACGTTACGAAGCGGGTAAGCAGCCGCAACGGACCGTGTTGTCCACCCAATAGATCGTAGGCCAGATAGAGAGTGCCCAGCACATCAAGGCAAGTACCTGTGATGCTTACGACCGCGACGGTGTGGTGGTCCACGCACCGATTGTAGACCTAAAATTTTGGTGAACGTGGCCGGATGACGCGGTTCTCGAAAACAACTGGTTAACCTTCGGATGGAAGTTGCATTAACTTTGCCATCACATCTGTACTTCCATCCGGTCGGAGGCGAGTTTGTAGGTGGTAATGTGGAGGCAACCAGAGCTTGAGGAATCGACGTAAGGAGAACATCGGTATGAGTCTTCTTGATTCCATGGTAGGTAGGTCCTTTAGAGATGAAAAAGCTGGCCGCGTAGTCGTTTTTACCGGGGATCGCCGTAATCGAGGCTACGTTGTAAGGTCTGAATCTGAGGAACTAAAAATCAGGTCTTTTCTGAAGATGTTTTATTTTGCTCACTTGTCCATTCTCTTGCTAGGGATGCAGGTAGCAAATGCGTGGTCGACGTTTATCATCCATCTGCGTGCATTCGGCCGTCCGGATTTACTTAGATCTGAGGGCATTTATCTGGGGATCAGTTCTCTTGTCGTGGGACTCCCCTATTTTTTACTTTGGAGATCGTATAAGAAGGCGCTCGTGAGCTTTGTTTCGGCCCAGGATGAGGTATTGGTATCGGGAAAGAGCGCCGGGCGACAAACGTGGATCGCTCTTGCTGTGCTGACCGCGTTGGTGTTGGTTGCCTTTGGGCTTTTCTACTCGGTTAGGGCCAAATAATTTGGTTTAAACTACTAATCTCCATGTCAACAAAATTCAGGGCAGGTCAGTGCCTGATTTGTGCGTTTGTCGGGCGTTGAAAGTCAGTTTGTCTTGTCCCGACGCTAACCTTAATTTGCTCCTAGGAAGAGGAGGAATTTTCTTTGAGGCAAGCCAGGCTGGTTGTCCTGTCAGCTATGCTGATAGGCATCGAGAGCGTTTCAGCAATCGGGTGTTCGTCTGCGCATAATCATGCGCAGGTCTACCCACCCCAACCAACTGGCGGAGAGAGTCTCAGCGTAGTTACGGCTCCGACTACTTGGCACAAGGTTGACGCTGGTGCTTTCTCGCTTTTCGCTCCATTGGGCTGGGAGTTCCACCAGTTGGCGGGCGTTGATTCGTATGTTGGCGAGTTCGTTGGTGACGGCGTCGTGCTCCGCTTCGACTTCGGTCAAGACTCAAGCGGCTACCTCAAAAGAGCCAAGAAACCAGCCTACGTTATCGCTCATGAGTCAATCGGTGGGTTTCCAGCAAAAATAGCGAGTCCAAGAACACCGGGCCATGGAGTCACGGGCGTATATTTCCGCAATGTCGGTCGCTCGAATGGGCTCTGTCTTTGGGGCAAAGACCTCACATCCGCGCAGCAGGAATTGACCCTGAAGATATTCAAGACAATTCGACTCGTAGGCGTCGCGCCCGGATACGTTATTCCGCCACCCCCACCAGCTAAGAACGCACAGTGACGCGCTGATCGAGTAGGGAACCCGTCCTAGTGCCTGGTTTACCGATAATCGGAAATGTATGGTCCGCCGCCTCGCCGCAAGCGAAATTTGAAGACGCCACAAGTTGGTCTGCGCAAATGTATACGGCCTTTGTTGGAGTGGATCACTCCTGGCCAGGATGGAATGCGCTGCGCTCTCTTC
>Ga0209240_1000301_pt1 | contig 20534 bp, 21 predicted proteins | sample GraSoi_2013_80cm_FD_185828 | JGI IMG/M metagenome (GOLD analysis project Ga0209240, IMG submission 185828) | Grasslands soil microbial communities from the Angelo Coastal Reserve, California, USA - Sample 9_17_2013_80cm (SPAdes) (version 2) | ecosystem: Environmental > Terrestrial > Soil >...
GTATTTGCGTCAAAAACACCGACCGCCGATGACATCTAATAACTCTCCGTGGTTCCGTGTTCCTGACTCTGACAACTTCTAGAGCAATTCAGAATCGTGCTTGCGGAAGAGTTGCTGTACTGATGCGGGAGTGCGCTCTTTCAAAGCGTGGAGTCCCTCGATCAGGCTGAAGACATTCGGCGTCATAATCAACAGATACCGAACACGACCGGGACCGGGATTCCAAAAGGTGTGCGGCGTGCCGCGGGGGACGAGCACGGCCGAACCTGCGGGAGCTTCAATTTCGTTTTCACCGGATTGCACGCGCAGAGTTCCTTCCAACACGTACCAGGCTTCGTCGTCGTTGTGGTGAACGTGGCGCGGAGCAATCAGGCGCGGAAGTCCCACAGGTCCACCCTCGTCTTGCCATTCGGCGACGACGAAAGAACTGTTTGGTGAACCTAATATCTTGCCAGCGAGCAGGGGAGCGATGGATGATTGATTCATGAACGTGATTTTCGTGCGTTGACGGGTTCGGTGTAAAGCCCCTATAATTAGTGTTTGTCTTTAGCGCTTGGAGGAGAGATGTACGCCGTCATTCAAACCGGGGGGAAGCAGTATCGCGTCGCGCCCGGCGACACCATACGAATTGAGCGGGTTAGCGGAGAAGTGGGCGAGAAGGTGACGTTCGGCTCTGTGCTCGCGGTGCATACAGACGACAAGAAGGTTGTGTTTGGATCGGACGCGTCGAAAGTGAGTGTGACTGGCAAGATTGTGAGCCAGGGGCGCGCTAAGAAATTGACGGTGCTCAAGTTCAAGAAGGGCAATCAGTACAAGATTTCGCGCGGGCACCGGCAGAATTTTACGGCGGTGCAGGTCAACGATATTAAGCTGTAGCTCTCAGTTGTCAGTGTTCCGTTTACAGTGAAAACCAGAGGGGCGATATTAGCGCGGGCTGCGAAAGCCTCAGGTCCACAAACCGGACCCTTCAAGGTTCAGGGTAAACCTGAGCTACAGGTTCCGCAGGATTGGTCTAGGTAACACAGAAAAAAGAGGGATGCGTCATGGCACATAAGAAGGGCGGCGGGTCGTCGACGAACGGGCGGGATTCACACGGACAGAGGCTTGGTGTGAAGCGGTTTGGCGGGCAGCTCGTCAATGCTGGAACAATCTTGGTGCGGCAGCGCGGGACGAAGCATCAGGCTGGCGTGAATGTCGGGCAGGGCAAGGACGACACGCTGTACGCGCTGGTGACGGGTTACGTGACATTTGTGGACCGGGGCCGGCATGGGCGGTTCATTACCGTGACTCCGGCGGAAGCTGCGACCGCGGCTGCTGCCACCTAGGTTGGAATAGGATACAAGCGCTGCGGGCGAGAAAGCGGCGGCCTGCCTGCGGCAGACAGGCAAGACTGCCGCACTCCAAACTGTGCGGCTCGGCTTCGGCTGAGCCGCTTTTGTTTTTTTGCTTAGCTTCAGCGCGGAGCGTCGGAGGCGACGCAGCTTAGCGCGCCGCCGGGAAAGAATTTGAGGTACGCGCTGCGGCCGTGGGCGGGAATAATCGCGAGCTCCGGGACCATTGCGTGGAGTTGGTTGAGTTTGGCGACGATTTCGTTGGCGCGGGCGGGATCGTTGTCGCTATCCCGCAGGAGCAAAGACTTGCCGACGCGATCCTCGAAGCCGCGCTCCTCATCAACGGCGTCGCCGACGTAGAACAGACGACGATGCGGGTCCAGGTTCACGAAGACGCCGACGCTGCCCGGAGTGTGGCCGCGCAGAGGGACGACAACGACCGAGCCATCGCCGTAAAGGTCGGTGCTTTCGTCGAACGTCTCATACGGATGAGGATCGAATTTCAGCGTGGGCGAGTCGGCGGACGGAAAGCGTTGCGTATGCGCTGGGATGACGAAGCCTTTGGCTTGTACCGCGGGATCGAAAGCGTACTGCAGCTCTTCGCGCGTGAGGAGAACCGGAACGCGAGGCAGATCCATCAAACCTCCGGCATGATCCAGATGCACGTGAGAGAGAATCACCCAGCGAATTTTGGCGGGGTCGCCACCGACGAGGCGCATAAGTTCAGGAAGCGGCACTTCGGGATTTAGCTGACCCGCCAGATTTTTGAGCGTGAGGCGCAGAAGGAATGGGTAACCGCTGATTTCGTCGTCGAAGTGCGAGGAATTGCCGGTGTCAACCAGCAGATCGCCGACGGGATGCTTGACGAGAATGCTTCCGGCGGTCATGGCGAACGAATAGCCGGTGAAGGTACTGCCGGTTTCGACCCAGCAGGCTGCGAGGCCTTTCAACGGGTTGATCGTGGGCGCTACGCGGGCGTGTGGCGGAGCGGCAGGCAGCGAGTCTCGGCGAAAGTATAAGATGTAGGCGCCGACGCCGACGAGAATGGCCAGGAGCACGAGCAGGAATGCGGCGCGACGCAGCCACACACGGATACGAGACACGATCGATGACCTCCGAAGATTTCGTGATTTGCGCTGATGCCGAACCGCCTATGTTATCGTTTTTAAGAGGAAGTTGGGACTGTGTTTGTTGACGAAGCAAAAATTCTTGTGAAAGCCGGGAACGGCGGAAACGGCTGCGTGGCCTTCCGGCGCGAGAAATTCGTGCCGCGCGGCGGGCCGTCCGGCGGCGATGGCGGGCATGGCGGCAGCATTTACCTGGAAGCGAATCCGAACGACAACACGCTGTTGCGCTATCGCTACAATCGCGAGTTCAAAGCAGATCGCGGGCGCCACGGAGAAGGCTCGAACTGTACGGGGCATTCGGGCGACGACATGATTTTGCGGGTGCCGGTGGGCACCCTCGTGTTCGACGATGGCGGCGAGACGATCGCGGATTTGGCGGCGCCGGGGCAGCGAGTGCTGGTTGCGAAGGGCGGGCGCGGCGGGCGCGGAAATCAGAATTTTGCGAAGCCGTGGCACCAGGCTCCGCGGGAACATGAGGACGGGTTTCCCGGCGAAGAACGTCACTTGCGACTGGAGTTGCGGCTGCTGGCCGACGTGGGACTGGTCGGCTTTCCGAACGCGGGGAAGTCTACGCTCATTTCCGTGATTTCCGCGGCGCGGCCGAAGATTGCGAACTATCCATTTACGACCCTCGAGCCGAACCTTGGCGTAGTGAACGCGGATGGCGGCGGAGGCAGCGAAGGCAGAGAGATTGGGCGAACGTATGTCGTCGCTGACCTGCCGGGATTGATCGAAGGCGCGCATGAAGGCGCCGGCTTGGGCATTCGATTCTTGCGCCACGTCGAGCGTACGCGGCTGCTGGTACATCTAATCGACACGAGCGATGCTTCGGAGGCGGATCCGATTCATTCGTTCGAGGTGATTTCGGGAGAGTTGCGGGCATTCAGCGATTCGCTGGCGGGAAAACCAATGATCGTGGTAGCGACGAAGCTGGATGCTACGACAGATCGCACGCGGCTGGACGCGTTACGCGAATTTTGCAGGGAGCGAGGGCTGGAGTTTCACGCGATATCGGCGGCGACGGGAGAAGGCGTGCGGGAACTGGTGAGGTCGATCGCCGATGCGCTCGATAAGATTCCCAAGGCGGCGCCGGAACCTGCGGCCGAGCTCGAACGTGCCTCACACGAAAATCCCGGCCATACATCCCCCGCGCGGTTCGAGAATTTGTGAGAAGATGCAGGTCATAGCTCTTTGGGGGGCGTATTGACCACCGCGCAAGCGCAGCGCACCGCCGTAAAACATCATCCTCGCCGCATCGCGCTTTTCGGAGGCTCTTTCGACCCGATTCACTCCGGGCATCTGGCGGTGGCGAGGGCCGCCGACCGGCGATTCAATTTCGACGAAATTCATTTCATTCCCGCCAGCAGGCCGCCACACAAGCTGAAGCAACACCTGGCTCCATTTCCTCATCGTTTTGCCATGGTGGCGTTGGCGTGTACGGAGCATCCGCACTTTGTTCCGTCCGTGGCCGAAGCTGGGGATGATTTCAGCGGCGCGCAATTGCATTATTCGGTTGATACGGTGCGCTATTTCCGGCACACGTACCACGGGCACGGCGACCGCATCTATTTCATTATTGGCGCGGACGCGTTCCTGGACATTCCGATGTGGAAGGAATACGAGGCGCTGCTGGGCCTTTGCGATTTTATCGTGGCCAACCGACCTGGCATTCGCGCGGAAGCGCTGCGGTTGGTGATTCCGCCGGACTTGATGGGCCGCAACGGGAAGCGGAGAGATGCCGAAGCGGTGCACGAGTCCAGCGTGGTGGCGCATTTGAACCGCACCAGCGTCTATTTGCTGGAGAACGTTTCCAGCGACATTTCCGCGACAGACATTCGACGGCGTGCGCATCGCGGGCAGTCCATTCATGGGCTTGTCGCGGCGCGCGTGGAGGAATACATTTTGAAACAGGGCCTTTACCGGTGAACTACAACTCATTGCCACAAGGCGTGCGTCTCGCAGTCGAGGCCGCGCAAAACAAAAAAGCAGCGGCGATTTCTGTGCTCGACCTGAGCGGAGTGGGCGCGTTTACTTCCTACTTCGTGATCTGCACGGGATTCAGCACGCCCCAGGTGCAGGCGATTTGCACGGAAGTCGAGGAGCAACTCTATAAGGAGCTGGGACGCTCGCCGGAGCATCGCGAAGGGCGTGCATCATCGGAATGGGCACTGCTGGATTTTGGCAGCTTCATTGTGCACGTGTTTAGCGAGCAGGCGCGGCATTACTACGACCTCGAAAGGCTGTGGCGCTCGGCGCCGAAACTGGCAATTCCCGATGAGGAAGGAGCATCCGGCCACTCGACTCAGCGAAATGTGGCGATGGGCGGTTCGCATGCTCCCGGAGAAGCGGTTTCAAAATGACGGCGGAGCGGCTGCCGTGGATCTCGGCGGACCCGGCGTCGCAAAGTGTTTTTGAGTTGGCGCAGAAAGTTGCCGCCGCACCTACTACGCTGCTGATTACCGGCGAAAGTGGCTCGGGCAAGGATTACCTGGCGCGCGTGATTCACGAGCTGGGGCCGCGGCGCGACGCTCCGTTTCTCAAGATTGATTGCGCCAGTCTTCCCGCACAGCTTGTCGAAAGCGAATTATTCGGCCACGAACGCGGAGCCTTCACCGGCGCGGTCGAGCGCAAGCTCGGGCGCTTTGAACTTGGCGGCACCGGAACGATCGTGCTCGATGAAGTTGCCGCGCTTTCGGCGATGGCACAAAGCAAGTTGCTGCGCGTGCTGCAAGAGCGGTCGTTTGAGCGGCTTGGCGGTACAGAGACGCTCCACATCGACGCCCGGCTGGCGGCGCTGACCAACGTGGATCTTCCCGCCGCCGTCAGCGCCGGTCATTTCCGGGAAGACTTGTTTTTCCGCATGAATGTCCTAACCATCGCAGTGCCGCCGCTGCGTGAGCGCCGCGCCGACGTTCTACCGCTTGCGGACCATTTCTTGGCAGCGTTGTCTCTGCTGCACGCACGCAAAGGCGTGCAGCTTAGTGAGCGATCCCGGAAGATGCTGGCTGCGCATTCGTGGCCGGGCAATATTCGCGAGCTGCGCAACGCGTTGGAGCGCGCCGTGGTTTTTAATCGCGTGGAAGTGCTCGAGCCCGAGCATTTTGCGGAAAATATTCGAGCGGGCGCGGCGGGAACTTCCGGGATGATAGCCGGGCTGCGGTCGCTGGAGGACGTGGAGAAGGAAGTTATCGCCGCGACGCTGGAGGCGACGCGCTACAAGATCAGCCAGGCCGCGACGATTCTTGGCATCAGCCGCAAAACGCTGCTGGAAAAGCGCAAGAAGTATGGGCTGAAGTGAGACCACGTAAGTTCGCGCGGCCGTGCAGTGACTCCCAGCGCACCCAAGCCAAAGTTGCGGTGAAGCCCATGCTAGACTCAACCTAGGCCAGCTACCAGCGGTCGGCCTCCTCGCGGTCTTTCTTCAAGACCGCTTCTGCCAATGCCCAAAGAGCTCTTCGGAACTGACGGTATTCGGGGCGTGCCAGGCACAGCTCCTTTGGACGACGCCACGCTGTATGCCACTGGGCGGTCGCTCGGGACCTATTTGAAGCAGACCAGTCCCGCAGCTCGCGTGCTGGTAGGGATGGACACTCGCGAGTCGGGTCCGCACATCGCGGCGCTTCTGGCCGCGGGCCTCGGCCATGCGGGGGTGACGGTCGACTTCGCCGGAATTATCACCACGCCCGGCGTTGCTTGCCTAGTGCGGCAACGAGGGTTCCAGGCCGGAGCGGTTATCTCCGCCTCCCACAATCCATTTCACGACAACGGCGTGAAGCTCTTCTCCAGTGCCGGGATGAAGTTTCCCGACGCGGTCGAGGAAATCCTGGAAGAAGACATCTTGAAACATCGCCACGAACCGGCGCCGAAAAATCCCCCGGCTCTGGTTGCGGATGAAACTTTGGACGCTCGCTACCTCGATTTCCTTCGCAGCCGGGTGATTCCAGGCGCCAAGCTTTCTGGACTGCGTATGGTCCTGGACTGCGCCAACGGGGCCGCATACAAGCTTGGGCCGGAACTTTTTGAGTCTCTGGGCGCGAATGTGATCGCCATGTGTGCCGAGCCTGATGGGCGCAACATCAACGCGGATTGCGGGTCTATGCACCTGGAAGGATTGCAAAAGCGCGTGGTGGCGGAGCGTGCAGGCTTGGGAATCGCATTTGATGGCGATGCGGACCGTGCAATGTTCGTGTGCCAATCGGGCAGGGTCATAAATGGAGACGGAGTTCTGCTGGCGGCTGCCCGTCACTTGAAATCGGCTGGAAAGTTGAAAGGCAATCGCGTGGTGGCAACTTCCATGTCCAACCTTGGACTCGAGCGAGTGCTCGCGCGAGAGGGGATCGAGCTTGGTCGCGCGGCGGTCGGCGATCGTTACGTGCTCGAGGAAATGCTACGCAGCAACAATGTGTTGGGCGGCGAACAGTCCGGCCACGTGATTTTTCTGGATGATTCACCGGCCGGCGACGGTTTGCTGACCGCAGTGAAGATTGCGTCTCTGGTTTCCATGAAGGGGCGTTTGGAGTCTTTGGTCACCGGGCTCAAGGATTACCCGCAGACCATCGTGAATGTGCGTGTGAAATCGAAGCCGCCGCTGGATTCGCTGCCCCAGGTGTCGCGCGCGCTTGCCGAGGCACAATCAGCGCTCGGCGACAATGGCCGTGTGGTGTTGCGCTATTCGGGTACGGAACCGCTGGCGCGCGTGATGGTCGAAGCCGAGCACGATGCGGACGTCCGGCGTTACAGCCAGTCCTTGGCAGAAGCGTTGCGCGAGTCCATCGGTGTTTGACCGCAACTGCGCCGTTCTCTCCCGATTACGCTCCAGCTCTTGGCGTGGCGTTCAGTTACTGTCGACCGGTCCGGTCACCGCTTACGGGACTGGGTGTCACATCCGTGTAACCGGTGTGTCTCTCCCAAAGAATGGATGAAGTTGGGGGTTTCCCTGTGGGATTTTGTAGGCAAAAACCCTCCTTTCTGTGAAATCGAGCGTTGAAGTCAGGCTAACTCCCGTAGTTTCATGCGACTGCTTGATTGTGAATTTCTGGTTATATGCTGGCACACGATTTGCTCTCTTCTACCGCAACGTTGTTACAAAAGATTGGCTTCCCGGGGTGGCCGGATCCCAACCTCGACTGGGATTCCGGTTTTGGGGGGTCAGTTATAAGGGAAGAGGGGGCTTGCACCAGCCCCCTTTTTCATTCTCGGAGTGGTTACTTCGCGATTCCCGTGGGTGGTCCGTTCTCTCTAGGCAGGGCGCAAAATACCGCGCCCGTCTGTCTAGCCCGCTACCAAACCTAAACTTCGCAGCGCAGGCGTTTGAACACTGCAAGACCCTCGTGCGCTACTGGTGCAGGTGGGCGTCGAACCAGGCCAGGGTGCGGACGATGACGTCGCGCTGGTGCTTGGGATTGGCGAAGAGGTGGCCTTCGTGCTCATAGACCACGAACTGCGCCTCGACGCCGAGCGTCTTGAGCGCGTGCCAAAATTCGTAGGATTGCGGGGCGGGAACTTCGCCATCGCTATCGCCGACCAGGATTAGCGTGGGCGTTTTTACTTTCTTGATGAAATTGATGGGCGAGCTCTTCGCATAAACTTCCGGATCATCGTAAACGGACTTGCCAAAGAACGGAATCATCCACTGATCAATTAGGTTTTCGCCGTAATAAGACTGCCAGTTGGAGAGGCCGGCGCCGGCCATGGCGGCTTTGAAGCGATTGGTCTGCGTGACCGCCCACATGGTCATGAAGCCGCCGTAGCTCCAGCCGGTGATGCCCAGGCGATTGGGGTCGATGGGCGCGACGCGAATGGCTTCGTCGACGCCGGCCATGATGTCCTTGAAGTCGCCGTAGCCGAAGTCCTTTACGTTGGCGCGGGTGAAGGATTCGCCTTGCCCGAAACTGCCGCGTGGATTGGGACACAGTACGAAGTAACCCATGCCCGAAAGGCCCGAGGCAAAATCGTGGCTGGTGGGCCAATGTGACAAGGCTATGTGAGACGGGCCGCCGTGGACATCGACGACCATAGGATATTTTTTGCCGGGATCAAAATCGCGAGGATACAGTAGCCAGCCTTGCACTTCGTAGCCGTCGTTCTTCCAGGTGATGTTTTTTGCTTCACCCCAGGCCGGCTTGAGGCTCGCATTGCGAGTGGTTACGAGAGTGGGTGTAGGAGATTCGCCTGTAATCAGCACCACTTCCGGCGCGTGGCTGTACGACCGGAAGATGCCGGCGATGGTCCTGCCGTCCTTTGCGGCAGAAAGCTGGAAACCGAAGATCCCTGCCGAACTAAACGCTCCTTCGCCCGACCAGCGCTGCTCGATCTTGCCGGTGGCGGGATCGAGCGTGGCGATGGCGCTGCTGCCGCCGACGAAGTCGCTGAACAGGATTTTTTTGTCGGGGAGCCAGCCGAGCCATGCGGCGGAAGCTTTCATGTCCTTGGTGAGATTTTTCGGCTCGCCGCCGTCGCTGGCGATCATGTGAATGTCGCCGCCGGTCAGGCCTTCGTCGCTCATGATGCCTTCGATAAAGGCGATTTGTTTGCCATCAGGGGACCAGACGGGATTGGCGATTTGCAGCTTGGGCTTGTAAATGGATTTCATCAGACCAGTGGCAGCATCGAGCGTGGAAAGTTCGGCAATCCACCAGTTGTTGTCGCCGTTTCCGAGGGCGGAGCTGACGACGAAACGCTTGCCGTCCGGCGACCAGTCGTATTCGTAGATGTACGCGTCGGCGGGAGTGATTTGACTAACTTTGCCGGAGGCTAGATCGACCAGGGCCAGGCGCTGCTCGAAAAAAGCGTCTTTGATTTCGCCGGTTTCAGGAGTTTCGGCCACCAGCGGGCCGGAGGCGCGAGTGGCGTTTTCCGTGAAGAGGAGTGCGATGGTTTTGCCGTCGGGCGACCAGCCCGGCGTCGAGAGAAAGCCTTTGACGTTGGTGAGCATTTTTGCCGCGCCGCCTGCTGCATTGGTGACATAGAGCTGCAGTTGCCCCTTTTTTGAAGCGTCGGAGAGAAAAGCGATCTTCTGACTATCGGGCGACCAGGCGACGCTGCCTTCCGCGTGCAGGGAATCGGCGACCCCGGCTCCGATGCGCCGTAGCGTGGCGGCAGCCTTGAGATTTTTCACGTAGATCACCGTGCTGCCCGAGATCACCCCGTTCTTGGAATGGATGTCTTCCACCCAAGCGACGGAATTGCCGTCTGGGGAAACGGCGGCTTGTTGAAAGGTGTGCGCGTCGAAAAGCGTTTTGACAACGTTATCGACGGGCGTCCCAGCCTGCGGCTTCTGCGCGGCTTTCAGCCGCTTTTCGACGTCCTGTTTGGTGCCGGTTTTTTCTTGCGCGAAGGAATGGCTTGACGCCAGAACAGTCAGCGGAATTGCCAGTATGGCGGCGATGCGCGCACGCAGAATCATTTTCACGTCCTCTCGTTTTGCGGTAGGTACAGTAATCCGGGCTCGAACGAAGGGCAAGCAATACGAGCAGAGCAGTTGCTACGGCGCAATAGTGCGGTAGAATCGCGCAGCTTTTGTGCGGGAGGATGCGAGATGGTCGATCGTCGGGGATTTCTGTCTTCGTTTGCGGGTGCGGCCGCCGTGGGGGCGGCGATGAATTTTCGCGGCGAGCTTTTTGCGCAACTCGCGCAAGCTCCGGGTCAGCTGCCGGACCGCAGTCTGTACGATTCCAATGAAGAGGCTTACTGGACGGAGCTGCGCAAACAGTTTCTGATCCCGGCGGATGAAGTGTACTTGAACAATGGCACGGTGGGATCTTCGCCTGCGCCCGTGTTGCGGGCGATCTTCGACGGATACAACGAGACGGAGAAGATGGCGCAGAGCGATCCGGAGGATTATCCGATCTGGGGCTATGCGGCGTGGAACGAGTTCCGTGATCCGCTGGCCGCGTTTGTGGGCTGCAAGCGCGATGAGATCGCGCTGGTGCGCAACGCCACGGAAGCAAACAGCTACATCGCGAATGGGCTGGATATGAAACCGGGTGACGAAGTCTTGATGACCGATCAGGAGCATCCCGGCGGGGAGCATCCCTGGAATCTGCGTGCCAAGCGCTACGGCATTGCGGTGAAAAAGGTCACGCTGCCAAAGCCGGTGCCGAATGCGGCAGCGGTGCTAAATCTTATCAACGACGCGATCACACCCCGGACGCGGGTGCTGTTCTTCAGCCACATCACGACGGCTACCGGAGTCGTGCTGCCGACAAAGGAGCTGTGTGCATTGGCGCGGTCGAAGGGCATTCTTTCCGCGGTGGACGGGGCGCACGTTATTGGAATGATGGCGCTGAATATTCATGATCTGGGCTGCGATATGTACACCTCAAGTCCACATAAGTGGCTGATGGCACCGAAGGGCACTGGATTTCTGTACGTTCGCGACGAGGTGATCGACCGGCTATGGAACACGATTGTCACCGCGGGATGGGACGACCCCAAGTTGCGCGCCGAACGCTTCCAGCGCATCGGCAGCTCGAATGTGCCGTCGTTGTGGGGAATGCGCGCGGCGGTGAAGCTCGCGAACGACATCGGGTTGGATCGCATCGAGCGGCGGCACCGAAAGATGGCCGATTACATCTTGGGCCAAATGGTAAACCGCGGCGCGGAGTCCTGGACTTCGCCGGATGCCTCGCTACGTTGCGCGATTGCATCGGTCAACGTTCCGCCTATCCAGATCCTGGAGATCGAAACATGGATGTGGCAGAACAAAAAAATCCGCCTTCGCGGCGGCGGGCCTTCGAAGATCCGGCTGTCTACACCATACTATTTGCTGCGCAAAGATGTGGATCGCTATTTGGCGGCCTACGACGAATACCGGGCCAAGAAGGGCTGATTTGGCTTTCTTGACCGTGTGCGCGCGGGTCGACTACACTAACTGATTCGCAGACAGCCGCGGACGCGGCTTGTGAACCGCTGCTTGGTCCGGGCGGCGTGTGTCGGCGGGCGCGAAATTTTGCATCCCAAAATTTTGCATCTTCGGCGCGCGTAACCAAAAAGGGGGGATTTCTTTGCCAAAGCGCACTTATCAACCGCGCAAGCGCCGGCGCGCCAAGACGCACGGGTTCCGTTCGCGCATGAAGACCGCAGGAGGCCGCAAGGTGCTTGCGGCACGCCGCAAGAAGGGCCGTCATCGGCTCACTCCCGAATAGCGCGGGTCGCCTGGATTTTCCGCGCGAGGCGCGGCTGCTGCGGCGCGGAGACTTCGACGCCGTATACCGCGCAGGGAAACGCCGCTCGAATTCCCACTTCACCATTTTTCTTCGCGCGAACCAACTGCCGCACAGCCGCTTTGGATTCAGCATCAAGAAGGCACTGGGTGGCGCGGTGGTGCGCAATCGCATCCGGCGGCGCGTGAGGGAAATCGTGCGCTGCTATCGTCTGGAGATACCTGCAGGATGGGACATTGTCATACACCCAAAGAGCAACGTGGCGAAGGCGGAGTTTGCGTCGTTGACGGCGGACCTGCTGCGCCTCATGCCGAGTGCGTAAGCAGCGTGCCGCGAAGCGTCGTCGTGCGCCTCGCGCTCGGGGCACTGCGATTTTACAAGGCATATTTGTCATTGCTGGTGGGCGGAAGCTGTCGATTCGAGCCCACGTGCTCGGTGTATGCCTATGAGGCGGTGGAACGCTTTGGCGTTCCGAGAGGGTCCTGGCTGACGCTCAAACGCCTGCTGCGCTGCCATCCTTTGTCCGGCAGGTTTGGGTACGATCCCGTGCCCGAAGCCTGGCGAGACTCGCAACACAGTACAACTACCCCTAACGAGGCGCATTCGTGAGCGAACCGCAGAAGAAGTTCAAGTTAACGCACGAGCTGCGCATTGTGGTGGCCTCGCTATTGTCGCTAGTCGTGATCTTGCTGTGGGCCAAGTTTTTTGGGCCGAAGCCGCCAACGAACCTGCCGCAGGGCAATCGCCCAGCGCAGACCGCGCCTGCACCTACAACCCCGGGAAGCGGCACTCCGAGCGCCGCCACCCCATCGACCAATAGCGCGGCACCTTCCAGGGGAACGATGACGAGTATGTCCGGCGTCGCCCAAGCTGCCATTCCACCCAAGAGCGAGGCGCAAGAGCGGACCATCGTGGTGGAGAACGACCTTTACCGCGTCGAATTCTCAAACCGCGGCGCGGTCGTGAAGAGCTGGCAGCTTAAAAAATATACGGACGACTCGAAACCGCCGCGCATTCTTGACCTAGTGCATCCCGACGCTGCGCAGCAGACCGGCGGGTGGCCGTTTGCCGTGGCGTTGAACGACGAGCAGCAGGAGTCCGCGGCGAACAGCGCGCTATATCAGGTTTCTACCCCGGCGACCAATTTGCACGCGCCAGCCGATGCGGAATTCAGTTGGAGCGACGGCCACCTGGAAGTCACCAAACGGTTTCACTTCGACCATACATACGTAGTGCGCGTCGAGACTTCAGCGAAGTTCAACGGCGCGCCTATAGTCGCCGGCCTGAGTTGGCTGGGCGGCTTTGGCGATTTGACGGTTCTAAATCCGGCGCCAATCGATACCGTCTCGGTCTTCTACAGCGAGAACGGCAAGCTCACCACCATCATGGCCAAGAAGTTGGACGGGGCCGAGAAGTGGCCGCATGGAGTATGGCAGGGCGGCAAGGATTGGACCGGAATCCAGGACCGCTACTTCACCGCGGTGTTTCTGCCGCCGAGCGGTGCGCCTCCCGGAAGTCTCGAGGCCCGCTACTGGAAGGTCTTTCGCACCGTTCAGGTAGATGGCAAAGACACGGAAGAACCTGTCCCGCAAATCCAGACGGCCACTTCAGCGCAGCCTTTGGCGCTCCGCGTCTATGTCGGCCCGAAGGATTACGATGAACTGAAGAAGATGAACCCGCCGCTACACTCGCTGGTGAATTTCGGGTGGCTGGAGTTTATCGCGGATCCGCTATTCCACGGATTGAAATGGCTGCACAGCTACATTCCGAACTGGGGCTGGGCGATCGTCGTGTTGACGCTCGTCATCAACATGCTTTTGTTTCCCCTGCGCATCTCTAGCTATCGCACGACGCTGAAAATGCAGCGCGTGGCGCCGGAGATCAAGCAGATTCAGGAGAAGTACAAGAAATATTCCATGCGTGATCCGCGCAAAGCGGAGATGAACAAGGAAGTAATGGCGGTCTACAGCCGCGAGAAGATCAACCCCGTCGGCGGCTGCTTCCAGATGTTTTTGCAGATGCCGATTTGGTTCGGGCTGAATACCGTGCTGCGTTTTGCCATCGAGATGCGGCATGCGCGCTGGTTCGGATGGATCACGGATTTGTCGGCAAAAGACCCGTATTACGTTTTGCCAATAATCATGGGCCTTTCCATGTACCTGGTCTCGAAGATGACGCCCATGACCACCACCGATCCGCAGCAGCAGATGATGATGAAGATCATGCCCGTGACCATGGCCGGCCTATTCATGATCTCTCCCATCTCGAGCGGCCTGGCCGTGTATATTCTTACGAGCAGCCTGGTCGGCATCCTGCAGCAGTGGTGGCTGAACCGCACGCATCCGCTTCCGGCGCCGGCAGCGAGCCAGACGCGAGGCAAGAAAGGCAAGAACAAGAAGCAATAACGGAAACGCAAACGGGCCCGCAGTTTACTTCACATTCTTTGGTTCATGATTTGAGGTCATGGCTCAAGAACTTATTCAGAACGGGAAACTCGATCGGCAAGCCGCGGCGGACGCCCTGCGCGATTTTCTGGAGACAATCGTGCGCGTGGCCGGATTTCAATTGAAGGTCACAGTGAGCGTGGTTGCGCCTGGCGCTGGAGGCGACGCCGAAATCCTCGCCGACGTGGACGGCCGCGACAAAGAGATCCTGCTGGAGCGCGGGGCGGAAGTCTTGAAGGCCCTCGAGCATCTGGCCTTTCGCGCTTTGCGGTTGGAGCCGGAACACCACGAAAAGATTCACATCGATTGCGGTGGTTATCGCGCGCTGCGTTTTGAAGAACTGCGCATGACTGCGAAGGTGGCTGCGGAGCGCGTGCAGGCTTCAAAGCAGCCATTTCGGCTCAATCCGATGACCTCGCGCGAACGGCGCATCGTGCACCTCGCATTGAAAGACATGCCCGGAGTGCGCACGGAAAGCGTGGGCGTCGGCGAGCACCGCCAAGTGGTAATCCATCCTGCGGACGCTAAACCCTCGCACTGACATTCCACGAATAGACTTGCCATCCATGCGATGGCTGAAGCTGGGCTACATGGGTCGTACCCATCCCTGCGAGATGACACTCCCATTTGCATCAAATCGGACGCGATAAGTGAAAGATGCAGGGCGGTCCGGCCTCGTTTGCGGAAAGCGTAAATCGGAAATTTCGACGATAGCGTCGGTGCCCTCTTTGTGGAACCGCGTCACCGGAAAGCGAGCGAACCATAATACAGTCTGAACTTCGGGCAGGCGCTTGGCCGCTTCGATGTAAGAATTAGGAGCGACGTCGGGATAGTAGCGATAACTCAAGGATGAACCCGTGTTGACGCCGGCAGAGGCTGCCTGCACTTCTGTGGACTCGCCGCTGAGATCCATGCGCAGTTCGTAGACGCCGCGTGGCGCGCGGATCAATCCGTCCCAATGCCACATCGACGGCGGTGACGGGAGAGCGCCTCGCGATTGCACGTCCAGGTGCAACAACGACGATAACTTGTCGACGCGTTCTAGTGCGACGCGATGCGCGTAAACCGCGGCTGCGATATAGCCGAACGCAATCAACAAACCTGCCAAATTCCACGACGCAAGCCGCACGCGCAACCCCCACTTGCGAACTGCGGGCAAGAGGAAAGCGGCAGCGAATATGACAACGGCTGCTAGAATACCGCTCACGGAGAGCGGTGCGTCCACAGCACGCCCAATCGCCGCGACGCCCGCGGTGCCTACCGCAAAGACCATCCAGCTTCCAAGCGCGCGACGTTGCAAACCCTCTTCTTTGGCGTAAACCCACGCGACAATCTGCGGCGCGAGCAGAATCGCGGTAAACGTGAAATCGATGATGAATATCAGGTCCCACGCTGGGCGCGACCATTTCACCGGCGACCAGATCATCGTGCCGAAAGACGTGACCAGGTCGAGAAGGATATGGCTGAGAATGCCCACGGCATAGATGGCGGCCAGCACGCCAAACGAAGGCGCGTCCCATTTGCGCCAGCGCACAAACCACCGCGTCAGCGCGGCGAGAACCAGGGCGAAAATGGGGAGACAAACGAGCGAATGCGTAATGCTGCGATGCCACGTAAGGATGAGGAGATCGTTGTGGGAGAAAAATTCGCGGAAAACGTCCGAGTCCGGGAAGATCGCGCCTAACATCAGCGACCAGGTAATGATTCGCTGGCGATTCACCGGCTTTGCGCCGAACATGTCTTGCCCGCGGAAAGCCGCCTTCGCGATCAGCGCGCCCGCGATGCCGTGAGTGATGGTATCCATGCGGGGAAGTCTACCGGATTGCTGGACTGGAGCGCGTTTCAGCGCACCGCAAGAAGCGGAGAGCCTTTGGCCAAGACTCTGCCAACGCGTCGCGCAGCAACGCTGTGACGTTGCAAAGTAGCGAGAGCAGTTTCGGCTGCTTCCGGAGCGATGGCGATAAGCAGGCCGCCTGAAGTTTGCGGATCAAAGAGCAGATCTTGATACTCCTGCGGAACGCCAGCTGCAAAAGCGGCGCAGTCACTCACGAAGGCACGATTGTTCTTGAGCCCAGCGGAGAGATGACCTTCGCGCGCCGCTTCAACCGCGCCGGGGAAATAGTCAAAAGCAGAGTGATCGATTTCAAAGGACACGGTCGCAACGCCGTTTGACGGGTCACCGAGCGCCATCTCACGCGCATGACCCAGCAAGCTGAAACCCGTGACATCGGTGACAGCGTGAACTCTGAGTGCGTCGCTGGATTTATCATCGACTTCTTGCAGCGCCGCCGCTGCGGGCCGATTCAGTGTAGTCATCGCGGAAACTGCAGCGGCCAGAGATTCTTCTGTGGCTCGATCCTTTTTCAGCGCCGTTGTGATTACGCCTGTTCCGAGCGGCTTCGTGAAGAGCAGCACATCGCCTTCGCGCGCGCCAACGTTGCGCCACACTCGCTGCGGATTGATCAAACCCGTGACCGCATAGCCGAACAACATGTCTTCGTTGCGGATCGAGTGACCGCCGATCACGCTGCAGCGCGCCTCGTTCATTTTCGCCAGGCCGCCGCGAATAATCTGTTCGAGAATTGCGGGATCCCCTTTTTCCGGAAAGCCCACGATGGAGAGCGACGAGACCGGCCGGCCGCCCATTGCGTATACGTCGCTGAGCGCATTGGCGGCGGCGATTTGACCGAACAGAAATGGGTCATCCACAATGGGCGTGAAGAAATCGACGGTCTGTACGAGCGCCACGTCCTCGGAGATTTTGTAGATTCCTGCATCATCGTTGGTGTCAAAGCCCACCAGAACATTGGGATCGGTTTGCCGCGGCAGCTTGCGCAGCACGGATTCGAGAGTGGCGGGATTCAGCTTTGCGGCACAGCCCGCCGCTTTGGCCATGGAGGTCAATTTCACTGGCGTCGCCAACGGAGCACCTCACTGATTTCAATCGTCGCTGCTTTCATTATAAGGATGCTATCGCTTTGGTGCTCGTGACATTCCGCAAAGCATTGCGCTCGTGAGCCGGAACGTGTTTACATCGCCGCATGTCCTGGGACATTCTGCTGATCTTCTTCGTGTTGAGCGTGATTGTGCCGGTGCGAGGCCGGGCGAGACTGCAGCAGCTTCTGGCCAAGCCGCGCGTGGAACGGGCGGAGCGGCTATCGCTGTACGCCTCGACCATCGCCTTTCAGTGGCTCGCCGCAGCGGTGGCCGCCTGGCGCGCCTGGGCGCACGGATTCACCGCCGCACAGGTCGGCTTGGCAATGCCAGGGCGCTTCAGGCTCTTGCTGATTACAGTTTTCGGCGCAGCGCTGATCGTTACTCTGCAATGGCTGAATCTGCGACGCATGGGGCGGTCGACAAGCCCGTTGCGACGACCGCTGCAGGCTCTCGCTGAGCGGATTCTTCCGCAAAGCACGATGGAATTGATTCCCTTCCTGGGGTTGGCCGTTACGGCCGGATTGTGCGAGGAGTTCTTGTATCGTGGATTTGCCATGGCGGTGCTTAGTTGCATGGGATTGCCCACCTCAGTGGTGATACTGTCCTCTTCGATTATCTTCGGGCTCGCGCATCTTTATCAGGGCCGATCCGGGTTTGTCAGCACGATGCTGCTGGGGATTTTGTTCGGCATTTCGCGGACGGCACTCGGCAGCCTACTACCGGTGATAGTGTGGCACATGGGCGTGGACGTGGTGGCGGGGATAGGTGGGCCGCGTTATCTCATTCACCATGAACAGGTTAGCGACCAAGAATAACGACACAGCATGTTATGTTAACTAATAGTATGGCTCCATTGTCGGCGAGACTGATCAACAAAGCGCTGAGCGAATTTCAACTGCAGATAGCGCCCGACCAAGTGTCCTCTATTCAGCGGTATATGGGGATGCTGCTGGCTTGGAACGAAAAGGTGAATCTCACTGCCATCCGCGACCCGCTGGAAGTGCTGTACCGACACTTTTGCGAATCGATGTATGCCGCAGCTGCGGTACCGCTGACGGCGGGTCGACTAGCCGACGTGGGTTCCGGCGGGGGTTTTCCCGGTTTGGCGCTGAAAATTGCCCGGCCAGAGCTTCAGGTGTTCTTGATCGAGTCAAATGTGAAAAAGGCCACGTTCTTAGCCGAGGTCGTACGTGAGCTTGGTCTTGCGGACACGCGAGTGATGGTCAGCCGGTACGAGGAGTTGGGAGAGGAGATTGCGCCGGTCGATATTGTTTGTTCGCGCGCATTGGGAGAGTTCGACAAATTTCTGAGTTGGGCGCACTCTGAGCGCGTCGCGGCGAACAACTCTGTGCTTTGGGTCGGTGGCCGGGATCTCGACGACATTAAGAAAATACGGGGATGGAGCTGGAGAGAGCCGATTCCGATTCCCAAGTCGTTACAGCGGTTCCTCTTGGTCGGGATGAGGCAAGAGGAGCCGACTGGATAACTGCGCACGATAAAGTTGCACAAAATTCAGTTACACAAAGTTCCACGTGGAACAATGCAGGCGTTAGCGTGCCGATGATCTGCTGCTATGCTGTTCGAGTGTTCCACGTGGAACGCTCTCGCGACAACTCTAGTCCCCATTTCACTGTTCCACGTGGAACGTTCCGGAAAGGCCGGTGCGATCGCCAACCAAGAATTTTCACAGCGACGATAGCGTTCCACGTGAAACAACTTGCATCTCGTTCCAAGCTTTGCTAAGTTTTCGCCCACTGGGGGTTCGGTGGCGCGAATTATCGCGGTAGCCAATCAAAAGGGTGGCGTAGGCAAGACGACCACCGCTGTAAACTTGGCGGCCTGCCTTGCCGCCGCTGATCAGTCTACTTTACTCGTTGATTGCGATTCCCAAGCCAATGCAACCGCCGCAATTGGCTTTCCGAAGGATCCTTCCCGCCGAACGCTTTATCATTCCTTGATCTTGAGCGAGCCTTTTGATCGCATTGCGCAGAAATCACAAGTCGAGCATCTGGATGTTGTGCCTGCGGATAAAAATCTTGCTGGCGCCGCCGTCGAATTGGTTTCTGCCGAGGGTCGGGAATACAAGCTGCAGGCCGTTCTGAATAATCTTCGCGATAAATACCTCTTCATCATCTTGGATTGTCCCCCCGCGCTGGATTTGTTGACCCTAAATGCCCTAGTCGCTGCGGACGCGGTATTGGTGCCTATTCAATGCGAGTATCTGGCGCTTGAAGGTGTTTCGGAGCTTCTGGATACGCTTATGCGAATCCGCAGAACCTTGAATCCGAGCCTCGAAATCGAGGGTATCTTGCTCACAATGTACGATGAGCGCACGACGCTCTCGCGTCAAGTTGCCACGGATTTGCGTAGTTTCTTTGGCACGCAGATTTTTCAGAGCATCATTCCGCGTAATGTCCGCCTCGCGGAAGCACCTAGTTTTGGTAAGCCTATTATTCTCTATGACCTACATAGCAAGGGAGCCGAAGGCTACATTCAACTGGCTCAGGAGGTAATCGCCAATGCCGAGAAACGCACTGGGACGGGGGCTCGGAGCGCTCATTCGGGAGCCTGAACCGCAGGCTGCGCCACCGACGGGTCCAACGGCCGTGGGAGCCATTATGGCACCCGCAAGAGAATCCATGTCGGCGGGCCCACAACAGGTCGATATTGACCTGATAGAGCCGAGCCCGTACCAGCCACGCACGCGATTTCGAGAGGAGGCGCTCGAAGAGCTGGCGCGATCAATCAAGGCCAGCGGCATCATTCAGCCTTTGGTCGTCAGGCCGATTGGAGGCCGCTTTCAGCTCATCGCCGGCGAGCGTCGCTGGCGCGCTGCGCAGCGCGCCGGCCTGACAAAGGTCTCTGCAATCGTCCGCCAAGTCTCAGACGAGCTAGCGCTGGAAATGACCCTGGTGGAAAACATCCAGCGAGAGGATCTGAACGCTATCGAAACCGCCAGGGCTTTTGACCGATTGATGGAAGAATTTCAGCTCACGCAGGAAGCCGTGGCCGAGCGCACCGGTAAGGACCGTGCGACAGTGGCCAACGCAGTTCGCCTCCTGAAGCTCGAGCCAACCATCCAGGAATGGATTGAGGAAGGTAAACTGAGCGCCGGGCACGGTCGCGCCCTTTTGGCGGTCGCCGATCCGCAGCTCCGAATGCGCTATGCACAGCGCGCTTCGCGTGGCGGTTTGACGGTCCGTCAGATCGAGCGCCTGGCTGCTCGCCGCGTGCGCACCAGTAGTGTCGTGGCGACCGTGTCGGAGGATGTCAACATTCGTGCCGCCCTCGACGAGCTGCAGCGCCACCTGGGGACCAAGGTTCTGCTGCGAGAGAAAACGAAGGTGCGGCCGGGGCGGCTGGTACTCGAATATTACGAAGACGCGCAGCTGATGGGGTTGTATGATCGCCTGATGAAGTAGCGGTGCGGGTACTCCGCGTCGAGCCCGCGCTGACGTTTCCCAGCATCGCCTGATTCGACAACTGCATCACAAAGCTGCGTTGACTTGTCGGCGCACGCGGCTAGAGTGG
>Ga0209240_1000302_pt1 | contig 20505 bp, 20 predicted proteins | sample GraSoi_2013_80cm_FD_185828 | JGI IMG/M metagenome (GOLD analysis project Ga0209240, IMG submission 185828) | Grasslands soil microbial communities from the Angelo Coastal Reserve, California, USA - Sample 9_17_2013_80cm (SPAdes) (version 2) | ecosystem: Environmental > Terrestrial > Soil >...
GGATCGAGGATGCCAATGGTGGCGTCGTTGAGGAGCGTGCCACGCCACGGGCTTCATTCGCCGGGCACGTCCTGACCACACCCTGGGATAAATTGCAGGAACTCTACTTCGTGAGCTACGCACTGTGGAACTACCTTGCGACTCCGTTCGTGTTCACCGAACCCGGCTTCGAGACCCGTGAGATCGGGCCACACGAGGAAAACGGCGAGACGTGGCACCGCCTCCTCGTCAAGTACCCCCCAAGCATCCCGACCCACTGTGCCGAGCAGGTCTTGTATTTCAACGCGCAAGGATTACTCCAGCGTATGGACTACTCCGTGGATGTGGTCGGCGACATGGTCGCCGGTGCCGCCTCTCACTACTGCTTCGATCATACCCCGTTCGGTGGCATCGTCATTCCGACCCTCCGCCGGGCGGTCAGCCGCACTCCGAAGGGTGCAGTGTTATCGGGTCCGACGGGCGTACTGTTACAAATGAGTGACATCAAACTGATTCCGAATGCTCCAAAGGAGAAAAACAATGACCGATAGCGCACAACCGTTCGCTGCTAAGAAGTTCTTAGAAATCAAGGGCCGGAGAATGGCCTATATCGACGAGGGCGAAGGCGCTCCCATCGTTTTCGCGCATGGAAACCCGACCTCATCCTATCTGTGGCGCAACGTCATGCCGGCCTGTCGTGGCCTGGGCCGGCTGATTGCCTGCGACATGATCGGGATGGGCGATTCCGAGAAACTTCCCGACTCTGGCCCCGACCGCTACACCTACGCCGAGCAGCGCAGCTTTCTGTTCGCGCTTTGGAAAAAGCTGGGGGTCGATAAGGATGTTGTGTTTGTGCTGCACGATTGGGGTTCCCTCTTAGGCTTCGATTGGACGCGCCAGCACGCCGAGCGCGTCCAGGGTATCGCCTACATGGAGGCGCTTGTTCAGCCCATTACCTGGGAGGATTGGCCTGAAAATGAGCGATCTATCTTCCAGGGATTTCGCAGCAAGGATGGCGAGACAATGCTGCTCCAGGAGAATATGTTCGTGGAAAACCTCCTGCCGAAAGCGATATTGCGCAGGCTGAGCGACGATGAGATGGCTGCCTATCGTGCTCCATTTGCCAATGCAGGGGAAGATCGTCGTCCAACGCTGACGTGGCCACGTCAAATTCCAATCGAAGGCGAGCCGGCCGAAGTAGTCCGAGTGGCCACTGATTGCGGTCGGTGGCTAGCCGAGAGCCGTATCCCGAAGCTTTTTATTAATGCAGAACCGGGTGCGATATTAACGGGTCGGCAACGTGAGTTTTGCCGGACCTGGCGCAATCAAACCGAGCTGACTGTCGAAGGAATCCACTTTATTCAGGAGGATAGCCCCGAAAAGATTGGTGAAGCGCTAGCGGCGTTCGTACGCTCATTGAGGAGCATTTGAAGGATAGAAGCGCGATGCGTCAGGCCGGCGGCCGACATCAGACATTCAGTTCTACACCGCTGCATATAAATAGATGTCAGATGACATCTATATTGTCGAACCGACCAAATACCGAGGAGGAGAGATCATGGCTCAAAAGAAATTCCTAGTGACGGGTGCGACCGGCGACACGGGGGGTTACACGGTCGAGCAGTTGCTGGAGCGAGGACATGCGGTGCGGGCGCTGGCCCATCGCGAAGATGACCGCTCGAAACGGCTGGAAAAGATGGGCGCAGAAGTGGTTATCGGCGATTTTCTGAAGTTCAACGACGTGCGCGCGGCGATGCGAGGAGTTCGCGGCGCATACTTCTGTTATCCGATCCGCCCCGGCATTCTGCAGGCGACAGCCTATTTCGCTCAGGCCGCTAAAGAGGCCGGCCTCGAATGCGTCGTGAACATGTCGCAGAAATCGGCTCGCGAGGACGCGCTGAGCCACGCGGCGCAGGATCATTGGCTCTCCGAGCAGGTCTTCGACTGGTCGGGAATTACCGCGGCCCATCTTCGCTCCACGTACTTTGCCGAATGGCTGCTCTATCTTGCACCGATGATTCGCGCCGGAGTGCTGCACGTCCCATTCGGCACCGGTCGACACGCTCCTATTGCGGCGGAGGACCAGGCCCGTGTGATCGTGGGGATTCTGGAAAAACCGAACCCGCATCGCCGCCTGGTTTATCCTCTTTACGGACCGGTTGAGTTCACTTATGCCGAGATCGCCCAGGTCCTCAGCCGCGTCTTGGGGTGGCAGGTGCAATATAAGCAAGTGAGCATTGAGACGATGCTGACAATGATGGCCTCTGGCGGTCAGAAACCACCTCCTGGGCATAACGCGCGGGCTCTCTATGGCGAGTTCGAACCAAAACCCGAAGGTCAAGGAGATTCCTTCGCTATCCAGCATCTGCGTGAAGTCGCCATCGATCATCAGAACGGTATCTTCGCCGGGACGAATGATCTGGTTAAGAAAATCGGCGGCCGTCCTCCGACGACACTGGAGGAATTCATTAACAAGCACCGCGCTGCCTTTACTGCGTGAATATGACTGCCACGAACGCGCGTGACAGTTGACTCGGATGCCCAGTGAGACGGTGTCCGCCGAAACAGGAGGGAAAGTGTGAGTCGAGCCTAGACCTTAGTCACAGGAGCAACGGGGATGACGGGAAGTCACACGATCCAGTTGCTGCTGAAACGTGGGCACACCGTCCGCGTGCTCGCCCATAAGGGATGCGCTCACGAAACGGGGTCGACCTGATATGAATAGACGGGCGATCCCTTAATGATCTTCGAATAGGTTGTGTTACAATCCGCACAGGTCGCTGGTATCTGGACTCCGGTAATGGTTATGTGCAATTCTTCCGCTGATGAAACCTAGTATTTAAGGGAGAAAAGACTTTCTCCCCGTCGAGCCCCAAAGCGGTTTCTCCTTCCTCTTTCTCCTAGGCGCACCCAGGTTCGCCTAGGACCACTCCTGTACCAAGTGTCTGGCCATCGCCAGATGTACTTCCGCCCCCGCGGAGGCTCTCCAGCGCAAGAGTACCGTCTGCGGCTTAAACAGCCGGCGCCCACTCTCTCGCCAAGCCTCGGGGGTCCCCTCTATTTAAATCCTCAACCCCCGCGGCCGCGGGGCTCTTGCCCTTCCAGACCTTCTTCCGCGGGTCGCTCTGCTAACGCTTCGCTTTCGGCTCGAAAAATATGCCCAGCATACTTTTCGACCGAAACCGAACGTCGAAAAAACTCCGGCAGCTCCCAAAGCCTCGCCTCTCTGCTGCGGCTCACAGAACCAACTAACCAATCGACTAACATGAGTACCGCGCTAAACAATAACTCCACCAGATCAAGAGTCCCTGGAACGGTAGCAATTTCAGATGATGAAATGCGCCGTTTTGCTCCGAGTGTTTTCGCTTCCCAACCAATCCCTCCTTATGGGCCCGACTGTATGATTCAGTCAGTCATTGCTCGGAGGAAGGGGGAAAGTCTACACCTTATCTGCCGTGCGATTGTTCAAAAGGCCGGTTGCCATAGGCCGAAGATGCGTGCGAGTTTCGATCTGTAAGGAGAAAAATCATGAGCAAAAATAGTACGACTCAGTTGGAAGACCGAACCGTCAAGGCACTTAGAGTCCCGACCGATCTAAGCCAGGACGGAGTAGCGGAGATCTCAAGCGCTCTGCGTGAGCTACTGGCGGACGTGTTCGCGCTTTACGTGAAGACGAAGAATTTCCATTGGCACATGACCGGCCCACATTTTCGCGATTATCATCTTCTGCTGGACGAACAAGGAGAACAGATTTTCGAAATGACGGATGACATCGCCGAGCGCGCCCGCAAGATTGGGGGAACGACGTTGCGGTCAATTGGGGATATTGCCGAGCATCAAAGGCTCAAGGATAATAACGCCGAGTTTGTGGGTCCAAAAGAGATGTTAGGCGAGCTGGCCGCCGACAATCTGCAACTGACTCGGTTTTTGCGTTCCACGCATGAGATTTGTGAACGGCACAACGACGTTGCCACCGCCAGCTTGATCGAGAATTGGATCGACGAGAGTGAGCGGCGGACCTGGTTCTTGTCGGAGTCGGCACAGTAGAGAAGCGAAACGGCGATGGGGCGCATCGGCGCGGAGCGCCTTTGTCCCGTAGGGACTGAATGATCGTAGCCAGGCAATTTATTGCCTGGAACCCGTTCAATCGAGAATCCGTCCCGTAGGGCACGGTCTGATCCTAACCCCGGGTTGATTAATCGTCCGAATCGTGGCACGCCTATCGGACCCAATCATACCGTACCCTACGGGACGGGTCCTTCTTTTGACATGTTCCAGGCAATAAATTGCCTGGCTACGATCATCTAGTCCCTACGGGACAAATCCCTCGATCGTTGCCAAGAACGCCGGAACGTATTTTTGCGCTTTGAGCTCGCCGACACCTCGGATTCGGCGGGCGGCCTCGATCGAGGTCGGCTTAATACGAGCGAAGGCCTTTAGGGTTTCATCCGGAAAGATTACGTAATGCGGCACGCCGCCCTGTTCCTGAGCTAAGGCGGCACGGGTCCGGCGCAAAGCCTCGAATAACGGCACATCAAACGGAACCTCCACCTCAAGTTGCGGCGCGGACTTTTTGCCTTCGCGTCTCCTGGGTTCTTCCGGCCACACCAAGCTAAACGACTCTCGGTTTTGCATCACGGCAATGCCGGGCTCGGTCAACCCAATTACCGGATATTGGCCTCCGGTGGAGTAAATGAGCTTCGCTTCCTCGAGCTCGCGAAACAGCTCGTACAGATAGTTCGCCGGCTTGGTGTTCAGCAGACCATAGGTAGTTAGCTCATCGAGGCGGGTATCGATAATTTCTTTCGCCCGGCTCCCGAGCAGGACCTGGATCACCCGGTTCCGACCGAAACGCGGCACGAATCCTTCACCCGTCCGTACCGACATGCGTGCAACGCAGCTCAGTGCCTTCCGCACCATGATCGACTCGTCTTCCGTCGGCGGACGAAGTTTTTCGGAACGATTAGTCGAGCATTGATCGCAGGCGCCACAATTGGTCAAGTCGGGGTCGCCAAAATACCGAAGGATCATTTTTTGGCGACATTCCCGACCATAGGCGTAGGCAACCATTGCCTTCAGTTTTGCCCGGTCCCGCTTTTCTTTTTCCTGTAGACCTCGGACATCAATCGGTAAATCCAGGGGACGCAGGTCGCGTTGCAGCAGCCTTATTCCCCGCACGCGCCGGGCTGGGATGTCGTACCGATCGATAATACTGTGACGGTCGAGGATAGTCAGGGCTGATCGGATCGCCATGTCGTTATTGTCGCTGTCCAGGCGAGCAGCCAGGTCTTTAATGGGGACCACCACCTCGCCAGTCTCATTCGCCAGGTGGCAAAGAAGCAGGTACAACCTTCGGAGCAGCTCCACTGACGGATTGCTGCCATCAATGAAGAATTCCTGGACACGAGTATCGGCGTAATTGAACAGCAATTCACACTCGGCCAACTCACCGTCACGACCCGCGCGGCCGGCTTCCTGGTAGTAGGCTTCTATAGAACCAGGGATCTCGAAATGGGCGACAAATCTGAGGTCGGCGCGATCGATGCCCATGCCAAAGGCATTTGTCGCCACCACCACGTCGCAATCATTTTGGGTGAAACGATTTTGGGCTGCTTCTCTGGCATCATCGTCGATTCCGCCATGGTATCGCGCCACTCTGATACCCCAGGATTGAAGCTGATCGCTCACTTGGTCTACGCGCTTGCGAGTTGCGCAATAGACAATACCCGTTCGGTGCCGGCCGATCAGTTCGCGGAGACGCTCATACTTTTGCGACTCACCGGTCATTTCGGTAACCATGAATCGCAGGTTGGGCCGGGCGAATCCGGCCACAAAGATCTTGGGTTGGCTCAGGCCCAGGCGATCGACGATATCGGTGCGTACTTCTGGTGTCGCGGTCGCGGTAAAAGCTGCGACCTGAGGGCGGCCAAGTTCGTCCAGCACTGTACCTAACCGAAAATAGTCGGGTCGAAAATCATGACCCCATTGAGACATACAATGGGCTTCGTCGACCGCGAACAGAGAAATCGTAACCTGGCCCAGAGCTTGCAAGAACGACCGGCTGCGAAATCGTTCGGGCGCGATATAAACCAACCGGTATTCACCGTCTCGCATCCGCCGGATTCGTTCCTGCTGTTCCGATCCGGAGATGGTGCTGTTGATCAGAGTGGCGGCTATTTCTCGGGAGACCAGGCTATCCACCTGATCCTTCATTAATGCTACCAATGGAGAGACCACGATGGTGACCCCATCCATGAGAATCGCAGGAAGCTGATAGCAAAGCGATTTGCCGCCTCCGGTGGGCATGACCACAAATACGTCACGGCCAGATAGAATCTCCGAGATGATCTCCTGCTGCGGTTCTCTGAACTCGCGAAACCCAAAATGATGTTCAAGCGCCTGCTGCGGATCCATGGACCGGTTGTTGCGGAAAGATAGATAGTTTCTTACAGAAGGAAACGAAGGCAACGAAGGATTGACTGGTGTTTGGATTGGCGCGGAGGCTGCGGACATATAGTGGACGGAGTGGACTAAGTGGACGTAGTGGACGGCGGCAGGCCGGAGTGTCCAGGAGAAAGGGCTACGCCATTTGGCGGTCGGGTGCGAACGGAGCGACATCGATGTCAGTCGGCTGGCCGGTGGCCAGCTGAGCGGCAAGCCTGCCGGCATAGGGGCCGACGGTAAGGCCGTAGCGGCCCATTCCCGTGGCTATGATCAGGCCCGACAATTGAGAAGGACGGCCGAGTAGAGGTAAGCCGTCCTTAGTCATGGGCCGCAGGCCTACCCTGACTTCTGCCAAGGTCGCTGTCTGCAGGTCAGGAGCGATCGCTAGTCCTTCACGTAATACTTCCGCGACTCCCCCAGCGGTGGCTCGACTGTCGAATCCTGAGCCAGTCTCACGGGTAGCACCCACGACCACCCGGGAATCAGGAAACGACAACAGATAATAGTCATTCAGAACGGGCACGATGACCGGCCAGGCGCCAGTATTGGTGTCCTCGACTTTCAGATGCACAATTTGACCGCGTTGAGGCTCCAGGTCGAGTTCCAAGCCTAAAGGCCGGCAAAGACCAGCCGACCATGAGCCGCCGGCAACGATGACTGAATCAGCTTGAATGAAGTCGTCATTAAGCTGCACACCGACCACCGAACCGTTTGAACGTTGCAATACGGCTGTGCCCGCTAATCGCCTGGCCCCACCCCGAACAGCGGCTCCTAGAAGAGCGGTTCGCATCGATTCGCCGGACAAGCGGGCAGCTCCGCTTAAGTAGACACCGGCTAAGGCCGGATCAAGGCATGGGAATAATTCTCTAGGGCCACCCTTGTCGAGTACGCGCACCTCGCCGACCTCATGAACACCTTCATCCAAATGCTTTTGTAACCGGCGAACGATCGGATCGAGTTGATCTCGGGACGTCCCCACCGCAAGACCGCCAACCAGGTCGTATTGAATTCCAGCTTGGCCAAGACCCTTTAGCCTAGTCACGAGCTGCGGGTAATACCGGAACGCAGCAAAGGAGAGAGTCCGATATTGCGGATCGTAGTTTTTGGAAAGCCAGGGACAGATGATACCTGCCCCGGCGTAGGTCGCCCGGCCGGGAGCATCGCTGTCGATGATATCGACTTCGGCCCCAAACTGAGTGAGATGAAATGCCGCGCTGGCGCCGGCGATCCCTGCCCCGACCACAATCGTTTTCATGCGCTTAAAGGTAGCGCATGAGCGAGGAGTTCAGAAGTTCAGGAGTTAGAGGAGTTCAGGAGGCCGCTGTCGACAATGCTCGGTAAAAATCAATTCTCCGATCGCAGGAGGTTTTGCCCGCAATTTTGTGATGTCGTCCCAGCCTGAACTCCTGAACTCCTTCAATCATTCTTCCCCGTCATAATAGTCGAGGTCGTCGGAACGGATTGTTCTTCGTTCGGGCGAACGCACCGTCCATTTCTTACTATCCGGATAGTAGTTTGATTCCCCTATCGGGTTATCTGCCACGACGTAGACGACTAGATCTTGGGCACCGTCATTAATGAGTTGATGCGGTTCACCGGGCCGGAAAATGAAGGCGTCACCGGGTTCGATGTCGGTGATTCCATCTTGGTGCCTCACCTTGCCGGTACCGGAAATCACATGGTAAAACTCCCATTGCGCGCTGTGAGAATGGAAGGAATATGGGGCTTTGCCCGGCGGAATGCGTAAAATCTCCACATCAAAAGGGTGCCGTTGGTTGAGATCTGTCGAGGATGGATCGCGTCCTAAGGCCTCGGACACCTGCTTGCCGGCGCCGACGAACTTCCCCTTTGGCGAGGACCAGGAGAGTTCGGGGAGGTTATTGGTATTTATTTTGAGCATTTTTATGGGGGAATCCTAACGAACATGACTTTTCCTGATCAAGCAGCTCCTGCTCTATTTCCGGGGATCATGGCGGCGCCAATCAATACTCGAAAGACGGGCACTTCCGTCTCAAATAACGGTTCCGCCTTCGCTTCGCTATGGCGCGACAAGTCATACAAGAGACCTTTACGAGCGAGCTGCGAGATAACTTGCCCAAAGGTGCGGCCGGAATCTTCGGCCATCTGTCTCACCTTCACGTAAACATCGTCGTCGATCATCACCGTGGTGCGCATAGGCCAACCATCGGTATCGATGCGCAGCAAAGCAAGGCTGGCAGCGCTTCTTCCCGGGATTCTCCATCTGGTCCTCCGGTAACGAAAAGTAATCAGTAATCAGTAAGTCAGGAGTTCAGGAGTTCAGGAGTTCAGGAGTTCAGGAGTTAGCGTGGGGCGACCGGTCAAATTTCAAGTAAAAAGGGAAATTTATTCTTACCGGGGATCCAGAATCCGAGCGTGTGGCACTACGACCTTCTGAACTCCTGCAACTCCTGAACTCCTGATTACTGACTTAACCCAGCACTCTAAGAGGCGGCACGCGGTGTTTTCTTTTTGCCCTGATTGAGTTCCTTAAATTTTTTCAGTTGGCCAGGGGTTAGAACGGTAGCCAGTTCATCTAATTCCTCGCGTAAATTGTTGCCCTTGGCTCCGGTGAATGCGGATCCACCTCGGCCGCCGCCACCTCCGCCACCGCGACCACGTCCACCTCCACCGCCGCCCCTTCCTCCTGAGTGCGGGCTGGCGCTCGAATCAGCGTCAGCCCCCGCCTTGGGGCTGCCGTCGTTACTGCTTTCCGGGTCTCGATATTTAACTACGATATCGTCGAACCGATCCTTCTGAGCCGGGGTGACACCGATCTCTTTTTCCAACCGACTGAGACTGGGATCGGAATAGACCACAACGACCGGATCTACCGCCAGACCAAGTTGCGCTGAAGTGAGGACAACAAACGTTAGCAGAGTTATAACTAACGACCGCATAGGCCGATGAATTACTCAGCGCCAAGAATGTTCGCAATGTGCACGATGCGGAGCGGTGATTTTCTTATCCCGGCGGCTTAAACAGTCACTCTAGCGGTCCGCTAAAGACTGTGTGTTCCTCGTGCGGACAATGTAAAAATCGTTTATGTTGCGCAATGATTCCGGAACGCGAGGCAGACCGCTGTCCCGTTTGTGGGCAACCGAGTCCAGGTGAAACCGTGATTTGCGCAGAGTGTGAGAGCGCGTTTGGCAGATCGGAAGAGCCGGCCGCCGGGGGAAGAATCGACTTGGAACGCTACGTCGGAAAGATGTTTCCCTGGGAGCCGAGTAAAATCGCGCCTAACCTAGTATCCGGCCGTCGCGCAGCGTTCCTTCTCTGTTTCGCGCTTGTCTTAATCGTCGTTTTACTTTCGCTACTCCGCGCTCCGATCCCCTCTTGTTGGGAAGTGGGGTAAGGCGGACGGGGGAATGGAGTGGTGGAGTGAGAGCGCTCAGCTCCGGATCCCAATACTCCAATGCTCCATTACTCCACCACTCCGCTTTCGACACTTCTTGACAATGGTGAGTGAGCGGCTATGTGTTCGCATGAACATAACTCAGCGCCGCGTCTGGGTCCGGCCTCCTCTCAAGCCGGACTCAAACATTTTGGCAACTCTTCCAAAACCAAACAATAGAATCGCTAACTTATGCAAGTCACCGAAATCGCATTCAGCGTATATCCAGTCACTGATTTGAAGCGAGCCCGAGCGTTTTATGAAGAAACGCTCGGTTTGAAACCAGGCATGGTGTTTGAAGGGGAGAGTACGGGTTGGATTGAGTACGAAATCGGTCCTAGCGTTGTGGCTATCGGGGCCGGATCAGAACATTTCAAACCATCTTCCAACGGAGGGTCGGTTGCCCTGGAAGTGGGTGATTTCGATCAAGCGATCAAGGAACTGAGGGAGGCTGGCACTAAATTTGTTATAGAACCGCTGGATTTTCCTGGGTGTCGGATGGCGGCCGTCCTAGATCCGGATGGAAACACGATCACCATTCATCGCCGGAAGACCACGAATTGATGAGACCTCCGTTTGCCCCGGCTCAATGCCAATTCTTGATCTGGGGCCAGATCTCCTTGAGGGGGCGCTTTAGATTACGGCAATAGAACACATCATAGTGTTCGTAGGGCATCGAATAGGGATGGTATACCGCCGCAGCCTTGCGTACCTCTGCGAACTTTTCTTCGAGTGTCTGCTGTTTGTCCTGCAGTACGATGACGCTCTCACCTGTTAAGTCACGAGGTCCCCACAAGAAATAGCTCTGGTGCCCGCTGATGGCTTTGGGTAATTGATATTTGGGACCGAAAAAATCGATCGCGCCGGCTTGGCCATAGTTCTGCGCGAAGATCGCAGTTTTTGCGCGGACGTCGTCCGGTAGACTGTTATAGACACCTGCTACTGTCGTCACCATTTCCTCCCAGCCAAACTGATCGGCATACAATTGAGGCAGCGGGCCGAGCCTCCATTTTTCGATGGCCGGTGGCTGAAAGTTGAGAGCGTTTGAATATTGAATGTAAGTCTCGACCGGTAACACGGGTACAACAAATGGAGCGAGAACCGCGGCCACGATCACGATCAGGCCCGCATAAGCAATGGAGACCCACTTCAATCGCAATCGACCAAGCCACAATTCGCAGGCAACACTGCCACCGGCAAACAGGACCGGATAGGCTGGATAAAGGTAGTAAACTCGAGGGTCCAGCACAAAAATGATGACAGCAGCGAAAAGCCAAGCCCAGCCAAGCGCGCGGAACGGTTTGCCAATTTTGCTGAAGAAGTAAAACCAAAGCCCTGCCAGCCAGATCGGCAGCGACACTGGATTCATGGACAGAATCTCTTGACCAAAAAATGATAACGGCGTCTGAGATGCGTTGCGGCCGCTGCGACGAATATTTTCCTGCAGCTCCAGAAATGGGAAATGATGTTGAACGTTCCAGATCAGGTTGGGCAGAAAGATTAGCCCGGCAAGGAGCCCAGAAACCCAAATCCATGGACTCCGGAAAACCTGCCGTTGTGGGGTCAGCAATAAACCGGCGACGATGGCAGCGCCCCAGACGAGCATCGAATGTTTGTTTTCGAGACCGATTCCGGCTAACAGGCCGAACCAAAGCCACAGTTTCTGGTTTCCGGTTTTGATAATACGAACCAAAACAAAGGCGCACGCGATCCAGAGCAACGCCTCAATCGGGTTCATCGAGAAGAAACTATCGATCGCGAGAAAGCCAGGAGCAGCCAAGACGGCTAACACCGCCAAAATCTGCGCAAAGGTTTTACCTCCGAGTTCCCTCGCGATAAGGCCGGTCAGAAAAACTTTAGCTGCTCCGGCCAGGGCAGAGACGAACCGGATAGCGATGAGTGAATCACCAAAAAGCAATCGTTCGATCTTGACGATCAGCGCCACCAGCGGCGGCTGGTCCACATAACCCCAATCCAGATGATCACCGCATGCCAGGTAGTACAATTCGTCTCGGAAGTATCCGTAGTTCCGGCTAGCGTACAAATGGATCACTAGCTTGATCGCGGCGATGGCAAATACCGCCAACAAACCGGCGTCAACGAACCGGCGATTTTCTCGTTCCGATACTTGAGGCGTAGCCTGTGTGTTCATGGACTGCGAATCCCCAAAACCTCAGCCCAGTCCGGCCGCAGGACCCGGACTGGTTTCTCTACCCTATTCTTGGTTAGGAGTTGGTCAGTTAAATGCCCTTCGGAATGGCAGGCTGCTCCCATTGCCCCGATTTAGCCGAACGGAACACCGCCTCGATCACGGCCATGTTCTTGATTGAGCTCTCGAGCGGGACCGGCAACTCGGTACCCTCGCGAAGACTCTGAGAGAAAAGATCTCCCTGAATGGTATACTGGTCCACAATCTCGAATTCTATGACCTCGGCGCTCCGGCCGGAAGGATCGGCGCCGTCGTCTACAAAAATTCGGCACGGTTTGTTGGGCGGAGCATTGAACGGAATCTCGATTTCAATTCTCCCTTTAGTGCCCAGGATCTGAACTTTTTGATAAGGCGCGAGCTGAGTACTGCAGGTGAAAATACAATGTCCGGAAGGATAGTTCAGAACTCCGGAGCTTAATATGTCGGTTCGCAAATCCGGATCTTCTTCGATAACACCCACAACGCGCGTTGGCTCCTCACCGAAAATGAATCTCGACGTGAAGATCAAGTAGCACCCGATGTCCATCATGCCGCCACCGCCATACTCACGGATATTGCGGATGTTTTTCGGGTCATGATTATTGTAGCTGAAACACCCGGCAATGGCCCGGACTTTGCCGACCCGGCCGTTCTGGACTAGTTCGACAGCCTTTCGCCATTGCGGATGGCTGCTCACCATAAAGGCCTCTTCGATCTTCACCCCGGTCCGGTTGCGCACTTCCAACAGCGTCACCGCCTCTTCCGTGGTCATGCTAATGGGTTTTTCGCAAAGCACATGTTTGCCGGCTTCAGCTGCTTTGATCGTCCAAGGCACATGCAGATGATTGGGCAACGGATTATAAATCGCTTCGATTTCCGGGTCGGCCAGCAGCTCTTCGTAAGATCCATATGCTTTCGGAATCCCGAGCTGAGCAGCCGCTTCTTGGGCTCGCTTAAGATCTCGCGACGCAACGGCCGCGATTTCGGACCACTCGCCTCGCTGCATTGCGGGGAGCACTTTTTTCATCCCGATATCGGCGGTGCTTAACACGCCCCATTTAACTTTGTTTTTCATTTTTTCGGATAGCTCTTGAGTTATCAAAGAGGAAAATAGCCGCAAAAAGGCGCAAAAAACGCAAAAAGAAACCGCGAATGAACGCGAATTAAAACCTCAACCGCAGATTCACACAGATTAGAGAGGCTCACACAAAGACACTAAGGACAAAGGGGAGACCCATCTTTGTACTACAACGAGACGTCTTCAAACATTTTGACGAGGATTCACGTCCTCGCGAAGACAAAATAATTCACAACAAGGTCGCGAAGGCCGCTAAGACAAATCATTGTCGAAGCTTAGTCCAGACTGTTTTGTCTTCGTGGCCTTTGTGTCCTTGCTGTGAGATTTCCGGTCATTTGGTTGCGGCTCTGCCTCAGTGTGATCTTTGTAACCTTCTGTTGTGACTATGTGTTTGTGCTTCTGGCGCCTCTTTGCGGATATTCTTCTTCTTTGTGTCTTCGTGTCTTTGTTTCTTCGTGCCTTTGTGTGAGATGGTCTAGCCAAGGTCAGGAACAACCTGAGAGGCAAACGCACTCCGCATACGAGACCGGGCGTTTAGGACGTGCTGTTCTGCTAAACGAGAAGCAAGATCGGGGTTTCGCTCCTCTATGGCCTGCAGGATGGCTCCGTGCTCGCTCCTTACCTGTTCCACCATCTCTTGTGAGTACGATTCCAGAGTCCGCGTAAAATAGATACCGGCTCGCAAATGTTCGAGGAGAAAAGTTTGGATAGAAACGAAGTAGTCGTTCCGCGTTGCCCGAACAATGGCGAGATGAAATGCCACATCTGCTTCCACCGATTCGTTTATCGAGAGGTCCGGGCGGGAAGCAGCGGCGTTCATTTCCTGGAGAAACTTCAAATCTTCTGCGGTGCGCCGAATCGCGGCGATGCGCGCCGCTGCTGCGTCAAGGCCAGTACGTATCTCTAGCAATTTCGCGGTATTCGCGAGGTTATTATAATCAAGCCCAGGAAGCTGAAAGTTTCCTACCAGCGGTGACCGGGCGAACATCCCTGCGCCTTTGCGAATTTCTAACAACCCGAGAGAAGCGACCGCGGAAATTGCTTCCCGGACGGCAGACCGGCTCACGCCGAAATGCTTCGCCAACTGGTTTTCGGATGGGAGTTTCGAGCCAGGAGCCAGGTCACGGATTGTGGTGGTTAAGTATTCGGCAATCGTATCAGTCAGCCGGGGCGACCTCTTTGTCTTGTCAGACATCACCGAAGAATACACGAAATGACAGTACAGGAAAACCTGGATAAATTAATAGACATGACGAAACGTGTCTGACAAGTTGATACCACTTCAGGCCGGTTTCAGCGGAGATATCGCTCATAGAAGATCAGCGGTAGCTGCCCGCCATCTTTTAGAACCAATAGGAATGTGATGAAAGTACTTGTGACTGGCGCCGCCGGGATGTTGGGACGGAAATTTTGCCAAGAGCTTGCGGCTAGGGGCGAAATTGCGGGGCGAAAAGTGGAGAGTTTGACGATGGTGGATATCGTCGCCTCGCCGCCAATTTTGGAGAGTCCGTTTGCCGTTCGATCTGTGGCGTGCGACCTGGGAGCTCCGGGAGTTGGTGAACAATTGGTGGCTGACCATCCGGAAATCATTCTGCATACTGCGGCCGTCGTGTCCGGTGAAGCAGAAGCGGATTTTGATAAGGGATACCGCATCAATGTAGACGGTACCCGTTATCTGTTTGAGGCCATACGGGAGGCTAATCACCGGCCGCGGGTCATATTCACGAGTTCGATCGCAGTTTTTGGAGCGCCGTTTCCCGAGATCATCGGCGACGAATTTTTTTCTACTCCCCTCACCTCGTACGGAACCCAGAAAGCAATCGGCGAATTGTTGCTAGCTGACTTCACGAGAAAAGGTTTCTTTGACGGGATCGGAATTCGGTTACCAACGATCTGTGTTCGGCCAGGTAAGCCAAACCGAGCTGCTTCCAGCTTTTTCTCGGGAATTATCCGCGAGCCTTTAAACGGGCAAGAGGCGATCTTGCCAGTGCCGGATACCGTACGTCACTGGTTTGCTTCTCCACGGTCGGCAGTCCGATTTTTCTTTCGCGCGGCTGAGATCGATGGAGCACGCGTCGGCGACCGGCGGAACCTCTCGATGCCAGGACTGTCCGCCACCATAGGCGAGATGATTCAAAGCCTGGAACGTTGTGCGGGTCTGGAACGGGTAAAACTGATTCGTCGCGAGCCTGATCCTACGATCATGCGAATCGTTGACGGATGGGCCCGCAATCTGGATGCGTCGCGCGCTCGCGCGCTCGGCTTCGAAGCCGAGACTAACTTCGATGAGATCATTCGAGCTCACATCGAGGACGAAGGCATTAAGTTATAAGTTTTAGGTTTTAGGTTTTAAGTTTTAGGTTGGGCGCTTGTGCTGTTCTGGGCTGGAACGACCATCGGACGAAACAACTTACAACTTACAACCTAGAACTTATAACCTAGAACTAGAATTGACAGTCGAAAACTTGTCTGACAAGTTTGGAGCCATGCGTCCCCCCAAGAAAATCAACCTTCGGTTTCTCGTTTGCGCCGCCATGGCGCTAGGGTTTTGGACCCAGCTAACCGCCTCAGCCAAAGACATTGTCTATCTGACTCCTGGTTTAGATCTGCCCTTCTGGCGCTATCTGTCAAAGGGCGTGGAAAGTGTCGCCAAAAAGGAAGGGTACGGGTTTCAGGCCTTTGATAGCCATAATGACGCCCAGACTCAGTTGAAGAATGCGCAAGATGCCATCGCTCGCTCCGTCGCTGGGATTGTGATTTCGCCAACAGACAGTTCCACCTGCCCGAGCGTCTTGGCGCTGGCTCAAAAAGCGAATATTCCTGTGGTGATTGCCGACATTGGAACGAACGAAGGCGAATACGTTTCGTTCATCATCTCTGATAACAAAGAGGGAGCTTACGGTACTGGCAAAGCGTTGGCCGCGGCTATGAAAGAGAAAGGGATGGCTGATGGCACGGTCGGTCTGGTGACGATTTCGCTGACGAGAAACAACGGCAAATTGCGAACCGCCGAAAGCCAGGACATTCAAACCGGCGGTTCGAGCAGCCTCGCGGTTCGAGCCGATCGCGTAAATGGTACGACCACCTTTGGTAAAGTTCAGATAGCCCCAGGCTAAAGCGTAAAGCACCAACAGCGCGCAGCCAGTCGTTTCAGGTCAGCAGGGTCATGCCCGAACCGAGGATCGGAGACGACTATCTCGGTGTCTGCCTGGATTTGACCAATTCATTCGGCGCCTTGGAAAACAAAGAAGAGATTCTTCGCCATCTGGCTGCTCAGGCAATTAATGTGCATCTCAAAGATTTTGCTGTTGAGCGTATCGAGTATTTAATGGGTTTTGCTTTTCGTGGCCGCCCGGTTGGAGCGGGACGCTTGCCGTTGACTGATTTGTTCTCGACCTTAGCAAAGACCGGAAATCGACCGAATGTGATTGTGGAACACTGGACTCCCTTTGCCCAAACGCTGGAGAAAACGTTAGAGCTTGAGGATGAATGGGCGAGCAGGAGCTTGCAGTTTCTCAAAAGTCAGACGTGGCGGAGCGGTGAGCAAGGCCCGAACCCCGAACTCCAATAGCAAATAGCAGATAGCAGATAGCAAAGTCCGTTCGAGTCGCCGAGAGGCCGCTTCAGCCGCAATCTGCTATTTGCTATCTGCTATTTGCTATTCCGAACGAGCTTCAGGCGAGTTCGGCGCAAGAGATGGAAGCACTGTCATGTGCTTAACTCCAATCGCGGCGACGAGCGCAGCGAGAATAAGGAGGACCGCCGAAATCCAAAACGATAGCTGAGCGCCCGCAACGTTTTTCTCATTTAGCAGGGCTCCATAAACTGCTACGCCAAGCGCTCCACCAGCTTGTCGCACGCTGTTCAAAACTCCCGATGCCACGCCCGATCGGGATGCTGGCACTGTGGTCAGTAGTGCTGTGGTCATGCAGGGGACGGCGAGGCCAACTCCTAAGGGAATAACGACAAAACCGGGTAACATCTGCAGATAGGATGCGTCGGCGTCAATCGAATGGAACAACCAGTAACCGGCGGCACCAACTAATAAACCGATCACCATCAATGGACGTAGGTTAGTTCCTCTGGCCAGACGCCCCGCCATCAGATTGGAGAAGAGTAGAACGATCGGGAACGGCAGAAACATGAGGCCGCTCATCACGGGTGAGTATCCGCGGATCCGTTGAAGGTAAAGCCCGAGTATAAAAATGACGCCATAGAGCGTGAAATTAACGGCGAGCCCAATCAAAGTCGCTGCGGTGAAAGTCGGTTGCCGAAAGAAATCTAACGGGAGCATGGGTGAAGAAACTCGAGACTCAACCAATACAAACGCCGCGCTGGAAACGAAAGCGACGATCAGAGAGCACCAGACGATCGGGCTAAACCCGCTGCCTTCGGAACAAATGACGGCGCCAACTAATCCGAGGAGCGCTGTGATCGCAAATAGTTGGCCAGCGGGATCGAAGGTATGATGTCGACTAGGGGATTCTTGCACAAACGCCTGGGTCAGGAAGACACCGGCGAGTCCAATCGGAATATTAATCAGAAAAATGCTTCGCCAGCCCAAGCTATCGACTAAGAATCCACCTAGTACCGGACCAACTGCCAAAGCGACGCTGCCGGATGCAGTCCAAAGGCTCACCGCGCGAGCTCGCAATCGAGTGTCATTTCCGGCGGCTTGATTTAATAACGCTAGAGAGCACGGGACAAGCAGAGCGGCTCCGATCCCCTGGAAGGCACGAGCAACGATCAGCGCGATTGGTCCCGGGGCTAGGCCGCAGCCAAGTGACGCCGCCACGAAAGCAGCGAATCCGACGATGAACCCTTTGCGCGCACCGATCTGATCACCGAGCGCTCCTGCTGACAAGAGAAGCGCCGCGAACGCCAGGGCATAGGAATCGACGACCCATTGTAATCCGGCCACTGCGGTACCGAGATCGGCGCCGATCTTGGCCAAGGCAATAATGACGATCGAGACATCCAGCTGAACGAGAACGAATCCCAGACTGGTTGCCAGAATGGTTAAGCCAATGTTTCCGCCGCCGCTTCGCTTTGGCGCGACAGGTGGCTGCACCTGTTTATGTGTGTCGTGCATTTCCGTTGCGGTGGGTTCCTGGTTTTTTGAGGCTCTGCGTAGTCTCAAGATATTTGCTGCTAACCCAGCCTATCGGCGCAGGCTGACCCAGCAAACCGGAACAGTTCGGCGACGGCCGAACTAAAAAGGAGATGTGGCACACCGTAATTCACGGAGCGGAGAAGCGTTTGTCCCGGAGGGACCGAATGAAGGTAGCGATTCGACTGAGCTCGCCGAAGTCCAGGCAATTTATTGCCTGGTATCCGTGCAAAAAGGGAACCGTCCCGTAGGGCACGGTATGATTGGGTCCGATAGGTATGCGACGATCTGGACGACGAATCAACCGTGGGTAAGGATCAGACCGTGCCCTACGGGACGGATTCTCGATTGAACCTGTTCCAGGCAATAAATTGCCTGGCTACGATCAGCCGATCCCTACGGGACGGACTTTTTTTCGACCGAATTCCAGGCAATAAATTGCTTGGACTTCGGCGAGCTCAGTCGAGTCGCTACCTTCATTCGATCCCTCCGGGACAAAAGTTGGTGCACCTTTCCGACTCCCTCAGGTGAGCGCGTGGGCTTGCAATTCTTCTAAAGTCACGAATTCCAAGGTGGAAGCGTGAGTAGCATGAAGGTCGACTGGTGGCGCGACACCCGCTTCCAACGCTTCATGCCAGCGAGTCACGCAAAGACACCAACGATCGCCTTCCTTCAATCCGGGGAAGCCATCCTGCGGTGTTACCAAGTCGTTGCCGCGGGCATAGGAGAATTCGAGGAATTCGTTCGTCATCTGAGCGCAGACCGTATGGAGACCGCTATCGCCAGAACCAGTTCGGCAGTAACCATCTCGATAAAACCCAGTGAGCGGATTACGGCAACAGCAGCGCAACTCTCCCCCAAGAACATTCGTTGGCACGCGTAGAACATAGCATGCGTGACAACGCCGACAACGCTCCGGCAGCCGACGCGGGCGCGTTATGCTGGGGAATGATATCACGGGCACTCTTGATTGATCGCGCAAGACAAGCCACTCTCCTGGTCATTGGTGCAACTCGACGAACCTATCCCTCACCCGAATCAAATCGATAAGCCTTGGCTGACCGCCCTTTTGAAAAAGAACGGGGTGCTGGCATCGAATGGGATACGGCACATTCAGGTCGACGCTTCGCCTAGCACAAACGCGCACATCGCTCGGATACAAATCGAATACGACGCCGGAGCACAAAGAGACGCGCCGCGATCGTTGATATTGAAAACGGTCGAAGCCGGAGCGGGTTTTGTAAGGAACTCTGAGGTCAACTATTACGCCCGCGATTACCTAGACCTGGCAGATGCGCCGATACCAAAATGCTACGCTGCGCACGTTGATTCTGACAATGGGTCGTATTCCATCTTAATGGAAGATCTGTCTTCCACTCACGACAAAGATACCTCGCCAGGTTTCCAGTACGGATTGGAAGTGGCTAGCGCCTTAGCTCGATTGCATGTTTTCGGCTGGGGTGAAGAACGAATTCAGAAACTCGATGGCCGTATATCGGACAACGCGAAACTCGACCGCTACATCGCGCATGTCCGACAAGGATTAGATTGGCTGTTGGAAGCGACGCGGACCGACATTCCCGACCTGTGGCGGGAGGCCATTCTTGACATCTTCGAGCATCACCCAAGGAAAATGTGGGAAAGGACGAATGATCCTACCGGATTTACGATCGTCCATGGAGATATTAACCCTGGTAATATTCTGTATCCGGTCAACGGAGGGAAAGTCTACTTTCTGGATCGGCAGCCTTTCACCTGGTCGCTCACAACGTGGCTCGGGGTAAGTGATCTTTCTTATTTAATGGTGCAATATTGGGATACGGAGCAGCGCCGGCAGCTGGAACTGTCCGTCCTGGAGCAGTACCATCGGCAGCTGATCGACAATGGCGTAACCGATTATGGTTGGGATCAGCTGCTAGCAGACTATAAGCTATGCATTCCGCAGGTAGTGTATACGGTCGCGGAATGGTGTATCCAACCGGAAGACCGTGATCGAATGCGTTGGCTCTGGCGCTTGGAGCTGGAGCGAGCGATGCACGCGTTTTTCGACTGGGGTTGTGCTCCGTAGGAGCTAAATCTTTATAGCCAGTGACCTCGCGTGATATTGCTCTGCTTCGACTAGCCAACCAGCAAATCGTGGCTACGCGATCCATGGAACCGGCGGAAGTAGTGGCATCGCTTGGCGCCATACAGGCTCAAGACTATCTGGGTACACTCTGGGCCATTGGTCTACGTTTACCGGCAGCGACTGAGACGGATATTGAACGCGCAATTGCGGATCGTACAATCATCCG
>Ga0209240_1000303_pt1 | contig 20499 bp, 25 predicted proteins | sample GraSoi_2013_80cm_FD_185828 | JGI IMG/M metagenome (GOLD analysis project Ga0209240, IMG submission 185828) | Grasslands soil microbial communities from the Angelo Coastal Reserve, California, USA - Sample 9_17_2013_80cm (SPAdes) (version 2) | ecosystem: Environmental > Terrestrial > Soil >...
AACCGGTCAGACGTGCCGCCTCAGCATTACCACCAACTGCGTACACATGCCTTCCGTAAGGCGTGTAACGCAAAACTACATAACCCACCACCGTCACCAATAAAAACAACAGCACCGGCACGGGCACGCCCAGGAACGAACCGCTGCCCCACCAGCAATAGTTCGTGTCAAACCCACTGATGGGCGACCCTTCGCCGATCAGGAGCGTCGCACCTCGCCACACTGTCATGCCTCCCAACGTCACGATGAAGGGCGCAATGCGAAACTTCGTACTCACTTTTCCCTGAATGAGGCCCACCACACTGCCCAAACCCACGCACATCAGCAAGGCAATCAACCAGCTGAGCCCCCCAAATTTGTGCGGATCGGGCGTCGCGGAGCGTGTGTCGCCAGTGCCATTGATGGCCGCGGCCCCACACATCGCGCACAGCGCCAAGATCGCCCCAACGGATAAGTCCACCCCGCCCGTTAGAATCACCAGCGTCATACCAACGGCCATCACCCCGTAAATGGAGACGTCCGTTAAAATGTTAAACAGGTTACGGATCGATAGAAACCGCGGATTTTGTGAAGCAAAAAAGATAATCAAAAGGATCAGGAAGAGAAAAACGCCGAACTTCTGCAGAAAGGCGACCCATTCGAAGGGCTGCTTTTTTTCCACTTCAACGACTTTGTCGATAGGGGCGGTCGTTTGAGCCATAAGGGGGGAACAAGGGGTTTTGGTTGGGCTACTGGGCATCAATATGGGCGTGTTGCTCATGGGGGGCGAGCACCATCAATTTCAGCAGCTTCTCTTCCGTGGCCTCCATGGCTGGCATTTCGCCAGTGATGCGTCCTTCTTTGACGGCGATGATGCGATCGCACAGTAAAATGAGTTCCGGCAGCTCCGAGGATACGACCACCACCGCCGTGCCGTTGCTTGCCAACTCACGGAGCAGTTGATGCACTTCGGCCTTGGCACCGATGTCGATGCCACGGGTGGGCTCATCGACGATGAGAATCTTGGGCTTTAGCGCCATGCAGCGGGCTAGGATCACCTTTTGCTGGTTACCTCCCGACAGTGTGCCGACGACGATTTCCTGGTTTGCCATGCGGATGCGCAATGCTTTGCGAAAGTTCTCAATGAGCGCGCTCTCCTTGCGTCGATCGATAAAGAAACGGCACACCAGCAACTTGGCCAAGCTAGGTAACGTCAGGTTCATGCGGACAGAGTGCGCAAGAAAAAGACCTTGCTGCTTGCGGTCTTCAGGAACCAAGACTATCCCCAGCTCAATCGCCTCGTTGGGTGAGCGGATAGTTACCTCACGGCCTTCAAAGTAGACCTTGCCGCTCTCGAACAGGTCGGCGCCAAACAACGCACGCATCAGCTCGGTCCTCCCCGCGCCCACCAAGCCGGCAAGTCCAAGAATTTCGCCCTTGCGAATTTCCAAACTCATACCCCGCAGCGGCACTGCCTGGCTGCCGGGCAGCCGCTTGAGCCGCGTGATGCCCTCCAGGCGCGCGACCACCTCCTCGCCCTTATGGTGCTCGCCGTGCATATACTCGACGTTGCGCCCGACCATCAAACGCACAATCTGGTCGATGCTGGTGTCGGCCACCTGGCCCTCCCCAGCGTACTGGCCGTCACGCAACACCGTGAAGCAGTCGCAAATCTGCTTAACTTCAGCGAGCCGGTGGGTAACGTAGATGATGCTGATTCCTTGCGCCTTCAAGTCCCGCACGATCTGGTGCAGCTTTCCGACCTCACGATCGCTCAAGGCCGCCGTGGGCTCGTCCAGGATGATGAGCTTGGCCTTCATAGTCAGCGCCCGGGCGATCTCCACCATTTGCTGCTCGGCGACGCTCAACGCGTAGACCGAGGTTAGCGGCTTGACTCGCAGGTCCAGTTTTTCGGCGACTTTCTTGGCTTCCCGCAACATCGTGGACCAGCTCAGGAAATTCCCCCGCACTGGCTCGCGGCCGATGAAAATATTTTCGGCCACTGATAGGTTGGGCATCAGAGTGAACTCTTGGTAGACCGTGACAATGCCTAATTGCTGCCGCTGATGGGGCAGCTCATGGCCCAGAGGCTTGCCTTCAAACTCGATTGTGCCACTGTCCTGGTACTGGGCGCCAGACAGGATCTTAAGCAGCGTCGATTTGCCCGCGCCATTTTCGCCCAGTAGCGCGTGAACTTCACTGCGTCTAACGCCTAAGGACACCTTGTCGAGAGCCACAACCCCGGGAAAACGTTTGGTGACTCCCTCCACAGTCAATAAAAACTCGCTCATTGAGAACTCCCTTAATCGGCCGCTCGCGCTGAAAAAATCACGCGTGTGAAATAACTTGAGACCGGCCGGTATCGCCGCATGTTCCCGGCCTTTTTTCCGTTCTCTGGAACACGCGTATTAGCGTACGCAATCAAATTCGGACTACCTATTCTGGTCCTCCTTGCCAACTATCTCGCGGACTCCGTCGAGGACGATTGCTAACAAGATTAATGCACCAAGGAAGGAGTTCGCGAAGTAAGGGTTCGCTTTGATTTCGACGAGACCATACTTGATCAACATGAAGATGGCGCCGCCCAAGAAAATCCCAGTGACAGAAATCATTCCACCGTTCAACCCGACCGAAGTGCTGCCATTCACGTTATTGAGCCAATCGGTCCTCATCCACATAGGCGATCGGGCGAACTCTATCGACTTGATCGAAGGTATTTCCCCAGAATGCCTTTTTAACGTTTGGGCTTCTCAGGAAGTCATGCGGGAAACCAAGTTCGACCTCACTAACTCGGTCGAGTGCCTGCATTTCCTTTTCCGTTAACGTCCATTCAAGTGCATCAAGACTTTCTTTAAGCTGCGCCACTTTGCTGGCACCGACAATCGGGATTGTACCTTTCTGCCGAACCCAGTTGAGGGAAATCTGTGAAGCACTCTTCCCGTTTTCCGCTGCCATGACCGCAACACTGTCCGCAATCGAAAGTTCCCGCGGACCATACTTCTTTTCGTTGCGACGCTCCGCAAGCTCACTAAGCTGTTCGGATCGCTCGAGGTTTTGTTCCAGCGATCTGTTGAATCTCCCGGTCAACAGACCGGCGCCCAGAACGGACCAGGGCGTAATCGTCAGGCCAAATCTCTTCGCCATCGGGAGGAGCTCTCGTTCCGGCGTCCGCTGGATCAGGCTGTATTCAATCTGTAACGCCACAAACGGCGTCCAGTGTTTTAACGTAGCAAGCGTATTCGCTTGGGCGATGACCCATGCCGGATGGTCCGAGACGCCACCATACAACACCTTTCCACCGCGGATCAGAGCGTCGAGTCCATGCATGACTTCCTCGATTGGCGTCACCGAATCCCACATGTGAACCCAAAGCAGATCAATGTATTCGGTTCGCAACCGCTTGAGACTCGCTTCGACCGAATGGACCATGCTCTTGCGACTATTTCCTCCACCGTTTGGGTCGTCTGGGCGCATGTTGGCGCTGTATTTTGTTGCGATGACCAGACGGTCTCTTTCGATTGAGGAGGAGACGAATTTTCCCAGATGAGCTTCACTCTTTCCTCCGGTATAATCGTTCGCGGTATCAATGAAGTTGCCACCCGCTTCCAGAAACGCGTCAAACAGCTTTCGACTGACTGTCTCATCTGCTACGCCGTGACCATTCTCGTCGCCAAATGTCATCGTCCCAAGAGCGAGTTCGCTTACTCGAAGCCCACTATTCCCCAACAATTTATAACGCATAAATGTTCCAGATATTCTCCTTACGTATGGGCATTTTGTACTCGCTGTCGAAACCGCGGTCCAACGTTCCGATTAGGGACTGAGCGCTCTTTTCTCCTAGCTCAGTCCGGCAGTGGGTTCACCCTGTGGTTCAACTTAGATTCCACATCCTTCAAATACGCTAACGCGGTTCTTGCGATCCGGTCGGGGTCCGCTGATCGACTATCCAAGCCGACCTCCATGGTAATGAACCCGTCAAAAGCGCATTCCCGCAATGCTTGCATTAGACCCAGCCAATCGACCCGACCCTCCCCTGGTAGTACTCGATTTTTGTCTGAAACGTGAATGTGCACCAAATCTCCGCCCATTGCGCGAGCGTAGTCCGCAGGTATTTCATCCCGATATAATGCATGCAGCGTATCAAACATTAGTTTTACGTTGCTGTGCTCCACGCTGCGCATCAATTCGATGGCGTCATCTGCAGTTTCAATTAGGTTAGTGGCGGCGGCTGTAGGTTCGACTACTATGGTAATATCCTTTTGATCCGCGTAGGTGGCAATGCGATCCAAGCAATCCCTGGTGCGTGACCATGCCTCTTGGCGAGTCGTGCCGAAGATCTGCCAACCAGCGATGTAGATAACTTTCTTGCCACCCAGATCCGAGGCGAGATCAATCACCTCATGGTAATATTTTACCGTCGCGTCCCTCTCTTCGGAACACGGAGACGCCGGATTGAAGCCTGGACCTCCGCCAGGCGTAGCCAGCAGACTCACCACCTGCAGAGCGCAGGAATCTAACAGTCTTCTCAGCTCTCGTCGCCGCTCTGCGCTTAGATATGCCGGCCAGGCGTGGGGGGCGGCGCAGCCAATCTCCACTCCATCGTAGCCGATTTCACCCAAGCGGCGAATCGCCACATCGAGCGGGTACGCCGGCAACCAAGCGGGAAAACTGCTATACGCCCAAGTGTTGAACGCATACTTCATAAATTACATTCATCTCCGAAGGTACAAGGAACCTCTCGAATCTCTAGTTGGGGGCGACCAATGCCAGTTTCACTATCTCAGGTTTCTCTCAGGAGCGAAGGACTTCCGTAGAGGACGTCAATAGAAGGACGTTCCGTGAAAACCTTTGATTCCGGTTAACTACTTAACCTCCGCGTAGCGGTCCGCTTCTTGCACATTCGCCTTTTCTATAACCACCGGAGTTAACAACTTCCCTTCGATTGGCGTTTTCTCTCGTAAATGCGATACTAACGCGTCCAAAGCCATCTTGACCTGTTCGACCGGGAACTGAACGGAAGCGGTCATCTCACCGTCCCTGATCTTCACTAGGGCTTCCGGCAGGCCGTCAATTCCCAAAACGACAATCTTGCCTTTTGGGATGCCTGCTTGTTGTATCGCTGCCAATGCCCCCAGTGCCATGTCGTCATTTGCCGCGACAATGGCCTCCGGCACATAACCAAGCGAAGTCAGGATGTTCTGCGTCACCGTCAGACTCTCTGCACGCGACCAGTTTGCGGTCTGCTCGGCGACAATTTCGTACTTTGCTCCCGCGGCTTTCAAGGTTTCGTGCACTCCTTTACTACGATCGATAGCGGCACTCCCGCCGGGTCTTCCAGTAATGAATACGATTCGGGCGCCGTCTGGAAATCTATTTACTACGTATTTTGCCAGAGCCGCGGCTCCGGCCACGTTATCGAGACAGAAGAAGGGTATGGGTTTTTTCGCACCATCGACATACCGGTCAAAGCTCACCACCGGGATGCCAGCATCCAAAGCTTCGTTAACGGCGGGAGTCAGGGCGTTCACATCGTTGGGATCCAGCACGATTCCATTCACACCTTGGGTTACCGCGTTCCGTACATCACTTGATTGTTTCGAGGAACTACCTTGTCCATCCTGGACGATCAGTTCGACGTTCAGTTTTTTCGCTTCTTCTCTTGCCGTCTTAGCGGCTAGCGCTAGCCAGGGGAACTCAAGACTTGGGCTGCTGTAAGCGATCACTAGGTTCTTTTCGCCGGCCAGACTGACGGCGCACGACAAGATCAATGCGGTCTTTATGCCTAAGAACGCCTGGATGAATTTCTGTGTCATTATCTTTTCAAAGGGGGGGACGTGTTGACGAATTCGCATTTATTAATTGGTCGGCGCAAGCTCCAAATCCTTACACATCGAGGACCTCAGATAACAAAACTTGTAAGAAAATCGCCCGACTCGCTACGTAGCTTTAAACCAAAATTCAGTCGCCCGTAGCATAACTCTTTTATGCATTCTCGGACTCACAAAGCCAGAGTGGCGAAAACTTACAAAGGCCACGACGGACGGTCTACTTGGGCTCTTTGTTCGCCTTCTTCAATCGAAGTTCTGCTCGCTTGACGAGCCCAAGACTTCAGGCCGATCAAAACCACAGCAGAGTTCTCGATCGTATCAGGCTGAGTCGAATGAGGGGATACATTGCTGGCCGCCGACGGCTCTTTCTTCGGCCGAAAGCTTCCATAGATAAGCCGTGCGCCCCGGCTGAACGTGAAATAAGACTGCTTCGCCAGTTGGCCGCGCAGGAATGCTTTGATTTCCCGTGGCTTCGCATTGAGAAGGTCCGCCAAGACTTTGGTATTGTAACCTTCCCGGGTTAGCCTGGGCTCCAGCCCGTTAATGTCCTTGGCGAGGACATTGTCGATCATATCTGCTCCCACCGGTTTTTGACCGACCTTGTGTGCTTCTTCAAGCGCACGCGTCAGATAAAATTCGAACTGCATGGGGTCGAGAGCTTCTCGCTGAGGGTAGCTAAAGCGTCTTCTGTGATAATGCCCTCAATCTTTGTCTTGGGTGCCGTGGATTGCATCAACAACCATTTGATATACGTTCGTTTCTCGCTCCCCAAGCCCTCTAATTTAAAGATCGTGGCGCGCGAACCAATCTCTTCCATCGACGGCCGACGCAGATCGTTCTTCAGCTTTGGATGCCCTGCCAGCACTACCGAAAGTGTGCCGCCGCTATCGCGGACGACCTCGATCAGTCGCTTGAGACCGATAAGGGTCTTGCTGTGCAGATCATATGCATCGTCGTCGTTTCGCGCTGCTAACGACAGCCTCCTGAGGAGACGCTAAGCGATCTTATCTAAGCCCTAGGTTTTCTATTTCCGTGTAACGATTTCTCCGCTTCTCCGACAAACAGTCATGAACTTATTAGAAGTCATGATTGTACAGAACGAAGAGAACACCAAGCAACCCCAGAATTCAGACTCAATCGGAAAGGAATGAGAATGTTTCCCAAATTTCGCACACGCTTGTCCGCTCATAGGAAAACAGGCAATCCTCTCATGCCAAAGTCGCTTCGTGTCACTTGTCTCCTCGCTGTCAGTGTAATGTGCTCCGCAATCTTCGCGAAGACTGCGACGGCTCAGAACTATACGGGAGCGGTTTATGTAGGAACAGACGGACAGACGAATGGGCTAGTGGCCTACGGTCAAAAAGCCGACGGCACCCTGGCTTTTATCGGGGAGTATCTGTCAGGTGGGGCTGGAGGCCGACTCAACACTGGTGGCCCGATCGACCCGCTGATCTCAGCTCATTCAGTCTTAAACGTCGACAATCGCTTTGTTTTACAGGTCAATGCCGGCTCTAACACGGTTTCTTCATTTCGGGTAAATAAGGACTTCAGTCTAACGCTCGTCAGCGTGGTTCCAAGCGGTGGTTTTGGACCTGACACCATTGTTGAGCGCGATGGGGTCGTCTATGTTGCCAACGTCTCCAGCGATGGCGTTTATACCGGACCGCCGGACCAAGTAGGCGATATTGACGCCTTTGAATTGAACCTCGGGACTGGTCATCTTCAGGAAATTCCGGGCTCGAAACGGCAACTTCTTGGCCGTCCCTCTGACCTGGCCGTAGGTCCAAGTGGCCGTTCTCTTGTCGTGTCGATCTACAATGCTGGATCAACTGCGATCTCAGATAGTGCCGCGACTGCCGAGCTTGAAAGTTTTGCAATCGTTCGGCCAGGCTTTCTGACCCCTTCCCCGGTCTCGACAATCACGTCCACGCAGCGGAACAATGTCCAGGAGCGCAATCTCCCTTCGGCGATTGGCATTGCGATCCGCGAGCTGCCCGGGCATGAAGTGGTCGTCGTCACGGAATCTCGAGAGTTTCTCGCGAATGGCCAGCCGGCGTCGCTCAGCCAATTCCAGACAGGATCCGTTTCGACGTTTGATCTGAATAGTTCGGGTTTCCTCCGCCCCATATCTTTGGATGTACCGACCAGCAGCCAAATCACAACAGGCCCGACGAACACTTCAACCAGTTCCTGCTGGATCTCTTTTGATAAGGATGGTCAAACATTCTGGGTGGTCAGCGCCTCTTCGTCCATCATTTCCAGCTTTCGATTCAATGAAGATGGTTCAGTGGAAGAAATTGACAGCCGTGCAGCGACCGGAATACCAGTCAACCCGGCTGCCGCTAATCCGGCAGCGGGAGCCACCGGCTTTGTCGACGTTGCCGAAACGGGAGACAGTAATTTCCTCTACGAGCTGGAAAGCGGCACAGGAAAAGTGGCCATTTATCGGATTTTCTCGCCGGACTCGCCATTGACGCTGCTGCAGCAGATATCCACGGGATTGCCGCAGACTGGAGGAGTCATGGGCATCGCCTTTATCAACCCCGCTGACCTCGGCGAGGGCCAATAGCAATATTGCAGAGCGCTTTCTTACTCAGAAAGAACACATAAGGCGATGGGCATGCACGGAGGCCCATCGTCCTTATGCTGTGTTGGAGCGCTCTCATGATCTGGCTGTGAGTTGTCAGCCTGCGCGTGCAAATCGATGGCGGTCATCCTGTTTTCTAAGCACGGTTTGTAATGGGCGGTTGGGCAGGGCCCTCACGGATCGTGGCTGAAGGGGGGGCGACCTTCAGGTCATTCCTTGGTGGGACTGAAGGTACCATTCCTCGGAGCCGACCTGCGCTCAGGAGCGCCGGGAGCGGAGGGCGGGTCAAAGGCGATGAGGAGGCTGCCGGTTAGTTCCGTATATTGCAATACGATCGGCTGCGCCTCTCCTTCTGGGGTCACTCCTCCGTTTGTAAAAAATTGTGCGTTAAGCCCCGCGAGCCTCAACTAGGGGCCACACAAGGGAAGCTGCGATTAGACCCAATAAGCGGTGAAGACACGAAAGTGCCAAAATTGTCCGGTCCGTGAAGCTCCGGCGGTGCTCGGTCGGTCAGAAACGGTTTGGAATTCGAATCGCGGCTCCTTTTCATCTAAACCCCATTTGGAAGCGTGTCGGAAACGATCGACAGCACGCGCTGAGGCAATGAGCGCTTTGCTCGGCACGCAGCCGTAGTTGAGACAATCGCCTCCCATCTTATTTCGCTCGATGAGAGCGACACGTCCCCCGAGTCCGGCAGTGCCCGCAGCGGCTACCAGACCAGCGGTGCCGGCCCCGATGATCACCACATTATAAACGCCCAAACCTTGTTTTCTTGCATCATGAGCAACTCGGAACAGATGCGTCTCCGTGGCCCTAAATCCCCCAGCTTTATTCCGAGTGGCCGAAGACTTTGTGAGGTTGAGTCAGTCTTGCTGCCGGTTTCTCCGAATTCTCAGACAAGCGAAGAGGCATCAGATTCGGACTAGAAAATGATGGCCTGATCCTTGTCCTTTTAACTGGCATACCGGGCTCAGTGTTATGTTCGTCTGGCAAGAGCTGTTCTCGGTCTCTGCTAAGTTTCAAAAATGAATGGCGTCGGATCGCATTCGAATTTCGCTACAGCTATCAGGATGTGTGATATCGAATCATGACCGTTATTTTACCCATCCCATCGTTTGGCTGGTACCGAAATACACGAAAGATCGAATATCTAAGAGACGGATAAAAGCCGAACGTTAAGATTGTGCCCTTCAAAATGACTCTCGACTCTTTTGGAGGGGCTTAGCTTGTTGTTCTCGTCCGTATCTTCAGGACCAAAATCAGCCGATGCCAATTGGCCCAACCTTCAAGTCGGAAATTAGCGGACAAAAAAACTCAGTGCGAGGCCGAGCTCGCACTGAGTCGAAGCGGGCGCGTTATACCGGCTGCTTAAGCTTTAAAAGAAGGCAATTCTAATCAAGGCGCTGGACTGGCGGACAATTGATGATCACGTGGCTATCGCCAAACGCCGCGCCCTCTGGGCCGGTGAGGATCCCGTCCTGAACTAACGTCAAAATCCGAAACTCCTCACGCAGCTGAGACCTGTACCCCTTCGTAACTGCATCTGGAGTCCACTCGTAAAGTTGCGCATTCCAAAGTGGGCTGTAATCATTCGCGATCGTCGGGATGCCGCCGAAAGTGTTGTTTGGCCGGAACCCATCAAGAATGGTTGCGAAAAGCCCTTGCCGCTGCGGATTCGCGGTGCCCATCGGACCATTAGTAGCGATAAAGATACGTTCAACGGGACTGCTAAAGCTATCATCAAGGCCAGTCACCAATTTCTGCAACAGCGGGGCGAAGGTGTTATGCTCGATCGCAGCAATGGCTGGGTCACTAGTATCCATGGAGAGGTACCAAAGTGGTCGCCCAAAGCTGAAGCCGTTTACCAAATTTAACGTTACCGTCCGATTTTGGGGATCGGAAGTGTTGATAGCCAGGACGGCGTCGTGCACCTTTGAGTAGTCAACGTTCCCATTGGGAAAGTTGATTGCGGCGTCAGGCTGATCAAATGCGATCATCGGAGCATTGTAGATTATCCCTCCTGCATTAAGGACGCGTACAAGCGGACTATAATTCGAATCGCCGACTGAGCCGGGACGTGCCACCGATGGCGGAAACGGATCCTCAGCAGATCCGGGAACCAAAACCCGGTGGGGGCGGAAATCGACAGTTCCGGCATCAAAGATCAACGTTCCGTTCGCATCGAAATTTGCGGTTCGGGCTCCGGGCCCAGCATAGCTCAGCTTGGTGGAAAAGTTGATGCCGAGGAAGTCGGCCTGTTGCTGATCACTGACATCGGTGAGAATGTACCATACAACCTGGTTCGTACCCTTCAGATAACCCTTGTACAAGGGCAACGTGATAGTTCCTTTTATCGGATCCACAACCCCGGACTTCAGCAACTGGACCGGCCCGACTAGACTTGGGTTAATATCGGACGGAGGTGGGCCGAAATAACTTAGCCCGACCGAAGCACCGACTGAAGCCGGAGCCGGAAACAGGTCAATACCGGGTTGACCACCGCGCACGCCAGGACCGGGGCCATCCTGCGTTTGCGCAATCGCGGCAAGCGGTAGCGCTATACCAAACGCTCCGATTATTAGTCGTTTTCTGAATATTTGCATTTGTTACTCTGTAAACGGTTAGTTGTTTGAGATTATGCCTTGCTTCATTTCACTGTCGATCTTTTGGAGTCCAGGAAAAGAAGATCAGCACGTTATTAACTGAGTCGCGAATGCGCTTGTTTTCTTACAAAGTGTTTTACTTATTTTTCCTGATTTGGCAGCGACGGGTGAGTAGTAACTAATCTTTTTACGGGGGCCAGCAATACTGACTGAATCTCGTCTCGGTATTTCTTTGCCTGTTCGAATTGCGGCCAATGGCCTGAATTCTCGAACCAAACGAAACGCTTTCCGGAAGTCGGATTCGTCGAAGATCGGCCAAAGCCTCCCGATTACCCTGTTCTAGAGCCTTGGTGAACGCGTACTGGTAGCGTTGTCTTTCAGACAACATCAGGTCCGCAATTTGTGCGACGCCGATATATGGGCAAAACAAATCCGGGTAGCGAGATGCCGCAAGTATCGCCGGCACCGTACCCCAAGAATGAGCAACTAGATAAACCTTTTCGATCTGCAATGTTTGGCGGAGCCACTCAACGACCTTTCTGATGTCTTCGACCATGACGTCAATACCGAGCGCGGGTTTGCGGCCGAATAGTCGAAAGGATTTCCCTGCGCCACGATGATCCCAGTGGACCACTACAAATTTCTCTTCCAGTTGCGCGTTCTCGTGAGCGAACGGCATTTCCGGAAATCCTGGTCCTCCGTGAACCATCAATGGAAAGCATCTATCGAAAACCTGTCATAACGGAGCGCCGCTGTCAGAAGCGCCAGCAGGAGTAAATAAATGAGTTGGAGGCCGGCAATATCCCACTTCTGAATAATACAAGTCCCGAATAGTAAAACCCACATTTCCACGCCCGCGATCAGTAGTGCCGGCCGCAAAAACAATCCCAGGGCGATCCCGATCCCGACAATCAGTTCCACTGGCGGGATTGCATATGCGGAGATCACTACCAGCGGTTCAGGTAGCCAACTCTTCGCAAACATTCCTTTCATGGATTCTGCAAAAGCGGGCAAGCCACCGATCCGGGCTAGACCGTGCGCGAGGAAATCAAGCCCAACTCCAATTCTAAGGAGAACGTAACCCAAAGATTCATTTGTGAGTTTCATAGCCTGCAACTGCGCCCTTCCTATGCATTTACCGCTAAGTTTCGACCAGCACTTGTTTCAACTCGTCCATGGGAGCCTGGCTAGCCCACATCACGATCAAGCCATTCTCTTTCTCGAACATCATGTGCCAGCCATTTTCCGAGAGGAGTCCGGAAGGCAGCTTCGGATCTTCTAATGCCTTCTCGTCGATGACCACTAAATGCAGAAGAGTGCCGGAAGGAAGGCGAAAACAGGTCAGAGATGCAAGATGCTGTTGCCAAACAAAAACGCGGCAACCGGCCGTGGCTATTGCTTGAAGTTTTGGCGGGAATCGCCGTAACTCGGGAGCCTCATGTTGCTGTATGAAGGCTTGCGTAATCCCGAGACTAGCGGTTTCCAAGTCGAGTTTCGGTACGGGCCTCACTGCCACCATGGCCAGCGCATCCGAGCAAAAGCTCTGGAATCGTGAAGAGGGATTCCGCAAGGTAACGACCTGCTGGCTTAAGAAGAAAGCGACAAGAACAACCGCAGCGGCGAGTGCAGGCCAAGCGTTTCGCCAGAACTGCAATGGGCGCGCTGTTTTCCTCAACGACTGTAGAATGGTCTCTCTTAGTCCTTCTGGCGGACGGATAGACGAGAGCTCTTCTATAAGCATCTGATCAAATTCCTGTTGCCGGGCGAGCCAGGCGCCAAGGTCAGAATCTTTGCTGGCGAGCTCTAACGCTTCCCGGAATACAGGATCCGCCGCATCCGTACCGTGCGGCCGCAAGGCGCTCAGAAGTTCTTTAGCTTCTTCTCTGGTCATCTCAGACCTCCGGATTTCGGCGCTTCGGAAGCCGTATGACCCTGTCAAGATCACCCTATAAAGCCATCGCCAACGCGCGTCTCAACTCTTGTTGCCTCGAGAAAGCCGCGACATGACTGTGCCAATCGGGATTCCTAAAACTGCCGAAATCTCCTTATATGAGAGGTCGCCCAGGTAAAATAATTCCAAGGTTGATCGATAACTCTCTTCGATCGCCTCAAGTGCGTCCAATACGTATCTAGAATCGACGAAACGGAGCGCGTTTGACTCGATCGCCGTTTCATGATCTTCCTGCCGAAACTCGACTTGCGGATGGGCTGTGTGTTCGCGGACGCTCCGCAAGAATTCCCGGCGCAGGGTGGTGAAAAGCCAAGTTTTCACCTTTCCCATTTCGCGGATCTGCTAGGCAGAGTGTAACCGGAATTTGTCGCCAACGGGGCGATGTGAGCGGTCAACATGCGGATGCCCGGAATGATTACTTCGGAGCGGAAACAAGCGCCCAGGTGTAACCGTCAGGGTCAGCGATGAACGCTTCTGTGCCCCAGTTATATGTTCTAGGCTCTTGGATTATCCGGTAGCCGGCTTTCCGTGCCTTTTCTACGACTGCCGATGCGTCGCCAACGCTGAAATGGGGATACATCCCCAGTCCTTGGCGCTCGCCGTTCGAACGCGGTTGTTCCCAATCCCATCGGGCGCTCCAGAGGTAGATGCCAACGTTGCCAGATTCCAACATCACAAAGTTTGCGCTTCGGGATTTGAGGCCAAGGCCAAGGATGTCGCGATAGAAGGCAATCGAAGCATCAAGATTCGAAACCTCAAGCAGGATATGATCGATTTTCGGTGCGGTGTCTACCGGTGATTCTGCGTCCGCAGCAAAGGCTGAGACGGGCTTTAGGAAGATGTAACCGCTAGAAGCGGCTAGGCAGAGGATCAAACAATAGAGAGATCGGATCGTAATCCGACGCAAGGAGGTCCAGGTTGGCGGACCAAGCATGAATTTTTTCTGTTTCATTTCTTACTCTATTTTACTCACGGTCATGGCTGGCGACAGCGACGCTGAAGTCCGGCATGAAGCAACGTCCGCGCAGATCTTTGCAGCTGCGCGTCTAACCGGCGAGATATTAGTCGATCCGCCTCTCGGCAGGAGACTACACTGCGACGCGTTAGCAGACGAATCATCAATTTTCGCATGTTCCTATCCTAGGAATTCGATTTCCGTAACGGTATTGTGTCTCCGGATGGTGTTTCTCCGGCTCATGTAAGTAACCGCGACAAACACGCATGCAGTTTCACAGACTCTTTTATAACCTCCGGAGTCAACTGTTTCCGAAATCGACTCTGCATAAAGTCAGTCGAGAATTCTGTCGATTCCTTACACGTTTTTGTTGGGAAATTGGCAGTTGGTTTGTGAGGCCGCTTCCCGCACGTGCCTGCTCATTCGACTTTCTCGCGTTTGAACCACCGCTTTTCCAAGCACGACCGCAGAGCTGATCGCACGCGGTGTAAGATAACCCCGAGGTGGTTTGAGGAAATCTGTAGCCATTCGCAAAGCTCTTGAGTGGGCACCTGTTCAATAGTTCGGAGAAAAAAAACCTCCCGCGGAAAATAGTGCTAAGGCGAAGGAAGAAGAGGCGGTCCTTTTGACTCTTATTCTATAGGTTCAGATTATGAATCCGTCAGATCCAGAGTTTCTGGGGAAGCCCACGCCGCCATCCGGTCTTCCAGTGAGCCCGGCGCACTGGGTGGATCTAAGCCTCCCGGGAGCCGTCGCTACTGCTGTCTTTCCGATTTTGAAAATTGCTATGACTAACATCGTTGGTATTTTCTTTTTGACTGCCGTCAATCTGGCGCTGTCCTCTGCTGCTCTCGCCGACAATCACGGCGTCCTCGCAGCGCAAGGATATCGCTGGGTCGTCGTCAACGGACCGTATGCTTGCAACGCTGAGCAAGATGCCGAACGCATCACTACTCACCATACCGATGCGGTAGAGCTCGACGTAATGCAGAATAGCCGGTGTTACTATCTAATACCGGGAAAGATCGTGCAGCTGATTAAGCAGGATCCAGCGCGCGGTATGTCGCAGATGCGCGTGGCCGGCGTGCCTAGGCCGCTTTGGGCCTATAGCCGATTCTTCAGTGAGCACCCAGTCCGGGACCTAGACGGCGCGATCGAAACACCAGAAAACTCTGGCCTGCTGTCTACCGCTCATATCGCGCTCCCTTCCGCTAGTCCGGCCGGTCTAACTCGGCCGAATTGAATGAACTAAGTACCAATTGTCAAATGCAACACTCATCAATCATACTGTCAGATCGATGCCGTTATCGAGATGACAGGCCCAAGTGCAAAGTAGTTATCATTTACGAGGACAACGCAGCAGGAAGGCGTGCCAAGCATTTCTGCGACGAAGTGATTCGGGAGCGAGTCGATGCATGCGATATCAGCTTGGACCTTTGGAACTTCCAGGTACTTGGAATTTCCCAGGTTGCGGATAAGGCTTTGCAAGCCGCCTCTCGAGCGGACGTCATCATTCTTTCCATGCACGGCACGGCTGAGCTTCCTGCCACGACCAAAGATTGGATTGAAAGATGGTCCCAGCGATTTGCCGATAGTATGCCTATGCTCGTCGCACTAGTCACTCCCGCTAAGACAGAGCGCGACACCGTGGCTCCCACCCTCAGTTATTTACGCAGCCTCGCCGACGAGAATCAAATCTGCTTTTGGACTAACACTACATTTTTGTCTGTCTAAACATTAGAAAGGAGTCCAATTATGTCCTCGTGGACTTACCGCACACAAGGGAACGAGATGTCTCGGTTTTCGGCGACCCTTACCCTCAGCGACTTTCCACTCCTGATCGGCGAGATATTGCGCCGCGGCGACATGCGATCTCAGCGGCGGGCAAAGCGTCGCTTGGTTATTCGGAAAATCAAGGCCACTTTCGGCGTGCGCAATTAGCAGCTATCCGCCTAAAGGGATCGGATTAATAAGCGATGGCTGCTTCTCGACCCACGCATTGCAGCCCGCCAGCAGCGTCGCCTTCGTCCGGTAGGAACGCCTGCCCCGGCACTGTGGTTCTTCGCGCTTGGACTCGGAGTACTGCTTCCAATTCTACTTGGTTAACTCGGCGTTATTTCTCATGCGCAGGAATCCGGCAAAAACCCTGGGGTGGAACTCCAAGAGCACTGTTGAACTTACTGGACAAATTCTGAAATGCGATGAGAGCCGTGAGCTCCATGATGGCATCCTCTTCAAAATGCTTTTTTAGCCGCTCCATCAAGCCTTCCTGAATCTCGCCAGAGTGGAGCGTGACGGCTTCTGCGTACTCGAGTGCGATACGCTCAGACTCGCTAAAGAGGTCGCTCTGTTGCCAAACATCGAGTGCTTCGACCTTGGCGAACGCAACGCCTCGCTTGAGGAGCGTGGCGGAGTTTATGTCGACACAGAAGCGGCAACCGTTAAGCTGCGAGACGCGCACTGTAATCAGCGAGCGCAAAACTCGAGGCAACGGCGAGGTTCTCCGATCTATCATCCCATAGAGAAACGCGACTCCCAGAAAGAGTTTTGGCGCACGCGCCCAAAGCCGCGCAGAGTCGAGCACTGCTCCATACTTACGCCGCTGGTTCCAAAAGAAAGGCCACAAATACCAAGGGTAACTCTCAAGCGGTTTAGGAGAAATTCGCATGAGCTACTTCTCAAATTCTCAAATCTGATCAGTTCCTCCGAAGCAGCAAGATGAGCCAGGTCACGATGCGCCACCGTGTAAGTTAACTAGACTCCTAACTTCGCTTTTTCTTTGCGGCGCAGTATTCGTTCTAATAATGCGTCAATCGAGAACAAGCCGGGTCCGAACACAAGAACGATTAAAGCTGCGAGCAGGAACGGGAATGGGTCCGCCTTAACAAATTTATCCGGATCGCTGAAAATGCTCGATACCGCCTCGAAATCCGCAGCCAGGTAGGCAACGGTCATGGAGATCGCGATCAACAGCGACAGGAGCCGCGATCCGAGACCGATGATTAGAAGCAAACTGCCGAAACATTCAAGCGAACCGATAAAGTAGACGTTCAAAGTGGGCATCGGAATGTGAAGGCTGGCGAAGAACTCCGAGACTTTTTCGATATTCGAAAGCTTGCCTTTGCCGGCGAGAAATAGTTGCCAGAAGAAATATAGACGCAATGCCAGGAGCGTTGGTGACCGGAGAGAGTTAGCGCCGGTTACGAGCAGCTGGTAAGTGCGGCGAGTTATATCTTGTAGGGTATTCATCATGGACGACAAAGCCAGCCAAGTACCCCCCAGTCATCGAACCACTCTTTGATCTGCGTGGCCCAATCGATGTTTGTTCTGTCGCTTGCGGCTATAGCGTCAGAGCAGGCATTCTCGAGCGTTGCGCCCTGAGCGAGCGCTGACAGGATCGCGAACGCCTCCGGGTCGATGCGCTTATAGTAAAGCATGTTATCGTGGCGATGGACCACTAGGAAGACTTTCGCTCGTTTTGGAGGACGGATCGGCTTGCGACGGGCTCTCGCCGTAGGTGCAGAGCCGACGGCATTGCTTGCCTCAGCACGCAACGCGTCCGAGTCTCGCTTCTTTAGTGCGATGAGGAAATCATCTACCGCGTAATCCAGTTCAAGCAGCGAAAGATACGGCTGCAATCCAAGTCGAGCGCCAATTCTTCTCGCGGTGCAGCCCACTGCGGTTCCTCTCGAAGAAATTGCTCCAGTCGGTTGCCTAAATCACGTGAGGTGTAGGAATCGGATGGGTAGCGCGCCAGATATGCCGTGATCAACTTCATAAACTTCCGTCGCCCGACGATAGCGCGCAGACCCGGGTAATCGTCCCAGAGACAGTCCAGAACGCGGAACCAATACTGACGATTGTAAATCTCCAGTCGCTCAAACGAGCTGAGGCGATCGTTCGGTTTGATAAACTCCGCCGCCGCTTCGTCCATCGGCCTGCCGTCGATCCAGCGTTTTTGCATCCGCCACCGAGGCGTGAGCGGACGAAACAGGACCGTAGCCATCACTCGCTGCAACTCGCGCAGTTCGGCGGGAGAGTCGATGCTACGCGGCGCTCGGAGCGAGCTGTTGGTCGCGGAATTTGTTAGCTTTGAGGGCTTCATTATGGACTTCGTCAAAAGATGGGATCCGATCATCCCATTCCAATAGGGTGGCGGTGTTGCCGACCAGTTTGAGTGCGTGCCCGTACATCTTCCAGACCGGATCGAGCACGGGATGATCGTGCGTATCGAGGATATATTTTTCGAACTTCGAATGACCGGCGATATGGATCTGACCAACCCGATGGTGAGGAATGTTATTGAGGTAATCGTAGGGATCGAAGTTGTGGTTCTTTGAGGAGACGTAAATATTGTTTACGTCCAGAAGAATACCGCAATCGGCTAGTTCCACCACTTCGCTCAGAAATTCCCACTCGGTCATCTCAGAGGCATGGTACTCGCAGTAACTGCTGACATTTTCGACGCAGATCGGCACCTCCAAATAATCACGCGCAGCGCGAATCTTTTCCGCAGTATGGCGCGCAACAGCAAAGGTATAGGGCATCGGGAGCAGATCGTGCGTGTAACGTCCGTCAACGCTGCCCCAGCAAAGGTGATCGGAGAGCCAGGGAGTGTTTGTTCGTTTTACTAGACGCTTAAGGCGTTTTTGATGCTCTCGGTCGAGTTTATCAGCCGAACCGAAATACATCGCCACCCCGTGCTGGACCACCCGGTACTGTTCAAGGATGCAATCCAGTACCTCGAGCGGTCGGCCTCCGTCGACCATGAAATTCTCCGAGATGATCTCAAACCAATCGACGACAGGCTTTTTTGCGAGAATGTGCCGATAATGGGGCACGCGCAAACCAATCCCGATGCCGTACTCTGTGAAACCGTTATAGGGATTTTCAGGCATAATCTTTGCCTTCCTGACGAATTATACTTTCACGCTCCGGAAGGAAAGGCCCCGTCCGCTCCGACTATTCTTGACCGGCGCGGACCAGCGCAGAATTAGCGGGGAGTACAGAGACCCTCCCTCCCTCACGAAACTATCCCACGCGCCCACCGATGTGGGCGGCTAGGGTTTGATTACTATAGTCAATGCGGCTTGCTTCCGTCGGTCGCACAACCCCCTTTACCTTTGCAGTCGTTTTTGCCCCAATTCTTGCCACCGCCCTGGCCCTTACAGTCGTTCTGGCCTTTGCAGGCGTGTTTGGGAAGGGGTTTTTTCTCGTCAGCCATAGTCTGGAGGGAGACCCCCGGACTGTGCGACGTGGACGTCGACGTGCTGGCCGCGTAAGTTCGCGCGGCTAAGGATCCGGTTAAAAGCCCGGCAACAGCCGCGCCGGCAATCACTGCTTTAGATGGTTTCATGGACTAACCTTTTTATTGTGTGGTTGATATCATGTTTGCCGCCGCGCCGGCATAGCTCGGGGGGGCCAGTAAGCCACTCCATCTTCGATTTTGCGTGCGTCGGCATACAGGTAAGACGCAATGCAGCACTACCTTATTCCATACGGCGAATTATTGATTCTGCAGGGATCAGGATCAATCCGGCGAACAAACAGACAAAACTGCACCGCAACAGTAGTCTCATTTGCGCTCGCTCTTCGGAGGCTGTCCAACCAGGTTGCTGATCTTGATGACGTGGCACCAGTGACACCACACAGCGCCGAGATTGAGCAAAACAAAGCGCGCCCCTCTTTCTTCGCCTGCGCGAAGACTGAGTCAGACCACGGTTGCCAATCGATATTGTCTTGCCTCTGCTCACCAAATGCGACGTTCAAAGAGAGCAACAGGAGCCCAGCAACGGGGCGGAAGTGCATTACTACCCTCCCAATTTCGTTGCTTCCCTGCGGCGCAATATTTGTTTCAGTAGTGCGTCGATCGAGAACAAGCCAGGTCCAAACACGAGAACGATCAGCGCCGTGAGCAGAAAGGGAAAAGGGTCCGCCTTAACAAACTTATCCGGATCGCTGAGAATGTTCGATACCGCTTCGAAATCCGCAGCGAGGTAGGCGACGCTCATCGAGATCACGATCAGAAGCGCTAGGAGCCGCGATGCGAGACCGATGATTAGAAGCAAACTGCCGAAACATTCGAGCGATCCGATAAAGTATGCGTTGAGAGTGGGCAGCGGAATTCCCAGGCTGGTGAAGAATTCGGAGACTTTTCCGATATTGGAAAGCTTTCCTTGGCCGGTAAGAAAAAGCTGCCAGAAGAAGTAGAGACGCAATGGCGACCGCAGAAAGTTAGCGCCGGTTAAGAGCAACTCGTAAGCTCGGCGGATGATATCACGTAGCGTATTCATGATGGGCGGCGAGACGGAATCGTGCTTTCACACTCGGGAGGGACAGCTTCCGTCCGCTCCCACTATCCAGAGGCGCCAGCAGCACCAAGGCCCAAACTACAAAATAAAACTTTCGCATCCTTAAATGATGCTCCGGGGACTTACCCATCGAGTTTACGCCTGCAGATCCACAGGCGGAAACTCATCACGATGTCGATTGATGAACTCATCAAGCGCCAAGCTAACAAGATCAGCGAGATTTCCCGACTGGTTTCTCTGGCCCGGGTGACGAACCAGCCATTCATCAAATATCTCTGCTAACAT
>Ga0209240_1000304_pt1 | contig 20452 bp, 32 predicted proteins | sample GraSoi_2013_80cm_FD_185828 | JGI IMG/M metagenome (GOLD analysis project Ga0209240, IMG submission 185828) | Grasslands soil microbial communities from the Angelo Coastal Reserve, California, USA - Sample 9_17_2013_80cm (SPAdes) (version 2) | ecosystem: Environmental > Terrestrial > Soil >...
AGAGTCGGCGGAAAAGTGGTCCTGCCTGAGGCGATCTCTGTACTGAAGATGGGCTAAGCCCGAAGGAGATACACATCATGTCTTTCATTGGACCAACCGGAAAAAACCCGTCCAGGTACTTCTGGACGATCCAGATGCTTGTCGCGGCTGTCTACAAGACGGCTCAGACAAGCGCCTCCATCGACCGTTATCGCAATGGCGGCTACGCGGCCTTGACGCTTGAACTGTGCCCTGGCCTGTGGACGGATGGCACGCACGCCTTCACGATCAACGAGTCGGATGACAACTCAACCTGGACAGCGGTCGTGGCGGCTGACTTGATGCCCAATCCTGAAGTGGGCGTGTATGGCACGGCTTCCACGTTCCTGCCGATCAACGCTGCTACGGCTGTTGTGCAGCGTATCGACTATATTGGCCGCAAACGCTATGTGCAGGTGGTCTCGGCGGAGACAGGCGCAACCGGCGCGGCCTATGCGCTCTTGGGTCACCTGTTCGCGCCGAACGTCTTCCCGGCGGCCTAGGTAACTTAAAGGTAACGCTGAGGTAACGCTATGGCTGATAGCTTGAAGCTTGATTGGCAAGTCACGGTCCCGGTTTCGGTAGAGCCTGTAGGGTTGGGTGATTTACGCTCGACGAATACAGGTTCCTACCTGCGTGTGGACTTCACGGATGACGATACGGTGCTCTCGGCGCTGATCTCGCAGTGCAGAGCGGACGCCGAGCGCATGACCGGCAAAGCGTTTGCGCCACAGACCATTCAAGCGATGTGGACGATGCCGCAAATCAACGCCGGGAGCCTGTCCGGCTTCAAGCTCCTGTACGACCAGGACTTTTACCAGTACAACGAGAGCCTGGGGGCCAACCCGTTCAGTCCAGCGCCGCTTATGCTGACCTTGCCGATGCCGCCCTTGACAGCGGTGAGCCTGTTTGAGTACAGGATCACGGTCTTCAACGCCTGGCAGACGTGGCCGGCGCTGGTGAATGGCGTGCCGAACTATGTGGTGGACACGCTGCCTATCCCTGGCGTGGTGTTGCTGCAATATCCGCCACCGGCCTACCAGTACCGGCTGACGTACACGTGTGGGTATACGACGCTGCCGCCTGAGCTGAAGCTGATGTTGTTGCAATATATCGCCTGGAAGTATGAGAACCGGCTCGGTGAGGACAAGGGAGACGAGCTGCGCAACATCTTCTTAGGCAGAAAGAGTTGGGTGCTATAATGCCGTCGCTCTCAAGCCGTAAACAGGTATCCAGCACAGCGTCAGGTCGCAAGGTGATTATGAAGTTTCAGCAACTCACCGGCACACCCAACGGTCAGGGCGGCTTCGTGAATGGTGGCACCTGGAATGATGTGGCAGGGCTCACCAATGTGCCGATCACGATCAGAGCGTGGACGCCCTATGAGAAGTTTCTAGCCCAGCAGCTCTATCCAGGTGTGACGAGTAGGGCGTATATGCGCTGGCGACGCGGTGTCAATGTGCTGGTGAGCATGCGTGCGATGTATGGCAGCCACGTCTACTGGATACGCGGGGTGTCGAACTACGATGAGGCGAACACGGATATCATCTTGTACCTGGAAGAATGGCAACCAACGGGGACGATACGACAGTAAGGAGGGACTATGCGTATAAACGGATTTCGCTGTGATGCCTGCTCAAAAGAGCATCTCTTTGAAGCAGCATTTTTGATGCAAAACACGGGAATGGAACTACTGCCTGCTGATTGGTTCATTGTGCATCACGGTAAACAAGGCGAGGTGCCCTTGATGTTCTGCTCATTGCAGTGTCTTGCAGACTGGACACATAAGCAACTCCCGGAACCCAAAGAAGTCGCGCCTGGCACATCGGAGAACTGGTGGTAAGCCATGAGCGATGAAGTCACGATCAGCGGCATGGACGCGGTATTCGCGCAGATCGATGCGCACTACCAGAAGCAGGTCAATCGCGCCAATAAGTTCGTGCATCTCGCGGGCTTCACCTGTCAGAAAGTCGGCAAGATCAACTGCCCGGTAGGCACACCCGAAAGCACGGGCATCAAGAACTACCACGGTGGCAGGCTGCGGGCCTCCATCCAGGTGGACAACTCGGTGTTTCTGGAAAGCACGGTTGGAACAAACGTTTACTATGCGCTGTGGGTCCACGAGGGAACCGTGAAGATGCGCGGACGGCCATTCTTGCGGCAAGGGTTCGATGCTGGCGCAAAGCAGTTGCAGGCTGATCTCGGAGGGAGTGACATTTGAGCGCGCAAACATCGCTCTCAGAAGTGCAAACGGCTATCTACAGCAGGCTCACCGGCGATACAACGCTGATGGCAATGCTGGCGACGCCGCTCATGGGCACCTTTGCGGTGTTTGGCTTCGGCAACGTGCCGGAGAACCAGTCATTCCCGTACATCACGCTCGGGGATGCGCAGGAGAAGCCGCTCAACGCCTTTGGCACGCGGGGCTATGTCACGATGGTCAAAGTGCACATCTGGGATAGCCAGTTCGGCGGCTTCCAGAAGGCGCAGCAGATTTTAGCCAGGATGAATACCTTGCTCGATCAGCAGCCGATGACGCTGGCGACGCAAAAGCTGGTGTATTTCCTGTACCAGGCGGCAATCACCCTGAATGACCCGGGGGATTACAAGATTTTACATATATCCGTGGAGTACGAGTCCTTCACTCAGGAGATGTAGACAAATGTTATGCACATGTTATGCACATGTGTACACGAGAAGTAAGGAGATGCCATTATGGCTGTAGCCGCATATCCAGCGACTCTTAAAATCGGGGCTAATGCCATCTTAGACCTAATGACCCATGAGTTGCCCTTCAAGATGGACAATGTCGAGACAACAGCGTTTAGCGGCTCTGGTGGCGCTGCGGTTGGAACAAAAACATTCGTTCCAACCCTGGTGGGTATGCAGGCCAAAGTCACCGGCTCATGGAACAAGGCTGACACGAACGGGCAACTGGTCATGGAAACAAACTTCTTTGCCAGGACGCTGACCACGTTCATCTTCTCGCCCAACGTCACGAACACCTACACGTTCTCAGCATGGATCATCGATTACATCGTCAAGACGGATCCCAAGTCCAAGGTGGACGTCGAGTTCACCCTGCTGATGAACGGCACCGTAACGCTCGCCTAATAGCCTAGAAAGTGAGGCCGCACGATGGCTGTAGCCGGTTATAACTCGCAAGTCCTTGTGGCATCGCTGCCCAGTGTGGCCTTGACTGACGATGCGACTACGACGGCGGACGGTGGTATCACCTATGTTACATCGGTAGCCGCGCACCGCTACCTGGACAAATCAGTAGCGGTGGTGGTGCAGGCGCAATTCGACGAAGTGCAGCAGATCGCGCTCACCGGCAATCCGACCGGTGGCACATTCACGCTGACCTTTGGTGCTCAGACGACAGGAACGATCAACTGGAATGACCCGGCCTCAACGGTGCAGACGAGGCTCCAGGCGCTTTCCAGTATAGGCGCGGGCAATGCGCTGGTGACTGGCGGGCCTGGGCCAGGCGTCCCGTGGGTGGTGGAATTTGCGGGCACACTGGCGAAGACCGCCGAAGCGTTGATCACGCGCACCACCAACAGCCTGACAGGTGGCACATCCCCTGATGCGATAATCACGCGCATCGTCGGTGGGAGCGGTGTCTATACCGCGATCACACCTACAGGCACGCCGCCGTTCACGCTCTTTAGAGCAAATGCGCGTATTGTGTTTACTCAGGCCATCCCAGGCGCTTTAGTGCGGTTTCACTCTGGCAACTACTTCCCGTATGCGCAGATTGCCGAGGCGGCCTCCTGTGAGTTCAGCGGCAAGATGAACACGGAGGACACCACGACGTTTCAGAGTGCAGCGGCCTCAAGCGGCGGCAAGAACTTCACGCCAACCACGCTTGAGGGCACACTCAAGTATGGAAGCTTCTGGATCAACATAGCCAGGGCGCAAAGCCTGGTAGCGCGTGATTTCTTGATTGTGAGCTTTCAAACGCCGCCTGGCAACCGCTACGAGGGGTTCTGTTATGCAGGCGATTGCAACATCAAGACGGATGCAGGCAAGGTCGTGACGCAGGATTTGGTGTTCCAGTTGACCGATGAGTTCTTTAATTCTTAGTGATTATAAGGTAAGGAAAATTACATGTCACATAACGCGGCGGAGGCGCGGGCTCTGCTCTTTAATCGCAAGTTGCAGGAGAAGCTGGTGGAGTTCTCACTTCCTGGGCTTGAAGAGCTTGACGGGGAATTGTCCGTGCTGGAGCTCAAAGCCTCCGAACTCAAGCAGTGCGAGAAGCTGGCGGAGGGTCCAGACGGGGAAGCAGATGAAATCCTGATGATGGCTGCGGTGGTGTGCAAGTCCCTGGTCATGCGCGCCACCAAAGAACGCCTGTTCAGCGATACGGATATGGGCACGATCAACTATGCGACGGGCGAAGGCTCTGGCGTGGCAGCCTTCGGCCTGGTCGTGCTCAAGCCGTTATCTGACCTGGCTTCTCAGGCATCGGGGATTGGCGTTGATTTGCTGGCCGAAACGAAAAAAAAGTTGCAAGCAGCCCAATCAAACGGTTCTCAAAATTCCTCTACCGAGAGCTCGGGGCAGCCGGCTCAGGACTTACAGAAGATGAATTCTTCGAGCGCATGACGGCAACGGAATTCCACGAGTGGATTGTCTTCTACCAGTTGGAAAAAGAGGACACACAGGCAGAGATCGAGGAAGCCAAACGCAAAGCACGCGAGGAAGCAGGAAGCAACTAGATGAGTACAGTATCAGTCGGTGATCTCCTGGTGAAATACAAGGCAGACGTGTCTGATCTGACTTCGAAGGTCAAATCGGTGAAGTCCGAACTGTCCTCTGTGTCCTCAAACGCTGAGCAGTCAGGCAAAAGCCTCAAGAAGACGGGTGAGGGTGCCAAAGAGGCGGGCTTTGGCTTCGGCGAGATGATCAAGCACGCCCTGGCCTTTGCCGCAGTTGACGAAGGGCTGGCGACGGTTGGCGGGGCTTTGGGCTTTCTCAAAGAGCAGACGCTTGACGTGATTGGCGTGACTGAGAAGCACGCATTTGTGGCAGCACAGACGGTTCAGGTGCTCAAATCGACAAAGGACGTGTCAGGCGAAACCACTGCTTCACTCAACGACATGGCTGATGCGCTTTCCCAAACAACAGACTTTTCGCATGATACCATCCAGGGCGGGGAAAATCTCCTGCTCACCTTCACCAACATCGGCAAGGGCGTGTTTCCGCAAGCGACACAAAGTATCCTCGACGTGTCGCAGGCGATGGGCCAGGACTTGAAATCAAGCGCCATTCAGGTAGGCAAGGCGTTGGGTGATCCCCTGACCGGCATGACCGCGCTACAAAGGATTGGCGTCACCTTCAGCGCGACCGAGAAAGAGCAGATCAAGACGATGATGGCGCATCACGATGTCATTGGGGCGCAAAAGGTGATTCTGAAGGAACTGGGCACGGAATTCGGCGGCAGCGCGCAGGCGGCTGGCAAGACCTTCGGCGGCATGATGAAGGGACTCTCAAACACGATGGAGGATGTCAAGATCAAGATCGGTACGGCTGTGATGCCTCTCTTGACACGGCTTGGACAGTGGTTTATAGCAAACGGTATGCCATTAATCACGAATTTCAGCACGATCTTGACTACTAAGCTGATCCCTGGCTTTGTCAATCTCATTACCATCGGCAGCAATGTCGTCAATTTCTTCAAGCAGAACGAACTGGCGATGGACGGACTGAAAGCCGTGCTGGCAGGCGTGAGTATCGTTATCGCGGTCGCGTTGGTCAGTGCCTTTATCGCCTGGGCTACAGCGGCGTGGGCTGCGGCTACAGCAACCATTGCAGCAACGTGGCCTATTCTGCTCATAGGGGCGATCGTGGCTGCGGTGGTGTTTGGCATCATCCTGGCAGTCCAGCACTGGGGGCAAATCACGCAATGGCTGGGGAATCTGTGGGCCACGGTCAGCGGCTGGATTGGTGACCGTTTCTCCTGGCTTGGCGACCATGTACACGGTATCATCAACGCGATAGGCGGCTTGTTCAGTTGGATTGGTGCCCAGTTCAGCAAGCTTGGGTCATTCTTCCATGCGGTAGGTCAGGCCATCGGTGGCGTCTTCTCGTGGATCGGTGGCCTGATCCACGATGAAATTTTGGGCTGGGAGATGCTCTTTTCCTGGATAGGCGATCGGTTCAGCAGCCTCGGCTCCTTCTTCCAGACTATCGCAGGCGCAATCGGAGCCGCCTTCTCAGGCCTGGGCTCGCTCATCTCCGGCGTGTGGAACGGCATCGTGGGGGATATCAGGCAGGCTATTAACTGGATCATCTCAATGATCAACGGGTTTATTGGTGGCATCGACTCCATCGGGATAGACATAGGGCCTGTCCACATCCACCCCAACATCCCACAAATCCCCTACCTGGCGTCAGGCGGCTACATCGAGTCAACCGGCCTGGCGATGGTGCATGCAGGTGAGAGCGTGGTACCGGCGCGTGCGAGCTCAGGCGGCGTTGGCGGAACGCAGACATTCATCTTAGAAGTGGATAGCGTGCAATTGGCACAGGTCAACGCCAGGGCGACGGACCGGATCGTACGTCTCAAGCTTGGGGCAGGAGGTCGCGCGCCATAATGGGTACGTTAAGTGTTGCCATTAACAGCGTTCCCGTGCAAATCCTCGAAAACTCATTCCAGGAAAGTGACGCGATCAGCGCTGTATCCACCCTTATGTTCAAGGTGAAGGATGACTCAGGCTCAAACCACTACACCAAAGGCCAGCCCGTTTCGATTACTGATTCAGTCAACGGTGTGCAATACACCGGCTTTGTGAGCGCAGCCATAGAGGATCGAGTGAGCCCCAACACACTCATCATTACCGACATTGGTGTGCGCGATAATCACTATCTCGCCGAGAAGCGTACCTACGACGGGCCAGAGGCGCAAAACATCTATGCTGGCGTCATGTTCTGCCAGATGCTGAACACGCTTGCAAGTGAGGGCATCGTATCCAAATATGCGTTTGATCGGGACACGACCGCGACTGATTTCAATGCAGGCACGCTTACGGGCGTTGTGGGTGCATCCAATGTGGATGACGGCGATCTGGAACTGGTGCCAGCAGGAACGAACGTCAGCCAAACCGACAGGACCACGGCTGACTTTGCCGCTAGCTCACAGTCTCTTAGCGTCGATGCACGCAATAATCAACTCAACCTGCACGCATACAACGTGATCAAGCTGACCGGAACATGTGCCATCAGCGGCAACAATGCGTTTCTCTACTGGAAGATTTGGAGTGGTTCGCAGGGCATCATCGCCGGTAATTTCATCGAATACGATGTGTGGATATCGTCTTCGAGTCCATTGCAGCAGGCGGCGGTTGACCTGGTGTGTACTGATGGTACGACCATGCGTGATTTCAACTCTCAAGGCATCGTTGATCAGATGGGCATGAAAGCGCATCCAGGCGGCGACCTTTCCGGCTTCGCAACGGACACCTGGTATCATCGCAAGATTGATATAGGCGGCCTGGCCGGCAAAACCGTTGCCTTTGTGGATATCGCGTTTGAGGGTGACAACGTTGGCAGCTACCAGGCGTATTTCAGGAACGTGAAACTCACAGGAACCTCTAGCGCTACGTTCTATGACAGCACGACGCATCCCTACGACCCGCAAAACGCGCCACTTCAGACGAGCGCGCAAGTCTCCAATCAAGGCTATGCCAATGTAAGCGTGCAGGTGATCACCGCCTATGACCAGTTTGGCTACCGCATCAGCGACACCATCAGCATTGACGCAGCCAAGGTGGTGAATTCCTCTCAAGTGTCCTGGTCCTCCGTCGTCCCAGCAGGCGTAACGCCTGCCTCTCAGGTGGCAGGGAATACCGGGCCACCTGTGCCAAATGGAACGACGCTCACCATTTTGACAAGCATTGACACGGACGCAACGTGGCAGCCGGCTGTCTTCAATGCGCCTATTGCCGATTTAGCAGCGGGCTTCAATGTTGCGGGTCGCAGCCTCTACACACAAATCGTGCTGGCGATCACCGGCACCACGCCAGAGCAGACGCCGGCTGTTTCCACGCTGACCACACTCGTTACCACCGCCTATGTCGCAGGCACCACGAACGCGCTGGCAAGCTATAAGAACAACACGGATTTCGCTACAGGCACCAATGGCAACACACAAAACTGGGGGCCTGCCATAACGCCAACGTTCGGAACCATTCACGGCAACGCTGCTATCACGCTGCTGGGCATGTTTTACGACTGGGATAAGCACTTCTTCCAGGATCAGCAGAACACCTCCTTTGAAACGCTCTTTGGCGCAACATCGCCAGCACAGGCCAACTTCAGGCACCAGCTAAAACTCACGACCGGGACCGGCACGGATGTGAAGTCGCGCTTAGATAGCTTTGGCGGCGGCGGGAATAGCTTCCAGAATTTCACGGCGCAAGTCACCGTGCAAATACCACCGACCAGCGCAACCATCGGCCTTGTGTACCGCACGACGGGGTGGGTGAATGCCAACAATACCTATGCCTACGCAGCGGATATCTCAACGACGGCTGTTCAACTTGGCCGAGGGACCAATGGGGGAGCATCGACATTTACGCTGATTACCTCCACGGCAGTGACCTTAACGGCTGGCAACTGGTATACGCTCAAGATCGTGGTCAATGGCAATAACCACCAGGTGTTTGTGGACGATGTGCAGTATATCAACGCAACCGATGCGACCTACCCGGCTACCGGCCAAATCGGATTGCATTTCTTTGACAATACCGGCTCGACACAAAGCGGCTTCTTCGAGAACTTTGGGGTGGTCGCCACCCTCACCGGCACGTGGATTTCGCCAGCGGTCAGCTTGAACGCGCTTACCACCATCGGGCAAAGCGCGGTCTTCTGGAATGCCCTTGTGCCCGCTGGTGGGAGCCTGATTTGTGAATCCACCATCAACGGCGGCTCTACCTACCAGGCCGTTGCGCAAGGCGGGCAAATCGGCAACTTGCCCCCAGGCACAAGCACAGTTGGGGTGAGTGTGCAACTGCGTTTTACGTTCACCACGCCCAATGCGAGTGTGACGCCTGTGTTGCAAGCGGTGAGCGTTTGGGCGGTCAGTCAGGTAACGGCCTCAGGCAATCGCATATCCCCTGCGCTCTCCCTCACCAACGTCGGGCGTTTAGGCGGCTCGGTCGTGGCATGGAACAACGTCGCGCTGGCCTCAGGTGCCACGCTCGGAGTGGATGCGCGTGTGGATGCGGGCTCGTGGGTAGATGTGACCGGCAGCAATGGCGGGGCTATTCCCGGCCTGACGGCGCAGCCCAATCCGACCAACGACAGCTTCACCAGTGATACGCACACGAACTATAGCAGCACGTTTGCGACCGGTGGCGCTGCTGTGACTTCAGCGACATTCGATACAGCCAATAGTCGCTTGCTGCTCACCGGCGGCACCAATGCGCTCTATATCAACAATCTGGCTACCGCTCTCGGAGATGTAGATTTCCTTGTGGACATAGACGAGTCGGATAACGGCGGCCTGGTGTGGCATTTCATCGACGGGAATAACTTCTATGACCTGATAGCCAGGGATGGTAGTAGTTCAGGCAGCCCACAAAGCTCTCTCACGCTGTTCAGAGTCCTGGCAGGAGTACGAACACAGGTAGCGCAAGCGACCGGCCTGGTATGGCCTCGGCCTTCCTATCACCGCTTCAGAGTGACCATGCTAGGAAGCATCATTACGGTCTATATGGACGGCGTGCAGCAATTGAGCTATACCGATGCAACCCCGGTAGGTGCTGGCAAATGCGGCATGCGCAACGATGTGGCGGCAAAAATAAGCCGCTATTATCAGATCAATATTCAACCGCAAGGCGATAACGTGAGCAGCCACACCGTCCAGACACGGCTGCGCCTGGCTACCACCAACCCACAGGCCACGCCTCAGGTGACTGATGCAACGCTATGCGCATTCGGTACCACGATTGCGCTCGGGGTGCTGGTCCCCCAGACGAACTACTTTCACAAGTACATCGACAAGAATAACGATGATTTAGCGAAGCGCTCAAACTTCTGGTGGTACTTCGACAAGAACAAGGTGCCGTATTTCCTGCCAACGAACGGCATACCGGCGCCCTGGATTGGCAGTAGCACGCCTGGCTGGATGGACAATGGCCTTCTGACTTCAGACTTCCAGGATGCCAATATCACCGTCGAGGACTCTTCAGACCTCTATCGCAACCGGCAAATCATTGATAATGTGCTGGCCCCTGTCACGATCAACGAGACCAGGCTAGGAGATGGCGTGAGCACCTCCTGGACATTTGGTAACCAGTGGGCGGGCGCGCCAACGATCACCACCACCGTCAACGGCGTGGCTATAGTAGCGACGGTGGGCGTGAAGAATGTGGATAGCGGCAGGCAATTTTATTATGCCGTGGGGGACAACACGATCACTGAGGACAGTTCAGGACCGGTGTATGACGCAACGTTTACGCTCAACTTCACAGGGCCAGGGCAATACCTGACCTATAGCCAGGCCGATAACAGGGCAGAGCAGACGGCCATCGCGGCTGTCGAAAGCGCTGGCTCTGCGTTCTACGTCCCGCGTGCTTTGAGCGGCACATTTCTTTTCACGAAAACAACTGGCATTGTGGTCAATGTGGAGGATGGTGCCGGGCTCACGAAAGCGCAAGGGGACGCGCTGGCACAGGACAGGCTCAACCAGTACAGCGTGCGCGGTAGATTGCTCAAAGCCTCGACGCGGCGCTATGGCCTGGCACCGGGGCAACTGTTCAATGTGTTCCTGCCCGAGCATGGCGTCAAGGATGGCTTGTTCCTGATCAGGCAGGTGCAAACGAGGCTCACGACGGAGGGGCCGACCGGGGCCATGGTGCAACAGCCGTGGTACACAATAGAGGCCATAAGTGGGCCGGATGTGGGGGATTGGTCGAAGATGTATGCAAGAACATAAAGAAAGGAAGCAGGCATGGATTGGATTTTCTTTATACGGCTGATCATCCTGATCACGTTCTTACTGATCCTGGTATGGGATGTGACAGCCATTATCTTTATACGCCGGTTCTACGCACGCTATGTCACCAAGCATCGTGAGTTGGAGGTGCGGCTAGAAGCCACCGAGCGCCGCATCAAGGCACTTGAGGAAATTACATGACCAACTGGACGCAAATTCTCGCTATCCTTAGCTTCTTCCTGGCACTCGTGGGCCCCTTGGGTATCGTGCTGGCGCTGCGTGGCAGCAAATTGCAAGAGGAGCAAAAAATCGCTGAACGCGTCAGGGACATGTACCACGACGAAAACGAACTGCTGCTCTCGCGGGTAACGCGGCTTGAGGCAGACAGTAAGCACTGCAATAAAGTGATAGAACTCATTATCGATACATTGCAAAAAGTCAAGGGCATCACGCTTGAGGTCGAAGATAGCGTCATCACGCTGCGCGACGGCGCAAGCACGCATAGAAGCAAACTGAGCGATACAGGCCCGCTGAAAGCAGTATGAAAGGAGAATAACATATGGCAGGGAAAGCGACCTACCTGGAGGATCAGGTACTTAACTACATGAAGGGGACAACGTTTGTAGCACCCACGACAAACGTGTACGTGGCGCTCTTCACGACGGCTCCCGCCGATGATGGGACAGGTGGTACTGAGGTGTCGGGCGGCTCCTATGCACGCGCACTCGTCGCCAGGTCAAGCGGTTGGTCAGCCATCACCGGCGGCACGGCACCGCACCAGATCAGCAATGCGGGTGTCATTACATTTGCAACCCCCACAGCCAACTGGGGGACTGTGCTGGCTATCGGTATCTATGACGCGCTCACGACGGGCAACCTCTTGTACTGGAATACCATCACGTCCCAGGTCATCAATACAGGCGTCGTGGCAAGTTTCGCCATTGGTGCTTTAGTCGTATCTGAAGATTAAGTAGTGCTCATTCAACAAAGAAAGGAAACACACTCATGGCCGTAGGTTCAACTCCTAGGGACTCTGGCAATATCCCTCTTGGATGCGTGCTTGTGCCTGGCGACACCACGCCACAAGCCTTGCAGGGGGGCGCGGAATTTACCGATGCGAACAGCAACATCTCGGCACCGGTCAGGGCGGAGATAACACCGAATAGCAAGGCGACTTATGTGGCTTCTGGCACTGTCGTTCCTGTAACGGGTGCAACTGACCTCGTGACTATCATCGGGTCGGCGACCAAGCTCGTCAAGCTCCTTCGCGTTATCTTCTCAGGAACTATCACGACAGCAGCTATCAACGGCTCGGTGTCGATTGTGAAGCGTAGCACGGCAGATACCGCTGGAACCAGTACGGCACCCACTATTATCCCTCTTGATAGCAATAACGCTGCTGCGACGGCTGTCCTGGCTGCCTACACAGCCAACCCGACGCTAGGCAATACTGTCGGTACGATCTGGCAAGCGAAATACCTCTACCAGATTGCAGCTAGCGGGAATCCGACGGTCCTGATGATTGACTTCAGCCAGTTGGGCCAGGCGGGTACGTTGCGCGGTGTGGCGCAGCAACTGGCCCTCAACCTGAATGCCGTGGCCTTTGCCTCGGCGGGATCGGTGGATTACTCCTTCGTCTTCACTGAAGAGTAAAGCGGGGTAAACCTTGGCAATCATTGGAAGCGATAGCTTTTCGCGTGCCGATCAATCAGGCTGGGGGAATGCCTCGGACGGACAAACATGGTCACAAGTCCAGGGCGCCGGCACGCTCGCTATCGCCTCTAATGAGGGCACATTTACCGGGCAAATCGCCACTGATGAGGTGATGGTGCTTGGGAGCACGAGCCAGGCCGATACCGATTGCCTGGTTCGCTTCAAAGTCACCAATTCTGGTAACGACGTGCCAGGTGTGGTGTTCCGCTCCAATGGCTCCAACACGTTCTACCGTGTCAGAAATAATAGCGGCACACTCGGTATACGGCGCATCAATGCAGGGTCATCGACCACGGTAGGGGTTGATACAGCGGTAGCCATGTCTGCCGGGACGTTCTACTGGATACGTGGTAAGATCGTCGGGTCTACCATCTATGCGACCATGTGGGCCGATGGAGGCTCCGAACCGGCGCCGCAAATCACCGTAACAGACGGCACACCGATAAGCACGGCAGGCCGCTTTGGCATCTATGCCTCGATCAATACGACCGCGACCGATACGATCTTCTATGATCACTTTACTGCGACCGATACAGTTGTAGCGGCACCCTCAACCTATCCGCGTTTTATCCCACGTGCGCTGGGCGCGACGATTATCCCGGTCATTGTCAGCCAACCGTTGCCGTATATCGACCGTGCATTAGGATCCACGATTATCTATGAGGACCGTACGTTCATCCCACGCGCACTAGGCGGGGTCTACATTCCTGATACCGTGATGTGGGTACCGCGCGGTCTTTCCAGCATAGTGCAGTCCTCGCTGTTACGTAGCCTCACCCTTGCCGGGGTAGGGACACTTTCGCCAACGCTTTCCGCAAACCTTGCGTTGCCCGCTACGACCCTCGCCGGCGTAGGGACACTCACCGGCACGCTTTCACTTAGTGCGGCGCTCACAGCAGAGTGCGACGGGGTAGGAACGCTGGCGGGCACGCTCTCAGCGAATACGGCGCTCTCGGCGCAGCTTGCGGGTGTGGCTACATGCTCTGCATTAAGCCTGCAAACGCAAGCGAGCCAGCCGCTTCCCTATATCGGGCGTGGGCTGCTCTCCACGATTGTCTACGAGGCGCGTGTATTCATCCCACGCGCTCTCAGCGCAACCTATATCCCTGACACGTCCATATGGGTACCTCGTGCCCTTGATAGCGGCGCGATGCAGCTACAACCGCTTGCGGCCACACTGCCCGGAGTAGGGACGCTTGCGGGGACACTTTCGACAACAGGCGGCGTATCGCTCTCAGTCACGATGGCTGGAGTAGGGACGCTTGCGGGGACACTCCCACTCTCAACAGCGCTCTCCACGACTATGAGCGGGGTTGGCACGCTTACGGGAACGCTTAGCGCCTCCCTCACACTTCCATCGACATCACTTGTGGGAGTCGGGACACTTGCGGGCACACTCGTTCTTACAACGGCGCTCAGTCGAACGCTTACAGGAGTAGGGACGCTTACAGGTGTCTTCTCGCCACGGACAGCACTCTTCCTCACCTGCGCAGGTGTTGGCACGCTTGCGGGCAATCTCAGCATACCGTCAACATCCTACCTCACCGCTGTATGGGTGACACGCGATCTTGTCGCTACCTGGGTCACAAGGGATGGCAAAGTCACATGGGCAACGAGAGATGAGAAGGCGGCATGGGCCGCTAGAGATGAGCAAGATACATGGGCAACGAGAGATGAACAGGCGTTATGGAAAACAAGGAGTTAAGTTATGAGCTGGTCCCCAATTCCCGCAGGCGACGGGCGCCCGTCGCATCACACCCTAACGACGGATAGCGGCATCTTTGCCCTGACCGGTGTGGCAAATGGCTCAATAGCGATGCACATGCAGGATACCAACAACGGTTATGCGTTATATGTATGTACGGGCACGTGGGCAGTCACCGATGCGGCGGGCGGCAAGGCTGATTTTACACCGAGCGCCGCTGACTTGCTCACCACCAATCCACTCGGCAAGCCTGGACGCTATCAAGCGTACCCGGTCGTGACGCTCAGCACAGGGCCAGTCCCGATGGATGCCCAGATTGTACTGGTCGTGTCTGAGCCTTAGAAAGGAAGGAGGTATCTATGTCAATTGTTGATCCGCCTATGGTCAACAAGCTGATGCTTGTGCCTGAACAAAATACGTTCATAGGATCACAGCCCGGTTCTGCGCTTGTGATCCACAAGACGGCATCAGGGACGAGCGCCGAGGCTGTCGCAAACTTCTTTACCAATGACCCCAACGGGTCATCAAGTCATTTCGTGATTGGACAAGATGGCGAAATTGTCCAGTGTGTGCATCTTGTTGATGGAGCCGGGGCCAATTGTTGTGTCGAAAACGGGTTCGATCCGTATTGGCAACAATTTAACCCGATGCATGTAGGATCATCGACAGGGACAAACCTCAATACGATCACTGTTTCTATTGAGCACTGTGACCCTGCTTCAGATAACAGCACGCCATTGACTAGCGCACAAAAGGCATCGTCTTTCAAGCTGGTCAAATGGCTTGTCGATCAGTATGGTTTTGATATCACGCCCGATGGGCACGGGCAGATGGTTGATATTAAGGGGCACAACACGATAGACCCGATCAATCGCGCTCGTTGCCCTGGCAATTATCCGTGGGCTGAATTACAGACCTACTTACAAGGAGGTGGAACTATGGGAGTACCGACAGGATGGCATGACGACGGAACGACACTGACCGCACCCAATGGACATAAAGTGGTGCATGGCTTTCGTGCGAAAGTACTGGCAGGATGGGATGCGGCTGATGTACCGCTCGAAGAAGAGCATCAGGTAGCGCATGTGGAGAACTACTACGCATCTGATGCGGGGGCTATCCAGACCTTCAGATTCGCACGCCTCTGCTATACCGCAGCGCGGGGCGTGTACAAGATGGGCATCGGCAACGAACTGCTCGGATGCGAGAAAGCGCTAGCCGCCTGTAAAGCAACGGCCGTGACTACCGTGCAAGGTGTGGATCCTGCCGCTGTCAAGGCATTTGAGGCGCAGGTGAGCATGCAGGCGCATCAGATTGTCATCGCGGCTCAGACGTTGGAGGGCCTGACGGTTCCGTTGTAGGCCATTCAGTGAGGTCGGGGATATGGGAGATAGGGTTATCCTCATCTTCTGTTATCTCTGCCTTTGCTACTTCATAGGTGTATGGCTCAAAGTCATGGAGACTCAGGTTCTCGATGATATGCACAGCCAGGTCGTAGGCACGCTGGGCGATGATGTCTTCAGGCTCACGAATCAAATCATGCAGAGCCGTTTGCAGTTCTGACCAGAGCAGTCTAGCAAAGCCCTGGAAGTGTTCGTTTCGTTCTCGTTCGTTCTTATCCATAGAAAGGATTATACCATGCAAAACAACAAAAACGCCTCTCAACTCGGAGAGGCGGGAGAGGAAGCACTTTGAAGCGGCTGGTTGTATTCAGGCGTACTCTCATCGGGGTCGCATTGCCTGATTTTCCAGCTTTTGCGCGGCAATCCATAGGTATTGAAAGCCTGTTCGCGTGCATCGGCTTTATGCTCTGCCTGAATGTACTGCCCACATGTGCCGTCTTTCTGCTCAGCGTAGAACCAGTGAGACGCGCCATCGCCAATCGTCTCGTTCAGGCGGGCTGCTTTGGCATAGGCATTCTGGCGGCTCTTGTATACCTTGCTGCCATCAACTGGACGACTGGTGTATCGGTCGGAAAGGTAGTTGATCGTCCATCCACCGATAACTTTGTACACTTTGTAGATTGGATAATACTTGGCTGGATAAATGGTAACGGTTTGGTTCATTGGTTCAATCCTTTCGTTTCTTTCAACTCTGTCATGCTTATTCATGACTATGATAAGAGTATACACTGTCATGATATATCATGTCAAGTGTTTTGGCTATCAATTTAGGAGAACTTATCATGAACAACAACAATCCACTCACAGAAATCAGCCTGCTCGTTTTGAGCGTTGCCATGCTGGCAGCCATGACGGTCTTGCTTGTCTTCGGCATAATCACGTATACCGAGGCGCTGAACTTTTTGATTATCGTCGCCGGGCTGTTCGGGGTGAACGTGGCAGCAAAGGCCCCTTCGCCTGCACAGCAACAACAACTTCAGCAACTCACACAGCAGGCGCTCTCGGTGCTGCCCACGGTGGTAGCGGCTACCCAACAGCCTGCACCGACGCCACCACCGGCGGCCGTGCCACCAGAGACGAAATAGGCGAATCTGCTATAATAGGCAAAAGGGAGGATGCATGAGCAACAACGACGCACAGATAGCTGACAGCCCAAATTATCGTCGAGCCTGGAATGACCTGCGGCGGATGTGGGCAGATCATCCATTGGTTCAGGCGCTCTCTAATAAGCCTGGAGATAAAACGGAAAGGAGGGCAGCGAGTATGGCAATACTACCCGAGGGCGATTTTCATTACCTCCACCTACCACCGGAAAAGGTGAAGTACACGCCGCCGATTGTGGATGACGCGGGCATAGACATCTACAACCGCGTGCCGGACAAGTTGAAGCAGGAGATACGCGACAACATCTGGAAGTACCTCGAGCAGGTGCAGCGCGATTATCCGCCTGAGCCACGAGCGGAGGGCGCATGAATGAGATAGATGCCAAAGTGCTTGCAGCAGCGCAAGACTATAATCGTGAATGGGGCAAACCTCCAGCATTAGTGGTCGTTCATCCTGAAATAGCGAAGCGCATGACCACTACGCGCTTTCTTTTTCCTAAGCTGCCCGAGCTTGATATGAGCGCATTTCTACAAGTCGAAAGTCCGCCACCTTGTGGTATCGACACCATTAATGTAGAGGTAAAGATACTGGATACCTCTCGTATGGAACCACTGGAATATGTCCTCTCTTCTGACAGGATTGATTGCCTGAATGAATATCAGGTTATGGAAGTGCTTATGAGGAAATTTTGATGAACGACGATCAATGGGCGGATGCAATAGACAAGATGGTAACCGGGCTAGAGCAGTATAATGCATCAATCCACGCTCTTGGAAAGAAGAGCAACAACGATACACAACCATTGGGGTATCAAGTACCTGAAGAGTTGCCATATCAAGCCTATGATAAGCCTGTAGAAGAGCAACCGGCATTTCTCTGGAAAGCTTTCCAGCAAGCAAAAGAAGCCTGGAAAGCGTCGATTAGGAAGCGTTTAGAGGAAGACGTGAAATTACTCGCGCCTGAGCAGGGACTAAAAAGCGAATGGTGGGAGAAAGAGCAGGCCAGATTGCTAGCGGCTGCTAAATGGGACGAGGGCTTTGGTTCAAGCTATCCAGACGAGAAACGGGCCTATCTTGAGAAGTGGGGGCCAATCGCGGAACAGCAGTACAAGCAGGAAGAGCCAGAGCAGCCACTTTTGATAGATGATCCTCTGCAAACAGAAGAACAGATGGCTCAGGCCCAAAAGGCCTGGGATGAACTAAAGAAGCATCCCCTTGTGCAGGTCTTGACACAACGTTACCAGGAAGCACAAGAGCACGTACATGGACCGTTCGTGTTCTTGATGAACCAGAACCACAATGCGCTGCGGGGCTGTGTTACCTGTGGCGCTACGTGGGTTGGCCTCATGGCTGGTGAGGCGAAGGGCCTCGTGTGGCATCCTGTCGGGGAATTGCCGGAGGAAGAAGAGGAGTGATGAGCGATGAGCAGCGGGATTATGTCGTGATGCTTGATTTTCAGTTCTTAGGCATACACGTACTGGCTGAGAATGAAGAGCAGGCCCGTGAACTTGTGCTAGCAGCGCTAGATAATCTCCATACCGAACGAGAACCAACCGGCATCGCGGGCATTGAGTACGGGCTGAGAAGTACAAAAGTTCTGCCCGTTGAAGAGGGATGAGTAATGCAATTCGATGAAAGCTATATGCAGGTAGCAAAAGAAGTGCTGGATGAATTGGACCGGTATAAGGGATATTCATACGCCAGCCGTTTTCAAAGCCCCACTGACATCTCACGCCTGGCAGTTGCCATAGAGCGCGCCGTAGAACATCGCCTGGCAGGTAACGCATGCGCGCATGAGGAGCAATGCAAAGGGATAGAATATGTCGGTGGGCACTATCAAGAGGGAAAGTGAATAACACAGAAAGGAGGAATAAGCTATGCCAGAAGAAGATCAGAACCTGGGAGCGACCGTTGATGCAGCTGCGGCTGAAGAAGTTGCGCCTTCGCCGAAACGAGGACCGGGCGGTAAGTTCGTCTCGGCTGCCGATGCACCTGTCAGTTCAGGCAATTGCGCCGGTGAGTTGGTTGAAGTGGGCTCACCCGAAGGTGTGACGTACAACACGTATGAGTGCCAGGTGTGCCATCAAGTCCTGCACGTCGGCCTGGAAGACCTGGACGAGAATGGGCTGCCAGGTGAGCATTCGCCTCTGGGCGTCTAGGTGGGACAGGTCATCTTTGACATCGTTATTGGCGTGCTTTCGCTCTCTAGCCTCGTCATGGGCACAATTACCTCTATCCTTCTACGCAGAAGAAACGAGGAGCTGCGCCGCTACTGGCATGAGAGAAGGGGGCAGCCATGAGGCGCAAGAGAGCGGATCACCGCGTCACCAGCGATATGACGGTCTATGCACGGCGAGCACTGCTTCTCGGCCTTGCGGCCCTTGCGGTGCTCGTACTCATCGGCGTTGTGCTCGTCATGCGGTGACACGAAGGGGCCGCGCCAACCTCAGCGCGGCCCCATGCTTGACTTACTAGCAATCGCATGGATCACGGAAACGTCCCAGGTACACCACCTGGTTCTCAGGTGTGGCTGGCACAACCACGTATTTACGCATGACGGCGATCTTTGCGCCACAATCGATGCAGGAGCCGATGCGCTCTTCGTCCTCATCGAGACGAGCGCGATGTTGCTGCAATAACGCCGTGAAGTCATCATTCGTCATGTTCTGATACACCTGTTTCCACTCTTGATCGGTCATTGTCTGATCCTTTCTTTCTGCCCTTGCGGGCCACTAATCCCACTTGAGCTTGCGCAGGGCATCGCTGTATTCTGCCCTGGCATCAAGATCAGCTTCCTTGCTTTCCGCCTGGAAGGGGCTGGCATAGCCCTCGGCAACGGAGCCTGAATACTGTACCTCAAATGGGAAGATGGACTTGAGATGCGCTGTTTCAAAGTTGCCTGCCTCCAGGTCGGAGGCAAGAATATCACATGTTGTCCCATCGGGGAGAGCTCCAAGAAACTGTGTCAACTCACCAAAAGATGGGATAGATGTTGTAATGGTCATTGCTCTGCCTTTCTGCCCTGTCGGGCTACTCATTTGTACCTGGCATACTTGCTGCGGATGACGAACTCGACATCCCCGTCGTCTAATAGATCAACATGGGCTTCTGGATAATCGCTGTGGGACCAGGTCATGACCCACCCATTTGTGCCCTGTAAGAGCGTATTGACGGTGACATCTCTGCCTGCGAACTTTGCCAGTACGACCTTTTTTTCATTGAGCGCTTGTTGTGCTTCTTGTACAGTTGCCATTGTCGTTCCTTTCTTTCTGCCCAGGTCAGGGCTGCCACCACGGGCGGGCGGGCGGCTATTGTTCTAACGACGCTTCGATGTACTCACGGCGGCTCTTGCCGCTGGCATCGATCTTTGCCAGCAAGTCTTCGCGGATTGGCAGAGATACAGTAGTATATCTGCCTTGTATCTCTTTCGGGCGACCTACGCGCTCACCTAGACTTAGATTGTTGTCTTTTGCTGTACTCCGTATCCAGTCTTCAAGTTCTCGCACGCTCGTAAACTCATAGAGTTCGCCGAGCCATTCAACCTTGTAGAAGCTCTGATCTG
>Ga0209240_1000307_pt1 | contig 20297 bp, 14 predicted proteins | sample GraSoi_2013_80cm_FD_185828 | JGI IMG/M metagenome (GOLD analysis project Ga0209240, IMG submission 185828) | Grasslands soil microbial communities from the Angelo Coastal Reserve, California, USA - Sample 9_17_2013_80cm (SPAdes) (version 2) | ecosystem: Environmental > Terrestrial > Soil >...
ACCACCGCCGATAATTGGCGACGCATCGCGCATATCATTTCGGACGCCATCTACGAGCGGATCACCGGCGAGAAGGGCTATTTCGACAGCCGCGTCGTCTTCGTCGACGAATCGGGTCCGAAGGAGCGGCGTATCAAGCGGCTCGCGTTGATGGATCAGGACGGCGCCAATGTGCGCTATCTCACCCGCGGGGACGACCTCGTGCTCACGCCACGGTTCTCCTCGGCGGCCGACACCATCACCTACATGTCCTATAGCCAGGGCGATCCCAAAGTCTATCTCATGAACATCGAGACCGGGCAGCGCGAGATCGTCAGCAACTTCCCCGGCATGAGCTTCAGCCCGCGCTTCTCGCCTGACGGTCAGCGCGTCATCTTCAGTTTGCAACGCGGCGGCAATTCCAATCTGTTCGTGATGGACTTGCGCTCGAAAGCGACGACGCGCTTGACCGACACGCAGGTCATCGACACCGCGCCCTCCTATTCGCCCGACGGCACGCGCATCAGCTTCGAGTCCGATCGCGGCGGAAAGCAACAAATCTACATCATGGCGGCGAACGGCGGCGAGGCGCAGCGCATCAGCTTCGGCGAGGGCGCCTATTCGACGCCGGTATGGTCGCCGCGCGGCGACTACATCGCTTTCACCAAGCAGACGGAGAGCAAGTTCGCGATCGGCATCATGCGCGCGGACGGATCAGGCGAGCGGATTCTCACCGAAGGCTATCACAATGAAGGACCGACCTGGTCGCCGAACGGCCGCGTGATCATGTTCTTCCGCGACCCCGGCGGCGACGGCGGGCCGATGCTCTACACGGTGGATGTGACCGGCCGCAACGAGCAAATTTTGAAGACGCCGAGCTACGCGTCCGATCCTGCTTGGTCGCCGCTGTTGCAGTAGGACCTACTGCGTATGAAGGGGGGGCAACATGGAACTCGCGGGGGTCGAGAAGGCGCCGCATTCACCGGGCATTAACCACCGGTGGGGGTTTTCCGCCTTTTTCTCGACATTGAGCGATCTGGGCAACGCCCGATCAAGCTCGACAAGAACCTTCGCTTAACCACGCACCTGCTAGACCTGCGGCATGTGCGGTAACGACGCAACCATGGAGGCAGCGGAATGACGAATGTCGTTATGCGCGTCGTCCGCGCGACAAAATTCGCCGGCGTTTTGGCGTTGGCGCTTGCCGCGGCCGCTTGCGCGAACAGACCCTACGATCCGCAGGCCGGCGGCAGTGCGCCGCCCGGCAGTCAGCAGGATTTCGTGGTCAATGTCGGCGACCGCGTCTTCTTCGAATCCGATTCTTCGGAGCTTACGTCGCAATCGATCGCGACGCTGGAGAAGCAGGCGCAGTGGCTGCAGATCTACAACCAATACACCTTCACCATCGAAGGCCACGCCGACGAGCGGGGCACGCGCGAGTACAACATCGCGCTCGGCGCCCGCCGCGCGCAGACGGTGCGCGACTATCTCGCTTCGCGCGGCGTTCAGCCGCAACGCATGCGCACGATTTCCTACGGCAAGGAACGTCCGGTCGCGGTGTGCAACGACATTTCATGCTGGTCGCAGAACCGGCGCGCGGTAACGGTGCTCAGTACCAGCTCGTGAACGAAAGCAAACACGGGGGAAGGGGACAGCCGGCGCCTTCGGGCGCCGGTTGTGTTTTGGGGCGTCGAAACCGGCTTCCACTTTCAAACGCGGGATCGTAACTTCGGTCCGCGAGGTCGCGCGACGCACTGCGGCGGCCGTGAGGGTCTTCGACGATAGAGGTTGGGGTCGCGCGATGACGATTGACCGGCCGAGGGCTGCGCGTTCGCGGCTTGTCGCTTGCACAGCAACCGCGCTCACGCTCATGCTCTGCGCCTGCGGGCAGGAGAACCGCTATGTGGCGCCGCCGCCGCCCAAGGTCACGGTGGCGATGCCGGTACAGCAGAAGGTCACCCGCTATCTCGAAGCCACCGGTTATGCCTCGGCGATAAACACCACCAACCTGGTCGCGCGGGTGCAGGGCTTCTTGCAGAAGATCAATTACAAGGACGGCGACCTGGTGAAGGAGGGGGCAACCCTCTTCGTCATCGAGCCCGAGCCGTACAAGCTTAAGCTCGAGCAGGCGCGCGCCGCCCAGGTCGGCGCCCAAGCAACGTTGAAGCAAACGGAGGCGGAATACGAACGGCAGGCCGAGCTCGCGAGCCGCCAGGTCGCATCGAAGCAAGCGCTCGACAATGCAACGGCCAATCGCGACTCGGCGCAGGCCCGGCTCAAGCAGGCGGAGGTCGATACCGCGCAGGCCGCGCTCAACCTAAGTTACACCGAGGTGAAGGCTCCCTTCGACGGCATCGTCACGGCGCGCCAGGTGTCGCTGGGCGAACTGGTAGGCGCCAATGGCCCCACCCAGCTCGCCACCATCGTCCAAACCGCTCCGATTTACGTGAACTTCAACATCAACGAGCAGGAGGTGCTGAACATTCGCGCGGACATGCGGCGGCTCGGCATGACCGCGGAGGAGCTCAAGCAGTACCCGATCGAAGTCGGACTGCAGACCGACAAAGGATATCCGTATCGGGGCACGCTGAATTACGTTTCTCCCTCCATCGACCGGGCGACCGGAACGCTTGCCGTGCGCGCCATCTTGGGGAATTCGGATCAGGTGCTGGTGCCGGGCAACTTCGTGCGCGTGCGGGTTGGCGCCGCCGACGAGCAGGACTCTCTGCTGGTCCCGGATGCCGCGCTCGGCAGCGATCAGGGCGGACGCTACCTGCTCGTGCTCGACCAAAACAATACGGTCGAGCAGCGCAAGGTTACGATCGGTCCCCGGGTCGGCGACCTGCGTGTGATCGAGAGCGGGCTCAAGCCCGACGATCGCATCGTCGTCGCCGGCATCCTGCGGGCGATCCCGGGTCAGAAGGTCGATCCGCAGCTCGAGACCCTCGCTGCGACGCCGGCCTCTGCCGCGGGCGGCAAATAGCAGCGGCGCCATGATCTCCGATTTTTTCATCGCGCGGCCCGTTCTTGCGAACGTGCTGGCCATCTTGATGATTGTGATCGGCGGCGTCGCCATGTTTGCGCTGCCGGTGGCGCAGTACCCCGACGTGGTACCGCCGACCGTGCAAGTCACCACGCGCTATCCCGGAGCCAGCGCCCGCACCCTCGTCGATACCGTCGCCTTGCCCATCGAGCAGCAGGTGAACGGCGTCGAAGGCATGATCTACATGCAGTCCTACAGCGGCGCCGATGGCAGCTACTCGTTGACGGTGACGTTCAAGATCGGCGCCGACCTCGACATTGCGCAGGTCCTGGTACAGAACCGGGTATCGGCTGCGCTGTCCTCGCTGCCGCAGGCGGTGCAGGCGCAGGGCGTTGTCGTGCAGAAGAATTCGACGGCGATCCTGCAGATCGTCACGTTGACGTCGCCCGACGCGCGCTACGACAGCCTCTATCTCGCCAATTACGCGACCATCAAGCTCAAGGACGAGATCGCCCGCCTGCCCGGCGTGGGCAACGTCGTCGTGTTCGGCGCCGGCCAGTATTCGATGCGCATTTGGCTCGACCCCAACAAAATGCAGGCGCGCGGGTTGATGCCGCAGGACGTGATCCAGGCGCTGCGGCAGCAGAGCGCGCAGGTCACGGCGGGACAGATCGGCGCGCCCCCCGCGCCGCGCGGCCAAACGTTCCAATACACGCTCAACGTCGCCGGTAGGCTCAGCGACCCGGCCGAATTCGCGCAGGTGATCGTCAAGACCGGCCGCGCCGGCGAGATCACGCGGCTCAGCGACGTGGGGCGGGTCGAGCTCGGATCGCAGACCTACGGGCAGGTCTTCACCCTCGATGGCCAGCCGGCGGCGGGGCTGGCGATCTATCAGGCGCCGGGCGCGAACGCGCTCAACGTGGCGAACGAAGTGCACGACAAAATGGCCGTGCTCAAACGCGAGTTCCCACAAGGGCTGATCTCCGACATCCCCTTCGACACCACCAAATTCGTCGAGCAGTCGATCCACGAGGTGTATAAGACACTGTACGAAGCCGCCTTCCTCGTGCTCATCGTCATCCTGGTGTTCCTGCAGGACTGGCGCGCGATGCTGATCCCGGCGACGACGGTGCCGGTCACTATCATCGGCGCCTTCGCGGCCATGGCGGCGCTCGGATTCACGGTCAATTTCTCGACCCTGTTCGCGATCGTGCTGGCAATCGGCATCGTGGTCGACGATGCGATCGTGGTGGTCGAAGGAGCCGTCCACAACATCGAGAAGGGCATGTCGGGCCGCGAGGCCGCGAGCGCCGCCATGCGCCAGTTGCTCGGTCCGATCATCGGCATCACGCTGGTGCTGATGTCGGTGTTCCTGCCGGCCGCATTCCTGCCCGGCTTGACCGGCCGCATGTATGCGCAGTTCGCGCTGGTGATCGCGGCAACCGCGCTGCTGAGCGCCATAAACGCCGCCACCCTAAAGCCGACGCAAAGCGCGATGTGGCTGCGCCCGGCGGTGCCACCGGAGCGGCGCAATGTTTTCTACCGCGCCTTCAATCGCGTCTACGACCGGATCGAGCGCTGGTATGCGGGCTTGATCGCTGCCATGGTCTCCCGCAGCCTGCTGATGGCGGCGGTGGCGGTCGCGCTCATCGCCGTCACCGGCTACTGGTTCTCGCGGGTGCCGACCGGCTTTTTGCCGATCGAGGATCAGGGCTACATGATCGCGCTCGTGCAATTGCCCGACGGCGCCTCGCTCGAGCGCACGCAGAAAACATTGGATAAGGTGTTCGAGATCACGCGCAAAACGCCGGGCGTCGCGCGCGTGGTCAACATCGCCGGCGTGTCGGCGCTGGACAACAGCGCGACGCTGTCCAGCGCCGGCGTGTCCTACATCATACTCAAGGATTGGAGCGAGCGCGGCAAAGGCGAAGACCTGATGTCGCTGTTCAACAACCTCAACGCCGCTCTCGGCGCCATCCCGGAGGCCGATATCCTGGTGATGCCGCCGCCGCCGATCCAGGGCATCGGCAACGACGCCGGCTTTACCATGCAGGTCGAGTTGCGCGACGGCAGCTTCGACATGGCCAAGCTGCAGAGCGTCACCAACGCGATCGTTGCCAATGCCAAGACCCAGTCGGCCCTGCAGATGGTGCTGGCGTCGTTCCGCTCGAGCGTTCCGCAATACAGGCTCGAGGTCGACCGGGTGAAGACCGAAGCGCTCCAGGTTTCCCTCGACCAGGTGTTCGCCGCGCTCGGGGGCTATCTCGGATCGACCTACGTCAACCAGTTCAACCAATTCGGCCGGGTGTTCCAGGTCTATGTGCAGGCCGACTCGCAATCCCGCCTGCGGCTCGAGGACATCGAGAACATGTTCGTGCGCAACAAGGACGGGCAAATGATTCCGCTTGGAACGCTGGTAACGATCAGCCCGACGGTCGGCCCGTCCCTCATCAGCCTGTTCAATCTCTATCCGACGGCGACGATCATCGGCCTGCCGGCGCAAGGGGTCTCATCGGGCCAGGCGCTGACGCTGATGGAAGAGATCGCCCGGCGTACGCTTCCCCCGGGCACCGGTTTCGAATGGAGCGCGATGTCCTATCAGGAGAAGCTCGTCGGCAATCAGATGTACATCGTATTCGCGCTGGCGCTGCTGCTCGTCTATCTTGTGCTCGCCGGTCAATACGAAAGCTGGTACGCCCCGATCTCGGTCATCCTTTCGGTCCCGCTCTCGTTCATCGGACCGGTCTTGGCGCTCTCGGCGCTCACGGAGAGCGGGCTCAACAACAATCTCTACGTCCAGATCGGGCTCGTTCTGCTGATGGCGCTGTCGGCCAAAAATGCGATCCTCATTGTGGAGTTCGCGCGCGAGCTGCGCGCCGCCGGCAGGCCGATCCTGGATGCGGCGACCGAGGCCGCGCGGGCGCGCTTCCGTCCGATCGTGATGACGTCACTCGCCTTCATCCTCGGCGTCGTGCCGCTCGTGCTCGCGAGCGGCGCCGGCGCCAGCGCACGCGTGTCGATCGGCATGACGGTATTCACCGGGATGATCGCGTCGACCTGCCTGGCGGTGCTGTTCGTACCACCGTTCTTCGCGGTGGTGCAGCGGTTCGAGGAATGGCGCAAGGCGCGCAAAGGGCTCTCGCCGGCCGGCCGGCCGGCCGAGTAGCCGGCCGCGTGGCGCGGCCGCATCGTCGCCATTGCAGCAGTTGTGGAATTTATTAACGCAGCGTCAGTCACAATTTGGACGCAGGGATTCGTATGGTATTGCAGGGCTCCAATACAGCAAGATTGCCATGGCACGCTTCGCGCTTCGTGTGACGACGGCAGCTGCGCTCATCTGCGCGGCCGTGACGGGTGTGGGCCCCACTTTGCGCCAGGCTTGGGCGCAGGAGACCGAACGGCCGTTCGGCTTGTTTGGCATTTTTAACGGAAGTGAGCGCATGGGCGGCAGCGCGCCGTCCGCGGACGCGGAGCGCACGGCGCAAAGCTCCGCTCCCGATCTCATGTTGCGCATCGATCGCCTCGAAACCCAGATTCGGCAGCTGACCGGGGCGATCGAGCAGCTGCAATTTCGCAACCAGCAGCTCGAGGGTCAGGTCCGCCGCATGCAGGAGGAGGGCGTGCCGCGGGGAGCGGCGCAATCGCGCCCGCAAAACCCGCCGGCGCCGTCGCCTCCGGCCGCCACGCCCGGCAGGCGCGGCGACGCGTTCGATCCCGCCCAGAATCCGAATGCACCGGGGGTGCCGCACACGCTCGGCGGCGCGATCAACCAACCCAGCGGAGCGCCAATCGTGGGCGCCGATGCGGGCGAGCCGCCGGTCGGCGCTCCCGGCGGACGCGGCGCCGCCGCGCCGCTCGATCTCGCAACCATGGGACCGCAAGGCGGCCCGCAGTCGGGGCAATCGCCGCAGAACCCGGCTGCCGGCGGCGCGCTCGCCACGCTCGCGCCCTCGCAGACCCCGCGCGACGAATACGATCTCGCTTACGGCTATGTGCTGCGCAAGGACTACGCGCTCGCTGAAGACGCCTTCCATAGCTTCTTGGGTAGATATCCCAATGATCGGCTCGTCGGCGACGCCACCTATTGGCTCGGCGAAAGCATGTTCCAGCGCCAGCGCTTCCGCGACGCGGCGGAAGCCTTCCTCAACGTCTCGACCAAATACGAGTCCACCGCTAAGGCACCCGATGCGCTTCTGCGCCTCGGACAGTCACTTGCCGCGCTCGGGGAGAAGGACGCGGCCTGCGCGTCGCTCGGAGAAGTCCTGCGCAAATTTCCGCGCGCATCGGCCGCGGTGAAGCAGGGGGTCGAGCGAGAACAAAAGCGTGTCCGCTGCTGACGAGGCGGCGCCGGTCTCCGCCGCCGAGGCGAAGAGGTTGTTTGCTCCGCTCGCGCGCGTTTGCGCCCTCGTCTTGGCCGTCTCCGGCGGTCCCGATTCGACCGCGCTGCTGATGCTGATGGCGCGCTGGCGCAGCGCGTTCAAGCGCGGGCCGAAGCTCATCGCGGTCACGGTCGACCACGGCTTGCGGCGCGCATCCGCCGGTGAGGCGCGCGCGGTCAAGCGCCTGGCACGCCGGCTCGGCGTTGCCCATCGCACCGTGCGCTGGGAGGGCAAGAAGCCGGCGAGCGGATTGCAGGAAGCCGCGCGCGTGGCGCGCTACCGGCTGCTTGCGGCCGCCGCCAAGTCGGCGAGGGCGGGCGCCATCGTCACCGCGCACACCCTTGATGATCAGGCCGAGACCGTGCTGCTGCGCATGAGCCGCGGCAGCGGGCTGGGCGGGCTGTGCGCCATGGCGCGCTCATCGCCGCTGCCCGCGAACGACACGCGGGAGATCGTGCTGGTGCGACCGCTGCTCGAGCTTCCGAAAGCGCGGCTCGTTGCGACCCTCGCGCGCGCGAAGATCGAATTCGCCGACGATGCATCGAACCGCGATCCGCGTTTCACCCGCGCGCGTCTGCGCGAGCTGATGCCTGCGCTCGCGCGCGAGGGGCTAGACGCGCGCCGGCTCTCGCGCCTTGCGGGGCGGCTGCGGCGCGCCGAGGCCGCGATCGAGATGGCGGTCGACGATGCGATGAAGGCCCTGTCCCGCACCCCCTGGTCCGATCGCACTCCGATCGCTTTCGATGCGGAAAAATTTGCCCACTTGCCTGCGGAAGTGGGGCTACGCCTGCTCGGGCGAGCCATCGCGCACGCCGGCGAGGCGGGAGCCATCCGACTCGGCAAGCTCGAGAACCTCTACGAGGCGCTCGCCGTGGCACGGGCGGGCAAAACATTTCGTTTGCGCCGCACGTTGGGCGGAGCGCTCGTGACTTTGACCTCGATGCAGCTCGTGGTCGAGCGTGCTCCGGCGCGCAGAAGGCGCCCGCCTGCCGCAATTGCAGGCAAATGTCACAACCGTGTCACCTGCAGACCCCGTTGGACTGCCGGCAGGAATTAACCGGGTTCCCTTGGCAGAGGTCCCCCCGGCACTTAAATTGTATCCGGACGGCCGTGAATCGGCCTATAAGTTGCCATATGAACGGGCCGCGGACCTTCCAACGGCCGTGAAGGACAAGGGATGAACGCCAATCTGCGCAACTTCGCCCTTTGGGTGATCATCGTTCTCTTGCTGCTGGCGCTGTTCACCCTGTTCCAGAACCCGGGCCAGCGCACCACGTCGCAGGACATTTCCTTCTCGCAGCTGTTGAATGAAGTGGATCAGGGTCGCGTGCGCGACGTTTTGATCCAGGGCCCGGAAATCCACGGCACCTTCACCGATGGCCGCAGCTTCCAGACCTACGCGCCCAACGATCCGAGCTTGATCCAGCGGCTCTACGGTAAGGGCGTCTCGATCACCGCCCGTCCGCAGCAGAATGACGTGCCGTGGTTTGTGTCGCTTCTGGTTTCCTGGCTTCCCTTCATCGCGCTCATCGGGGTTTGGATTTTCCTCTCACGCCAGATGCAGGGGGCGGGCGGCAAGGCGCTCGGCTTCGGCAAGAGCCGCGCCAAGCTCCTGACCGAAGCCCACGGCCGTGTCACCTTCGAGGACGTGGCCGGCGTCGACGAGGCCAAGCAGGACCTGCAAGAGATCGTCGAGTTCCTGCGCGACCCCGGGAAATTCCAACGGCTCGGCGGGCGCATCCCGCGCGGTGTGCTGCTGGTCGGCCCGCCGGGGACCGGCAAGACGCTGCTCGCGCGCGCAATCGCGGGCGAAGCCAACGTGCCGTTCTTCACCATTTCGGGTTCCGATTTCGTCGAGATGTTCGTGGGTGTCGGCGCCTCGCGCGTGCGCGACATGTTCGAGCAGGCGAAGAAGAACGCGCCCTGCATCATCTTCATCGACGAGATCGACGCGGTGGGTCGCCACCGCGGCGCCGGTCTTGGCGGCGGCAACGACGAGCGCGAGCAGACGCTCAATCAGCTTCTGGTGGAGATGGACGGCTTTGAGGCGAACGAGGGCATCATCCTGATCGCCGCGACCAACCGTCCCGACGTGCTCGACCCGGCGCTCCTGCGGCCGGGCCGCTTCGACCGCCAGGTGATCGTGCCCAACCCGGACGTGGTCGGCCGCGAGCAGATCCTCAAGGTCCACGTGCGCAAGGTTCCGCTGGCGCCGGACGTCAATCTCAAGACGACCGCGCGCGGCACGCCCGGCTTTTCCGGCGCCGATCTCATGAACCTCGTCAACGAGGCGGCCTTGATGGCGGCTCGGCGCAACAAGCGCATGGTGACCCAGGTCGAGTTCGAAGACGCCAAAGACAAGGTGATGATGGGCGCCGAGCGCAAATCGCTGGTGATGACGGAGGAGGAAAAGCTCCTGACCGCCTATCACGAGGGCGGCCACGCCATCGTCGCGCTCAACGTGCAGGCGACCGATCCCGTGCACAAGGCCACCATCATCCCGCGCGGCCGGGCGCTCGGCATGGTCATGCAGTTGCCGGAGCGCGACAAGCTCTCCATGAGCCTCGAGCAGATGACCTCGCGGTTGGCCATCATGATGGGCGGGCGCGTGGCCGAGGAACTCGTGTTCGGCAAGCAGAAGGTCACCTCGGGCGCCGCCTCCGACATCGAACAGGCGACCAAGCTCGCGCGCATGATGGTGACGCGCTGGGGTCTGTCCGAAACCCTCGGCACGGTCGCCTATGGCGAGAACCAGGACGAGGTGTTCCTGGGCTACCAGGTGGCGCGCCAGCAGAACGTCTCGGAGGAAACGAGCCGCAAGATCGACGGCGAGATCAAGCGTCTGGTCGAGGCCGGCTACGCCGAGGCGCAGCAAATTCTCGAGGAGAAGCGCGCCGATCTCGAAACGCTGGCCAAGGGGCTACTCGAGTTCGAGACGCTGACCGGCGACGAGATCAAAGATCTGCTCGCGGGCAAGCGGCCGGCGCGCGAATCCGTGATCGAGCCGGCGACGCCGCGCGGGTCGGCCGTGCCGCCGGCCGGCAAGCCGCGCCCGCGCCCCGAAACCGGCGGCCTCGAGCCGCAACCGCAGGCCTGATCCGGGCTCACGAGATCGCCCGCGTTGCGGGGGTGATGACAAGGGCGACAACCTATTTTTGCCAGCATATGGGCGGCGCAAGGGCTGACCTTGGCGATCAATTCGCCAGCGCGCGGTCGAGCGGCGTGCGAGATTTACCGGCGGTGATGGCCTCGAAATAGGCCGCGGCCTCGACGTGCCGTCCGGCCCCCTGGAGGCTGCGCAGATAGGTCTGGCGAAACAGGTCGTCCTGGGCGTCGCTGCCGCCGATCGATGTCATCATCGGCATGACCGGATCGAGCAATGCGGCGGCGCGGGCGCAGTCGCCGGCGCCGAAGGCGGCCGCCGCCCCGATCACCGCGCGTCCGACTGGCGCCCACACCCGTTTCGCTTCCTCGTCTTCGGCTGCGCTGCGCGCTCGCACCCCGGCGAGCGCCGCTTCGACCACATCAGCCCGCCCGGCGCGCGCGAGTGCGTAGACGTAATGCGCGTTCATGAACGGCATGAACGTCTCGAGCGCGCGCGCGGCGATATGCTCGGCGATCGAAGGCCATTGCGCATCCATGGGCCCGGCGGCCATCTCGATGCGCCAAAGCAACGCGATGGCGTCGAGTTGCTCGACCACGAAGTCCGGGGTGATGCCCCAGATGTGCGTGCGAAAGACGCGCATCGCCGCGGCCACATCGAGCTCTTCGAGATGCAGCAGGGCAAGGTGCCAAGCGTCGTGACAATGGATCGGCCGTCCGCAGGTCGCAAGCAGCGGGAGGAATGATTCCAGGCGCGCGAGACCTTCCGTCACGCGGCCCTGGCGGATGAGAACGTGGGAGAGGGCGTGCTGCGCCCACGGGTTTCTCGGCTCGATCGCGAGCGCGCGTTCCGCCACCGCCTCGGCGGCGGCGTAGTCGCTGCACAGCTCGCTGGCGAATGCCGTCATCGCGAGAAAATCCGGATCCGCCGCGTGCGCGCCTTCGAGGCGGCGCATGTGCGCGCGAAACCGCGGTCCCATGTATTGCTGGCCAAGCACGTAATAGAGGAACTCTGCGATCTTGGCGGTCAAGAGATCGCTCGGCCACTCGGTGGTGATCGCCTCCATGGCCTCGACGGCGCGCAGATTGTCATTGCCATGCCAGAGCGCGAGCGCCCGATGGAGCGCGCGCTCGCGCGTGTTCATCGCGAGCGCGTCGCACGCGCGCAGGTGGACGGCCGCGGTCTCAAGCGCGCCGTCGGTCTGGCCGTAGAGCCAGAACGTCGCGGCGTAGAGTTGAACGATCGGTGTCTCGGGCCAGCGCTTTGCGGCGTCGAGAATGGCCTCGACGCCCTGATCGAGACGCAGCAAGCGTGCGGCGAAGTCGTCCGCCGCCGCTACGGCAGTTGCGTCATCGGTGGTCACATCGAGGCCGCGCGCGTCTTTCATCGCGTCACCCTTAGCCTGGCGCGCGTTAGGAGGCAAAGCGGCGCGTAGGCGCGAAATGCCGTCATGCCGATCGCATCCAATGCGAAGGCGAATGCGGCCGGCCGCCTAGCGGCGTGCGTCGATCGCCATCGAGGGCGGGGCCTCGTGACTCATGAATACCGGTTGCAACATGTGCGATTGGAATTGCCAGCCCTGGTCTTCACCCAGCACGCATTCGGCGATCAGGTCCGCGATCAGCATCGGCGGCTTGGATTGCGGCGCCGGCGCGCGCACGGCAGCCCCGTAGAAGCTGATGATGCCCAACACCTTCGCGCGCCGCGCCCCGCTCGATTCGACCAATAGATTGTTGATCAGATGGCGCGTGGTCTTCACGCTGCTGATGGCGGTCGTGGCCTGGCGTTCACGCCACGCATAGAACTCTCGAATTTTGTCGCGTCCTTGAAACCGATTGTGGCCGACCACCATCACGCCATCCGGCAGGTAATATTCGTGGGCGCGGTGTCCGCCATTGCAATCGATCTCGTGCCAATATCTCGCCTCGAGGCGGTAAAGCGCGTGCCAAAGATCAACGTCGTCGTGAGTGTCCATGTTGCACCTCGCGTCATCGCCGAAGCGGTTGCCCCCGGCCGCGCGGCAACGGTTCAGCCAAAGTCCCGTAATCCCGCCTGCCGCACGAGCGGATAGGTGACGTCCCGAAACTCGCGCATGCCTTGCTCGAAGCGCGGCCAGCACAGCAGAACGCCGTCGACACCAGCCCGCGACAACGCCTGCAATCCATCGACGATCTGCTCCTTGGTGCCGATCAGCGGGAATCCACCCCAGCCAGCGATGAATGCCTCCTGATACGCTTTCAGCCGCTCCGTCGGAATCATCCGGGCATTGATGTCGAGCGTGAACGTGTCGATCATATTCTTGGCGGCTTCCCAGTCACCCTTCTCGTGCACGTAGTAGCGATAGAAATCGCGCGCCGCTTTCTCCGTCTCGCCCTGCACGATATTGGCGACAGTCCAGACCCGGACCTCGCGGCCGTATTCCTCCCGCGCCAGCCGGTGGTAGGCCTGCACGTGCGCGCGGCATTCCTCGAGGCCGCCGGTGCGAATGACCGTAAAGACCAGATCCGCGTATTTGGTCGCAAAGTGGCGGCCGCGCTCGGACGCGCCGGCGCTCATGACTGCGGGATATGGTCGCTGGATCGGCTTCGGTTGCAGGTAACCTTTGGTGATCTTGTAGAACTTGCCCTCGTGGTCGAACGCGTCGTCCTCGGTCCACAGCCGCTTGACGATGGCGAGCCATTCCTCGGCGCAGGCGTAACGCTCGGTGTGTCCCATCATTGGGCTGCCGAACATGTCGATTTCCGGCTGATTCCATCCGGTCACGATGTTGAGCGCGTAACGGCCGCCCGAAATATGATCGATGACCGTGGACTGCTTGGCGGCGACGATCGGGTGATTGAGCGAGATGTGCGAGGTTGCGAAGACCCCGGCCTTGGCGGTGGAAGCGGCGATGCCGGCGGCCCAGGTGTAGGCCTCGAAGCCTCGCCCTTGCGGATTGGTGGCGCCGCCGAAGCCGTGCCAGCGCGCGACCGGCACCAGCGCCTCGAAATCCATTTCTTCGGCCAGCCTGGCGAGACCGAGCGTCGTCGGCCAGGTGATGTCGAGCCGACCGTCGAGGTCCGACATCACGCAGCCGCTGTCGAGATTGGTTTGGAAGGTTCCAAGCTTCAGTTTGCGGCAGCTGAAGGCCGGATTGGTCTCGGCGCGATCCTGTTGCTGGATGGCACGCGCGGTCATCGGCGCCCTAGCTTTTCATCGCCGCCTTGATGGCCGCGACGCCGCCGCCGGCCTTCGCCGCCGCGATGATCTTCGCCTCGCGCGCGGCGAGCCCGTCGAGCGCCGTCTTCATGGCGTCGATTTTGTCGATCGGCACGACGACCGCCCCGTGGCGGTCGGCGTGCACGAGGTCGCCGCTCTTGACCGCCATGCCGTGCACGTTCACGTCGATGCCGAAATCGACGACGTGGACGTAGGCGTGGGAGGGAACGATCGAGCCGGCCAGCATCTGGAAGCCCGGCGCGATCATCGGGATGTCGCGGATCGAGCCGTTGGTGACCACGCCGAGGCAGCCGAGCGCCTTGTGCACGTTCGACTGCACCTCGCCCCAGAACGCGCCGTAGCCCACATGCTCGCCGTCGAGGTCTTCCATCACCATGATGCTCGGCCGCGGTGAGGCTGCGACATAGTCGAGATAATCAAGCCGCCTTTGCATGTAGCCGGCGTCCCCGAGCGCAACCGCGTCCTTGGCCTTGAACGTCACCGTCTTGGCGAAGCCGACGATGGGCGCAAGCTCGGGAAACGGGCAATGCAGGTGCCTGACGGTGTAGCCGAACCCGCGACGCTCGGGAGCGACGATCTCGACCAGGTTGCATACCGTGGGTGTATCGATCGATTGCAGAAAATCGAAATGGCTTGGGCTCGGCGCAGTCATTCGCTTCCCTTTCGGCCTCCTCGAAGCTCGACCCTAAGCCGTCGCATCCCGATAGGCGAGCGCGGCAATCATGGCCATGATGGCGAGCATGGCCACCACCATGGCGATCGTGGCCGGCCAGCCGCCCCACTCCCAGGCAAGCCCGGGCAGGAAGGCGCCCATGCTGCCGCCGATATAGAACGATGTCACGTAGAGGCCGACGGCGGACGAGCGCCCCTCCTTCGCGATTTCAGCGACATAGCCGGTCGAGATCGTCTGGCACAGCATGCCGCAGGCGGCGCAAAACGTCAGCCCCACGATGATCGCCGGAACCGGCGGGGCGAGCGTGAGCGCCGCGCCGGCCATCCACGCGGCAATGACCGCGAGGATGAAGCGCCGGCGGCCGAGCCTCGCCGTCATCCAACCGGTCATCGGCGCGATCACGGTGCCGGCGAGATAGGTCACGAATATCGCGCCCAGCAGCGTCGAGGAAAAGTGATAGGGCGGCCCGGCGAGATGGAAGCTCACGTAAGTGAACACCGCGATGAAGTTGAACAGCACACCGAAGCCGATGCCGTAGGTGGCGAGAAGCTGTGGATCTTTCAGATGCCGCAGCATCTGCCGCGCTGAGGCGGCAAGGCCTTGCGAGCGAACGAAGCCTTTCTCCCGCGGCAGCAACAGCGCGAGCGCGACGGCGCCCATCAACGACAAGCCCGCCAGCGTCAAGAAGGCGCCGCGCCAGCCGATGAGATCGCCGAGCACGCCGGGAACCAAGCGGCCGCAGAATCCGCCGAGACTCGATCCCGCGATATAGATGCCGGCGACGCCCGCCACCTGCGCCGGCGGCCATTCATCGCCGATATAGGCGACGGTGACCGCGAAGATCGGCGGCAGCAGCAAGCCCTGAAGAAAGCGCCAACCGATGAGCGCTTGTACGTCCGGCGCGAGTGACGCACCGGCCATGGGCAGGGCGATCGCCAGCATCGCAGCCGCGATGACGCGCTTCCTCCCCAGCACGTCGGCAACTGCGCCGGTGAACGGCGCCGTCAAGGCGATGGCAAGCGTACTTGCGGTCATGATCGCGCTGATCTCGGCGGCGCCGACGCCGAACTCACGCGCCAGCGAAGGCAGCAGCGCCTGGGGCGAATAGAGGGTGAGGAAGGTCGAGAAGCCGGCAATGGCAATGGCGATTTTGCGGCGGTCGACGGCCATGGTGCCTAGCGTATCCTTGCCGCGCCGCAGACCGTGACGCCGCCGCGGCGGTGGCCAGCTCTGCGTGCCGCGTCGCCGGTCATGCTCTCACTGCCCCATCGCCGCCCGCGCGCGGGCGAAGGTTTCCTCCGGCGATCCGGAGGCATCGATGCGCGTCCAATCGAGCGCGCCGAGGTCGTAGGTCTCCTGGCGGCGGGCGACCGCGGCGTCGGCATCGGAGGCGTCGCGGCCGCGCCCGCTCACGCGGGCGACACGCGTGTCGAGATCGGCGGCGAGGAAAAGGCCGTGGAAGGGCACGCCGAGGATTTCGGCGGACGCCGCCACGACCGCGCGCTCCTGCGGCCGCGCAAAGACCGCGTCGACGAGCGCCGAATGGCCGGCTGCAAGCGCGCGGCGCGCCTTGTCGGCGATGGTGGCGTAGACCCGCGCCGTCACCGCCGGCGAATAGGCATCCTCCGGCAACTTCTCGTGCTCGTCCTTGCCGAGCAGCATCTTGCGTTCGACGTCGGAGCGCAGCACCACGGCCCCCGGCGCCGGCGCAAGCTGCGGCGCGAGCGCGTAGGCGAGCGCCGATTTGCCGGTGCCGGAAAGCCCGCCGACCGCAACCAGGCGAGGCGCGCTGGGCTCGATGAACCGCCGCGCAAAGTCGAAATATGCGCGGGCACTGCGCTTGGTTGCGGCGATCTCGTCGGGCGCGGCATGTTCGAGCCGCGCCACCGTCACCTTGGCGCGGATGGCGGCGCGCATCGAAAGAAAGAGCGGCAGGCCCGCGAGCCCGTCGAGGTCCTCGGTCCGCCTGGTCTCGGCGAGATAGCGGTTGAAGACGACGTTGGCCGAAGGTTCGAGACCGCGCTCGACCAGATCCATGAGCAGGAAGGCGAGATCATAGAGTACGTCGCCGGACGCGATCAGCGCGCTGAACTCGATGGCATCGAATGCGACCGGCCGGCCGCCGAGAAGCACGATGTTACCGAGATGAAGGTCGCCATGGAGACGCCGAACGAGCCCCCGATCTCCGCGCTCGACGATGAGCGGACGGATGCGCGCGTGAGCGGCGCGACTCTTCGTGGTGAGTAGCTCGACCTCGGCAGGCGGAAAAAGGTCGGGCACCGCCCGGAACGCGGCGTCGTTTTGCTCGATATAGTCGGCGAGCGCCGCGATCCAGGGCTCGGCTTCGACCGCGCTGGCGCGGGCGTGAAGCGCCGCCACCGCGCGCCCGAGCGCGTCGGACAGCGCCGCATCGATCTTGCCCGCCGCCGCCAGCCGGTCGAGCGTCGCATTCTCGTCGAAGCGGTGCATTTCGACCGCCCACTCCACCGCCGCGCCGGCGCCATCGAGCTTGAGGGCGCCGTCCGCCTCGCGCGTGATCCCCACCACCCGGCGGTAGATCTCGGGCGCGAACGGCCGATTGATCCGAAGCTCCGCTTCGCAGGCGCTTTTGCGCTTGGGGAGGGTCGAATAGTCCAGAAAGGGAAAGCGCACCGCGCGCTTGACCTTGAACGCGCGGTCGCCAGCGAGAAACACCGAGGCGGCATGGGTGTCGATGCGCGTAACCGCCGCGCCGCCATGAGTCGCGGTGTCGGCGAGCAGCGCGAAGACCGCCTCCTGACAGTCGCTGTCATTCATCCACTTGGCACTCCGTGGCGGCGGCATCGCCGGTATGCCGTGGTCCGGCATCGAGCCGCGCTAACGCCGGCGAGGCCGGAACCGTTCGTGGTGCTATGCTGTTGGCCATGGCCCCTGCGCCCGATCGAGGAGGCCCGTCATGACCCAATTACCGCATGTGCTCAAGCGCATCCGGCTCAATCTCGCCCGCTCGAAGGAATTTCCCTCGGGCTCGGACGAGCATGGCTATGAGTTCGTCGCTCCACTCGACGCCGACGGACACATCGACGTCGAGCTTTGGCGGAAATACCGTGAACATTGCGGCGTGCGTCGATTCTGGGATGGCGAGGACGACGAGTTCGGCCGCTTGGTCCACAAGCCCGGTGGCGTCGAGCACGCGCGCTGGGTGTTCGACTATGACGAGACCGCGGAGGACGACGACGAGGCCGGCTATCGTTTCGGCAACCACGCGTTTCACAACGGCGAATACGTCTCGATCCGTGGTGAAGACGGCCACATGCACACCTTCCAGGTGGTCTCGGTCGAGCCGGCGACGTGAGGGTGTGGGTGCGCCAGCGAACGATCGTTGCCATTTGCTGATAAGGCGCGTCTGTCGCGGGGCGTAGCCGCCGTCCGCCAGCGCGGTGACGCGATTTTGCTCCCGGCGCGCGCTTGCGGCATGATGTAAAGCGAGCGGCAGGCCACGGGAGACGCGTGATGCGCGCCAATGACGGCACAAGGACGGCCGCCGAAGTTCTGATCGACCAGCTCGTCGTTCACGGGGTGGCTCACGTGTTTTGTGTGCCCGGGGAGAGCTATCTCGCGGCGCTCGATGCTTTCCACGACCGCGATATCGCCATCACCGTTTGCCGGCAGGAGAGCGGAGCCGCGATCATGGCGGAAGCCTGCGGCAAGGCGACCGGGCGGCCCGGCATCTGCTTCGTGACGCGTGGGCCCGGCGCCACCAATGCGGCGGCGGGAGTGCATATCGCGCGGCAGGATTCCACCCCGCTCATTCTGTTCGTCGGCCAGGTCGCGCGCGAGATGCGCGAGCGCGAGGCCTTCCAGGAGCTCGATTACCGCGCGGTGTTCGGGTCGATCGCCAAATGGGCGACCGAGATCGACGATCCCGCCCGCATCCCCGAGCTCATTTCGCGTGCCTTCTACACCGCGACCGGCGGCCGGCCAGGCCCGGTCGTCATCGCGCTGCCGGAGGACATGCTCGTCGAGCGCGTCGCCGTGCCCGACGCGCCGGCCTTCGAGCCGGTCGAGATCTGGCCCGGCGCGAGCGACATGAGCCGGCTGCAGAAGCTGCTGTGGGCGGCCGAGCGGCCGATCGTGCTGTTGGGCGGCAGCCGGTGGTCGGCGACCGCGTGCGCGGCGCTCGCGCGGTTCGCCGATCGCTTCGCGCTGCCGGTTGCCACCACGTTCCGCCGCGCGCATCTGTTCGATCCCGCGCATCCCTGCTACGCGGGCGACCTCGGCATCGGCCCCAATCCCAAGCTTCTCGCACGGGTGAAGGGCGCCGACCTCATTCTGCTCGTGGGCGGGCGGCTCGGCGAAATGCCCTCGCAGAGTTACACCCTTCTCGACATTCCACGGCCGCGCCAAACCCTCGTGCACGTATTTCCCGGCGTTGAAGAGCTCGGTCGCGTCTATCATGCGCAGCTTGCGATCAACGCCACGCCGACCGCGTTCGCCGCCGCGCTCGAAGGGCTCCAGCCGCCGAACGAACTGAGCTGGCGGAGCGAAACCCCGCTCGCCCACGCCGACTTCCTTGCCTGGACCGATAAACCGACGACGGTGCCCGGCCCGGTCAATCTGGGCGAGATCGTCGTGGGCTTGCGCGGAAGACTCCCTGCCGATGCGGTGATCTGCAATGGCGCCGGCAATTTCTCCATCTGGGTGCACCGCTACGCACGCTACCGCCGCTACGGCACGCAACTCGCGCCGATCTCGGGCTCCATGGGTTATGGAGTACCCGCGGCCATCGGAATGAAGCGGTTGGCACCGGAGCGCACGGTCATCGCGTTTGCCGGCGACGGCGATTTCCTGATGACAGGGCAGGAGTTCGCAACCGCTGTGCAATACGAGGCGCCGGTGATCATCGTCGTCGTCGACAACGGCATGTATGGCACCATCCGCATGCACCAGGAGCGCCACTATCCCGGCCGGGTGGTGGCGACTGGCTTGAAGAACCCGGATTTTGCGGCCTATGCGCGCGCCTTCGGGGGCTACGGCGCGATGGTGGAGAAGACCGCGGATTTCTTTCCGGCGTTCGAAGCCGCGCAGAAATCCGGCAAGCCCGCGATCCTCCACCTCAAGGTCGATCCCGAGGCGCTCACGCCGACCATCTCGCTCACGGCCACGCGCGAGAAGGCGCAAGCGGGCGGATGAATTGCCGCGCCTTGCGACCCCTTTACGATACGATCAGCCGGCGAACGCCCTCACGTGCGATACGAAGGATCGATGCGGTCGAGCTTGCGCAGCAGGCCCGGCCATTCCGTCCCGAACGGGGCGTCAGGGGCGACGGCGAGCCTGGCGGTGTGCTCCGAGACGGCGGCTGCGGGAAGCGTGAGGGCGGCGTTGCCCGCCATCGCCAGCACCTGCGTCTCGCACGCGAACTGCAGATTGAACAGGTTGCTGAACGCGAGCGGAATACTTTTTCCGACCGCCAGCAGCCCATGGTTGCGCAAGATCATCACGGGGTTGTCGCCGAGGTCCTTGACCAGCCGCGCCCGCTCGTCGATGTCGATGGCGAGCCCCTCGTAGTCGTGATAGCTCACGCGCCCATAGAACAGCTGCGCATGCTGGCTCAGCGGCAAGAGCCCATCCTTCATGGCCGCGACCGCGACGCCGGCCTTGGAATGGGTGTGAATGACGCAATCGACGTCGTCGCGTTCGCCATGGATCGCGCTGTGAATGACGAACCCGGCTTTGTGCATGGGAGCGTCGGGCTCTTCGACGAGATTGCCGTCGAGATCGACCTTGATGAGGTTTGAGGCCGTCACCTCATCGAACAGCAGTCCGAAACGGTTGAGCAGGAAATGGCCGGGCTCGCCGGGAACGCGCGCCGAAATGTGGGTATAGATCAGATCGGACCAGCCGAAATGCTCGATCAGCCGGTAGCACGCCGCGACCGCACCGAGGCATTCATCGCGCAGTTCGATGTCCCCAAAACGCTGC
>Ga0209240_1000310_pt1 | contig 20264 bp, 23 predicted proteins | sample GraSoi_2013_80cm_FD_185828 | JGI IMG/M metagenome (GOLD analysis project Ga0209240, IMG submission 185828) | Grasslands soil microbial communities from the Angelo Coastal Reserve, California, USA - Sample 9_17_2013_80cm (SPAdes) (version 2) | ecosystem: Environmental > Terrestrial > Soil >...
ACCTCGCGAATGGTATCCGGACTTTAACCGAAATCTGTGTAATCTGCGGATCTCTTGGCGTCTGGAGCTGAGGCCTGAGGCTGGCCGCGTGGATTACCACGGGAAACCAATTGGGCCCCAAGCCGGGCGACTGTCTCTAGGTAGAGCAAGATTTTGGGATCCCTTTTGTGTCTTAAAATCGCTATTGCTCTTCCGTTCGAAATTACCGTGTGGCCAGAGGAAACCGAACAAAGAGAATGCCAGGATCACGCTGGCCAACGAAACGGTCCGCTCCTTAGTCGTTTCTGCCGGCTTAGCTCTTGTTCTCATAATAATCCTCTAGAACAGGTTGCGTGCCAGCCTGGTTTATTTGGCGTTTGTGCCTGTGCTTGAGGCGATTACATCGGGAATCGGTTCCGGTAACCAAGGTCCGAGATTTCGAATTTTTTCGGAGTTTCGTTTCGGTAGTGTGAATTTCCCGACCGCGAAGCATGATTTGCAGGAGTCAGTGCCGCTGCTACTGATGGGGGATGCTCAATTGGCTTTTTTACCGGCCAATATTCGGCAAAAAGGTGGATCGAGGCCAGGAGAACCCCTGGCAAGAATATTGGGGTGAAACCTATGCGCCGGAACTCAAGCAGCGTCTGCTCAGACCGGTTTTCGACGAGTTCGATACACACGGGAAAATCGGTAACCTCGTGATTGATATTGGCAGCGGGGCACAACCGGTCACCCGACTGCTTAAGGCTAAGCCGGGAAGAAAGCGGATCTGCATCGACATTGCGGCCGATAACGGTGAAGCGGTGGACGAGCTCAGACTTAGGCTGGACGCAGAGAAAGTAGGAGAATTTGCGCGATTGAGCTCCCGAAAGGCATTGTTGCGGGCCGGCGCATTCCTTGGGATCAACCCTCGACAAGACCAGGAAAAGGAGCGCGCGGATACGATCGTGATTTCCGATACGTTGAATTACGTCGATTTTCGAATGGTGCTCAGCGGGTTCGCGCAATTCCTGAGACCGAACGGCAGGATTATCATCCTCAATTTACCGTATCGCGGAAACCATTTATTGTTTTCCGATTTGGGTCTCAAAGATAATCGTCAGCTCTATGCGTTTTTAGAAGAACACAATTTTGAGATAGAACATAAGGCGTTCCCGAAACGGCCTCGTAACGAGACCGACGAATCTGAGGAACTGATTGTGTTGGTAGCAAGGAAGGAGCAATCAAGGTAACTGCCAATTCTTGCCAGCTGATGGTGCTGACTTTTGACCGCCAGCGCGAATTGGTTTCAACGGATCGCAATGTTGGTTTTCGTTGTGCAGAAACGAAACAGATCAAAATCGCGCAACCGGGACAGAGCCTCTGGTCTCAAGCTGGACAAGTTGGCGTCTTGGGTTCGAAAACACCGACGGGTAGTGGGGAACGGGTTCAGAACTTAACGCTGGTAGGAGCTCCCCAGGCGTGCGTAGGTGCCGGCCGTCGTTTCGAAGAGTCTCTTCTCAATGACCAAGAAATGGAGTTAGGGAGCCGACTTTGGTGCGCATTTAGGGACCCACTTCAAGAGGGAGGGATAGCGCACGGGTTTCACCACAGAGACACAGAGAGCACAGAGGAAATCATCCACAGATTTCGCAGATTACACAGATTACGTTTCAACGTCGGCTGATGCCTGACGTGAAATTCGACTATTCGCACCGCGCTCAGCGTCGAATAGCAAGCAGCAAAAGGTCTTGCCAATTCGCGATCTCATGGCGGCAGCAAAGCCGCCACTCTAGCCGGATATTCGATGCTCGAGCCCTGCTGCATCCAGCGGAACTAAAAGCCAGCACGAAGAAGAACTTCTTGTCTGGAAGACCAGCAGAAGAAAATCCCCAAAGAATATTCACCGGCAGAATCAGACCAATTTCAGATCGGCACCCGCATCTCCGAGCCTCCATGAAGATTCTTTGTCACAGACGGCCAGCTCAATTCGGCCTGACTTGCAGAAGCACATCAGGTTTGACCGAGATTTCGCCACTGAACGGCCGGTCGTGAGAGGAAATTAGTAGCACGGATACGGCCAGCCCGGTTGCAAAGATCCACATCGCGATTGCGGCAGCGGCGCGATTGTCGCTGTGGACTATCGCGATCAGAATCAGAGTACAAACGCCCTGCGCGAAAAGGCAAGTCCACTTGACCCAATTCACGGTTGACCGGCTGAGGATAATGCGCTGCCGGCGCGCGTCCAGTGCATTTTCGAGTGCCGTCACCATTTCACGCTGCGCCGCGATCTGCCCTGCGCTGTTGGGCGCGAGAGATAGGGCCAATTGCAATGCTTCGTCCAACGCGTGCGAAGCGACCTTCAGCGAAGCCGATCGTTTCCCCATCGTGGGCCACTCAACCAAAACCGCTTCGTCAATATGGCGGCGGACTAGGTTGCGAATCTATGCTTCCGGCTCTCCCGGAAAGGTGGAGGCCAGCAATACCACCATGCGGAGTGCGCTTGCCTCGCGATCGACGGCCAGCGCGGCACGATCCATGTCGCTCCAGACCTGAACCACGATGAATACCACCAGCAGGCCGAAGATAGTCCCCTGGGGAGACAGCAGGCCGGCGGATACGGCTTTGAAGGCGCGCACCCGCTCGCCCTTGGCAAGAGCCATGATTATCGCGAAAATCCCGCCTGCGAGCAAATACGCTATCGCGAATACGATCAGAGCCATCCACCAAACCGGAAGGGTATAGAACCATTCGCCCATTCGCTCGCGATGATACCATACTTACTGCCTCAGCGGCCATTTGAAAAACGACACAAAAACGCCTCAAGTTCGACCCAGAGTTGCACAAGAGAACAAGGACGTTAAGTAGAGACGTTCGCTCGTGTTTTCATTTTTTCTTTCTGCAATGACACACAATACGGGGTGACTTGCCTATTCGTGCGATATTGTACGCTAAGTGCGGAAAAGGTTGAGCATTGGTATACGGCATATACATTTAAGGGGTGGATTTTGAATTCGATCCCGATAAAAGCGCGAGCAATCAACTCAAGCACGGCATCGATTTCATGGAGGCACGAGATCTATGGCTAGTGCAGGCGGCGGTGGTGCGAAGCGATCGGGGCGCTGAGCCCCGCTATGCTCGAATCGCGAGGCATCGTGACGGTAACCTGTGGACGGCCATTTATACCCACCGTGGAACGAATATCAGGATCATTTCGGTTCGGAAAGCGAGCCGCACTGATCGGAAGCTCTATGAAGAAAACATTTCCTAAAACAGAAGAAGAACTGGCCGATCGGTTCGATGCCGGCGAAGACCTTGAATCGCTCGGATTTGATCTGAAAAACGAGCAAGTAGAACAACCAAGACTAAAACGGGTGAACGTTGATTTTCCCGAGCATATGCTTGCAATGCTGGACCGCGAAGCAGAACTGCGCGGCATCAACCGCCAAGCGCTTATCAAAACGTGGCTGTACGAAAGACTGCACGCCGCCGGGAAATAAGCTCGCCCTTTTTGGCCCGACCTCCGATTTGGGACTCACGCTGATAGGAACGGTGACCAGTGTATACACAACCACTGGTCCCGAATTGGATCTGCGAATTGGAGCGCTTCAGCAATACCGCCTATCTGGTATTAGTACCATATGAGCGGGCACGCCAAAGGGGCTTGGTCAACCCTGCCAAACCTCCTGGCAGAAAAGAATCTTACCGTCGCCGGCCTGCATCAAATTTTACAGAAGCGCGGCTTTGAGGTTAACAAAAAGAGTCTCTATCGCCTGGCCGCCTCTCGTCCGATGCAGAAGCTTGATACTGCGATTGTCCGAGCCGTCTGCGAGGCGCTGGAGATTCGCCTCCAGGACCTGATTCAGTTCCAAAAGCCTAAGTTCGAATTGAAGCATCTGGACCCGCAATCACAACTGGAACTCGACCGGCTCATGGATAAGAACAATCAAGGCGAGCTCACGAAAAGAGAGCAGGCGCGCTTCAAAGCTCTCCTTGATGAAGTTCAAAAGATCACCCTTCACAATGCCACCATGTTGGCTGAGCAGAAGCGCGTTCGGGAATCGGAGCAGCAAAAATTGGTTTAAGCGGAGGGCGGAGCTGATTTGCCCTCAAAACGGGAGAGCGCTTCGGCGAAGTGATGAGGTTCACCTAGATAAGAGCAACCCGATAGGATTGGAGCAGACGGAAAAGGTGGGGATGATTCAAGAGCGGGTACCGGTGGCTGATCGTCACCGCGGCCACCGCTGCGGGCGTGCTAAAGAGAGCGAAATTGTGTAAGCGCTCGTTTTTCCGAGAGGGATAGCGAATACCGTCGGGTGCATCCGGATGCTCCATGAAAGCGGCAGCACATCTCTGGGTAATGTCATACGCGGGAGATGCAAAAATATTGGCGTCAATTCCTAGAGGATTTAATCGCTTGCCGCTGAGGTTGACGACCTTTAGCCGATGTCCCAAAGCGATCTCGCAGACATCGAACTCTTTCAGGAAGGTGAGCGCCGCCATGCGCGATTCCACCCATTGATCGCCAAATACTTCCAACAGTGCGGTCTCAAAAGTCCGTCCCGTATAAAGCACTCCGTATTTTGCCGTGGCGGAGTCAAACCGGTAGAGTCCTCTGCGAGACCAGTAAATCGGATCGGAAAATTTCCGGTGAGAAATCCGGAACAGTGTCCCTTCGACGGAGGCCAGTGGTAAACGTTGGCTGTTGAGCGCCGCCGGCGGATCAGTAAGCGCCATGTCCACCGTGTCGTTCTGCGGCAGCGACGGCATCCTGAATGCGCCCGGCGCGCAACAGGTCCAGCGGCCTTTTGCCCTCAAGTGACTCCCGGGGCGAAAGGAAGAAAATCATTGGCTCCCACTCGCTGTGGGTGTTCAGCGCCTTGAGGGATTCACGGACACCAGGGAGTAGTCCGCCCTGATTGGTCAGCTGCCACGCCGGATAGCGCCATTTACCTTGCGTGGTACGCCAAGCCACGATCGATCCTTCACGACGAAGGTAATCGATCCCTTGTCTGGTGCGTCCCAAAGCGTTCGCCACTTCTTCAGCAGAGAGGGAACCTCCCTCGGCCAGCTCCAGCTCTTTCCTAGCAAGGATACCTCGGGCCAGCACGATCTTTTTGGCCTCATTCTCTGAAGGATTTGCCCCAATTTGACTCGCGCACGTTTCGAAAAGCGTGCGCAGAAAATCCGAGACAGATACCCCAGGCGGGCGTTTCTCTTTGATTAGTTCGCTGAGTTCAGCGATGGCGGTGGAGGTATCTTGCATAGCAAAAGGGTAAAGCAAAAGCGTAAAGTCATCAACCGAATATGCCTCTCGGTCGCCAAGCCAGACAGACTATCCGCGGTTTGGAATTCCAGTCTTCTCTCATGGAATTAATCCCGCTATCCTAACGCCCTGCATGCAGAAGAATCTGGTCGTGACGACCCAAGCCGCCGGCGTTGTCCGTATCAATTGTAGGACCGGGCGAATATACTGGGAGCAAAAGAATCTCGATCCGGTTTTGAAGCAGTACGCCAAGAAATACCTGCTGGCAGAGGGCTTCGTTGAGCAAGCCCTTGGCGTTCTTGACCCAGAGCCCGATAAAAGTGCTGATCTCTCTCCGGATGACGTCTCGAATCTCGATGACGTCTCAAGCTAAGGCCCGGAGCTAGTTTAAGCGTCAGTTTCCGCTCGGTAAGCGCCGAAATCGGAGATGCGTCAATACGCGGCGCTCCACTGCTTACCACAGACTCGTTTACTTTTCAGCGATCGTCTCCTCATCCAGCTCCTCATCGGACTCGCCGTACGCGGGCGGATAGTACATCATCGAGGTGATTTCTTTCCATTGGGTTCGGACCAGATCGGCGATCCCTCGGGCTGGCTTTTCATGATAGGCGCTCACGCCCCGGGCCCCGGATCACAACGACGACGCCCAGACTCGAGACCATGAGATAGTGGCTCAACCGGTCCTCAAAGGTTCGCGTGATATGCCCGGACATTTTCCCGATGACCTTTGATCGTCCGCCATTGTTTAAGCTAATTGGAAGTTTTCTCTTCGGAACCTTCCCATTCTTCCTTCAATTCAGCACCGCCCATCGCTCGGCTGGTTGCACCGTCTCCTAGAACTCGACTAGCCGATTTCCTTTTCTTTTTCTCTCCGAAGGCACTCCCTTTTTCCTTAGAGTGGTGAACCGGGGCGTAGGCGTACCGACTCACTGGTACTGGCGGAACGATATTTCCGTCGTCGAGCATCGCGGCATAAAAAGTCTGCGCGCTGCCGGCGACGTTCCCGCGCATTTGGACCAGATAATAGGGGACCGGGCCGTTTATCCGTTGAACCGAGGTGGGCTTGGTAGCGGTGGCGTTGTAAAAACCGCCCGGGATTTTCCCACCGAGAATTGTTAACGAATTCGGGTAGTTATCAGATTTATCCTTGTCTTTCAATCCGGCCGCCCAACGGACCGCAACGACTTCGGCCGAGCCAGGTGTCATCCGGAAATTGGCAGAATAGCCAACTTGCGGATTCGGCTTTATTTTGCCTCCAACCGGAGTGTGGGGAGGAACTTCCAGCCTGTAAGTCACCGGTCCCGAATCAGTCTGTAGTGTATACACGATCGCCTCGGCGGATGAAACGAACAGAGGAGCACTTAGCGCTAACGCAAAAAACATCTTTGCATTCATCGCTCTTAACCTAACGTCCGTTCAGCGGCGAAAAATTCAAGGCCGGATCAAAGCATTCACATTAGGAATCCAGCAGCTTGGAGGCGAAATTTTACTGCGCATTTCCGTTTTGTATGGCGGGGACGACGCTAAGCTTTCATGTGGAAGGCTGTTCAATCCCGAATTGGACTCGGACCGATCGAAAGCGCTCGATCACGCTCACTGGGGATTATCTGACGTCGAACGGAATCAGCACTTTTGGCCGTCCCTTTCGAACAAAATGGAAACGAGTCAAGTAAGTCTTGCGCACCACCAGGCACCACCTCTTGGGATGGATCGGGGCGTTTTTCTCCACCTAGTTCTTGCGCAGACTCAAGGGCGCGTTCATTAGCCGCTCAAAGTTCACACCTCTTCCGCCATCGTCTCGGCGTCCAGCTCCTCTTCCGATTCGCCATACGCCGGCGGATAGTACAACACCGAGGTGATTTCTTTTCCGTTCGCTTCGACCAGATCCGCAATCCCCTGGGCGAGCTTCTCATGATAGGCACTCACCCCGGGGCCCCTTATCACGATCACGCCGGCCGAGCTCGACACCATGAGGTAGTTGCTCAACCGATCCTCGTAAGTCCGCGTGATATGACCGAACATCACGCCGACGACTTTGTGATCGTCGGTTACGAAACGAATGATGGGCGCCTTTCCTTCCTGCCAAGGGGCGCCGGCGACGGTCCCGTATTTTTCTAAATAAGAACTCTGGCTCATCGGCTTCTGTGCGCTGCATTGTTTTGAACCGGCTGTTCATGAACCGGACCTGTATTGAGAGGCCACTGGTGGCTTCGGCCGGCCTCAAGTGAAATAAATTCTCGGTGGGGGAGGGGAGGGGGGAGGGGACCAATCCGAGCGACCAGTTCGTGTGCCGAAAGCCGAGTACTCGGACGCGTGACAGCTTCTTTCAATGCGCCGAGCGAGTCGGTGAACACATACATGGCAGAGCGCGCCCGGCTCAGCGAGACATACCACTGCGCTTCGTTGACCTGACTGAACGCACGGATCGGAACGCTCAAGAGGACCTGATCGACCGTCTTTCCCTGGGCGGCGTGGCTGGTCACGACCAATCCCTGGTCCAAGTGCCAGAGGCCCTTTCGAAGGGAGACCCCATTATCCAAGCAAATCCCATCCTGATCGATTGCGGTCACGGTATGCACATCATTGTTTCTGCATCGGCGCTTGGTCTCAAAATCCCGCACCACGAAATTCTTTGTGATTCGTACACGATCGCCAACACTTAATGCCAGCGTTCCGATGGAATAAGCGGAAAAATTCTTCGCCTGGCCTAGCGGCAATTCTTTTTCCGCCCCATTCCGTTCAACGATCACTCTGGTTCCTTCGCGCCGCTTCACCCGCCACTGCTCACCGCTCAAGAACTTTGTTTCCTGGACTGCATCCCGCCGCACCCCTTTTGTGATCCGGTGGAACTCAACCACCTGGCCGGGCCTGTAATGGACAGCGTCCCTTTTCTCCCCTTCGGTCCAGTTCAGATTCTCCAGGCGCGTGAAGGTTTGTTCTTCAACGCCAAGTAACCCAAGCCTCCGCAGGTCAACCCGCACGGCATCCGCCACGATTCTGCCTTCGGCGTGGGTAGGGGAGACAATCATCGAGGATTTACCCGCTTTGAGCGCTTCCACATGCTTTTCCGAGAGGACCTTGAGGCGATCGGAATGGTCCTCGAGCTCCTGGATCGTCCCAAACTCGTCCAGTCGCCCAAACCCGCGCTCGGTTTGTCCTGCCGCCAAGTCGTTCACGGCTTCCCGCAATGCCGCAATCTGTTGCCGGAAAATTCGGTTCAGTGCCGCTTGCTCTACCAGTCCGCTTCTTTCCAGGATCCGCAGCGCATCGCCGCGCTCGACTCCGTGATGCTGGCGAGTGTCGCCGGAGAGAATCAGCCGGCAGTGGTTTTCCAAAGCCAGGCCGACCAGCGCGTTCATCTGTTTTACCGAGAGAAACCCGGCCTCATCCACCCAAAGAATCTCGCCCCGCGCCCGACTGCGCAGGTCTTCGTTCTCCATCAGCTGCTGAAACGTCTCCGCACCCGAAAAACCTTCGCGTTTCAACACCTCGACCGCGGAAGAGGAGGGGGCGAACACATGGACCTTCTTTCCCGAGCGCTTTTCGAGGGCGGCCACGGCCTCGATCATCATGGTGGTTTTACCGGTCCCGGCAGCGCCGCGGATCGTTGTCACCAGGTCGCGGGTCCGGAGAACGTGCTCGATCGCCAAGGTTTGCTCCTCGCTCGCTCGCACCCTCGGATCCAGGACTTCCCAACGCTCCGATCCGCCCAGCGGCTCGAACCTCGTACGGCCGCCCGCGACCCGCTCCAAGAGCTGCCGTTCCTCGGCGAGGACTCGGACGGTCGTGAGTCCGTTCGGAGTCCTGACGAATACCGGATCAGAGCCAGCAAACGCCTCCGCCTCCTTTACCGTTGCGATTCCAATGGCTCGTCTCAACAGCATCCCGGCCGCCCGCAAGGGCCGAGTCACCGAGACCCGTTCGAACAGATGCCCAATCGCCAAAGGTTTCGCTGCGTCGATGGGCAAGAGTCCGTCCGAAAGCCTCGCTCGAACCGCCTCGCCGCTCAGGGAGGTCCGCTCTTCTGCGGTCATCTCTGCGCGCCACACCCTCAACCGCTCTTCGGGATCCAGCACTTCCGCGCTCTTCTTTTCGCGCGACAGGGCGCCAAGTTCGCTTTTGATTTGCGCGAACGCGTCGGCAAAATCCATGCCGGTCTCCTTCACGAGCGCCCGAGCCTTCGCTTCCAGAACCGGGTACTTTTCGCGGGCCAGCCGTTCAATGTGGTTGGTTCGACGAGAGAATTTCTCGATCAACTCCCGCGAAACGGAAGCGAGCTCAAAGGAGCGCTCGGTTCGCCGGATCCCGTATCCCGCCTCTACCAGCTCTTTCGCCAGTCGAGCATTGAAGGCTGCCTCATAGAACGGCGCGTCCCGCTTGATATTGCCGAACTGCCCCGCTTTCCAGCGCTGCTCAAGTTCATCAAAGCTCGCGTTAAATACAAACGCGTGAATGTGATAGTGCGGGTCGGGAACTCCATCGACAGGCCGAGTGACCGTATGGGTGAAGGCCGCATACAGTAGGTTACCGGTTACCCGGTCTTCATCCCTCAGGAACCCATCCTCATCCTTCCCCCGGACCCGCGCCTCCATGCGGCGCTCGATGTCCGCCATCGTTTCTTTAAAGGCAGCCTGTATCATCGCTTCGACCTCGCGGTCTCCAGTTTCGGCCAGGTACAACGACACCGACTTGGGAACGCTGAAGGTGAAATCGTAGCCGGCGCGCCGCTTTTCTTTTGTCCGTTCCGTTAGAGGGCCTTCGTCCGGTTTTTCGTTTGAAGCGAGACGGATAAAATCCTCTCGGCCCACCTCACCAGAAAGCCGTAGAAGGTCCGCGGCGTTTCCGCCCCAGACCCCTTTGCCGTTAGTTTCTGATTTGGCGTAATAGTCCGCCTTTTCCAAAGCGCTATCGAAGTATTTGGCCGCCGCTTCCGGCGACACCGACATCGTGATTCTCAGCATTTTCCCGAGTTCTTTCCGTTACTGGGCATCAGGGATCAGAAATGACCGTGCTGGGTCCGGGCTCATGGTGGATGGAAGCGATTCTTTTCCGGTCGCCATGTTTTTCGCAGACGTCTCCCCTAATCCTAGGCGGATTAGGAGGAGCCGCTCGCTTCCGCGAGTGATCAAGAGCGGTCATTTCATGACCACTTCTTATTACTCCTGACCAGTTTTCCCATCCTTTCTGCTTGCCGAAGTGATTTTAAACGATAATAAGTACGATTAATATAAGGATATAGTACAAGCTATATTAAGCGATTAACAATGGACGAAAGCAAGCGATCTACCGGTATCCCGTTTAAATCCAAGCTGCGGCCTCATGTGGAACAGATCAGAAAGTGGCGACGCGCGGGTTTCACTTGGGCCGAGATCGCGGAGAAACTGGGAGAACAAGGCTGCGAGACACGGGCCACGAACCTGTGCCAGTTCATGCGGCGCTACCGGAAAAGGCCGTTCCCAAGCGGAGCGGAGCCAGAAACGACAGAACTTGTTCCGGTGAGAATAAGTCCGGTGAAGAGCGCCAGACGGCTTATTCCAAAGGACGCTTCAACCCCGTACTTCGAGCAGCTGGTGGACGAAGCAGAGGAGGCGGCGCGCCAGGCCGGAGAGCGCCCGGTCTTCAATGTGGTCAAGCCGACACGGCCTCTATAAACCGCCCGTGCTAGCAAAAGCTTTTTAACCGAACAGAAATCCAATCCATTCAGTACACACCTATGAGCACCACTGTCAGCCGCCTGATCACCTCATTCCAATCCACCGGGCGTATGGGAAGGTCTACCCTTCAACAAGCGCTCATCTCCTGGTTTGCTTTCGCAGGAGTCGAGTTTTCCGCGATCGATTGTGATAGCGAACACAAGACGCTCTCCGGCTGGTACCCGGACATCGCGACATTTTTTCCGTACCGGCGTGACGACGATCACTTGCCGATCTTAAATCTGGCCGGAACCGCACCGGTTGAGCTGATCGATTTTCCCGCTCAGGCCACCCAATCGGTATTGAACGCCTGTCACCATTTTTCGGCCATGAAGATCTTCGCGGACAAAGGGATTCGACTAACGGTCTGCATCTTTGCCAGCGACGAGCGCGCGGCTTTGGCTTCTGGGGCGCAGATCGTTTCCACGCTGGGTGAGGGCGCCGACTATCTTGTGATTTCTAACCCGGCGCGCTTTACGAGCCAGGTGTTCTTTGCGAGCAAGCTGGCCGAACGGCTCCAAGATTCGCCGCAGATTCAGATCCCGCGGATCACAGGCGGAACGATCGAGGCGCTCGACCGAGCGAGCAAACAAAGAAGAAAATCGCTCACCTTCCGGGAGGCCGAGCCTCAACTCGAAATCGGCTCTAGATATGAGCTTGAGCACTGGCGCAACCGCCTCTTCGCTCAGTTTGAAGATAATGCCGCAGCACTGTTACCCGACGAGAGTCTAATCAAGCAGAAGGTGGTACGGGCGGAGGAAAAACCGGCCGAAGCGGTCAATCCTTTTGATTTGTGACAAGGGCATGAGCCAGGAGGCGCTAGACCTGCTTTTGAGCGGCGTGAAGGATCAAGGGCAGCGAAAACAGATCACCACTGCTTACTACGCGTTTGCTGCCGGCGATCCGGAAACCTTCGCGGTCCAGTTCGCCGTGCTGCTCCGGGCCCACGCCCTGAGTCTCAAAGCGCTGCCCGAGCGCCTGCAAAAGACGCTCGCGACGGAAACATATAAGCTCAGTGATTTGATGTCGGCGCATCAGGCCTCAATGAACAAAGTCGCTTCATGGGTGAGCCAGGCTGATGACGACAATGGGGTAGGGGAGAGGTTCGGACAAATCGAAAGACGAATTGAAGAGTGGTTTGCTCTTTACAGCGAGGCGCTCAGAGCCGAGCGGACCAATATCATGACCGCAATAGCTGCGAGCGATCGCATCTTAAAGCAGGTGGCCGCTCATCGGATTGTGCTCGGTCTCTTTCTGAGCTACACGGCCGGCGCGCTGAGTGTTTTGGCCGTTCAGCGTCTGTTGCCGTTCTTGTTTTGAAATGGATTGGATTTAAGATTGACCTTTTACGGTCAGCTTAACTCGGGCGATATAACCCCATGAAGGCTTCCGCTTTTTCGTCCCGGAAAGAGAGGTCTTCGTTTTTGCACCGCCCTTGATGCTCTCTAGGTCTTACGCGGAGAATTTAAGCGTCCAGTCACCCAACCAGATCCGATCAGGATGCGAAACGACCACAAGAACTTATGACGCAGACAAAGAAGAGTAAGGTTAAAGAAGGTTTACCCCATCCTTGCGGGGCAGCTTGGGATGGCGAAGGGACTAACTTTGCCATTTTCTCTGGGAATGCCACGAAGGTGGAACTCTGCCTCTTTGATGAGCGCGGCGAAAGGGAATTGGAACGAATCGCGTTGCCCGAATACACCAATCAGATTTGGCACGGCTATCTGCCGGGCGTCCAGCCGGCGACAGTCTATGGTTACCGTGTTCATGGCCCGTATGAACCCGAGAACGGCCACCGGTTCAATCCCAACAAACTCTTGCTGGATCCTTACGCTTACGGTCATACCGGGGAACTGGTTTGGAACCCGGCCTTGTTCGGCTACCAAATGGAAACGGCGGATGATCTAACTTTTGATGAACGGGACAGCGCTCCATTCATGCCGAAGTGTGTCGTAGTTGACCCCAGTTTCCAATGGTCTGAAGCGCGAAGCCGCAAACGGATTCCCTGGGATAATACGATCGTCTACGAAGTTCATCTAAAAGGATTCACAAAGCAGCATCCGCAAGTGCCCGAGAATCTCAGGGGAACCTTTGCTGGTCTCGGTCAGAAGGAGATAGTGAACTATATCAAGGCGTTGGGTGTCACGTCGGTCGAGCTCTTGCCTATCCACACTTTTATCAATGACAGCCATCTTCTGGAAAATGGTGTCACTAATTATTGGGGGTACAACAGCATCGGTTTTTTAGCCCCGGATCCGCGTTACGCTTTCGAGCGAGAACAAACCCTTCGTGAGTTCAAGGAGATGGTGGCACGGTTGCACGAGGGCGGCCTCGAAGTGATCCTGGACGTCGTCTATAACCATACCGCCGAAGGCAATGAACGAGGTCCAACTCTTTCGTTTCGGGGAATCGATAACCGCAGCTATTATCGGCTCTTACCAGATCAACCACGCTATTATATCAACGATACTGGTACCGGAAATACCTTTAATGTGAGTCATGGGCGCGTGATTCAGCTGGTGTTAGACAGCCTTCGCTATTGGGTAGAACAGACCCAGGTAGACGGATTCCGTTTCGATCTTGGCACCATTCTGGCGCGGGAACCGAATGGGTTCGATAATCAAAGCGGCTTTTTGAAAGCCTGTACGCAGGACCCGGTGCTAAACACGGTGAAGTTGATTGCCGAGCCTTGGGATTGTGGTCCGGGAGGCTATCAAGTCGGAGAATTTCCGCCCGGCTGGGCTGAATGGAATGACAAGTACCGCGATACCGTTCGCGACTTCTGGAGGGGCCAAGCCAAGCCATCAGCCCTCTCGACCCGTCTGGTGGCTTCTCCGGATTTGTTTGATCGGCTGGGAAGAAAACCGTCCGCTTGCGTCAACTTCATTACGGCCCATGACGGATTCACCTTGAATGATCTGGTCACCTACAATGACAAGCATAACGAAGCGAATGGTGAAGAAAATCGAGACGGCAGTTCGGACAACAGATCCTGGAACTGCGGCGTTGAAGGTCCGGCTGAAGATGTAGAGATCAACCGGTTAAGAGAAAGACAGGTTCGCAACTTCCTCGCGACGCTCCTCTTATCGCAAGGCACCCCCATGATGTTGGCCGGCGATGAATTTGGCAGAACTCAACAAGGCAATAACAACGCCTATTGTCAGGATAACGCGATCAGCTGGTTAAATTGGGAGATTGAAAAGAAAGGAGACGCTTTGATTCGATTTGTCCAAAGGCTCACCGCGTTAAGGCACCAATATCCGATTTTACGCCGGAATCGTTTTTTAACCGGTCAATACGTGGAAGAGATCGGAGTCAAGGATGTGACTTGGATCGGCACGAATGGCGCTGAGATGACCCAGGAACAATGGCAAGACCCCAATATGGCCTGTTTTGGAATGCTATTGGATGGCAGAGCGCAGGCTACCGGTGTCCGCAGAACCAGTACTGACGCGACGTTGCTCCTCATCATCAATGGTCATAGCGACTCGGTACAGTTCAGCTTGCCGGACGATTCCGGAGGGATCCATTGGTCCCTCTTGATCGACACCAATATTTCCGATTTGGCAGGCGAACCAAAATTTGGGTTCAAAGATCAGTATGATATGACTCCCAGATCGTTGCTCCTCCTCAGGTTGGAGATGCGTCAGTGAACCGGAGCCGCCCAAAAAAAAGCGCCCCGCGATCGAGAATTCGACCAGCGACGATCGACTTAGGCAGGTAAACAGAGGCCTGATTTTATAGCCAGTTCCAGGGATGCATCAGGGTGACCGCCAACAAAAAGGGCAAAACTCCTAATGCGTGAGCTCCGGCCACGTACACATTTGCGATAGTTTTCACTAACAAGTGCGCAAAAACACCTTTTAGCCTTTCAATTTGGGTTTGTTCTGCGAAACATTCCGACAGGATCAGTCAGGAGTCGTCAAATGCTCGACAGGATTCTACCGTTTTTTCAGCGAGGGGAGAAGGCACTCCGCTGGGTTCGGCTGCCCAAAGCGTGGCCCGATGACCTGGTTTTGTGCCGGCTCTCTTCGTCTGCGAAGGACGCGCTAACGTTAGCCGACGCGAAGACCGGAGTTTTGATTACCGGACAAACCGGCAAAGGTAAAACTTCCGGGCCCGGGAGACTGCTCGCGAAGGCCTATTTGCGAGCGGGCTTTGGCGGCCTGGTCCTCTGCGCCAAGATTGACGAAGCGGATCTTTGGCGAAACTACCTTAGGGAAACCGGCCGCGAAGCCGACGGCATCTTCTTTGGCGAGAATGCCGAGCATTCGTTCAATTTCCTATCCTACGAGTCGGCGGTGTCGGGAGCCGACCTCGAAGAGAACATCGTGAACCTCATGATCGAGGTCGCCCGGATCACCAATCCTCAAGGGAAGGGAGGCGAGAACGAGGAATTCTGGCAATCCCAGCGCAAGAAGCTCTTGCGCAACATCGTCGGTCTCCTTTTACCCGTTGACGGTAACGTCGATCTCTTGCGAATGAATGCGATCCTCAACTCGGCGCCGCAGGATCTCCAACAAGCCCGGGCCGCGGACTGGCGCAATTCATCCGCGCTCCTCAAGTACCTCGTCAGGGCTGAGCAGCTTATTGGACAAAGGATCCGTGAACATGAGTACCGCCTGATTGCGGATTACTGGCTGCACGAGCACCCCTCAACGGATACCCGGACTCGATCCAACGTGATCGCCGACTATACCGGGCTCCTCGACGCGTTTTTGCGGGGAAAAATCTACGATATCTTTTGCAAGACCACGACGGTCAGCCCTGATGATATCCTGGCCGGCAAGATCGTGGTGGTCGCGCTTCCCGTGGCCGCGTACCACGAGGTCGGCCGTTATGCGGCAGCAATCTGGAAATATCTGCTTCAGCGGGCCAGCCAACGGCGGAAGCTAGATCATCCAGAGTCGATCCGCCCGTCCTTCATCTGGGCGGATGAAGCGCAGTATTTCTCGAGCCCGGCCGATCAGATTTTCCAGACCGTGGCCCGATCGTACCGAGTGTGCACGGTGTTTCTTACCCAGAACCTACCGAACTACTACGTTGAGTTTGGAGGGCACGAGGCCGGGGTTCACCGCGTTCACAGCCTTCTGGGCAACCTCGCCATCAAGTTCTTTTGCGGGAACGACGATACTGTCACTAACGAATGGGCTTCGAAGACCATCGATAAAACGGTCCAGTACCGGGTCTCACTCAACGGCGCCCATACGGGGAAGGGACATTCGATTGGTTTAGCCCAGAGTGAGGAATTCGATTGCCCGAGCCGTAATTTCATTGGGCTGAAGCATGGCACCGCCGCGAACGACTATTTGGTGGAAGCAATTGCATTCCAGAGCGGCCGGCGATGGTCGAACGGCCGGAGCTGGATGAAATGCTCGTTTGAACAGAACGCCTGAAATCTCATGCCGGATCAACCAAGGAAGTCCAAAACGCCTGCCCAGGAAGCCTTTGAGACGCTGGCCTTTTTATGGGGTGGTGTCGCTGTCGCCGCTTTCTTCGGCTGGCAGTACAACGTTCCGATCGTTCATCCGCTCGTTCAGCAGGTTAACCGGGCGCTGAGCCCATACACGCTGCCTTGGCTAGAGAAAACGTTCGGCCACGTCAATCTGGCGCTGGGCCTTTTGTTCAATCTTGGAGTCCTCGCCGCCATCCTTTTTGTACTCTCGATGACGTTGATTCCAATTTTGGAGCGGCTTTTCCTTCGCGATCTGATCCGGCGAGGGGAGCGGGAGGGGAGGAAGATCGAGGCGATACGTGACAAGGTTCAGTTCAAAGTCGACAAAAAGAATCACGCTAGGTAAGTGGTTTTTTCGACCATTTTTCCCTTCCCAGAACAGCCTGGATAATACCCAAAACAGAAAGAACTGACCGGACTGACCTCGGAGCTCGATAAAATCGTTAAGCAAGATTTTTCTATTCGGGGGAGGCACCAGGCGAGGGTCCTCTTTTTGACCAGAACCTATCTCATAAACCCCGGTCCATGACGGGAGTCCCGCCGATCCCGGCGGCGGGTCAACTTCCTACAAGCGGACTTGGGGCTCACGACAGTCGGCGCCTCCATGAACCCGCTGGGGAATGATCCTGAGCGCCAACCGGAGGCCATGGGCCGAAAGATGCCCCTATCGTGCCATGACGCCGCAGTAGTCGGCAAGCCTCGGGGAGATGGGGCTCGGCTCTACCAGCAGGCGACCTATGTGAACGGCATGTCTTACGCATTCCACAGCGACCTGCCTGTGCTGCGCGTATACGCAACCGGCACGTACCCGAGTCCTGGACCGAATCGTGCTTCAGGTCAACGTTCAGGGGCAGGGCGCGACACAGTTCGTGGCCAGACAGGTCGTGACCTCGCAGTCCAGGCGCATTGGTCAAACGCAGCGGCGAGGCGGCAACGGGCGGTTGCAGAACTCGGCAGTGATTGAGCAGCCTGGCTTGGTGATGGCGAGCTATAAGCCTTGATCGCCTGGAAGAGGACAGGCTCATCTTGGCGTTCGGCCGTTGGGCCGAGGGCCGAATCAAGAAGTGGATCGACTATTCAAAGGGCGCCCTGCTCTTCGTCATGGTGCCGGACGATCCGGAGTCCGGCATGTTCTGTGTTTATGAAGGGAAACACCAGGCGTTTTGGATCGTGGACCCGCTGGCGACCTCGAATTTCGGGCGCTATCGGCTGGAGGAATTCGATCAACTGGCCCGAACGCATGGGCTAAGGCCGTTTCACCGAATGCCCTGCGTACACTCCTTGGGGTCGATGACGCCGAGGTTCTTCGCGACCTCGAATTTGCCGTTCGTTGCCTGGCCGATGTACATGTTGAGGCGAACGTGATGTTGGCCCGGCACCATCTCCGCCGGCCCGCCGGGTCCCTCGGCGATCTTCGCGTGGTCCAGCGCCCGGATCACGGCGTCCTGGTCGAGCGATCCCGCCTCTTTCACCGCCGCTTCCCACAGTTTCAAACCGCGGTACATACCGGTTGCCGCGCTGCCGGCCGTGAATTTGGAGCTGCCCGGATACAGCTTGTCATATCGACTTAGCAGTTCCCGGCTGAAAGGATCGCCGACGGTTTGATAGTAGTCGAGGCAGCTATACATGCCATCTACCTGCTCCGCTGGGAAGAGTCCGAGCAAGTTCTCTTCAAAGTACGTGCAGACCAACTGGCCGCCGCGCTTGGTGAAACCCGACTTGTGCAGTTGCTCCAGGAACGGCGCGACCCCCGGGGGAACGATCGTATTGAAGACGATTTCGGCGCCGTTGGAGACAATTTTCTCGACGGTAGCAGCGTAGTCGGTGTGATCTATCGGGAAGTATTCCTCGCCCACGATCGATCCGCCGTGCGCCGCCGCCGCTTCGCGCAGCTTCTTATTCATGATGTGCGGCCAGATATATTCGGCCGACGGGCAATAGAATTTCTTCGCTCCCGTCTTCTGCATCAGCCACGGGATCAGCGACTCCACCTGCTGCGCCGGGACCGGGCCGGTGCAAAAGATGAGCGGGTGGCATTCCTGCCCCTCGTATTGCTCCGGATAAAGGTAGAGCTTCTTGCCTTCGACCACCGGGCCCTTGATCGCCTGCCGCGTCGAGCTGTAGATGCCGCCCAGAAGCACGTCGACCTTCTCTTCCAGGACCAGCTTCCTGGATTTGGCTTCAGCCACGCTGTCGGTGGTGGCACTGTCCTCCAGATGGAGATTGAGTGGCCTACCTAACAATCCGCCCTTGGAGTTGATATCGTCGATCACCATCTTCGCGATGTTCGCGTTGGCGACCCCGAGGAGTGAGAGTGGACCGGTCACATCTGTGATCACGCCGACCCTGATGGCTGCAGTGCTGGATGAGTTCATTGGAAATTTCTCCTCTCGATTCTTGTTACTGTCTCTTCAAAAACCCACGACCAGAATTCGTCCCAACTGTAAAGCCACTTTCACGAGGGCGCCGGCTTGACGTCGCACCCAGGCGCTCGCCTCCCTCCGGCGGTCAGGTGAAAGGTCGGCCAATGAGGGTCAGGTCAAAAGCGGCCAACGAAGAGCACTCAAGACAATATTGTCCTTAACCTGTCCGCAGATATTTAGGCAAGAGCTTTTTTGGCCAGCACTTCCAACGAGATCCTCGTACAGCTTTGGATGGAGGCGAAAGCGATCCTCGTATTTCGCTACTAAGTATCGCGACACTTCAGCAATAGGAACTGCTATATCCGAAAGATCGAGCATTCGAAGAGTTGCCGAGGCCCGATCCATAGAACCGTAAACATCGAGCCCGTCGTCACGACTAGAGTGTCTGGAAACCGCCCACCATCCACATGTGGAGCACACGTTGACCCAGGTTCCCGGAGCCGCGAGCCATTCTCAATCAGGGGTTTTGTCCCAGCCCCGGTTCCTGCGATCGGTCCACGGATCAACACATGATTCTCCTTCGCGAGGCGAATCGCCGTAATAGGATTCAGCGGCTGTGGCGCAGTATGGGCACAGCTTTATCTGGATCATAAAAGGGGTTATGTGGGGCTCTTCTTAGGGGAGGCCAGTCTTCCCTAATCGCGGGGCCGAGACGCTTGACCCTATGGTATCAAAATGATAGCATTGATCTCAGGTAACCCAAAAGCATTATGGCTGGAAGTCTACATGTACGTAACCTCGATGACGAACTGATCGCCCGATTGAAGCGCCGCGCGGTGCGCCATGGTCGTTCAGCCGAAGCCGAGCATCGGGAGATTCTTCGTCAGGCTCTTGCCCAGGAGGAGGACTCTTCATTTGAGAAGCTGGCGGCGGAGTTACGCAAGCTGACCAAAGCCCGCAAACAGACGCCTTCGGAAGTGTTGCTCCGCGAGGGGCGCGGGGAGCGATGAACACCCTGGTCATTGACGCCAGTATTGCCGTCAAATGGGTGGTCGAGGAAGAGGGCACAGAGGAAGCGTTAATACTTCGTCGAAGGGCGAAGCTGGTCGCGCCGGAACTCCTGACGGCAGAATGTGCGAATATTCTTTGGAAAAAGTGTCAGCGAGACGAACTCTCCAAGGATGAAGCCTTCCTTGCCGCCCAACTTCTTCAGGCCGCCGATATCGAGTTTCTACCAACCCGCCTGTTGCTGGAAGCGGCGACCCGGATCGCGGTCGAACTAGATCATCCGGCCTACGACTGCCTCTATCTCGCCCTGGCCTCGGAGCGTGGCTGTCGATTTGTCACCGCCGACGAGCGCTTCGTGCGTAAACTCGCCGAAGCTCGTCGGCGTCGGTTTCGCGGTAGAGTGATCAGCTTAGTTCAGGCAGCGAGTGAACCAGACAACGCATGAAAGTTATTGCGATCAGCGAGTTCGGCGGAACCAAGAATTTTTTTGAAGTAGAGCGGGACACACCGCGGCCGCGTGC
>Ga0209240_1000311_pt1 | contig 20258 bp, 19 predicted proteins | sample GraSoi_2013_80cm_FD_185828 | JGI IMG/M metagenome (GOLD analysis project Ga0209240, IMG submission 185828) | Grasslands soil microbial communities from the Angelo Coastal Reserve, California, USA - Sample 9_17_2013_80cm (SPAdes) (version 2) | ecosystem: Environmental > Terrestrial > Soil >...
ATCTCGGTTCGTCTGTCGCACTTACGAGCGATGCAGATTGGCAATGCGGCGCGCGCTATTCACGGTGTCGATCTGGTCAATCGACTTGTCGCGGCGGATGGCTTTAATTCGCGGGAAACGAAGTGCCAACCCGCTAGAATGTCGATCGCTCGGTTGAATGGAGTCGAAGGCGACCTCCAAAACTATCTCCGGCACCACTTCATGCAGCCGGCCGATCTTACGCGTGGTTGTCCGTTGAAAGTGTTCCGTCAGCTCTTCGATCTCAGCGTCAGTTAAACCAGAATAGGCTTTACCGATCGTTTCCAACCGGCCGCTCCCAGAATTTCTAACGGCGAAGGTGTAGTCGCTAAGGACGTGGCTTCGTTTACCATGACCTTGTTCGGCGCCCACTACCACTACGTCGAGCGTGGCCAGCTCTCGTTTGAGCTTGATCCAACTCCCTCCTCTGCGACCGGGTTGATACTGACTACCCGGATCCTTGATCATCAGTCCTTCCGCTTTCAAATCCCGAGCCGCCACAAACGCAGCTTCGATTTCGCTAGCTGTGTGCACCAGCTTATTAGGCAGAAGTTGAATGAGTTTCGGCAGAGAAAGCGATTCGAGCAGCTCTCTACGCCGCTGTAGCGACTCTCGCACCAAGCTTTGACCGTCCAACAGAAGAAGGTCAAAGGCCATAAAGACGATGGGTACATCATCCGTATCGAACAGGTCTCGCGTTCGTTTTCGCCCTAAACGGCGTTGTAGATCGAAAAAGGTGAGCTTCTTTTCGGCGTCAAAGGCGATGATCTCGCCATCAAGGACCAGACTCTGCGAGAAAGGTAATTCCGTTAGCTCCGGAAACTGCTGCGAGATATTGTGCAGATCGCGGCTGTAGACCTCGACTCGATCCAGGGTTGCGTGTAACTGGGCGCGAACGCCGTCGAACTTCTGTTCTGCAAAAGCCGGCGTAACGATAAAATCGCTTTTCAGGCGTTCCGCGGCCGCTTCTGCCGAAGGCTCAGGAATAGCCAGCATCGACATAACCGGCCGAAACAGTGCGATCTGGGCTGTCGCCAATAGCCCTTTCCGCGCCAGCACGGCGGTTTCACCGAGATCACCAGTCAACATGTGAGCCTCCCGGACCTCTTCCATAGACACTTCGAAAGCCCGCGCGATGCTATCCTCCACCAAGCCTTCTTTGAGGCCGATCCGCAGGTCACCACTCAGGATTCGAACCAGGTAACTTCCATTCAACGCATTTGAATGGTGCAGCCATTCTGCCAATAGAGATGTTTTGGTCAATGGTCCTCGGGCTTGCTCTAACCGTTCAAACCAACTGCGCGCTTCCGGCAACGAATTGAATCGGGGCTCCGTTCTGTCCAAAAGGGTTTCGTAAGCCACTCTGCCCGCATCACCGTAAGCCGACGCAATTCGACGAAACTCTGTTTCAGTTAGCTTAGCGGCTTGTATCAGCCCTTTCCGAATTATCGACCAACCAACTTGCAGGGTTCGAGTATCAGCGCGCGAGAAAGCGCGCCCGGTCAAGAATATGCAAGCCAAGCGCAAGTCAGGTTCCGGCAGTGATTTCAGATAGTTTGCTACCAACTCCGTCTTCTTCAGTTTGCCACTAGCACGGCTAATCTCCTCACAAAGCTCGACCCAATCGCCAAAACTTCCGCCTCCGACTGGGGCCGGAGCTGAAATACTCGGTGCAGCCACAGGTTCGTCAGCCGGAAACGCGATTGATAACTCAAGTTGGTTACCTTCTCCCAGAGCCCATGCTTCGATTCCGCGGCGGCGTAGATCTTCAGCAAACTCGCTGGCATAACCGTGGACGGTCAGAACGCGCTTGGGCTGAATGAACGTCACATAACGAATCAGATCCGCATAGTCCGCATGATCAGATAACGGAAACGCCGCATCGCATTGAAATCGATGAACGGCTCCGGCATTAAGGGCCCAACCGGTTAGAATAGCCGTTCGGCGGGGTTTAACCCTCTGGACCAATCTGGTGCCGTTCACACTGGGCGGACAGAGCAAGACGCTGCCAGCCAGACCATCCCCTCGGTATAAGCTAAACGGAGGTAAGTGGTGGAACTTATCGTGATAAATCTTGGTCATTTGATAGACGCTGGCATGCAGCTGAACTCGCAAGCCCGTCCCATGTAGTGCGGCCAGAATCTCCTGCGCTTTACCCAGTGAGTACCCAAACAAAATGGGGGTAGCTCCATCCTCGATAGTCTCGCGGCAGAACTTAATCAGGTCGGCGATCACCTGGTCGGTTGGAGGAAACACGAACCGGGGTAAACCGTAAGTAGTTTCCATGATCAACGTCTCTGCTGGTCGCCAGGCAATTGGTTCGGCGGCGCGGCCCGGGCGCAGTTTGAAGTCACCAGTGTAGAGCAAGGAATCCTGTTGGCTTTGAACGAATAGTTGAGCCGATCCGTAAATATGACCCGCTGGCAATAGGGTTAGTTCGCTACCCCTAAATGGAAAGGGAACTTGGTATGGTAACCGGTGTTCAACCCGATCTCCGGGAAGCCGCAAAGCCACGAGTTGGGCCGTGATCTCCGTCAGGATCACTTCCCGATGGTTTCCGATATGATCTCCGTGAGCGTGAGAGACAAATGCGGTTCGCTGCTCGTCCCAAGGATCAAGCCATAGATCCAGGGATGGCAGGTAGACACCCCGTTCGTAGCGGACGTCGATCATTTTTCTACCGACTGGCCGAGAGCGTTCACAAACGCCCTGGCTTTCTTGAGCCTTGTAGGCATTGAATTCTCATAGTAATCGCCCGGGCGCGGTGGATCGTTTTAAGAGAGCCCGCCCTGCCTCCACCAGCCCGAAACGGCGCCAAGTCGAACGCCAGGTAGACCTTACGCGGCGGAGAGTTCTGTGCCAGAGCACCGGTCCCGGGCGCAAAACTGCCGATTGACATACTCGTCAGAGCTCGGTTTGATGATGCTGATGAAGAAGTCTCTCGGCGTGGCATTCTTTATTCTATTATTAGCGAAAAATCTGGCCTACGCTGAGAATCCTTTGCCGCTGCCGGAAGCGAACGTCCTGCCGCTGGCTCTGAGCGATGATTTCCAATTTCGCAAGTTCGATATCTTCATCAATGCCGAACTCCGACCCAGGTCGACTCCGATGCAGACGCGGGAACTGATGATTTACATGGAGCGCCATCGAAGAACGTTTGGAGCGATCGACCAAAATGAGATCAATGCCAAAACCGGCGAGTTTTTTACTTTTTTTTGGCGGGCGAAGCGTCAAGCAGATCTGACCTTGCGTTTCGAGTACCGGCAGTCCAATCTAAAGAATCTAGTCCAAGCGAGAGAGATAAATTATCCGACGGCACGCGGGAGCCATGAGTCTGAATTCGATATTGTAGGAAACGATTATTCGGAAGACGGTCGAGTGACTTCATGGCGGGCGCTATTGATAGAGAATCATGTGATTGTCGCACTTTTACAATCTCGAGCCTGGAGGTAGAAGGGGGTCTGGCCAGAATTTGACAGAAAAAGAGCAAACTAGGTATATTCAAGGGTCTGTGAGTTTACCAGCTTCCATACTGGTAGGAGTGACCGGAAACGCGGTCTTCATCAAGGTGCGGGGGAAAGGATGCTTTCAAAATAGTCCGGCCCTAAAGGAATTCGCGCGTCAAATGCTCGAGCGCGGCCATCGCGTTTTTAGTTTTGACCTCGGCGAGTGCACGGTAATGGACTCCACTTTTATGGGCACTCTGGCAGGTATGGCGCTCCGGTTACGGGAATCAGGCGGCACCCTGCTAGTCCGGAATGTGAACGAGCGCAATTTCGAGCTGTTACGCAACTTGGGGCTAAACAATCTGTTCGCGATTGAGCCCAGTTCTGAAGTCCTGGCCACAGGGACAGCCAATGGCCAATCCGCGTTGGAAATTGATAACGAGCTGAGCCGGTCTGAACACGCTGCCTGTATGATCGAGGCTCATGAAGCCTTGGTGGACGCAGCTCCAGAAAATCTCGCGCGATTCAAGGATGTTCTGGAATACCTCAAACAAGACTTGCGTGCCGGGGCTACCAAGTAACGGTGGATAGATGTCGTCCATGGTGCTCACGGGGCTGGTCATTGTACTAGCTATTGGTTGGGCTCTGTTTGTCAGAAAACAACAGCGCACGATCGCGCAGTTGAAGCATGCTCGAGAAGAGCTGCAGTTGGAGGAGAGCCGGGTATTTGATTTCCTGCATGGCTTAGGAGCGGCGTTCTCTGGAGACCTACATCCGTCAGAGCTGCATCGTTTGATCGTCGAGGGAGCGATGCGAATAGTGGACGCTCACGCAGGCGCGCTTTATCTCTCGGATCGGACCGGTAAGATGCTCTTGCCGACCTTTCTTTCACCTGGGTGTCCGCCCTTAGTGGAGGTCCCCAAATCGATCCTCACGCAAAGCGGTACTAACCCCGCCGCGATCGACAGCTTCTTGCGTCTGCAACCGGTTAAAGCAGGCGAGGGTCTGCTAGGTATGGTTTGGGAGAAACGAGAACCAGTTTTTCTTTCTAGTAACGACGATGACTCTCGCTTGGAAAACCTGAAGAGCAGCACGCAGCAAATTGATTCAGTCATGGTCGCTCCGCTGCTCTATGGGAACCAAAACTTAGGGGTTTTAGCAGTCGCCAACGGCCCGATGAGCACGCCGTTTACACCTCCCGATTTTATCGTTTTTCAATCGATCGTGGAGCAATCCGCGTTTGCTCTCTGTAATGCAATTGTGTACTCGGAAGCGGCCGAAAAACGCCGCATCGATCGCGACCTGGACACGGCCCGCGATATTCAGCGTATTCTGCTTCCCGCCGCTCCCCCGGACATTCCCGGATATGAAATCGCTGGGGTCAATATCCCAGCCGGCCAAGTGAGTGGGGATTATTACGATTACATTCCGATTGGTGAAAACCGTTTTGGGATCGCTATCGCCGACGTCTGCGGCAAAGGGGTGCCGGCCTCGCTGATCATGGCGATGTGTCGCAGCGTTTTGCGTTCGGTAGCTCGAAACAGTTCCTCCGCCGCTCAAGTCCTGCATCAAGTAAACCGGCAACTCTATCCGGACATCAGGGAAGATATGTTCATCAGCATGGCCTATCTCATCGCCGAAAAGAGCAGCGATAATCTGTTGTTAGCCCGGGCCGGCCATGATGCTCCCCTCCTCTACCGAGCAGCCAGCCGATCAGTCGAAAAAGTGAACCCGTCGGGTATGGCCCTGGGAATTGACAGCGGAGGCGTTTTCGATAGGGTGACTGGCGATTTTACGGTCCACCTGGAACGTGGCGATTGTCTGATACTCTACACGGACGGAGTGACCGAAGCGCTTGATAGCAATGGCATAGAATTCGGGATTTCGAGATTAATCGAGGTGATCCAAGGGAGCGCCGACGAAAGTGCACAAACCGTCGTTGCTCTAGTGACCGAGAAAGTACGAACCTTCGTCGGTAGCCAACCTCAGAACGACGATATCACCTTGGTCGCCATTCGGAAGGTATGAGTGACTCATCAAAAGAATTTGAACATAAGGAAGACGCTGGAATTAGCGAGGAAGCCGAAAAGCAGAACCAGAATTTCATGGCGAACGTAGAGACTAGTGGCCGAGAGGCGGGGTCACCCAATTCAAACCCGGGCGAAGACCAAACTGCCGACGCGAGCGCTCGGCTCGCAGAGATGCAAGCTGAGTTGAATAAATATAAAGACGCTGCGCTTCGGGCAGCTGCCGACCTGGATAACTATCGAAAACGCGTTTCCCGGGAACGCGATGAGTCAATCAAGTATGCGAATGCCGGCTTTTTGGAGCGGCTCATTCCAGTCCTGGATAATTTCGAGCTTGGCCTGCAGGCTGCCCGCAACGCGCCAGAAGCGGCTGCGATCGTCGACGGCCTCAGCATGGTCTACAAACAACTTCAGGATTTCCTGGCAAATACCGGGGTCGAAACCATTGATGCACTCGGGCAAACCTTCGATCCGAATCTGCACGAAGCCCTGGCGCAGGAAGAGAGCCTTGAGGTTCCGGAAGGGAAAGTAATCCGGCAGGTACGTCGAGGATACCGTTTGCGAGACCGGCTGCTTCGCCCGGCGAACGTCGTAGTCTCGAAGGGCGCTCCCCACCAGGTCGCAGCCGGCCAAGAAAGAGAGTAAATGATGGCTACGAAGAGGGATTACTATGAAGTCTTGGGGGTAGAGCGTAAGGCTTCAATCGAAGAGCTCAAAAAGGCTTACCGCAAGCTCGCGGTGAAATATCATCCCGACAAGAACCCAGGCGACCCAACCGCCGAAGAGAAATTCAAGGAGATCGGAGAAGCCTACGAAGTTCTAATGGATGCGAATAAGCGGGCGGCCTACGACCAGTTTGGGCACGCCGCTTTTTCGCCCGGAGCTTCGGCTGGTCGCGGAGGAGGATTTGGCGGTGGTTTCCACGATCCATTCGACATATTCCGGGAAGTGTTCGGAGGAATGGGCGGCGAAGGCGCCGGCAGCATTTTCGATCAACTATTTGGCACCGGCGCAGCGCCGCGGGATCGGAGTGGCCGGCAACGCGGTTCGGATCTCCGGTACGACCTGCAAATAACGCTGGAAGAGGCTGCTTTCGGAACAGAACGCGAAATCGAGATCCTCAAGCACGATACCTGTACCCGCTGTAACGCAACCGGTGCAGAGGCTGGCTCTAAGGCAACGACTTGCCCGACTTGTCACGGACGCGGCCAAGTCGTCACTTCGCGAGGGTTTTTCCAAGTGTCACAAACCTGTCCGCGCTGCCGGGGAACCGGACAAGTCATCGAACGTCCTTGCCGAGAGTGCAATGGCGAGGGACGGGTGGAAAAACGTTCCCGGATTAAGCTAAAGATCCCTGCCGGAATCGACGACGGAGCCAAGTTACGATCGATGCGAAACGGAGAAGCCGGGGTTCGCGGCGGCCAGGCCGGTGATCTGTACGTGGTCATTCATCTTCGTGAGCACGAGATTTTTTCGCGGGATGAGGACGATCTTTTTTGCGAAGTACCAATTTCCTACGCGGTAGCTGCTCTTGGGGGTGAGTTGAAGGTACCGACCTTGCAAGGCCAAGCGATGCTTAAAATTCCGCCAGGAACGCAGAGCGGCACTCAGTTCCGTTTACGAGGCTACGGAATCACCAATGTTGACAGTAAATCCAAAGGTGATTTGCGGGTCCGGGTTCTGGTTGAAGTACCGACCAGACTAAACGGTGACCAGCGGAAGAAATTGGAAGAGTTCGCCGCTTCCTGCGGGGATGATAACACCCCGATCCACCGTACCTTTTTCGACAAAGCGAAAGATTTTTTCCGTTAAGTTTGCAATGCCCAAAAATGCGTATGCATTAAATCCGTTTAGCGTTACACGTTTGGCGTTCGGCGTTCGGCGCTTGGCACGGGAGCATCGCTATTCTGGACTCATCATTATTGGCTAGGGGCAGGTGTTGGGTTGGTTTTCAGAGGCAATCCTTTGCCCCAAGCGCGATCCCAATCTCGCGAAACGCCGAACGTTAAACGCACACTATGCAGATTCATCGGTTTTTTATTCGGCCTGATTCGTGGACGCCCGATCGACTAGAGCTTGACCAAGACGAGGCGCATCACTGCATTGATGTCGTCCGCGCTACCGTCGGGCAGCGAATTGTCGTATTCAACGGGCGCGGTGTAGAAGCGGTGGCGGAGATTTCGGCCATCGCCAAATCCCGCGTCGAGCTTAAGACCCTGCAGATTTCTCACACGCCGCCGTTGCCGTGCGCGATCACGCTGGCGCAAGCCATCCCCAAAGGCAAAAATATGGATTTGATCGTCCAAAAAGGGACTGAACTGGGCGTATCAAAGATCGTTCCTTTGATTTCGGAGCGGACCGTAGTGCAACTCGAGCCGGAGGAAGCGGACAAGAGGACCGAGAAGTGGCGGCAAATCGTGGTTGAGGCCGGCAAACAATGTGGACAAAGCAGGTTGCCGGAGGTGATTCCGCCAGTCACGCCAAAACATTTTTTTGCCGAGCTGGATCAATACGAAATGGCGTTGATTGCTTCGTTGCAGGCTGATGCTCGCAGCTTCAAAAGTGCTTTGTCAGACTTTCGGGAACAACACGGCCGGCGTCCAAAGAATGCTTTGGTCTTGATCGGACCTGAGGGAGATTTCACTCCGGCCGAAGCTGCGCTGGCCAAAAGCGCCGGTTGTTTACCAGTTTCCTTGGGACCGATCGTCTTGCGTACCGAGACCGCCGCCATTTACTGCTTGAGCGTTCTTTCCTATGAATTACAAGGAGAAGAAATGTGAAACTGAGAGAACCAAAAAGAAACCGCGAATTGACGCGAATGAACGCGAATAAAAAGCCAATCTATTCGTGTCTATTCGCGTCAATTCGCGGTTATTTTTTGGCTCTCGCTCTGTTCTTTAGTCTCGTGGTTAGCCGGGCATCCGCGTTCGATTGGACCATCTTCAAACAGAACGGACGTGATTACATCCCTTTGACGGATCTGGCCCGTTTTTATGATTTCAATACTGCAGAATTTTCCAACGGAGTCGGAACGCTGAATTGCGCCGCCGTCCATTTACAATGCGCATCGGGTTCTCGAGATCTCTATCTGAACGGGCTGAAGTTCATTCTCAATCTCCCGATCCTCGACATCCAGGATAGGCTGTGTATTTCTCGTTTGGATTTGGCGAAATTGGTCGACCCAGTGCTACGTCCGACCAAAATATCCGGGTCGCCTGTACGAACGGTGGTCATTGACGCCGGCCATGGAGGGGCTGATTCGGGTGCTCGGGGTCCGCTAGGGTATGAGAAAGATTTTACTCTCGATGTCGCCCTGCGCTGTCGCGATCTTTTTACCCGAGCTGGTTTTAACGTCCGCATGACTCGCTCCAGCGATGTCTACGTTCCCCTCGAAAGCCGGGCCTTATTTGCCAGCTTTCAGCCTGATGCGGTTTTTCTTAGCATTCACTTCAATTACGGGATGGGACCTACTGCAGAGGGAGTGGAGACCTATTGTCTCGCGCCCAGAGGCGTCCCCTCAACCAACGATTCCGGGCTAACTTTTGCCGATTTTCAGGATTGCACCGGCAATGTTCGCGACCCTGAAAATATCGCTTTAGCGACCGCCATTCACGCCTCGCTCATCACTCGTTTGGTCGTTCCGGACCGAGGAGTCAAACGGGCCCGATTTGTCGTGCTACGAAACAACGCCATTCCGGGTGTATTGATCGAAGGCGGCTTTCTCACGAACCCTCGAGACGCACTTCGGGTGGCTTCGCCAGCCTATCGGGAACTGCTAGCCGACGCCGTGGTGCGTGGTGTCATTGCTTACAATCGGGCGATTGCCCGCGGCTCCCGTAGGCCGCCCGCCTCCATCTCTTCTAAACCGCCTCCAGTCGGCGGATCGGAAACTTACTCCGGAAGCCTGATTTGGGATCCTCTTACTTCCAATGTCTACTCTCGAGACTTCGAACCCTAGCCGGCCAGACCAACCCATCGGTGTATTCGACTCCGGTATCGGTGGATTGACTGTGGTCAGAGCCATCAAGGATGCGCTCCCCAAAGAAGATATCTTTTATTTAGGAGATACGGCCCGGTTGCCCTATGGCAATAAGGACCGAACCACGATCGAACGATACAGCCTGGAGATTGCCGGTCTATTAAGCGTCGAAGGCGCCAAGCTGATCGTGGTCGCTTGCAACACAGCCTCCGCATTGGCGCTACCTCGCCTTCAGGAGGTTTTTCGAATCCCGATTATTGGAGTGATCGAATCCGGTGCCAGAGCAGCGGCAGCGGCGACAAAGGAGAAACGGGTCGGCATCATTGGCACCCGCGCTACGGTTGCCAGTGGGGCTTATGAACGCGCCATCCGGGCCGTGGACCCAGCGATTGCAGTTCTAAGCCAGCCCTGCCCGTTGTTAGTTCCTTTGATTGAAGAGGGTATGTTTGAACACCCGGTCACGCTCGAGATGTTGCATCATTATCTTGATCCGTTGCTTGCCGAGGGCATCGACACGCTAGTACTAGGTTGCACCCATTATCCTCTGCTGAAAAAAGCGATCGCAGAGGTAGCCGGTGATGACATTAAGTTGGTGGATTCAGCCGAGAATTGCGCAGCACATGTGCAACACCTTCTGACCGAATTGCGGCTCGAGAACTCAGCCGAACGTCCAGGAAACCTACAAGTCGCCCTCACCGATAGCTCCAATCCGTTCTTTAAGACCGCCGATCAAGCGCTGGAGCTCAATATTAACCGGGTCCAGACCCGGATCGTTCAAGGCGTGACCCTGGCGGCGCTGTAACCTTCGGTAGGGATGAGCTCCCGCTCGTCCGTGGCTCGTCCAGAATAGCAAATAGAAAATAGCGAATAGCAGATTGGCCTCTCTCGGCCCAGCGGCCATGTTGCGGAGGCTTTGCTATTTGCTATCTGCTATCTGCTATTCCGAGCGGCACGGATGAGCAGGAGCTCATCCCTACCGCTCACGCTAGATACGGTATCGTCAGCGGTCCCTGCGGCAGCACCGCGACCCGGGCGCCATCTGCCGCCCGTTCCAAGCGCTCTCTTACCGCTTGGGCGATGTCATGACATGGGACAAGTTTTGCCGCTAAAACCTTCTCATCGGGCAGTCCGCTGTAGACCAAAACCTCGGCTCGCCGCTGGATAACCATCTGGACAATCACTTGCCATTGTTCGGGCTCTTCTCGGGTTGGGTCGGTGATGTACCGGAACAACGCTTCAAACGAGTCCGAGTGCTTCAACAAACGTTCATAAGGACTGCCATTCGGCATTCCATCCGAACATTCGCTGGCAATGATGATCGTACCCCCTTTTCGAACAATTCTGGCGGCAGCGCTCATTCCCTTTACGGCCTGGTAAAGGTTTTGATCCAACGGGTAACCACTATTGGTGGTTACCACGACTTCATAAGGAGCGACCACCTTCTGCATCGCGGTCTGGCGAACGAAATCGCACCCTTCCCGGTGCGCCCGAATCAGGTGGCCGGAAAAGATCCCCGTAATTTCGCGGAGTTCATTCAGGGTGACATTGACGAGAAAGCTTTCTCCGACCAACAACGCCAGGTCGCGCATCTCTTCCCAGATCGGATTCCCGTCGAGCACGCCAAAAGACGCTTGCGGGCTGCTCAAGTTCACACCGCTATGATTTTGTAGAACCGTCCGTAGACCCGCTACCCCGGGCATAATGCCTTTCGGTCCTCCACTAAATCCTGCAAAAAAGTGAGGTTCAATGAACCCGGTAATGATCCGGACATCTGCTTCGACCAGATGGCGATTGATTAACGCTGGTCCTCCCGCCCGGGTAGTACCGACTTCGACTAGTTCACTCGCCTCATCCGCCTCGTGATTCAGCACCCGATACTTCTCGACCACCTCATCAGTGAGCAACTGTCTGAGCTCGGCATCCGTATTTGGCCGGTGAGTGCCAGTTCCGTTGATCAAGGTGATGTTGTCAGGCGCAACCACCTCAGTCAGATATTCGACCAACCAAGGGATGATTCGCTCGTTGGGGGTCGCACGCGTGATGTCCGTGAAAACAACGCAAACGCGCGCATCAGGTCGCAGATATTCCCGGAGCGGACGACTCTCGATCGGGTGGTTGATTGACTGCAGGAAACTCTCTTTCTCGTCTTTCAACCCCGGCACAGAAACCGGCTCGATAATGTCGGTCCTGTTCTCAGGCAAATCGACCCCAAGGTATCCGCGTCCATAAGCAAGCTGAACTGAACGGGTCGGCTCCACGGGTGAGGATAGTGCAGGCAGCGCGGACGCACAATGGCATAGCATGCCGACCGCGAGGGCAGAACTAAAAGTAATCAGTAAGTCAGTAATCAGTGCAGCGATGAGCGGCCAAAGAAGCCAACCCATGACAAGTTCGAGCCGAGTTCAGACTTCGGTCGTTTCGGGCCGATCATAACTGATTACTGAGTTACTGATTACTGATTACTTGGGGCGCAGGTGCTGTTCATCATGTGACGCTTTACTTGCCGTCAGCGCTACCGCTCGGGTTCGCCGCGGGCGTCGAGGGCCGCACGATATCAGCGTCGATCATCTTCGGGAACTCGATACTAACGCCGCCGACGGCTTCTAATCGAGTTGCGGCGCTGAGATCGGCGAAGCTGTAAATCGCTAGCCGTTGATCCGACAACCAGCCGGCCCGGACCCCAATATTCCCTTTGTAAGACAGCACGTTCCCGTTTCCATCTCCCGGGCTCTCGCCAACCCGGAGAATGGAGACGTTGGTGGTGAGCGTTGAACCCACCCATTCCTGACAGGATCGATGAAAGACGACCGCTTTGAATTTGCCGGTGGGGGAAATTTCCTCAGACGAAACCTGATTCGTACAAGGCACCGACGGTCTCGAGCAAGCCGAGAGCGATGCCACTAGGACAACGATGTGAAGTTTCCACCAGATGCGCATCGGGTAGATATCGGTGAAAAGTGAAAGGTGAAAAGTGAAAGGTGATCGGTAGGGCGAGGCTCCCGCACTACTCCGATACATGGTCAGGGCCCAGAATAGTCTTGGACCGCGCGATAATACTAGGTCGAAACACGCGCCGAGCCGTTGGTCCCGGCGTGTACCACCATTCAAGCCGGAGGTCACGCGCGAAGCCACGGCTCGGCACACGCTTAGGTGTCGGTACACGAGATTGGACGATCGAAATCCCAGACTTCGCGAAACCGTCGCGTCTTTCAGGAGCCTCGCCCTACCTACGCTTCTTCTGCTCTTTTCCGGTTCCGGAAAACCGTACAGATCCCCTTCATTCGGGTGAGCACATAATAAACCGTGTGGCTCCGTGCTCTTACCAGTTCCGCCCCGATGATTTTCGGGACGAAATCGCTAGGCAGATCGAGGACCTCAGACAATGTCGCTCCTTCCAGCCCACGGCAAAGAATCGACGTCATCGCCTTGGTCAGGGTCTGCACCTGCGCGCCAAGCGTGATCCGAAAGCGAACCTTATTTTCGTCCGACACCTTTAAGAAAACACCAACCGTGTCGGCACATTCTTCATCTTTGCGGATGTCCTCTAGATCGAAGGATTCGCCTTCCCGCGGTCGCCACTTCCCTGTTTGCTCCGCGTAAGAAATTAAGGTCTCACGTTTCTCTTCGTCGGGCAGAGATACGAACAGATCGATGATGTTTTGCAGACCGTTTGGATAGACAGATGTGGTATCCACAACTTCTACTGATCCCAACTCATCCAGTTCCCCGCAATTCATTATTTCGTTTAGACGCTGATCGCACAAAGGCGCGCGAGACGCGCGCCTTCTCTACTCCGGTTCTGCAACCACTCAAACTAAGGTTTCTGGATCGGAACGCGGACGCTATTTCCCCATTCTGTCCACGAGCCATCATAATTCTTAACGTCCTCGAAACCCAAAAGCTTAGTCAGCACAAACCAAGTGTGGCTCGAGCGTTCCCCGATCCGGCAGTAAACCACCGTGTGTTCAGAAGGAGAAAAGTTCAGATTCTCGACGTAAATCTTTCTCAATTCTTCCGGCGACTTAAACGTGCCGTCATCTTTGGCCGCCGTTTTCCAAGGTACGCTTTTTGCCTCCGGAATATGGCCTCCGCGCAATACTCCTTCTTGCGGGTACTCCGGCATGTGGGTGATCTCGCCTTTGAATTCGCCCGGCGATCGAACGTCGATCAATGGTTTCCCAGCCTTGCTCTGCACTAGTGCGTCTTGTTGGAACGCACGAATCTCACTGTCGTTACGTTTCGAAGGGGTCGGGTATTTCGTCGCCGGATATTGCGGTTTCTCTTTCGTCACCGGCCTGCCTTCAGCAATCCATTTATCCCGACCGCCGTTCACAATACGCATATCTTTATGTCCAAATAGCGTAAACACCCACAGAGCATAGCAAGACCACCAGTTGGACTTGTCTCCGTAAAAGACCAGGGTTGTGTCCGGCGTGATGCCAATCGATGCAGCAAGCTTGGCGAACCCTTCCGTGTCGATATAATCGCGGATAGTTTGGTCGTTTAAATCCTTACGCCAATCAACGTGGACAGCACCAGGGATATGACCGGTATCGTACAACAATACATCCTCGTTACTTTCGATGATCCGCACCTTCGGATCAGTGAGATGTTCGGCCACCCAATCGGTGCTAACCAACGACTCGGGGTGAGCATAAGTTTGAGAGCTCATAAATAATCGATACTAGCCCGGATCAAAAGCAGGTCAACTAAAGTATACTTACCGCCTGGGTTTTAGTGTTTTATGGTCAGGATCAATATTTTGGTTAACGATCTTAATCAAAATGATTGATCCCCTTTAATTATTTAGTTAACTAGCCCTTTAGGCTTAGCGTTTTTAACCACCGAAAAGGTCGTCACGACGCATCCCGAAGCCGTGCGCTTAACCCGAGTTAAGGCCTTATGACTACCGCAACTAAATCTACTGAAACGTCGTTTGATTGGCCTCTGGCCTACCAAGCCGAAAGCCTGCTGAGAGACTTTATCTCAGCCTTCCAAGGTAAAAACGCAGCGGCGACGTCGCTGGCTCGGGAGATGTCGGAAAAGACCGGTACCGATTTTCTCGAATGGGTCGACCACTTCACGTTGGCGCCTGAGCACGAGTCGGAGCTCCAGGATGCGGGGTTCATCAACGAAACGGTGCAGGCCCCAGCAGGACACAAAGTTTTCTATCATCCGCGCGCAATGTTGCCACGTGTCCTGCTACAACCAGCGGGCAGCGTGAACTCGGTACCGGCGAAGTTGGCGATCCGGCCGGAATCAGTCGTAGATTTTGTCGCTCGGCATCAACTGGCCGGAAAAATTCAAGGTGCGTTTGGCGATCGTTTGCGAGAGGTGATTATTAGCACAGAACCGGGGTCTACCTTGAGTGCAATCGAGCGCCTGGCTTGCCGTGATTTCGTCGAGCCGGGCACCGTTCCGGGTTTCGCTGCCGAGGTTATCGCCGTACGCGAGCTTTGGCGAAGCCGGAAACGGGAATTCCTCAATGATGAAGACGGAGTCCGGCATGCGTTTGCCTTACAAAAGGGAGCGATCGACCGAGTGGGAGCAGATGTCGCTTGCGAACTCTTTTTCGCCGAAGAACGCGTCTATTGGGAGCTCAAGAATCGCGCCGGCCGCGTCCAGAAACGGCGCCAAGACTTGCTCGGTCTCGGTTGGGGCAATCATGATCATCACACTTTTCGGTCTTCCCGGCGGTTTTTTGCGGACTTAGTGACTTTTCTACAGAACTTCGGTTTCGAGAAGCGGGAACGGTACTACGCCGGGGCAGAGGCCGGTTGGGGTGCTCAAATTCTCGAACACGCCGTTACTGGGATCACGGTTTTTGCAGACGTCGATCTGATGCCGGAAGAGACTGAGATCGATTTCTCCTCTCAACGATTACAAGACGCGCCAGTTCTGCGAACCGTAGGACTCTGGTGTGCTCTCCACGGAGATAGTTTCCTCCAGGCCGGCATGCATCATCTCGAAGCTCGGTTTGAATTTGAGAATCTCCGGGCGCAGTTGGCGGACGAGGGTATCAACACGATGAACCCGTTCTCTAACTTTGACTTCCTGAAGCAAGCCTTCACCCAAGGCGAACGATGGCCGGTAAATCCGGCCCGAGTCGAAGCGTTGCTGCAACGCGGACTCATTAACCAGGAGCAGGCCACCAAGTTTTTGGAAGAAGGCGCCGTGGGCAGCCATTTGGAAAACTTGCAGCGCGGAGGCGGCTTCAAAGGGTTCAACCAAAAGTCGGTGAGCGTCATCATCGAAGCGACTGATCCACGGCGGGCTTACAGCGCGATGACAAATCCCAAATAACAAATCACAAATCACAAAATGACAAACGGATACCTGGCAAATGGAGGACCGCATCCTGAGACGGTGCGAGTCGGCCCCGCGATAACGCTTTATAATTTGTCATTTGTCATCTGTCATCTGTCATAGCACCGGAGGCGCTCGGCCATGCGAATTGGAATCATCGGAGCGGGAAAAATTGGAGGCTCGATCGCCGCGCTTTTGGAGACGTGCGGGTTTTGCCAAGAAGTTCGGCTGGCAGATAACCGCCCTCTAGACAGTCTGCAGACGTTACCAAAATCGTCCAACCACACGCTCGATGTAACGTCGCGAGCCGCCTTGCATGCGTTTGTGGAGTCCTGCGACGTGATCGTGAGCGCAGCGCCTTTTTATTTAAACAAAACGATCGCCTCGGCCTGTGCAGATCTCGAACGATCATACTTCGACCTGACTGAGGATGTTGAAACCACCAATTTCGTTCGGGAATTGAGCCAAGGCCGGCGGGCCAGTTTTATGCCTCAGTGCGGGCTAGCGCCCGGGGCCATCAATATCATTGGTAGCGGTCTGGCTAACTCCTTTAAGCAGACTCGCACCCTGGAAATGCGGGTAGGCGCGTTGCCTCTCTCTGCCAGTAACCAGATGAAGTACTACCTGAGCTGGAGCACGGCCGGATTAATCAACGAGTACTGCCAGTTCGGCGAAGCCCTGATTCAAGGCCGGCGACTGCTGACCAACCCGCTGGATGGGGTTGAGGGGTTAACCATTGACGGAGTTGAATACGAAGCTTTTAACACCTCCGGCGGAGTCGCCACGATGTGTGAAACGTTTGAGGGTAAAGTCAGCGAGCTCAGCTATAAGACTCTGCGTTATCCCGGCCATCGAGATCTGATGAAGTTCCTGCTTTTTGATCTGAATCTGAGCCAGAAGCAGGATGTGTTAACCCAGATCTTCGACCAGGAGATTCCTCTGACCTTCAATGATGTGGTTGTGGTCTATGTAAATTCAGTGGGATCGGATGGCGGCGCCCTTCTGCAACGGAGCTTCGTGAAAAAGATTTACGCGGGTCAAGTCAGCGGCCGACCTCTGTCGGCCATCCAGCTTTCCACCGCTGCCGGCTTAGTGGGTGTGCTCGAGTTATTTGCCAACAAGCAACTGCCCAGCGGTTTTGTGCGACAGGAATCAATCAGCCTAACCCAATTTTTTGAAACCCAATGGGGCGGCCGCGTCTACGGCGAAGCCGAGACCGTGGCTCCGCGATTCAGCGTCCAGACTTGAGCGCTCGTTGAGCGTAGCCACTCAGTCCACAAAGTCCACTGCCGTCCACCTAGTCCACTCGCTCCATCCCGGCCATGACTACCCAACCTACCTTCGATGTCAAAACCGTCCGCGATGAGGTATTCACTAGCCTGCGGCTGAATCAAACCGAAAGCGGAGCCTTCTACGGAACCTGGGCCGGGAACGGACCGGCATGGGAAAAGCGCTCTCCTATCGACGGCTCGCTGCTTGGCACCGTACGCCAACCTTCCGAAGGAGATTATCAAGCCGCTGTCCAAGCCGCATCGCGAGCTTTCGCCGCCTGGAGACTGTTGCCGGCGCCGAAGCGGGGCGATGTTGTCCGCCGGATCGGTGACCGCCTGCGCGCGGTTAAGGAAAGCTTAGGCAAATTGGTTACCCTGGAAGCCGGCAAGATCGTGGCCGAAGGCGAAGGGGAGGTCCAGGAAATGATCGACATTTGCGACTTTGCCAATGGTCTTTCCCGGCAACTCTATGGACTAACTATCGCGTCCGAGCGGCCTCAACACCGCATGTTCGAGCAATGGCATCCCCTCGGAGTTGTGGGTGTTATCAGCGCTTTCAATTTTCCCGTGGCGGTTTGGTCGTGGAACGCTATGATCGCCGCTGTAACCGGCAATACTGTACTTTGGAAGCCATCCGAGAAAACACCTTTTACGGCCATCGCTTGTACCAAGATCGCCGCGGAAGTCTGTGCCCAGGCCAGCGTTGACCCCGCGATTTTCAGCTTGGTATGCGGTGACCGCCCTGTCGGGGAATGGTTGGCGGCGGATCGGCGCATTCCGTTGGTTTCCGCTACGGGTTCAACCCGGATGGGGCGACAAGTCGCGCAAACCGTAGCGGCGCGTCTCGGCAAAAGCTTGCTCGAGCTGGGCGGTAATAACGCCATCATTGTTACACCCAGCGCTGATCTTCGTTTGGTTCAACGTGCGGTTCTCTTCGGTGCGGTAGGAACTGCCGGGCAACGTTGCACTACGACCCGTCGATTGATCGTCCATCGTTCGATTCTCGACGAGGTGATCCAGACTCTAAGCTCAGCTTATCAGCAGGTCCGGATCGGCAACCCGCTGGATCCTAATACCTTGATGGGTCCTTTGATCGATCAAGCCGCGGTCGACGCGATGGACGCCACGCTCGAACGAGTGAAGACAGCCGGCGGTACCATCGTGAGTGGCGGCAGCCGGCTTCCCGTAACGGACTATCCGGGCGGGCTCTATGTTAAGCCGGCGATCGTGCGGGCAGAACCGCACTGGCAGGTTGTTCACGAGGAGACCTTCGCTCCGATCCTCTATGTTTTAGGGTACGAAAATCTGGCAGACGCCATCGCGATTCAAAACTCTGTTCCTCAAGGACTCGCTTCGGCCATTTTCTCAAACGACCTGAGGGAAACCGAACTGTTTCTTTCCTCCGTCGGCAGTGATTGCGGAATCGCTAATGTAAACATCGGGACGAGCGGGGCCGAGATCGGCGGCGCATTCGGCGGTGAAAAAGACACGGGCGGAGGACGGGAAAGCGGCAGCGATGCTTGGAAAGCTTATATGCGGCGTCAAACCGTAACCATCAATTACTCGGCCGATCTACCGCTGGCTCAAGGGATCCGGTTCGAGTAAGCTCGACCCCACTCGGCATTTTTGCGGTAAGGAACAGATCTTGGTCTTAAGTCGCGGCCAAACCGATTAAACCAGATTCCGTTTCGTCGTCTGCGTTTCCGCGCCTGCTCTTGCCGACAGTCTCATCTTTTCGATCCAAGCCAGATAATCTTCCAAAACGCGTTCTCTATCTCGCTCGTTGTGCAGTTCATGTAAGAACCCATCGTAAATCATGAGTTCCTTAGCAGGCGCATCGAGCCGGCGATAAAAAGCGATCGATGCTTCAGTCGAGGTCACCGGATCAGGTTTTCCATGGCCGATCAATACCGGGGCATTCGCTCGTGGCAAGTTCCGCAATCGGCGCGCGCCTGCCGTGATCTCAAAATAAGCGCGTACGGTGATAAAACCACGATTCAGGTCCAGATCGGCCAAAGAATCGAGGTGCGTTTCATCTGTCGAGTTATGGGATCGCTCAATCCCGGTGGGGAACCGACGCTTTGGAAAAAAAACATTCAGGATTGAAGCAATCCCGACCAACCAGGGAGCCGGCGGCTTGGTCAGCGCTAGCCACGGTGCACTTGCTATATAACCGGCGGTATTAGGTTCATTTCTCGCCGCTAGCGACAAAGCCAATTGCCCGCCAAAACTGTGACCGAACACAAACAAGGGAAAGGCTTTAACCAGGTCTATGCCGGCTCTTACGTCCTCCAGAAATTGATCGTAATGTTTGACGTAGACCGGCGTTCCGCCGCTTCGACCCTGCCCTCGGACGTCGATCGCCACTACATTGAAGCCTGCTCCCTGAAAAAAATCGCCGACGTGCAGATAACGGCCGGTGTGTTCGCCGAGTCCTGGTATCAATAGAATGGTTCCCTTAGCCCCGCCCGGTGTTTCCCACTCCCGGGCGAAAAGTTTGGTTCCGTCACGGCTCCGAAGATCTCGTGGAGTTGAACGATCAGCTAATTTGAATGATTCCATCGACTTTCTGAACTTATCAGCGAAACATGTTTATAGATAATCATGCGTCTAAATAACCTTTTTGACCATTTACCAGCCGGCAGCACTCTAGCCGATTCTAAAGATCGCTTGATCAGCGCACGGATAAAGCAAGAACTGAATGGTCAGCTCGTCAGGTATGGCGAAATCTTAGACGTAAAGCTAAACACGCGCGAACAAAGCGTGGAGATTTCGGTGCGCCTGAAAGGCGAGCCCGATCCAATCAGGATTCGGGTCGGCAAGTACTCACTAGTAAAAGAGAATGGCGAACTTTGGCTGACGACCGACGCCCAAACCATCGAAGCATCCAAAGAATGGCTGACTCTTCTGCTGCAAGATCAGGCTGGACGCCATCGGCTGCCGATCCCGCACAAGTTTGCCGGGTTGGTGGAGTTTTTGAGCTGAGCGCGGGATTTGGTTGTGGAGACACGCCATGGATGGGACCTATTGGGCGTACCCTGGACAAACACCGAGCGGGGTCGAGCCGGCGAAAGACGATTCGCGAAGCCCATTCGGAGGGGAGCCGCAATACACGAACTTTTGCCGACGATTAGGAGATGGTCTATCGCATGGCCTACCACAAAATGTCTACACTCGCGGCTCCCGTTGGAGGTGGCACGTCCCTTACGAC
>Ga0209240_1000312_pt1 | contig 20254 bp, 21 predicted proteins | sample GraSoi_2013_80cm_FD_185828 | JGI IMG/M metagenome (GOLD analysis project Ga0209240, IMG submission 185828) | Grasslands soil microbial communities from the Angelo Coastal Reserve, California, USA - Sample 9_17_2013_80cm (SPAdes) (version 2) | ecosystem: Environmental > Terrestrial > Soil >...
TGCTCAGCGATGCTGAGGCCGCCAACCGTCTGTAACGCGAGTCGATCAGCCACCTGTGCCGTACCCGGAACCGCGCGGGGAGCTGCGTGCCGCTCACGAGATGCTGGAGGAGATGGGCATGGAAGCATTCGCGCGGCTGGCCCGTGACGGCCTATCCAACCCCGAGATCGCCGCCCGGTTGTTCCTCAGTGCACACCGTCCAGTACCACCTTGACGGACCAGCCCGCCCGGCTAAGACAAGCCGCAAGGAGACACCATGGCAACTCGCCCACCTACTCCCCCGTTCAGTCATGACACCGCCACCGAAAAAGTCCGGCTTGCAGAAGACGCATGGAACAGCCGCGACCCGGAGAAAGTGGCCCAGGGTTATACGGCAGACTGCCACTGGAGAAACCGCGCGGAGATCGTGGACGGGCGCGATCAGATCATTGCCTTTCTCAGCCGTAAATGGACCAGGGAGCTGGACTACCGGCTCATCAAAGAGCTCTGGGCCTTCGGCGGTAACAGGATCGCCGTGCGATTCGCCTATGAGTCCCGCGACGACTCAGGAAACTGGTTCCGCTCCTACGGCAACGAGAACTGGGAATTCGACGAACAAGGACTGATGGTTGTGAGGCATGCATCGATCAACGATCTCCCCATCAAGGACTCGCAGCGCAAATACCACTGGCCGCTCGGGCGTCGACCGGACGACCATCCAGGACTGAGCGGTCTCGGCTTCTGAGCGAACGCTGCATCGCAGTTCAGGGCCGCGCGGATCTCAGTCAGCTCCCCTTCCAGCCGCAGCGGGTGACGCCCAGCCGCCGATGGTGCCGGGCAGCCAGCACGAACCGCAACTCTGGTGCGCGCATTACCAGCAGCTCCGGCGGCGCTCGAACACTGCCCACCAGTCGATATCGGGCGCTGTCGTCAGCACTCGCCATGACGCCGACCGAGGCGCCGTATCCCACTTTGCATCAGCGACCGGGGCCCTGACCCGATCGTCGGCGGGCCCAATACCTGCGCGCATCAGGATCGCCGCGATTCCGTACGTTGCGGCCGAAAGGATCACTTCCTCGGTGTGGTGCGAGGTTCCGTCGACGCATACGACGCCGGTTGCCCCGGCTGATCAGCAGGCGATCGACTTCGACCCGTCCGCGGATGGTCAGGTTCGGACGGCGGCGGATCTCGTAGGTCAGATAGGCGATTCCGGTGTGTTCTGTCGAAAATGCCTGCGGCGACGTTGAGCGGATACGGGGCGACGCCGTTCGGTACATCTCCGTCGAAGTCGTCAACTTGGGGAAGCCCTGATGTAGGTTCGAGGTGCCCAGGGGTGGTCGTGCCAGACGCTCAGCGGTGTGCGATGACGCGACGACAGCCGTCCTGCGGCGCCGGGCCTGCCGGGGGGTACACGCGCCGGTTTGATGACCTGCCTGGTTCTTTGGCGCGGCGGCGGGGGTTCCGGTAGTCCCTGGCTGAGGTGCTCAGCCTGCGACAACGCGCGGGCGCTTGTCGTACCACGGTGAACACCGGAAGGTGGTCTCACGGCGGTTTTTGCCACGAAACTCCTCGCCGGTCCGGCTGATCTTCCGCCCATCGAGGGGTATGAGCCAGTCGACGGCGCAGCGGCGCTGGGGGACTCCGGAAGATGTTGAACAGCCTGGATGCGGGGCGCCGTGCTGCAACGGCAGCATCTCGTTTCCCGAAGCCCTTGCTCGTCGCCGCAGGATGACGGCGCGACAGGAAGGAACATGGCGATGGCAACGAGCCTGACGGACGAGCGTTCCGCTCTGACGATGATCCAGCCGGGGCCGTTCAACGCAGAGGCTCCGCCGGGTGCCCTGACCCGTGCCGTAACTCCCACGCCGCTGCACTACGTTCGCAGCAACTTCTCGCTGCCGGCGCATGACGGCACCCTCACCATCGGTGGCGCAGTCGGAAACGCGATGACGCTGACGCTCGACGACTTGCGTGCCATGCCGGCAATTGACCAGGCGGTCACCCTCGAATGCGCCGGCAACGGGCGGCTCGGACAAACGCCGCTGCCGGTCGGCGAGCCATGGGGCCGATATGCCGTATCGACAGCCCGGTGGCGCGGAGCGCCGCTGCACCAGGTTCTGCGGCAGGCCGCGCCAGCGCCCAATGGTGTCGACGTCACGTTCGAGGGCGCCGATCACGGCCACTACGACCAGTACGAGGACATCGCCTTCGTTCGATCGCTGGCGCTCGGTCACGCGATCGACCCTGCGGCCGAAATCCTGATCGCCTATGAAATGAATGGCGAGCCGCTGAGCCCCGACCACGGTGCTCCGTTCCGTCTCGTTGTGCCGGGCTGGTACGGCATGGCGTCGGTGAAATGGCTCACGCGGATCGACGTGCTAACCGGGCAGTACGAGGGGGAATTTCAGACCCATCACTACATGTATGAGCATGCCGACCAATCGAGCGAGCCGGTGACCCTGATGCGCGTGCGTGCCCGCATCACCGAGCCTGCTCCGCGCTCGGGCATTCGCGCCGGGACCTGCACGGTGGGGGGAAAGGCGTGGTCGGGCACCGGCCCGGTGACGAGCGTCGAGATCAGCTTCACCGGCGAAGGCGAATGGCACGCAGCGGAACTCGAGCCGCCGCGCTCGCCATACCAGTGGCAGGACTGGTCCTTCGTATGGCAGACGGCCACCGTCGGTCGTCACACACTGCGCGCCCGCGCCACCGACGCGGCCGGCAACACCCAGCCCGAAATAGCGCCATGGAACCGCCTCGGCTACGGCAACAATGCGATCGAAGTGCAGTACGTCGACGTGCATTGACACACCCTTAGGTCGGCGACCTTCACGTTCGGCAGGGCAAGCATGTGGAGCTGGGACTGATGGTGCAGATCGCTGGCGACGTGCGAGGCGAACGACGACGGGCGCGGGTGTCGATTCCGTACGCCGTCATCCGTCGAGATGAGTAGCGGCACCGAGGGTGTGCCGGTGGATGGTAGGGAGGAGCAGCTCATGCCCAAATACGTGTTCGCTTTCAGGAACGATCCAGATCGAGCTGCCACTCCAGGCGAGGAGGAGGCCTGGGGGGCGTGGTTCGGCGAGCTCGGCGGAGCCGTCGCCGACTTCGGGAACCGGGTCAGCCGGTCCACCATGGTAGGTGCCAATGGCGCGAGCCCGTATCCGGACGCTCTGTCCGGATACGTAGTGGTCAACGCGGACAGCGTGGACTCGGCCGTGCAGCTCGCGCAAGGCTGCCCTGGGCTGCGTGCCGGCGGTCAGGTCGAGGTAGGCGAAATCCTCGAGATGTGACGGGCGACGTCCGCGACACGCTGCGCGCCTGCGGTCAGCCCGCCGAAACCGATCCCTGCGGCCGGGTTTCGGCGGGCTTCGCCCGACAGCCCCGGCGAGGTCTCTGAAGTCAAGCCGCCTCTGGGCCTTCGTCGCAAAAACTCGACGGTAAAGCGCATCGGGCCGGACGACCGTGACAGAGCGTTACATAGCGTTACAGAGCGCCGACCCGCTCTGCTGCATGGGCTGGCGCCGGTCTGACGCAACCATTCGCTTGGCCCGCTCGGTTCGCGCATTCCCATTGCCATGGCCATTGGCAGGCCAGCGGTGGATGTGGTTCAGCACCTTCCCGGTATCCGGCCAGAGCCTGTTCACGGACAGTGATCTCGCCCGAGACCCGGCCGACGCGGAACGGTCCGGCACCGGATGCTAGGCAGCGCCGCCAAGCTCGACGGCATCGAAGCCAGGGGCCGCCAGCCGCAGCGAGATCCCCATTGCCCGCGCCAGCCGGGCCAGCATCTCCACGCGGAAGATGTCGTCGCAGGCCGTTACCCCGACCTCGCTGTCGCGCGTACGGCACCGGACCTGCTCGCCGATCCCGAGGCCGGCGGAGCCCTCGGCGTGGCGCGGAATCCAGGCCGATCCGCCGTCGTGGGACGACATCGGTCTCGGCGCCATCACCGACATCGTCCAGCATGCCTTCGGGCACGCGGACCTCGACCGGTCGCTCGTCGAACTCGCAATCCTGTCTCCCGAGTCGCCTGGCTGCCCGGGCCCGACCTTGATGGCGGTGAGCGCGGGTGTGCCGGCGTGCGCACGAGCCGACCCTCCCTGATCCTCGACCACCGTGGCCATCCGATTCGTCCTGGGAAAGGCTCGAGCAGGCCGGCCTAGCTTCGCGTGTTAGGACGATCGCGGGTTGACGCATGCACTCCGCATGCAGAGGGCTATCCTTAGTTCATGAGTACTACAGTCGTCCAGGTGCGCGATCTACCGGAAGATGTCGTCGCCGCACTCAAGGCCCGAGCGGAGTCCCGCGGCCAGTCCCTGTCCGCGTACCTGCGGGACCTGCTGACCCAGGAGGCGGCGCTCCCGCCCGTCGAGGACGTCATGGCCGGCATCGCTGCCCGCGAACCGGTCAGTTACACCATCGATGACCTGCGGTCCTTCGCCCAGGATGGCCGCCGATGACGATGATCGTCGACTGCTCGATCATCATCCGGCTACTTTCCAGCCGCGACGGCGACGACCTGCTCCGGCAGCGCCTCGCACGGACCGTCCACGCCCCGGCCCTGATTGACGCCGAAATATCCAGCGTCGTCCGCGGCCTGACAATCACGGCCAAGCCGAACGTCCGCATTACCCCCGACCGGGCCGAGCAGATGCTCGCCGACTACGCTGGCCTGCGGATCGCCCGCCACCCCATGCAACCACTGCAGGCTCGAGTCTTCGAGCTCAGGGACAACCTCACCGCCTACGACGCCATGTACGTCGCCCTTGCCGAGCGACTCGCACTGCCCTTGCTCACCGATGATGCCAAGCTAGCCGCCGCGCCAGGACACCGCGCGGACATCCAGCGCCACCCGGGATGAGCTCCACGGCACGGCCCCGGCCGCCAGGCCGGTGTCGCGTAAAGCGGCACAGCCAAGACCGGGCCAGCAGGCAGCGGATCCCGCGGGTCTAGGACGTGAGCCAGGCCTCACACCTGCGGCCCCGCACCGGCGATGGCCTTGCCGCCCCGGCACGGCGGCCGCCATATGGACACGCAAACGGCCAGCCGCTCCACCGCGAGTAGCGGGAGAATTTGTCGTTGCCGTGCGCTGTGGCGGCGTGGAACAGTGCGCCATGGTCTCCAGCCGCCAGCAGGTTGCGCGCATCCGCCGTCTCGCCGTGCGGGCACTGGATTCATACCACCTGGCCGATCCGGAGCTGCGGTTTATCGCCCACGGAGAGAACACCACCTTCCGGGTCGACGCCACAGCCTGCGGGGTGGCGCGGCGTCGGCCGCCGACGGCCGCCATCCGCATCGCCGATGCCAATCGCCATCATCGATGGCATGTTACGGTCATGTAACATTTTCGTCGCGGTAATGAAATCCTCGATCCGCAGGCGTTACTACTTCCAACCGCCCGGTAAGCGTTTTCCGGTCGGCGGCGAGCCAGACCCCGTGTTCAGTCAGGCACCCAAGCCGCTGTCTTGGTTGCGGTAAGCGCTTACCAGTGAGCCAGCGACAGCGAGACACCCGAGGAGCCCGATGGCCGACACACAGCCGAACATTCAGGGGCCGCCCACGATCTACGACGTTGCGCGCGCTGCGGGTGTCTCGATCGCGTCGGTCTCCCGGGTGCTCAACGGTCACCGCAATCCGCGGCAGGAGACCAGGGACCGGGTTCTCCGGGCGGTCGCCGAGCTCGGGTACGTCCCGGACGGCGCAGCCAGGGCGCTGAGCGCCAGGCTCAAGGAAGTCGTCGGCGTCGTGTTCCGCCGGGTCCCCTGGGTTGAGACCGGCGACGGCGCGTTCCCTGAGGAAGAAGAGAGCCTGCAGTTCACCGACGTGATCAACCGCGGCATCGAGGTGGCCGCTCAGCGCGGAGGCTACAACCTCCTCCTCGGCTCGGTCGTCATCGACGAGCATGACGCGCACCGGCGGATCATGACGATGGCGCGCAAGAGCGACGGCCTGGTCCTGCACGACCGCGTGCTCGAGCCGAGCCGGCTGGCCGAGCTCTCCCGGCACGTGCCGGTTGTCACGATGGCCGGCGTCGCCACCCAGACAACGGCGAACGTCCGCAGCGACAGCGGCACCGGCATGACCGAGCTTGCCAGGCACCTGATCCATGACCACGGCTGCCTGACGATGGCCTACTTGGCGGGCCATGCCGACAGCCCTGACAACATCGCCCGCCGGCTCGCCCTCGCCGCGGAGGCGGCCAGCTCGGGCGTCTTGCTCATGGAGGGGCCGCAGTGGCAAGGCAACTACCTCGCCTCCGGCGGCGCGAACGTCGTCAGCCGGCTGCTGTCTGACGGTGTCAGGCTGCCGCGCGTCATCGTCTGCGCCAATGACCAGACCGCGCTAGGCGTCATGCACGCGCTGGCACAGCACGGGATAGACGTGCCAGGGGAAATCGCCGTCACCGGCTTCGACGACATTCCGGTCGCGCGCCACTTGCGCCCGCAGCTGACCACCATCCGCCAGCCGATTGCCGAACTCGGCGCTACCGCGTTCGAGCTGCTGCGATCCATGATCGGCAACCACGAGCCCGCCGAGCACGACATCGTCTTGCCGACGCGGCTGATGCGCCGGGCGAGCTGCGGCTGCCCGCCGGTCACCGCGCCGACCGGACAGCTCTCCCATTCCGTGCTGCTGGCGAAGAGTGACTCGGCCGCTCCGGCCGAACGGGACGCACCCGCTGATCGCCGGCCTGGCGCCGACATCGCCGTTCCCGGGCAGAGGCCCGCGCCCGCTGACTCGCCCGAAGGAGCCAAAAGTTGAGGCTGCTTGCCAGGCGGATCGCGCTGTACCTCGTGACAGCCATCGTCGCCATCACAGTGAACTTCTTCATCCCGCGGCTCATGCCCGGTAACCCGGTCCAGGCCGCGATCGGTCACATGCAGTCCAGGGTTACGCCGGCGACGATCAGGGCGCTCGACCTCCAGTACGGGCTGAACACCAATCTTGGCCTGTGGGGCCAGTACCTGCACTACTGGAACCTGCTGCTGCACGGCAACCTGGGCATCTCGTTCAGCGCCTACCCGTCGACGGTCACCAGCGTGATCCGCGCCGCACTGCCGTGGACGATCGGCCTGGTCGGCCTCGCCACGATCATCAGCTTCGTGCTCGGGACACTGCTCGGGATCGCCGCCGCCTGGCGGCGCGGAAGCTGGCTCGACAACCTGCTGCCAACGATGACGTTCTTTCAGGCCGCGCCGTACTTCTTCGTCGCGATCTTGATGGTCGCGGTGTTCGCGACCAAGCTGGGCTGGTTCCCGACGAACTCCGGGTACAACACGACGCTGACCAACCCAGGCTTTAACGCGCCCTTCATCTCCAGCGTGCTCGGGCACGCCGTACTCCCGGCGCTCACGATCGTCGTCGGCTCGGTCGCGGGCTGGATCATCGGCATGCGGAACATGATGCTGACGACGATGGATGAGGATTACGTCCTCATCGCCCGGGCAAAGGGACTAAGCCAGCCGCGCGTCATCCAGTACGCGGCCCGGAACGCCATCCTGCCGAGCGTCTCAGGGTTCTCGCTCGCGATCGGCTTCGTGGTCTCCGGATCGCTGCTCACCGAGATCGTTTTCTCTTACCCGGGTGTCGGCTTCATCATGCTCCAGGCAGTCGCGAGCGAGGACTATCCGTTGCTCCAGGGCATCTTCCTGATCATCACGTTCGCGGTGCTCGCGGCCAACTTCATCGCCGACGTGACGTACTCCATCCTCGACCCCCGGACCAGCCAGGAGGCCTGACCAATGTCCACTGCCCTCGGCACCGATCCGCCGAGCACCGATCCGCACGGCACTGGCCCGAAGGGCGCCGGTCCGGCCGGAATCGGCGGGTCTGCCCCGGACGGCACTGGCCTGCCAGTCGCGGCCGGCCAGCAGGTCCTGTCGCCGCAACCTGGACGGCACCGCAAGAACCGGATACTGCAGCTGCCCCGGTCACCGAAGATCAGGATCGGCCTCGGACTGTCGCTGCTTTTCACGATCCTCGCCATCATCGGCCCGTGGATCGCGCCGCTGAACCCAAGCAAAAGCCTGTCCACTATGTCCGGCTTGCCGCAGCCGCCGTCGTCCGCGCACTGGCTCGGGACGACCCAGGTGCAGCAGGACGTGCTATCCCAGTTGCTGGTCGGCGGCCGGAGCACGATCCTGGTCGCGCTCATCGCGGGCGCGATCGCCACCGTCCTGGCGGTCGCCTTCGGGGTGACGGCCGGGTACTACGGCGGCCTGCTCGACGACCTGTTCTCGATGCTCGCCAACGTCTTCCTCGTGCTTCCGGCGTTGCCGCTGCTGATCGTGATCTTCGGTTTCCTGTCCAAGACAGCCAGCCCCAACGACCTTCTGATCGGCCTGGTCGTCAGCATCACGGGCTGGGCGTTCGGGGCGCGGGTGCTGCGGGCTCAGACGCTGTCGATGCGATCCAGGGACTACGTCCTGTCCGCCCGGATCATCGGCGAGCGCGGCTGGCGGATCATGCTGTTCGAGATCCTGCCCAACCTCACCCCGATCGTGGCCACATCATTCCTGTTCACGGTCATCTACGGGGTCGGCGCCTACACGGCGCTGTCGTTCCTTGGCGTGATCAGCGTGGCGCACTGGAACTGGGGCACGATGCTCTACTGGGCCCAGAGCGCGCAGGCGGCACAGCAGGTGCATATCCAGTGGTGGTGGTTCCTGCCGCCTGGCGTCGCGGTCGGGCTGTTCGGGACGGCCCTTGCCCTGCTCAACTTCGGCATCGACGAGTTCATCAACCCGCGGCTGCGCGCGGCCGGGCTGACCAGGCGGAAGGCCAGGCAGGTTGGTCTTCCGCGGCGCGTGCCGCTCGGCCTCACCCCGGTGCTCCGCAGCCCAGACGAGAGCAGGCGGATATGACAGCTACCGAGCAATCGACCCACGCTGGTGCCCTGTCGGGCCGGGCCGGCGAGCCGCTGCTCGAGGTCCGCGGGCTGTGCGTGGATTACGGAATCGGCCCGGCGGCCGTGCACGCCGTTGCCGGAGCGGACCTGACGCTGCGCCGCGGCGAGGTGCTCGGCCTGGCCGGCGAGAGCGGCAGCGGCAAGTCGACCCTCGCGTACGCCGTGACCCGGCTGCTGCGGCCGCCAGGAGTCATCATCGGCGGCTCGGTCCGGCTGCATCTGGATCCCGGCCCGACCCGTGACCTCCTCGCGGCTGGTGCGAGCGAGCTCCGGGGTTTGCGCTGGAACCATCTGGCCGTGGTGATGCAGAGTGCCATGCACGCGCTCAACCCGGTGATGTCCGTAGGCGCCCAGCTCACCGACGTGCTCCGGGCACACCGCCCCGATCTTGACCGGGCCGCCAGGAGGGCCAGGGCCGGGGAATTGCTCGAGCAGGTCGGCATCCCGGCTGACCGCTTGCGCAGCTACCCGCACGAGCTGTCGGGCGGGATGCGGCAGCGCGTCATGATCGCGATGGCGATCGCGCTTGACCCCCAGATCCTGATCATGGATGAGCCAACCACTGCGCTCGACGTCGTCACTCAGCGGGAGATAATCGAGGAGCTGATGTCGCTGCGGGACCGGCTGGGCTTCTCGATCCTGTTCATCACGCACGACCTGTCGCTATTGATCGAGATCGCCGACACGATCGCTGTGATGTATGCGGGCCGGCTCGTGGAGACGGCCCCGGCCGATGAGCTGTACCGTGCGCCCCGCCACCCGTACACGCTCGGCTTGCTGCGCTCGTTCCCCTCGCTGCACGGTCCGCGCCGGGAGATGACCGGCATCGCGGGCTCGCCTCCTGATCTGCGTCAGCTGCCTTCTGGCTGCGTCTTCCACCCTCGTTGCCCCGACGTAATGGACAAGTGCAGGATGCAAGAGCCGAAATTCACCGCCGCAGGTGCAGATCACGCAGCTGCGTGCTGGCTGCTGAATGCCGCCGAACCGCCGCCCCCTGAGCTCGCCGACAGGTCCCTCTCAGTCGCGCGGAGGCAATCATGACCGGGCCCAGCCCGACCCTGGCCGGGCCAGAGACCGGCCGCGTTCCGCTACTCGAGGCCCGAGGTCTGACCAAGCACTTCCCGATCGGCGCGGGCAGGTTCAGCGCCCGCCGCGCCGTGGTCCACGCGGTGGACGACGTGTCGCTTACGTTGCCCGCCGGAAGCATCACGGCGATCGTCGGCGAGAGCGGCTCGGGCAAGTCAACGCTCGCCAAGCTGCTGGCCAGGCTGATCAAGCCGACCAGCGGACGCCTGGCGCTCGATGGTCGTGAGATCTCCGCAAGCTCGCGGGTGCGCCGGAGTTACGCCCGGCAGGTTCAGCTCGTGCTCCAGGACCCGTTCGCCTCGTTGAACCCAATCCATGACGTGCGGTATCACCTGGTCCGGCCGCTAAAGCTGCACGGGATCACCGGATCGGGCCGACCCGGCGGCACCGCTGCAGACGGCCAGGGCCGAGGGCTTGACCAGGCGGTGGCCGACCTGCTCGAACGCGTCGCGCTCACGCCGACTGACCAGTTCGCGGGCAAGTATCCGCACGAGCTGTCGGGTGGCCAGCGGCAGCGGGTTGCGATCGCCCGCGCTCTCGCCGTGGCGCCGAGTGTCTTGCTCGCCGACGAGCCGGTCTCCATGTTGGACGTCTCGATCCGGCTTGGCGTCCTCAACCTGCTCGCCGACCTGCGCGAGCGCGACGGCCTGACGATCGTTTACGTGACGCACGACATCGCGTCGGCAAGGTACCTGGCGGACACGATCGCCGTGATGTACGCCGGCCGGATCGTCGAATCAGGCCCAGCGAGCACGGTGACCGACCAGCCCGAGCATCCGTATACCCAGCTGCTGCTCAGCGCAGCGCCCGACCCCGACCGTGCGCAGGCGCCGTCGCTTCTGGGCCGCGGCGCGCCGCCCAACCTGGTCACGCCGCCGCCCGGCTGCCGGTTCCATCCGCGCTGCCCGCATGCCATGCGGATCTGCGCCGACACCGTGCCGGTCCCGGCCGAGGTGGCCGCCGGACAGGCCAGCGCGTGCTGGTTGCACGCGACGCACCTGACCGCCGCCCAGCGCGCCCCGCTCAAGAACCGTCCGGCCGACAGCCGACCGGGCACAATGGAGTCGAGGTAATGAAACTACCGATCGTGAAGAGCCTGGTCCTGGCAGGCGTCCTGACCATCGGCGTCGCCGCCTGCGGCAGCTCACCAGCGAGCGGCCCATCGGGCACGGCCAAGGGGCAGCCCCTGGTCATCGTCAGTAACGCCGGCCAGACCTTCACACAGTCCTTCAACCCGTTTGTGTCGACGTCGCTCGGCAACTCCAACGCCACGACGGCCCTGATCTACGAGCCGCTGCTGATGTTCAACATCATGCGGCCCGCGCAGCCGCCGATCCCGTGGCTGGCCACCGGTTACCAGTGGTCCGACGGCGGCAAGACCCTCACGCTCACGATTCGCAAAGGCGTGAAGTTCAGCGATGGCAAGCCGATGACCGCCAGGGACGTGGCATTCAGCTTCAACCTGCTGAAGAACAACCCCTCGCTGGCCCCCAGCTCCCCGCCCCCGGTCCCGCTGAGCGCGACGGCGCCCAACCCGACCACCGCGGTGCTGACCTTCAAGCAGCCTGAGTACGCGAACTTGTTCCAAATCGGCGGGATGTACATCGTCCCGCAGCACATCTGGCAGAAGATCTCCGCCCCGGCGACCTTCGCCGACCCGAAACCGGTCGGCACCGGTCCCTATGTGGTCTCGCAGTTCTCCGCGCAGAAGTACACCCTTGCCAAGAACAAGAAGTACTGGCAGCTCAGCAAGGTCCACGTACCGTCGATCATCTTCCCGAACTACGTCAGCAACGACACGGCCAACCCGGACCTGTCCGGCGGCCTGATTGACTACGCCGGCAACGCCGTCAGCAATGTCCAGGCAAACTTCCTCGACCGGAGTCCAGACTTCCACACCTGGACCTCGAAGCAGCCGTGGTTCTCGGCCAACAACGTCGTCACGCTCTGGCTGAACGTCACCAGGCCGCCGCTCAACGATCCCAAGGTCAGGCTCGCCATCAGCGCGGGCATCAACAGGCGGCAGCTATCGGTGCAGGGCGAGACCAGCTACGAGCCGCCGGCTACCTCGTCAAGCGGCCTGCTGCTGCCGACAGATGAGAAACTGCTCGACCTCACCTACGCCAACGACCTCAAGCCCACCTCCGACCGGGCTGCAGTCGCCAGGCTGCTGAAGGGCGACGGCTGGTCGAAGGTCAAAGGCAAGTGGACGAAGCACGGCAAGACGATCAAGTTCTCGATCGAGGACCCGGCCGCCTACACCGACTACGCCACCGGCGCCCAGCTCATCGCCACCCAGCTGAACGACCTGGGCTTCGATGTCTCGTTCAAGGGCGTCCAGGCCACCCAGTGGTACGCCGACTACCCGGTTGGCAACTTCGACGCGATGATCCACTGGAGCAACCAGGGGCCCAACCCGTACTACTACTTCACGAACTGGATCGACAGCTCTCAGTCGGCACCGATCGGCAAGCCGGCCGGCAACAACTACGGAAGGTTCAGCAGCCCCGAGGCTCAGCAGGCCATCGCCCAGTTCGCCGGCACCAACGACCCGTCAGTGCAGCAGACCGCGCTCAACACCCTGCAGCGGGTCATCTCCACCCAGGCGCCGGTCATACCGCTGCTCTACGGCGCCGCCTGGTACGAATACAGCACCAGGCACTACACGGGCTGGCCGACCGTGCATAACCAGTACAACAACCCTATTCCGGGCAATCCGTACATCCTCAACACGATCCTGCACCTCAAGCTGGTGAGCTGATGAACAGCAGCATGCCGAACTCCGGTCTCGTCGCGGCGCTATCCCTGCACGAGAAAATGCTCCTGGTGACCGGCGCGGACAACTGGAGCACGCAAGGCGCCGACCCGCTCGGCCTCCGCCCGATGATCATGTCGGACGGCCCGGCCGGCGCCAGGGGCGTCATCCTGGACGAGCGGCACCCGTCTACCAGCCTGCCCTGCCCGTCCGCCCTCGGCGCCACCTGGGACCCGGGACTCGTGAGCGAGATCGCCGCCGCTCTCGGCGCGGAAGCCAGGAGCAAGGGGATCCACGTCCTGCTCGGCCCGACCATCAACCTGATGCGCACGCCTCTCGGCGGCCGCGGCTTCGAGTGTTTCTCCGAGGACCCGGTGCTGACCGCCCGGATCGCGGTCGGGTACGTGCGCGGGCTCCAGGGAGCCGGCGTCGCCGCGACCGTCAAGCACTACGTGGGCAACGACTCCGAGACTCAGCGCTGGAGCTATGACGCCCGCATCGCCGAGCGCGTGCTCCGCGAGGTGTACCTGCTGCCGTTCGAGGCCTGCGTCCGCGAGGCCGAGGCAGGCCTGGTCATGGCCGCCTATAACAAGGTCAACGGCACCTCGATGACCGAGAACGCGCGCCTGCTCAAAGACGTGCTGAAAGGCGAGTGGGGCTTCCCGGGCGTCGTCATCTCGGACTGGAGCGCGGCCCGCAGCACCGCAGCGAGCGCGCTCGCCACGCTGGACCTGTCGATGCCGGGACCAGGCGGGCCGTGGGGCGAGCAACTGGCGCAGGCCGTGGCAGACGGCATGGTGCCTGAGGAGGTGCTCGATGACAAGATCATCCGCCTGCTTCGCCTCGCGCGCCGGGTCGGGGCTTTGCGCACAACCGAGAACGGCGACCGCCGCGCGGGAGCAGCCGTGCGGTTCGTCGATCCCGCCTTGCTGCGCAGGGCCACCGCCGCATCCTTCGTCCTGCTCAGCAACACCGGGGTGCTGCCACTGCCTGAACCTGGCATCCGCCGGCTCGCCGTGCTCGGCCCCGGCGCGGTAAAGCCGACGATCCAGGGCGGCGGGAGCGCGGTCGTTGCTCCCGCCGCCCGGTCAACGCCGGCGGCCGCGCTGACCAGCCGGCTCGCTGGAAAGGCCGAGGTTGAGGTCGCGGAGGGATGCCAGACCTGGGTGCTGGTGCCGTTGCCGCCGCCTGGGTCACTGCGCGACCCGGTGACCGGTGAACCTGGGCTGCAGGTGGAGTTCGTGGACGCATCCGGCACGGTGCTGCGGACCGAGCACCGGACCTCGCCGGCGCTGACCTGGTGGGACGGCGTCCCGCCTGGCGTCGGCTGGGGCAAGGAGGGCCGGATCGTGCTGCACGCGCGGTTCCGCCCCGATCTGAGCGGGCCGTACCTGCTCGGAGCCGCCGGGGTCGGGCATCTGACCATCACCGTCGACGGCGAGACCGTGGCGGACCGGCCGACTGCCGTACCCGCCGACCCGGTCGAGGCCATGGCCCGGCCTGGCCAGGTCGGGGCGCGCTTGGAACTCCAGGCGGGCCGGGAGGTTCAGGTCAGGATCGAATTCAGGCCCGCCGCCGACGGCGAGGGACCACTCGCGCTCAGGCTTGGCATCGTGCCGTCCCTGGATGGCGACGCGATGATTGCCTCCGCCGCCGAGGCCGCCCGCACGGCAGACGCCGCCATCGTGGTCGTGGGGTCCGCCGAGATGACCGAGAGCGAGGGGTTCGACCGGCCGACCCTTGCCCTGCCCAGCCGCCAGGACGAGCTCGTCAGCCGGGTCGCGGCGGTGAACCGCAAGACCATCGTCGTGGTCAACTCGGGCATGCCCGTGCTGATGCCATGGGCGGGCCAGGTGGCCGCGGTGATCCAGGCCTGGCTGCCCGGGCAGGCGATGGGCGATGCCCTGGCCGATGTCCTGTTCGGCGATACCGAGCCGGGCGGAAGGCTGCCCGTGACGCTGCCCGCGGCCGAGGCCGACTGCCCGGTGCTCGACGCCACGCCCGTGGATGGGGTTCTCGAGTACAGCGAGGGCTTGCTGCTGGGCTACCGCGGCTACGACGCGAGCGGCGTCACACCGCTGTTTCCGTTCGGCCATGGTCTGGGCTACACCAGCTGGGACTACGAGATGATCCAGGCACTGACGGCGGATTACCAGCCTGGCCAGGAGCTTGACCTGCGGGTAGTTGTGCGCAATGCCGGATCACGGCCCGGCCGGGAGGTGGTCCAGGCGTACCTGGCCGGGCCGCCAGGCGACCCCAGCAGGCCGGCGCGCGCGCTCGCCGCGTTCGGGATCGCCGAGGCGGCGCCCGGCGAGCAGGCCGAGGTGCTGCTGCGGATCCCCGCGCGGCTGTTCGCGCAGTGGGACGAGGACCGGGATGGCTGGATCTGGCCGCCGGGCCCGTTCACTGTCCTGATTGGCCGCTCGTCCCTCGACCTGCGCCTCTGGCTGCCCGTCCCGACGGGCTGACTGATCGGCGGACCCAGCGCCACCAACCGCGAGCCAGACGGCGACTCGGGCTCCGTCGACTACCCCTGGCCGGTGACCCGCTCACGCAAGCGCTCGTTCGCCTCCAGCGCCCGGGCCAGGGCATCCTTCAGGCAGGCATCAGCTTCCGGCTCCGCGAGCACGCCAGCCGGGACCGTCACCTGGCACAGCAAACAGCATCATTCCCGGTGTGTCGTACCCCCAGCCAGCACGCGCCCCAGGCCGCCCACCCACAATGATTAACGGCTACTCGCGATCGCCCGGTGATCAGGTCCGTGGCGATGACGGGTGAGAACTCGCCCGCCTGGGTCCCGGCACCGACGCCGCAGCCGCCATCGGACTCACCGGGTGCCTTGATCCAGAGGCCCATGTCGCCGCGGTCATCGAGCACTTGCGGGACCGAACCAAGCTGCCGGCCGGGGGGGTTGCACCACTGTCTCGCTCCTGCGGCGCTGCTGCCGCCGCAGTCGAGATGGGGCATGTCATACGCGACCAGGACCGGCACCTTGTGCTCCGTGGACGCGGCGAGAGTGTAGCCCGACACGGCAGCGGTGATGTCACCGCTCCATGCGCCGAACCACTTTGCTGTCGGCTGGTTCGCGATGCGCTGTCCGATCTCTTGCACCCGGGAGTCGCCGGGATGGGCCCGAACCCAGTTGGCCGCCTGGGCGTGAGAGTCAATGAAGAGCTGACTCGCCAGTGCGCCCCCGCCGGCGCCCGGCATAGCTCGCGAGATCGAGCCGCCGGCGCGATGAACTCGTCCACCAGCGCTGCCCTTCCCGTTGCGGCTGGTGTCGACGACGAACCGCTTGGCCATTCCCAGATCCCGATCCAACTCGGTCGCGTAGCCGATCTCCCGACCGGTTGCATCGAAGTTGGACACGTTCAGCGCGAACCCATAGGCCTGAGCGACATCGGCGGCTCGGAGGCGGGCCGCCATCTGGCCAGCCGGCACCCAGTTCGAGTGGCCAGCATCCAGATACACCTGGTCGCTCGTCGTCTGGAGGGTCTTGACGGCGTACGACAGCATCTGCAGCCGGGCCTGCCGCTGGGCGTTGTCCGGGCAGCCGTTCAGCTGAGCGAGCGCGTCCGGCTCCAGGATCACCACTGCGGGCCGGTCACCGAGGCCGGCCGCGACCCCGTTGACCCACTTCTCGTACGCCCGCTCGTCGCTTTCGAGCCGGCGATCCGCCGCGTGGCCGTGACCGGCCGCCTGCCCGCGGAGGAGCAGATACCCCAGCGCGACGAGCACGAGAAGTCCACCCGCCGCGATCATCGCGACCATTCTCCGACTGACCCCCCAAAACCAAGCCACGGCTGGGAGTATTCCCCGGGTTCATAAAGCACGGTTACCAGCCGCGTAACTTCCGTCTGATGATCCTGCGGGACCACAACCACCTTGGGATGCGACGTCGCAGTCAGGTTGGTGGTGCTCATGCTGCCCGTGCGCTACCAGCGGTCCCAGTGCACTACCTCGTCGAAGGGCCGGCGGCTGGGCCTTGTCAGCGGCCGCAGCGGCCGGTCGGCCGGGTAGCCCAGACCGATCAGGTAGACGGCGAAGTAGCCGTCAGGGAATCCCAGGACCCGCTGTGCCTGCTCCTGGTCCATGACGGCCGAGTGGCCGGAGCCGACGCCGAGGTCTGCCGCCGCCAGCATGACGTTGGCGGTTGCCTGACCCAGGTCGTACATCAGCCAGTCGCGGTGCATCTCGTCCTCCGGCTCCCTGGCCACCAGGCCGATCGTCGCCGCCGACCGGGCGATGTGCCTTCCGCCCGGATCCCAGACCTTCGCCAGCTGGACCAGGTGCTCGCGGTCGGTCACGACCACGAAATTCCAGGGCTGCCAGTTTCCCGATGACGGTGCTCGCCGTCCCGCCTCAACAAAGCGCTCGAGATTCTCGCGGGCGATCGGCTCATCGGTGTACTGGCGCACGTTGCGGCGCGCCCGGATGGTGTCCCACGTCTCCATGTCGTAGTCCTACCCCACGCGCAGGCTTCGGCAGGCCACAACTGCAGAACCGCCGACGCCCCGCAATTAACGGCCGCTGCTTCGCACCGCCGAGCGCCGGCTCAAATCGCCAGCCAACCGGGTACCCAGGATCGCGGGTTTACGCCGCTGCGTCTGCTGTACCTGATCTTCCGGCGCAGCGGACCTACCCGCCCAGGCGCGGCCGACCGCCGATCGACGCGCGGCTCGCCGCACTGATCGGGCGCATGGCCCGGGAGAACCCTGGCTGGGGCTACCAGCGGATCCAAGGCGAGCTGCTGGGTCTTGGCTACCGGGTCAGCGTCGCGACGATCCGGCGGGTGCTGAAACGTCTGCGGGTACCGCCCGCACCGCGGCGTCGTGATCACTTGGCGGCAGTTCCTGCGGACGCCGGCGGCGTCCATGCTCGCATGCTTCAGTTAGCGTTCAAGCGCTCGACCGGTTGGCCTGTGATGTCCGCGATGACCTCGAAGTCCTTGTCCAGGTGCAGGACGATGAGCCCGGCCAGCTCCGCAGTCGCCGCGATGATCAGGTCCGGAATCGACGGCGCCCGGTGCCGCCCGCGATCCGCCAGCAAAGTCAGGACCTCGACCGCCCGGTCCTCGATCGCCGGGGTCAGGTACTCCGCCGGCATCGCCGACAGTGGCGGCTGCCGCAGCCCGGTCCGCAGCTCGGTTCCCGACCGCGCCGAGTAACCGACTTCCAGCCGGGTGACCGTGGTGATCCGCACCATGCCACGCTCGATCCGCCCGGCCCATTCATCAGCGTCCGGGCTCGCCGACAGGCGCACCAGCGCCGACTTGTCGACCAGCCAGGTCACTGCCACGCCCGCGACATCACATCCGGGTCCGCCAGGTCGCCGAATGTCTCAGCGAACCGGGCCAGATCCTCAGCGCTCACCCTCGACCCTGGCGTCGCGGCGTCCTGCGCCAGACGGCGGCGCACGTACTCGCTGCGTGACAGGCCCAGCCTCCCGGCATGCGCGTCCACCGCCGCGATGACATCATCCGGCACATCGCGGATCAGCACATCAGTCATGCCCACCTCCCCAGTGATATCTGATGATATCATGACGGTCTTTCGAGCCTCCGCCACTGTCAACTGATGGCACGCGCTGCTGCGGGCCCACGCCAGGCCGGACCATCCCGTCCTGCATGCTCGCCGATCACCGGCTCCACGACCTGCCACTTGCCGGTCTCGATCTGGCCGACCCGGCTCTTGCCCACGCTCATCCGGGCCGCAACCTGCGTCTGGCCGAATGAATCCGCGACGGCGGCGGATCTCCGTCAAGCGCCAGCCACGAGCCTCGGCCGGAATCTGCCCAGCTACCGGGACCAGACTGTCGGCCCGGTACCGGGACGTAACGGCACGCTCAGTGGCTGGATGTCGATATGCGATCGCGGCACTGCCGCTGAGCGGCAACCCGCTTACATCACCAGCGGGCTGTCCGGAAGGTCTTCGCGGCGGACCCGGATCGCGATGACAGTTACGATCAGCGCGAGCACGGTTGCTCCCGCCCCCAGGGTCAGCGCGGTGGTGATGCCACTGGACAGCGCGCGATCATAGATGGGGCTGCTCGGCCCGGTGGCGTGCCCGGCGAGGTTGTGGCCGGCTGCGACTTGGCTGAGTGAGTCCCTGACATGCCTGTTGACGACGGTCCACGCGACGCTGCCGATGACTGCCAGGCCGACGGCGCCGCCGATCTGCTGGCCGGCGTTGAACATGCTCGAAGCCACTCCCTGGTGTTCGTCGGCTATGCCGGCGACCAGGGCCATCGTGAGCGGGACGAAGATCAGCCCGGCCGCCGCGGCGAAGACGATCAGCGGCAAGGCGATGCCGGTCAGGTAGTGGCCCTGCTCGCTGACACGGGACAGCCAGAACATTCCGACCGGAGCGATCAGGGCGCCGATGGTCATGGGTACGCGTGCGCCGAAACGCGGGACCACCTTGGAGCAGATCCCGGCGACCACCATGAAAGCGCCAACGAACGGCAGGTAGGCCAGGCCGCCGCGAAGCGCGCTGTAGCCCCACACGACCTGGGTGAAGAGCGTGAGGAAGAAGAACATGCCGAAGAAGGTCGACGCCAGGCAGAGCAGGATCAGGTAGACGCCCGCGCGGTTCCGGTCAGCGAAGATCCACAAGGGCAGCAGCGGCTGCTTCGACCGAGCTTCGATGACCACGAACGCGATCATGGCTGCGGCGGCGCCGGCCAGCGCGAGAATGGTGGCCGTGTCTGTCCAGTGCGCTATACCGTCGGGTCCGGTGGCGCCGTGGGTGAGGCCGTAGATCAGCAGCGCGAATCCTGCCGTGCCGGTGACGGCGCCTGGCAGATCCCAGCGCCGGGGATAGCGCTGCGACTCCGGTATCGCGAAGCGGGCGCCGAAGGCGAGCAGCAGGCCGATGGGCACGTTGACGAAGAAGACCCACCGCCAGGACGCGTAGGTCGTGAGGAGCCCGCCGGCAACCACGCCGACGCCGCCGCCCAGCCCGGTCATCGCCGCGTACATGCCAAGCGCCCGCGTGCGGAGCCTGCCCTCGGGGAAGGTCACGGCGATCAGCGACAGACCCGCCGGCGCGGCCAGTGCCGCCCCGACGCCCTGCAGCACGCGAGCGGTGATCAGCAGCGCCGAGTTCGTGGCGAAGCCGCCGAGCAGCGAGGCGAGGGTGAAGAACAGGATGCCGGCGCTGAACATCCGCCGCCGGCCGAGAATATCGCCGGCCCGCCCGCCGAGCATCAGCAGGCCGCCGAACGTCACGGCATATCCGGTCACCACCCACTCGAGGCCGGTGCCGGAGAAGTGCAGTGCCTGCTGGATGTGCGGCAGGGCAGTGTTGACGATGAGTTCGTCGAGGACCAGCATCAGCTGGGCCATGGAGATCACCACGAGGGCGAGCCCCAGATGCCGGGATCTGGCCGGGGCGGCAGCGTCGAGCTGCACGCCAGTCGGCCTGACCTCGGTGATATCGGCGGTCATGGGATGTTCCTCCCTAGAGAAGGGCGTAGCGGGCTAGCGCCATGGCTGGTGTCGTCACGGCGTCGTGCGTAGGTGA